>Ga0070665_100005622_pt1 | contig 12895 bp, 13 predicted proteins | sample KBSS13metaG_FD_65862 | JGI IMG/M metagenome (GOLD analysis project Ga0070665, IMG submission 65862) | Switchgrass rhizosphere microbial communities from Kellogg Biological Station, Michigan, USA - KBS S1-3 metaG | ecosystem: Host-associated > Plants > Roots > Rhizosphere > Soil ... | reverse complement strand
TGCGGCGCGTGTGGGGATGCCACTCGGGAATGAGTGGCGGGGTCGACGGGACTCGAACCCGCGGCCTCCGGCGTGACAGGCCGGCGTTCTAACCAACTGAACTACGACCCCACTGGTTGATACTGAAATTTCAGATTTCAGAAGGCAGATTTCAGATTGGATTGACGAAAAACCGGCTCTAATCTGAATTCTTAATTCTCAATTGAATTCTTAATTCCTAATTCTCAATTCTTAATTCTGAACTCTCCCGAAAGCTGTGGTGGGCGGTACAGGACTCGAACCTGTGACAGCCGGCGTGTAAAGCCGGTGCTCTACCAACTGAGCTAACCGCCCTTTACCGTGTTCCGGCTGCCCGCCAAAACGCACCATTATACGTTGCCTTCCAGATCAGCAGCAACACGGCGGCGGCAAGGCCGGCGATGGCTCGATACTCGCGGTTGGCAATGGCTTGTTCCAGGCTGAACCGGCGGCGCGATGCGGCGCTTCGTTCCCGCCGCTTCGCTTCCACGCCGCTGCGGTACAAGTCGTACTGATCCCCGAACGTCCGGCGGAGAAACGCTTCCTCGTTCTTGATCGCCGCCGTCAGTGTGGCGACGAGGTAGAGAGCGACGAGCGCGGCCACGAGAATGCTCGCTGAGGCGATGGCCAGACCGACGCCCATGATCGACGAGCCGACGTACAACGGATGCGCCACCCAGCGATACGGCCCCGACACGGTCACCTCGCGCGACTTTCGCAGGTGACCGGCGGCCCAGACGCGAATCGCCTCTCCGAGGGCGGCAACGGACATGCCGATCGACAGCGACTTCGCGTTCGGCTGCGCGAGGATCAGGACCAGCACCCCGAAGACGAAGCCGAGAGCGACGCGGAACCTCGCGAGCGTCGCGACGACCATGTAGCGGCCCGACGTGTGATCCCGCCGGCGCTCAGCCATGCGCCGCCTCTGCCTCGAGGCGGCGCTCGACGGCAGCGAGCACCTCGGCCACGTCGATGTCGAGCAGGCACATGCGATCGCGCGTGCACCGGCGCAGGTGATGACACTGACAGACGCTGTCTCTGGTCACGGTGACGTCCAGCGGCGACATCGGACCGTTGCGCGCCGGGCGTGTCGGCCCGTAGATGCCGACAATCGGCGTGCCGACCGCGGCGGCGATGTGCGTCGGACCCGTGTCGCCCGACACCATCAGCACGGCCCCGCGCGCAAGCGCGACGACATCCGCGATGGTCGTTCTCGGCGACACCACGGCGGCGCCGTTCGCGTTCGCAGCCACGGCGGCGGCCAGCGCTTCTTCACCGGGTCCCCACAGCACGACCGAACGCAATCCGTGTCTCGCGTGCAGTTCGCTCGCAATCGCCGCCAGCCGCTCCGGAGGCCAGCGCTTGTTCGGCCACGCCGCGCCCGGGTTCAGCAGCGCGTATCGCCCACCGGCCTGCTCACGCGCGGTGCGGGCGGTGTCGGAATCGATCGTATCGATCGGAAACTCGCGCGCCGGCGACGTGATGCCGAGCATGCCGAGCAGGCCGAGATTGATGTCGACGACGTGCCGGGTTTCGCGGGGGTCGTACAGCCCGCCGCGTCCTGGATCGAACGCCTGTGTGTAGAAGAGACGAGCGGCGCGCTCACGCGCGTAACGCGACGAGAAGCCCACCACGCGCGGTGCCCCGGACGCGCGTGCCAGCACTGCCGACTTGATCAGCCCCTGGAGATCGATGGCCACGTCGTAGCGCGCTTTCCGCAGCTCTCGAATCGCCGCGAACAGCGACGTACCGTTGGTTTTGACACCGTGCCCCGTTGACGGCCGATCGCTGATCACGAGCCGGCGATCGATCACGGGAACGAGATCGAGGATCTCGCGATGCTTCGCGCTGACCAGCCAGTCGATTCGAGCGGTGGGAAACGCGCGGCGCAGCGCGGCGGCCACCGGAATGGCGTGCACGACGTCGCCCAGCGCGCCCAGGCGCACGATCAGGATGCGATTCACCGAGGCGCCTGCCCCTTGGCGGAACGCATGTCTCGAGGCTCGTCGTCCGCGGTTCGAGCGATGCGCGCGAGCAGTTCGCGCGTCGCGTGGCTCTTGGCATCGCCGACGATCGCCGTGCGCCCGCCGTAGGCGGCGACGACGGCACGCTCGGGTACTGTGTCGACGGTGTAGTCCGTGCCTTTGCAGTGGACGTCCGGCTTGACCAGCTGGAGCAGCCGCTCGACCGTCGCGTCGCCGAAAATGACGACGTAGTCCACGCCGCGCAGCGCGGCGACAAGCTCGGCGCGTTCCGTGGCGGGGAGGATGGGCCGCCCCTCGCCCTTCAATCCCGCCACCGATCGATCGTCGTTGACCGCGACGATCAGCCGATCGGCTTCCGCGGCAGACGCATGAAGATACCGGACGTGGCCGACGTGCAGGAGATCGAAGCATCCATTCGCAAACGCCACGGTTCGACCCGCCGAGCGATCGCGCGCGACGGCTTCGACAAGTTCCGATTCCGACACCAGCACGGGTTAGTTAGTTCCTCTAGCGTTCTACGTTCAACGTTCCAGGTTCAACGTTCGTCGTTCCGGGTTTGGCGTTCGGCGTTTCGAACGTCCACTGCTTTGTTTTTGCTTTCTAACTTTCAGTTCTCACTTCTCACTTCTCACTTCTCACTTCTAACTTCTAACTTCTAAGTCTGGCGACGCCCCTGAGGCGGACCTTCCTGCGACCAGTTCTCCACCGTGGTGTCGTGATCGTTGGCGACAGCGTCGGAGAGCTCTCGCGCGGAGACGGTCGCGGTGCCCCGTTTCATCACCACGAGGCCGCCGGCGTAGTTGGCGAGGCGCGCGGCTTCATAGAATGACGCGCCCGCGGCGAGCGCAAGACCGAACGTGGCATTCACGGTGTCGCCTGCGCCGGTGACGTCGGTGACTTCGTCGGCGCCGAAGATCGGGACGTGAATCGTGGCCTGCTTCGGCTGGAACAGCGCCATCCCTCGGCTGCCGCGAGTGACGAGCACCGCCTGCATGCCCGTTCGCCGCAGCAGCAGCCGTCCCGCACGTTCGAGCGCGTCCAGGTCGTCGTCGATCTGAATGCCCAGCGCCGCCTCGACTTCCGATTCGTTGGGCGTGCACGTGGTCAACCCCCGATAGTCGAACAGCCGGTAGCGTGAATCGAGCAGGACGGGAATCGCGCGACGCCGCGTACGGCGAGCCACGGCTCGACGGACCGCGTCGGCAAGCCGCGGCGTGACGAGGCCCGAGCCATAGTCGGACAGCAGCACCGCGTCGCAGTTCTCGAGCGCGGGCCCTATTTTCGCCGCCAGCGCGCGGCTGACCGATTCGTCGAGCGGCCACCCGGTGTCTCGATCGATCCGCACGACCTGCTGCCGCGCCGCGTGGACGCCGCCAGCGAGAATGCGGGTCTTCACCGGCGTGCGGTACTGCCGCGCGCGAATGACGTGAGACGTGTCGACGCCGCGGTGAAAGCTGGCGAGCATCCGCCGGCCTTCGTCATCGCGGCCGACGAGCCCCGACACGCTGGCGCGTCCTCCCAGCGCCGCGACGTTGTTCGCCGCGTTTCCGGCTCCGCCCGGCAGAATCTGCGTCGTGTCGTACTTCAGGATGAGCACGGGCGCTTCGCGCGAGACCCGGGAGACCTCTCCGTAGATGAACTCGTCCGCGATGAGATCGCCCACGACGAGCACGCGCCGACTCGAGAAGCCTTCGACGAGCTGCAGGAGCCTTTCTTTACGCTCGGCCTCGCCGGGCAACGGATGAACTGAACGGGCGATCAACATTTCAGAATTCAGAGTTCAGATTTCAGAGTGTTCATTTCACGTGACGCAAGATCCAGCTGACAGCAGCCGCCAGATTATCCACCACCGCATCGGCCGTGATGCCTTCGACAGGTGCGGCCTCCTGTTCGGCGCCCACACCCGTCCGCACGAGTATCGATCGCGCACCGACGGCCCGGCCGAGTCCCACATCGGTCCACGTGTCGCCGACGACAAAGGAGTGAGCCGGATCGAGTCCGAGATCCGCCGCAGCACGGTCGATCATGCCGCGACCCGGCTTGCGGCAGTCGCAGCGCCGCGCGTACGCGGCGACGCGGCCGTCCGGATGATGGGGACAATAGTAATACGCGTCGATATGGGCGCCACCCGCCTCGAAGCGTGCGTCCATGGCACGGTGCGTCTCGCCGACAAACGCGTCTTCGAACAGACCGCGCGCGATCCCCGACTGGTTCGTCACCACGACCACGGCGAGACCGGCACGGTTCAACATGCGGACCGCGTCCACGGTCCACGGATAGAACGTCAGGCGGCTCAGCGTGTCGAGGTAGCCGACATCTTCGATCAACGTGCCATCGCGATCGAGAAAGGCTGCCGGTTTCACAGCGTCCTTCGAGCGGAGGCGAGCACGGCCGGCACGCCGACCCCGCGCATGCACGCATGGTCGAGCGGGCACTCGCGGAGCATGCACGGCCTGCACCAGACCGGATGCGTCAGGACCGCGTGCGCATCGCCGAGAGGATGCGTCGCCGTGTCGTCGGTCGGGCCGAAGACCGCGGTCACGCTGACCCCGGCCGCGGCCGCCAGGTGCATCGCGCCGGAATCGTTGGTCACGAGTGTCCGGCAATGGGCTAGGACGCCGGCGAGCGTCGGCAGGTCCGTCCGGCCGACCAGATTGTGCGGATGCGCGCCGCCGGAGCCGCCTGCGACGGCGGCGGCTGTCGTGGCGTCTGCCGCGCTCCCCACGAGCACGCACCGGACGCCGTACTCGAACAAGGCGCCCGCAAGCTCGCCGAAATACTCGGGAGGCCAGCGTTTCGCGCCGCCGTACGCCGCGCCCGGCGCGAGCGCGACCAGTGGCGCACGGCCATCCCAGCCGTCCTTCATCAGGAGGTCAGATGCGGCGTGGTGCGCCGCTCGAGGAACCGTCACGCACGGCTCGCTCGGCCCGTTGGAAAAACCAAGCGCCTTGACCAGGTGCTGGTACGAAGACACCTGATGCAGTCCGCGCATCGGCGGGACCGCACGCGTCAACAACCTGCCCCGCCAGTCGGTCCGGTATCCCCATCGCTCGGGAATGCCGGCACGAGACACGCGCAGCGCCGACTGCATCGAGTTGGGGAGCAGGAGCGCGGTGTCGAAACCGCGCCCGGCAAGCTCGGAGCCGAGGCCGCGCCAGCCGGTCACGTCGCGCAGCAACCCCGGTCCGGGAAGAACGATCGTCTCGTCGACTTCAGGAACAAGAGAAAACAGCGGCGCGATCGCGGATCGCGCGGCGATCGCGATCGACGCATCCGGCGCGCCGCGGCGCAGGTCGGCGATCGCCGGCAGCGCCATCACGGCGTCGCCCAGCCAGTTCGGGGAGAGGATGACGAGACGCTTCATGACCGTTCTTCTTCGACGGCCGCGTCGACGTCGCGCTCGGCTGACGGAAACATACCCGGCGTTCCTTCAGCGATCGGCCCATCGTCGCGCCATCGCCGGTGCATCCACAGCCACAACTCGGGATGGCGCCGCACGTACATCTCCAGCACGTCGGTGCAGCGTTGCGTAAACTCGCGCACGGCGTCAGGCGAGTCGCTGCGCGGCGCCTCCACGTGATGCTCGTAGATGAAACGGTAGCGCCCCGGGCCGACCGGCAGCGCGAACACCGGCACGACCGGCGCTCCCGTGCGCAGCGCCAGCGCGGCAACTGCCGACGTCGTCGCCGCCGGCCTCTCGAAGAAGTCGACGTAGATCGCGTCGCGGCTCATGATGTGCTGATCGATGAGCACCGCCACGCCGTGACCGGCCTGCAGCGTCCGCATGACGCGGCGGATCGTGCCGCGCCGGTAGATGACCGTGTTGCCGGTTCCCTGACGCAGGTCCTCGAGCAGCTGATTGAGATACGGGTTGTCGAGCGCGCGCGCGAGCACGCCGATGGGCTCGAGCCTGAGCGCGTGCGCCATCGCATGGAGTTCCCAGTACCCGAAGTGCCCCGTGACGAACAGGACGCCTTTGCCCTGTGCATAGGCGAGGCGCGCGCGTTCCTCGCCTTCGAACTCGACGCGCGCGAGCATCTGCTGGGGTGAGAGCGTCGAGAACTGCAGCAGTTCGAACAGGAGCCGGCCGAAATGGGCAAAGGCCGCGCGCGCAATCGCGCGGCGCTCCTTGCCGGACCGCGACGGGAACGCTGTTTCCAGATTTCGCTGTGCGATCCGCCTGTGAGCGCCGTCGAGCGTGTAAAACGCCAGACCGAGAACCGTGCCGGCGCCGCGTACGATGACGGCGGGCGTCACGCGCACGATGGCGATCAGCGCACGCACGATGAGGTACTCGAGCCGGTGTCTCATTTCAATCGGGCCCTTCGGCGGGCTCAGGGCGGCCTGAGGCTCTCGAAGGCCGGAGGCGATGCAGCAACCAGTTGCGGAACACGTCCGCGGGCTCGACGCCGACGATGAGCGGGACGGACGCGATCGGCAGGTCGCCGAGGTCGCAGGCCGCGAGCCTCACGGCGTCCTTCTCCGTCGTGAGAATGATCATCGAGCCTGTCGCCTTCGCCTCGGCGGCAATCCGACGGATATCGCGCGGCGCGAACCGGTAATGATCGCGGAACTCAATCGAGCCACACACATCCCAGCCGACCGAGAGGATGTCGCTGATGAAGCGATCGGGCCTGGCGATCCCGGTGACCACGAACACGCGCGAATTCGATGGAACGACGACGGAATCACGATCTCCGGCCACGCTGCGAGGTGCGCCGATCGTTCGCGTCACCCGAAACACCGGCGCAAGGCCGAACGCGCGTCCGATGCGATCGGCGGCCGTGTCGTACCCGGCCGTAATCAGGGCCGCGTCGGCTGCCCTTGCCGCGTCGACGCCTTCACGCAGGCGGCCGGCAGGCATCGGCCGATCCTGCAGATCCTCTTCGGCGACGAGCAGCAGGTCGATGTCGCGCGCGAGCTCGAGATGCTGAAACCCATCGTCCAGGAGATGAACGGTCGCGCCGAGATGCCGTTCGGCGAGGCGGCCGGAGAGATAGCGATCGGCTCCGACCAGTACGGAGACACCCGGAAGCGCCCGCGCCAGCATCAGCGGCTCGTCCCCTGCTTCGTCGAGGCCGGCGATGACCCGAGTGCCATCGGACACCACGGTCACACCGTCTTTCGCGGTGCGGCGTCCGTAGCCCCTGGTAAGCACGGCCGGCTGTTCGCCTTCCTGCAGGAGCAGCCGCGCGATGTACTCGACGATGGGCGTTTTCCCGCTGCCTCCGACGCGAAGGTTGCCGACACTGACGACGGGCCGCTCGAGCTGACGGCGCCGTGACGGGTCTCGTGCATACCAGGCGCGCCGCCACGCCGCCGCCGCGCCGTACGCCTGGCTCAGTGTCTGGATCAATGCACGAGACGGAAGGGACGGACCACCGATCGGCCCTGGCCGTGCCCGTCGTCTCCGTAAGGCATCAGCTCGCGGATCACGTCGAGCGTTTTGGTCTTGGCGCCGCGGTTGGCTTCGACGAGAGCCCGCGCCGCCGCGCCGAGGCGGGCGCGGCGCACCGGATCGGTGACGAGGCCGAGCAGCGCCGTGTTGAGCTCGCGTTCCGTCTGCACCTGGATCGCGGCGTCGTTGCCCAGGAACGCGTCGGCAATCTCCTTGAAGTTCCGCATGTAGGGGCCGAAGACGATCGGCTTGCCGAAGATCGCCGGCTCGAGGATGTTGTGGCCGCCGTGATCCTCGAGGCTGCCGCCGACGAACACCGCGGTGCTGACCTGGTACAGCTGCGCCAGCTCGCCGATCGTGTCGAGCACTACGACGTCCGCGCGCGGCTCCGCGTCGATCGGCAGCTCGGAGCGTTTCATCGTGACGAAGCCGCGCTCGCGCGCGAGCCGCTCGACCTCCGCGAACCGCTCCGGGTGGCGCGGCGCAAGGACCAGCAGCGCGCTTGGCGTCGCCGCCTTGATCTTCGCAAAGGCGCCGAGGACGGCGGACTCCTCGCCGCGCATCGTGCTGCCGGCCACGAGCACGGTCCGGTGGGGCGACAGCCGGAAAAAGCGGAGAACCCGCTCGCGCGGCCTGTGCGCGGCGACCGCGGGCGGCTCGAGCGAGTCGAATTTCAAGCTGCCCGTGACCGTGATGTGCGACGCGTCCGCCCCCAGATCCACGAAACGGCGCGCCGATTCCTCGCTCTGCACGCAGAAGCGATCGACGTCGCCGAGCACGCGGCGGAAGAACGGGCGCACCAGGCGGTACCGCCTGTGCGATCGGGCGGAGAGACGACCGTTGATCATCACCGTCTTCACGCCGCGCCGCCGGCATTCGCGCAGCAGGTTCGGCCAGATCTCGGTTTCCATCATCACGAAAAGGCGCGGCCGGACGAGACGCAGCGTGCGGCGGACGATGAAGGTCCAGTCGAACGGGAAATAGAAGACGGCGTCGACGTCGGTCAGGCTCTTCCGCGCGACCTGCTGGCCCGCGATCGTCGTTGTCGAAAGGAACAGACGGAGGCGCGGGTAGCGGGCTTTCAGGTCGGCGGCGAGCGCGCGCGCGGTCAGCGCTTCGCCGACCGAGACGGCGTGAATCCAGATGGACTCTTCGGCATCGATGTTGAACGTGATCGGCAGGAATCCAAGCCGCTGCCGCAGCGTGCCGATGTACTTCTTGTAGCGCAGCGCCTGATACACGAAGTACGGCGATACGACGACAAAAAGGACGAGCGAGAGAAGACTGTAGGCCAGGTACATCGCGGCGACTTATTGTAGAATGAAACGTTTGTCCCGGAGGACTTTGCATGTCTGTCAGGGTTGGTATCAACGGCTTCGGCCGTATCGGCCGCAACATCATGCGGGCGGCGCTCGGCGACAAGAACATCGATTTTGTCGCGGTTAACGACCTCACGAGCGCGCACACGCTTGCCCATCTGCTGAAGTACGACTCGGTGCTCGGGAACCTCCACGCGAAGGTCGAGGCCAAGGCCGACACCATCGCCGTCGACAGCGACGAGTTCAAGGTGCTGCAATTGCGCGATCCGGCACAGCTGCCGTGGAAAGATCTCGGCGTGGACATCGTGTTCGAGTCCACCGGCCTCTTCACCGCTCGCGACGCGGCGGCCAAGCATCTTGCCGCCGGCGCGAAGAAGGTGGTGATCACGGCGCCCGCCAAGGGTCCCGACTTCAGCGTCGTCCTCGGCGTGAACGACGAGCTCTACGACCCTGCCAAGCATCACATCATCTCGAACGCCTCGTGCACGACCAACTGCCTGGCGCCGCTCGCGAAGGTGCTCCACCAGACGTTCGGGATCAAGAAGGGGTGGATGACGACCATCCACTCGTACACGAACGATCAGCAGCTGCTCGATCTGCCGCACAAGGATCTGCGGCGCGCGCGTGCCGCGGCGCTCTCGATGATCCCGACGACGACCGGCGCGGCGGTGGCGGTAGGTGAAGTCCTCCCGGAGTTGAAGGGAAAGCTCGACGGCATTTCGATGCGCGTGCCGACACCGAACGTGTCGTGCGTCGACCTCGCGGCTGTCATGAATCGTCCCGTCACCGCGGAAGAAGTGAACGCGGCGCTCCAGAAGGCCGCCGACGGTCCGTTGAAGGGCATACTCGCGTGCTCGTACGAGGAACTGGTCTCGATCGACTTCAAGGGAAACCCGAACTCCTCCATCGTCGACATGCCGTACACGAAGGTGATGGAAGGCGATTTCCTGAAGGTTCTCTCCTGGTACGACAACGAGTGGGGCTACTCGAACCGCTGCGTCGATCTGCTGCGCAAACTGGTCGCCAAGGGACTCTAAGGCAGGCCTGAAGGCCTGCACTACGATCGCGTTATCCGAACGGTTGTAGTGCGGACCTTCAGGTCCGCCGTAACTGCGAACAACTTGGCCGCTGGAGCGCGAAGGCTTTAGCCGAGCGATCAATGAAACTCTCGATCAAAGATCTCGACATCAAAGGTCAACGCGTCTTCATCCGCGTGGACTTCAACGTCCCGCTCAAGAACGGCGTCATCGGCGACGACACCCGCATCAAGTCGTCGCTGCCTTCGATTCAGTATGCGCTCTCACAGGGAGCGACGGTCGTGCTCGCGAGCCACCTGGGAAGACCGAAGGGCAAGGTCAACCCGGATATGAGCCTGCGGCCGATCGCGGATCGGCTGGCCCAGTTGCTGGGGAAGCCCGTCGCCTTCGCGACCGACTGCATCGGCGAGCAGGCGAGCGCGGCGAAAGGCGACGTCGTCCTGCTCGAGAACCTGCGCTTTCACCCCGAAGAGGAGAAAAACGACGCGGCATTCGCGCAGGCGCTGGCGTCGCTCGCCGCGCGCTACGTGAACGATGCGTTTGGCGCCGCGCATCGCGCGCACGCGTCGGTGGAAGGGATCACGCATTTCTTCGAGCGCCCGGCGGCCGGGCTGCTGATGGAGAAGGAGCTGCAGTACCTCGGGCACGCGCTCGAGAATCCAGAGCGGCCGTTCGTCGCGATCCTCGGCGGCGCGAAAGTCTCGGACAAGATCGACGTCATCCAGAACATGCTCGGCAAAGTCGATCGCCTGATCATCGGCGGCGCGATGGCGTACACGTTCTTCAAGTCGCGCGGCGTGGCGATCGGCCGATCGCTGGTCGAAGACGACAAGCTCGACGAGGCAAAAGCGATCGAAGCGGACGCGAAGAAGCGCGGCGTCACGTTGCTGCTCCCTACCGACCATGTTGTCACGGCAAAGCTCGAGGCCGGCGCCGCGCACGAAGTGCTCGCGGTCGGCGACGCGGCCATCGGGGACCGGATGGGCGTCGATATCGGACCGGCGTCGATCACCGCGTACACGGCCGCGATCGCGGATGCGAAAACGGTCGTCTGGAACGGCCCGATGGGCGTCTTCGAGATCGACGCGTTCGCGGCCGGCACCAACGCCGTCGCGCAGGCCGTCGCCGCCGTGAAGGGTACGACGATCATCGGCGGAGGCGATTCGATTGCCGCCGTGAAGAAGGCCGGCATCGCCGACCGCATCACGCACATCTCCACTGGCGGAGGCGCGTCCCTCGAATTCCTCGGCGGCCAGACGCTCCCGGGAGTGGCCGCGCTCGCCGACAAAGACACGTAGGCAGGATGGGCAGGACAGGCGGGATAGGCAGGATCGGCCGGATGGAAAACGACTAGTGTTCTTTTGAGCCTCCTGCCCTTCCTGCCCCTCCAGCCCATAGGATCACTGAATGCGCACACCTCTGATCGCCGGCAACTGGAAGATGTTCAAGACCGTGAGCGACACGGTCGGATTCGTGACGGATCTTCGGAATCTGGTGAAGGGCGTAACCGGTGTGGACATCGTCGTGGCGCCGCCGTTCACGGCGGTTCACGCGGCGGCCGAGGCTGCGCGCGGCAGCGGGATCGGCATCGCCTCGCAGGACCTCTACTGGGAGCGTGAAGGCGCGTTTACCGGTGAGGTCTCGCCCTCAATGGTGAAGGAAGCCGGCGCGGCGTACGCGATCGTCGGACACTCCGAACGCCGCCGCCTGTTTGGCGAGACCGACGTCATCGTCAACCGCAAGACACGGGCGGCGATCGGAGCGGGGCTCACGCCGATCGTCTGCATCGGCGAGACGCTCGAAGAGCGCGAGCGCGGCGAGATGCTCGAGGTACTCGACCGGCAGATCAAGGACGGGCTCGACCAGATTCCAGCGGAACAAGTCGCCGCGCTGGTCATCGCCTACGAGCCCGTGTGGGCGATCGGCACCGGCCGCACCGCGACGGCGGCGCAGGCCGGCGAGGCGCACGCGCACATCCGGAAGCGGCTGCGGCAGTGGTTTGGCGGCGATGCCGCGGATGCGTGCCGCGTCCTGTATGGCGGGAGCGTCAAGCCGGACAACATCCGCGAGCTCATCGCCGAGGAGGACGTGGATGGCGCCCTGGTAGGCGGCGCGAGCCTCGATGCGCGCAGCTTCGGGGACATCGTGACGCGGAGCGGGCGGCCTGCTGTATAATCGGGGTTTGGTGCTGGAGAAGTAGCGCGGCCCTGCGGGCACCGCGAGAAACATTGTTCTTATGATTGCTTACTACGCCCTGTCGACGTTCTACGTGATTACGTGCCTCATCCTGCTGATGGTCATCCTGCTCCAGCAGGGCAAGGGCGACATGGCGGCTGCATTCGGCGGCGGCGGCAGCCAGTCGGCGTTCGGCGCGCGCGCGGGCGCGACGGTGCTGTCGAAGGCGACGGCGATTCTGTCGGTGCTCTTCATGCTCGGCGCGATGGCGCTGTCGATCATGGGACGCGGCGGTTCAGGGTCGGTGGTCAGCGGAACCGCTCCGGTGGCGCCGATCAGCGCGCCGAAGCCTCCCGCGGTCAGCCCGTCGCCCGCCGGAACGCCGGCGACACCGGCTGCGGCTCCGGCGGGAACGACTGCTCCAACGGGCGCGACGACCACGCAACCGGATACGACGACACCGCAGAAGAAGTAGTCGACAATTTACACGCTGCAATCTGCCACGATTGCAGCGACCCTCGAACGCGGAAGTGGCGGAACGGCAGACGCACCAGCTTGAGGGGCTGGCGGGGGCAACCCCGTGGAGGTTCGAATCCTCTCTTCCGCACCATCATTCGCTCACGCTCATTCTGGTGCGAAAGCCAGCTTCAGGCGCTGAGGCTTCGCGCTGACGCGCTCGCCTTTCGGGCTCGAATCCTCTCTTCCGCACCAACAACTGACGGCGATTTATTGGCGGCGGCGGCCAACTTGTCAAGAGATTGGTCAGGTGTACGGCCCTCACTTCAGCCGCCGACCCTGGCGCGCCCACTCTTTGTCTTACGTTTCTTCTGGGCGGCTCTCAATCAGTCCGAGATCAGCTGGAGTTCGTCCGGGAGGGCAACACACGCCGCTATCCCGAGCGTGCGCAACGTGTGTCAAGACCCGCGTAAACCGAAACTATCGCGCCGCGGCGGGAGACCCACC
>Ga0070665_100005618_pt1 | contig 12898 bp, 13 predicted proteins | sample KBSS13metaG_FD_65862 | JGI IMG/M metagenome (GOLD analysis project Ga0070665, IMG submission 65862) | Switchgrass rhizosphere microbial communities from Kellogg Biological Station, Michigan, USA - KBS S1-3 metaG | ecosystem: Host-associated > Plants > Roots > Rhizosphere > Soil ... | reverse complement strand
GAAGCCTATGGCCGTCGCGCTGCCGACGCGCTGGAAGCGCAGATCCTCGCGCTTGGCGGCGACACGGTCATGGCGTTCGTCGCCGAGACGGTGGTGGGGGCGACGGCCGGCGCGGTTCCGCCGGTGCGGGGCTACTTCAAGCGCGTGCGCGAGATCTGCGACAGATACGGTGTGTTGCTGATCCTCGACGAGGTGATGTGCGGCATGGGCCGCACCGGCACGCTGCACGCCTGCGAGCAGGAAGGCATCGCCCCCGACCTGATGACCATCGCCAAGGGTCTGGGCGGCGGCTACGAGCCGATCGGCGCGGTGCTGCTGGGCGCGCACATCTACAAGGCCTTCGCCGAGGGCAGCGGCTTCTTCCAGCATGGCCATACCTATATCGGCCATCCGCTGGCCTGCGCGGCTGGCCTCGCCGTGCAGCAGACCATCAAGCGCGACAACCTGCTGGCCAACGTGCGCGACAGGGGCGCGCTGCTGCAGCGCCGGCTGGGTGAGCGCTTCGGCAACCATGCCCATGTCGGCGACATCCGCGGCCGCGGTCTCTTCCAGGCGATCGAGCTCGTCGAGGATCGCCTGACCAAGGCGCCGTTCGATCCGGCACGCAAGCTCCATGCGAAGGTCAAGAAGGCCGCGATGGCGCGCGGCCTGATGGTCTATCCGATGGGCGGTACGATCGACGGCCAGCGCGGCGATCACGTCCTCCTGGCGCCGCCTTTCATCGTCAATGCCGGCGAGATCGACGAGATCGTCGACCGCCTCAGCAGCGCCGTGGACGACGCGCTCGCTTAGAGCAAATTCTGGACTCATCGGACCGCGGGCCTCCAGGCCCGCTCATGATGAGCATGAGCGGGCCTGGAGGCCCGCGGTCCGATGAGAATGATTCCGTCTTGATCGAATGTGCTCCAGTACCGTTCGTGATGGCCGCATGCTTTACTGGCGAAAAAGCCGGGAGGAGCCATGAAGGTCGGCGTGCTGCAATTCTTCAGTTGGCCGGGCCGTCACGGGCCACTGGAAGACGTCTTCGCCCGTGCGCTCGAGCGCATCGAGATCATGGACAGGGGCGGCTTCGACGCCGTCTGGCTGGCCGAGCATCACTTCACGACCTACAGCGTCTGTCCGTCGGTGCACATGATGGGCGTGATGGCGGCGGCGCGCACCCGGCGGCTGCGCATCGGCACGGCCGTGTCGCTGGCCGCGCTCTATCACCCGGTGCGGCTCGCCGAGGAGGTCGCGCTGCTCGACATGCTGTCGGGCGGCCGGGTGAACTGGGGCGCCGGCCGCGGCTTCGCGCCGTCCGAGTTCGACGCCTTCGGCGTGCCGATCGACGAGAGCGCCGAGCGCTTCCGCGAAGCCGTCGAGATCGTGCTGCAGGCCCTGTCGCAGGAGCGTTTCAGCTTTCACGGCAAGCACTTTCGTTTCGACGACCTCGAGGTTCTGCCCAAGCCGATGCAGCGGCCGTTGCCGGTGTGGATGGCGGCGACGTCGGAGTCGGCGATCGACTGGGCCGCCGGTCGCGGCTTTTCGATCCTGATGGACCCGCACGCCTCGACCCGGGAGCTGGGCGCCAAGCGCCAGCGCTACGCCGAGAAGATGGCCGCTTCAGGCTTCTCCGACGAAGGCCGCGACATTCCGATGGCCCGTCTGATCGCGCTCGCGTCGACCATGGCCGAGGCCGAGGCAATCGCGCGGCGTGGCGCGCAATGGCTGGTCGATGCCTATGCCGGGCCACAGCACGCCCATCGCAAGAAGATGCCGCCACGCACCTACGACGGGAAGGAACCGGCGCAGCACTATGTCGACAGCGTGATCCTGCACGGCACGCCCGAGGCGCTGATCGACCAGATCGCGGAGCTCAAGGAGACGATCGGGCTGAACTACCTGATGTGCGCGCCGCTCAGCCGCGACAGCTTTCGCCTGCTCGCCGACAAGGTGGTGCCGCGCCTAGCGTGAGCTTGCCGCCCAGCCGCGCAGCACCTCGGCGCTGGCGCGGTCCATCGGGAAGAAGCTCTCGATGCGCAGCTCCTGCGCGGTGATGTCCTGCGGCGTGCCGAGCGTGGCGATCGTGGTCATGAGCTTCAGTACGACCTCGCCCTTGCGGAAGTGCATCGGCAGCACGGCGACGGCCGCGTTTCCTGTCACGGTCGGTTTCAACAATGCCCGCACATCGTCGTACGACAACAGGCGTTCGAGCAGCGCCGCCGTCTCAGGCCGTCCGTCGGCCGCGGCATCGGCTTCGACGCTGCGCAGGAAATAGCGCACCACCTCGGCCCAGTTCAGCAGATACGGACGCAGCACATCGGGGCCGACCAGCGCATCGGCGAGATTGACTGCCGCGCCGGGCGCCAGCGGACCGACCAGAAATTCGACCAGGCGCACCGCGCCGCCGTTGGCCTTGAGCAGGTTCCAGTGGCGATCGACCGCAACCGCGGGATAGGGCTCCTGTTGGGCGAAGATGTAGTCGATCGCCTCGCGCACCTCGGCGAGCGCCGGCGCATCGAGACCGGTCTCGCGCCACACCGGCGCGAAGCCCGCTGCGATCAGCAGCGCATTGTGCTGGCGCAGGGGAATGTCGAGCGCCGTCGCGAGGCGCAGGACCATGTCGCGGCTCGGTGCGGCGCGGCCCAGTTCGAGGAAGCTGAGATGGCGCTGCGAGATCTCGGCGCGACCCGCAAGCTCGAGTTGCGACCAGCCGCGGCGCTGGCGCCAGATGCGAAGCTTCGACGCGAATTCCTGCTCACGCGACATCTGTACCTGCCGGGTAGTTGCGGCTCTGCCGCCCTGCCGCAACATTGCACGCGTTCTTCGGGAACGACAGGAGACAGCGATGGGAGAATGGGTCGGCGTGCTGATCGCCATCGTGTCGAGCTCGTTGGGCGGTACGGCCGCGGCTGTGACGCGCTATCTCGTGGTCGGCAGCGCCGATCCGCTCACCCTGTCGATCCTGCGCTGGGGCATCGGCTTCCTGTGCGTGCTGCCGGTCGCGCTGCTGCTGCGCGTACGCTGGCCCGCGCGCGCCGACTGGCCGGGCGTCGCGCTGCTGGGCTTCTGCCTCTACGGGCTGTTCTTCATCTTCTACAACCTGGCCATGAGCTACACGACGGCGGCGCGGGCAAGCCTCGCGCTGTCGACGCTGCCGCTGCAGACCATGATCGTGGGCGCGCTGCTTGGTATTGAACGCCTAACGGCCCGCAAGACCATCGGCGTGGCGCTCGCCGTCCTCGGCGTCTGCGCGGCGCTCGCCTCGGGCCTGGCGAAGGCGCCGGACGGTGCCTGGCGCGGCGAGCTGATCATGGCCGGCGCCGTGTTGTGCATGGCCTTCTACAACGTCTTCTCGCGCCCCTTCATCCAGCGTTCGAGTGCGCTCGGCTTCCTCGCGGTCGGCATGGGCAGCGGTGCCCTCGCCCTCGTCGCGGCGGGCCTGCTGACCGGCCGGCTCACCGTGCTCGCGGGCTTCGGGCCGGCGCAATGGTTCGCCGGCGTCTATCTCGGCATCGCCGGCGGCGCGCTCGCCTTCATCCTGTGGGTGATGGCACTGCAGCGCGCCTCACCCACGCGCGTGGCGAACACCATGACGGTCAACCCGGTCGCCGCCGCCCTGCTGGCGCAACTGCTCGTCGGCGAGCCGCTCACTCTCGATCTCCTGCTTGGCCTCGTCGCGGTATTCGCCGGCATCTGGATCGCCACGACGGAGGGCAAAGCGGCGTCCGAGATACGGGCGGCGCCATGGAGATCGTGCGATACCGATTTCATGTCATGGCGGAACGGTCCGAATTCGCGGTCATCGTCAATCCAGCCGCTCACAAGAGCGGTGCCGCCAGGCGCTGGCGAGGGATCGAAGCCGAGCTGAGGGCGCGGCTTGGACCATTCGAGCCATACTTCACGACGGCGCCGGGTCACGCCACCGCGCTGGCGCGCGCCGCGCTCGCGGAAGGTGCGCGGCGCATCGTGGCCGTCGGCGGCGACGGCAAGGTCAACGAGTGCCTGAACGGCATGCTCGATGCATCGGGACGGCCGACCGTGCCGGACGCGGTGCTCTGTCCGATTCCCGCCGGTACGGCGAACGAACTTTGCCGCGCGCTCGGCCATCTCGCCCATCCGACGCGGGCCTGCGAGGCGGCGGCGAGCGACACCACACGCGCGATCGATCTGCTGCGGGTCCGCTGCACAGGTCTCGACGGGTATCCGGACGAGCGCTTTGGTTATCTCATTGTGTCGCTCGGCGCGGCGGCGACCGTCAGCCATCGCAACTCGCAGTCGCGCTGGGCTAAGAAGCTGGGCGGCGTCGCCGATCTGCTGATGATGCTGCCGGTGACCCTGGGCTACCGCAACCGCGACGTCGCCATCGCCATTGACGGGATCGCGCAGGGCACACGGCTGATCTTCACCGCCATGGTCGCCAACACCGAGAATGGCGGGGGCGGCATGCGGCTGATGCCGGGCGAGACGTTCGACGACGGCGTGCTCGACCTGATCGAGATGGGCGACATCAGTCCGCTCGCCATGCTCACGACCGTGCTGCCCAGGGTCTACGGCGGTGGCCACGTCCATCATCCCAGGGTGCGGGTGAGCCGCGGCACGTTCTTCCGGTTCGAATCGGCCGTCGAGACGCTGGTCGATCTCGACGGCGAGACGGCCGGTCGCCTGCCGCTCGAGGTGTCCGTCGTCCCGCGCGGCTTACGGGTCGGTGCCGTCGGATCCTAGACAAATGGGTCAACACTACTGCCGCTATTATTCACTGGAATAGACACAACCACAGTGGGGTTTCGGCGTTATGGCTACGTAAGGGCGTGGAATTCCCCGCGCTTTGCTGCACCACGTGGAGAGTCGAGACCCAAGTATGGAGGTCGATATGTGTGATTATTCACTCGAGGCCTATCAGTCACGACCCGCTGCCGTTGGCGAGAAGCTCACCCTCGGGCGTTTCGCCAGCGGCTCTATGGGGTTTGCCAGCGGCACCGTGTGCGACACGGCCGTCTGCATCCCCGCCGAGTCCAGGCTGCTTCTGGAGGGCATTGGCGAGAGCGCACAGAAGGAGCACGGCGTCGGCGCGGTCGAGGAGGCCGTGCTGACCCGCCTCGCGGGCGGTCCCTACAAGGACGCCGTGCGTTTCTCCAACGGCACCGAAGTGCTGCTGCAGCGCCTCAACTGCGGCCTCACCGTGCTGGTGCTGACCTACGGTGCGGAACTGGGCGAACCGAGCCACAGCGAGGCGGTAGCCGCGCGCGAGCCCGAGCTGGTCTGACCTGAAAAAGCGGCCCGACGGAGCCCGCTGCCCGTTTTCGGCTTCCGGCGCCGGCTTTTGCTCAGTGCCGGAAGTGGCGCATGCCGGTGAAGACCATGGCGAGCCCTGCTTTGTCGGCTGCCTCGATCACTTCCTTGTCACGCATCGAGCCGCCGGGCTGAATCACGGCGGTCGCGCCCGCTTCGGCGGCGGCCAGCAGGCCGTCAGCGAAGGGGAAGAAGGCATCCGACGCCACCACGCTGCCGATGGCCGGGCTCTGCGTCAGCTTGGCGATCTCGCCCGCTTCGGCGGCGCGCAGGGCCGCGATGCGCGAGGAATCGCGCCGGTTCATCTGGCCCGCGCCGACGCCGACCGTGGCGCCGTCCTTGGCATAGACGATGGCGTTCGACCTCACATGCTTGCAGACGGTGAAGGCGAACAGCAGGTCCCTCAGCTCCTTGTCGGTCGGTGCCCGCCTGGTCACGACCTTGAGGTCGTCCTTGCTCAGATGGCCGTCGTCGCGGCTCTGGAACAGATAGCCGCCCGCGACGCTCTTCAGCGTCATGCCGGCGCTCGCCGGGTCGGGCAGGGTGCCGGCCAGCAGCACGCGCACATCCTTGCGCCGCGCCAGGATCTCCAGCGCTTCGGGCGTCGCGTCGGGCGCGATGATCACCTCGAGGAAGCGCTTGGCGAGGTCGGTCGCGGTCTGCGCTTCGAGCGTGCGGTTGACGGCGACGATGCCGCCGTAGATCGACACCGGATCGCAGGCGTAGGCCTTGAGATAGGCGGCATACTGATCCGCCGCGACCGCCACGCCGCTCGGGTTGGCGTGCTTGATCACGACGACGGCGGGTTCGCTGAACTCCGCCACGCACTCGTAGGCCGCATCGGTGTCGTTGATGTTGTTGTAGGACAGTTCCTTGCCCTGCACCTGGCGCGCAGTTGCCACGCCGGGCCGCTTGGTGCCGTCGCTGTAGAAGGCCGCCTGCTGGTGCGGGTTCTCGCCGTAGCGCAGGATCTGCACGCGTTCGGCCGCGAGCGTCAGCCGTTCGGGGAAGGTTTCGCCCTGCTGGCGGGAGAACCAGGCGGCGATCGCCGAATCGTATGCCGCGGTGCGCGCATAGGCCTTGGCGGCGAGCTTGCGGCGCAGCGCGAGGGTCGTCGCTCCGCTGTTTGCCGCCAGTTCGTCGAGCATCGAGGCGTAGTCGGCCGGATCGACGACGACGGTGACGAAGTCATGGTTCTTGGCCGAGGCGCGGATGAGCGCCGGGCCGCCGATGTCGATGTTCTCAACGCAGGTCGGGAAGTCCGCGCCGCGCGCCACCGTCGCCTCGAACGGGTAGAGGTTCACGACGACCAGATCGATCGCGGCGATCTTGTGGTCGCTCATCGCCCGGGTGTGGCCGGTGTCGGTCCGGCGCGCCAGGATGCCGCCATGGATCGCCGGCTGCAGCGTCTTCACCCGCCCGTCCATGATCTCGGGGAAGCCGGTGTGGTCGCTGACCTCGATCACCTCGACCCCGGCGTCGCGCAGGGTCTTGGCCGACCCGCCGGTCGACAGGATCGCCACGCCGCGGGCGGCCAGCGCCCTGCCGAGCTCGACCAGGCCGGTCTTGTCGGAGACGGAAATCAACGCCCGCTCGATCTTCGCGAGGTCGGGCGTGGGCGACGGGACGTAGGTGTGGGCGGTCGACATGGCCGGCCTTTTAGGGCGCGCGGGCGCATACCGCTACGTCCCTCGCTGTGTCATTTAGGCCTTTTTTGTCGAGCGGTTCGAACGGGAGGGTGCCGTCCGGTTTCAGCCTATCCCGGCTCGTCGTTCGGTGTTTGGTGCCAATTCGGGTGCCAACGCTGGCCTCGTAGGCTGCTATTCAAGGTCCAACCCGCTGTTTCTCAAAAGGAAATTCGGGTTCGAAACTGCGTTCTCCGGATTCTTGACCTTCTTCGCAGGAGCAGGAAGGCAATGAGAACAAACGCGCTTTGTCGCGGAATCCGTGTCTTTCAGACAAAATCCTCAGTGAGTTGGCACGCCTTCGTCGATTGAGCCGGCCAACCCTCCGCCGGAGCGGACGAAAAGTCTGGGCAGCATCGTCGCCCCGGCCGTCGTCGGTGGTCAGAGCGGCACGAACCTTCCAAGCTCTTCCGACGGTCGCGGGTTGATCCGGGCCTGCATCCTCTTCCGCCGAAGGGAGGCAAGCGGACCGAAGACGAGCACGTCATCGTCGTTGAGATCGCGGCGGCGTTCATGCCGACCTCCCGGCGATGCGCATTTCCTCGGCTACCCGATCGCCCAGCCGCCGCAAGAGGTCGATCGCGACGGCACACGGCATGTCGACCTCGGTGCTGTCAAAACGGTCGCGGGAGAACCCGCCGCCGAACATGCAGACCTCGCCGAGCGAGACGGTCGGGCGCCTCGTGTCACGCTCGAACGACGGCAGCCAGATTTCCGCTTGGTCACGTGTAGCCATGATCCGGGAATTCTTCGTTTCCAGGTTGCGGCCAGGGCCGGCCGATAGTTGGCGCTATCAGCCGGTCTGCCTTTTTGTCATCATGAAGCCATGCCGCGCGCGAAGGTTTCTGTTGTCAAAAAGAAGATCGGCAGACCGGCGACCGGTATCGGGACCCTGATCGGACTTCGTTGGCATGAGCCCGCGCTGAAGGCGATCGACGAATGGCGCCGCCAGCAACCAGAACTTCCATCACGAGCTGAGGCGATCCGCCGGCTGGTCGAGCTGGGGCTGGCGAAGGGGAAGCGATGAGCCAACGCAGCAGTTCCCCAGGAAAACACCCGCATGTCGACCAGCCAAACTACATGGAGAAGACCTGTTGAAGAGCGTGATCCTGATTGCCGCAGCCATCGCAGCACTTGCCGCCGGCTGCACGACCGTTGACGACGTTCGTGATCCACCCGTTCTGTGGCGCGCGACCTATCCGGTCGAATTCGATGCGCTCACCGACTGCCTCGTCCGGCGCATGTCCCAGGATTACGACGTGGCACCTCAGATCGATCCGCGCGAGCGCCGCGGCATCCTCACCGTGACGACGAGGACGATAGGGGCCTCGGATTTCGTTGAGCGCTTCGACTTTGTCGTGAAGCAAACTTCCAACGCAAACACCGAAGTCAGCTTCCGACGCGTAGCCGCGGTATTCAAGAACGCCAACTTGATATCCAAGGCTCGCGCCATCGCCGATCGCTGCGGCCGCAGTGCCTAGCATTGCTCGTCGTCGTGAACCCCCGGTCGCGGCGGCATCCATCAGGTCGGGTGATGACGTAAGCATGGCGGCGCCGAATTTCATCGAGGCGACGATGGTCATCGAAGCTTGCTGCGGCGAGCCCGGCGGGCGGGAGCTTGATTGGATCGCCGGCAATCTGGGGCTTGCCATCATGCCCTTCGATTCGGGTCACATCGCGCCTCTCGGGAGGGGTTTCGTCGCTTCGGCAGGGGGCGGCATCGCGTTGCGCTGAATTTTGGAGACTGTTGCGCTTACGGCCTCGCCAAAGCGCTCGACGTGCCGCTGCTGTTCAAAGGTAACGGCTTCGCCCTGACCGACATCAAGTCTGCGTTGTGAGGTGAGAGTCCTCCTGACGGGCGCGAATGGCTTCATCGGCGGGCAACTGCTGGCCGGTCTCGCCGCGCGTGGCCACGCCGTGATCGCCGCCGTTCGCGATCCGCAGGCGCTTCGTCGCAAGACGCCGGGCACCGAGGCGATTGCCGTCGATCTCAATCGCGATCTCTCGCCCGAGACATGGCGGCCGCGGCTTGCCGGTGTGGACGCCGTGATCAATTGCGCCGGCGTGCTGCAGGGCGGGCATGGGCAGAACATCGAGGCGATTCATGCGATGGCACCGATCGCGCTGTTCGAAGCCTGCCGGCAAGTGGGCGTCTCCAAGGTGGTGCAGATCTCCGCCATCAGCGCCGACGCGGAGGTCGGCACTCCGTACGCCCTGACCAAGAAGCGCGCCGACGATTACCTGCGCGGCTTGCCCCTCGATTGGATCGTGTTGCGGCCGTCGCTGGTCTACGGCGAAGGCAGCTACGGCGGGACCTCGACGCTGCGGGGCCTCGCCGGACTGCCGTTGGTGACTCCGCTGATCGGCGGCGCGAGCGCGTCGTTCCGGCCAATCCACATCGACGACCTGGTCGAGACCGTGGCCCGTGTCCTCGATGGCGGCTTTGCTCGCCGCACGCTCGAGCCGGTCGGCCCCGAGACTTTGAGCCTGCGCGAAGTCGTCGCGAAGTACCGACGATGGCTCGGCCTCTCGCCGGCTTGGGAAGCGAGCCTGCCGTTGCCGCTGTTGCGGCTGGCCGCCCGCCTCGCCGATTGGGCGGGCGGCGGGCCGATGGGCAGTGCAGGGCTCGCTCAGACGCTCGCCGGCAATGCCGGCCATGAACCGGCCGGCGCCTTTGTACAGGCGATCGGCTTTGCGCCGGCGTCGATGGACGAGAGGCTGGTCCGCCGCCCGGCCCAGACGCAAGACCTCTGGCATGCGCGTCTCTATTTTCTGCGGCCGGTTCTTCGGATCGCGCTCGCCGCACCGTGGGTCGCATGGCTGTTCTCGGTGATCGACCTGCTGATCGGGCTTGCCTTGGTGACGCGCACCAGGCCGCGGCTGGTCGGTCTGGTTCAACTCGTCATCGTCGGCGGCTATACGATTGGCTTGACCCTGTTGGCGCCGTCACTCTGGCTCGATCCTTACGGCGGCTTGTTGAAGAACCTGGTTGTCCTGGCCTCTGTGCTGGTCTGGATGGCGCTGGAGGAGGAGCGGTGATGCTGGGCATCGATTCCTATCTCTGGCTGAAGTGGCTCCACGTGCTGAGCAGTACAGTCCTGTTCGGCACCGGCATCGGTACCGCCTTCCAGATGTGGTTTGCGCACCGACGGGGCGATGTCGCTGCCATCGCCGTCGTGTCTCGCAATGTCGTGCTCGCCGACTGGCTGTTCACCCTGCCGGCCGGAATCGTGCAGCCGGTCACCGGGTTCGCGCTGGCAGCGGCAAGCGGGCTCAGCCTCTTCGCGTCATGGTTGGTCGCGACCTATGTGATTTACCTGATCGCCTTCGCCTGCTGGGTGCCGGTGGTGGTGCTTCAGATTCGAGTCCGCGATCTTTCCGCCCAGGCGGCGGCAGAGGGCAGGGCGCTGCCGAGCGAGTACGATCAGGCGATGCGGTTGTGGTTCGCGCTCGGTTGGCCGGCATTCACCGGATTGGTTGCCGTCTTCATGTTGATGATCGCCAAGCCCGATCTATGGTAGGGCCATCAGGCCTCGACGCCCTCCAGCACCCGGACGGAAAATCCGTCGGCCTTGAGCACCGAGACCAGCTCGCCCATGTGGTGCCGGTCGCGCGTCTCCACCGTGACGTCGAGGTCGGCGGCCTTGGCGACCACGCCGCCGAACAAGCGCTGGTGCTGGACCTCGACGATGTTGCCGCCGGCCTTGCCGATGATGCTGGCGACGCGGGCGAGCTGGCCGGGCGCGTCGGTGATCCGCAGGCGCAAGCGGACGATCCGGCCGTCGCGCACCAGGCCGCGCATCAGCACCGAGGCGAGCAGGCGGGTGTCGATGTTGCCGCCGCTCAGGACGAGGCCGACCTTGCGGCCGGTGAAGAGCCCGGGATGGGCGAGCAGTGCGGCGAGCCCAGTGGCGCCCGCGCCTTCGGTCACCGTCTTCTCGATCTCGAGCAGCAGCGCGATGGCGTGCTCGATCTCCACTTCGCCGACCGAGACCACCCGGTCGAGCAGGGAACGGCAGAGCGATAACGGCAGCTTGCCGATGTCGCGCACGGCGATGCCCTCGGCGATCGTGTCGCCGCCCGCCGTCACCGGCTCACCGGCGAGGAGCTGGCGCATCGCCGAGTAGCCGGCCGACTCGACGCCGATCACCTTCATCTCCGGCTTCAGCCCGCGCGCGGCGACGGCGCAGCCGGCGATCATGCCGCCGCCGCCGACCGGCACGACCAGCGTGTCGAGCTGCGGCACGTCCTGCACCATCTCGAGCGCCATCGTGCCCTGGCCGGCGATGATGCGCGGATCGTCGTAGGGATGGACGAAGACGAGCTGCTGTTCGGCGGCGAGGCGATGCGCTTCCGCGCCGGCTTCGGCCAGCGTGTCGCCCTTCAGCACGACCGTCGCGCCGTGGCCACGGGTGTGCGTGACCTTGGTGTTGGGTGTGAAGGACGGCATCACGATCGTCGCCGGGATGCCGAGCCGGCCGGCGTGATAGGCCACGCCCTGGGCATGATTGCCGGCCGACATGGCGATCACGCCGCGCTTGCGTTCCTCCGGGGTGAGCTGCAGCAGCGTGTTCAGCGCGCCGCGCTCCTTGAACGAGGCGGTGAATTGCAGGTTCTCGAACTTGAGCCAGACATCGGCCCTGGCGATGCGCGACAGCGTCTCGCTGCGCAGGCAGGGCGTGTGCACCACCACGCCGGCGATGCGCGCGGCCGCCTGCTTCACGTCGTCGAGCGTGACGGGCAGCTCAGTCATCCTTGCGCTCGCGATAGTCGGCAAATTGCGCATCGCGCTCGGTCAGCAGCTTCGAGACGCTGGCGCCGTCGCGCCGGAAGCGGGTCATGTATTCCTTGCTCGGCTCGGTCTGGAAGGCGAGCGCCTGGATCTCCGTGCCGGCCCGGATCGCTGCCCTCATGCCGGCGATCTCCATCGCCCGGTGGACCGAGCGCTTGTTGATCTGGGCGAGCTCGGTCGGGAGCTTGGCGACCCGCTCGGCGATCGCCAGCACCTCGCGCTCCAGCTCGGCCGCGGGATAGGCGCGCGTCGCCCAGCCCTTGGCTGCCGCCTCGCGGCCGCTCAGCGCATCGCCGGTCAGCATCGACTCCATCGCCTGCCGCATGCCCATCAGCCAGGGATGGAACTGCATGTCGGGCGGGCTCATCAGGCGCACCGGCGGGTAGCCGATCTGCGCGTCCTCGGCGACGTAGACGAGATCGCAGGCGGTCGCCAGCTCGGTGCCGCCGGCGAGGCAATAGCCATGGACCTGGGCGATCACCGGCTTGGCGAGGTCCCAGACCTTGAACCAGCCATCGACGACATGGCGCGACCACTGCCCGAGCCCGGCTGCCGAGTGATAAGGCTGACCGACCCGATTGTCGGCCGACAGGTCGTAGCCCGAGCAGAAAGCGGGTCCGGCGCCGCGGACGATGGTGAGCTTGACCCCGATGTCGCGGTCATGCGCTTCGAGCGCCTTGAAGATCGCGCCGCGCAGCTCGTTGTTCAGCGCATTGCGCTTTTCCGGCCGGTTGAGGGTGAGGCGCCGCACGCCGGGAATCGGCGTGTCGATGAGCAGTACGGTCATGAGGGTCTCCGTCTAGGTCTAGCCGGCGAGCCGGCGATCGATCCAGTCGCGCGTGCGGTACCAGGCGCCGATCGCCGGCAGGAACCAGGATGGATCGCCGTTGTACAACGGATGCTCGGGGAACGCGCGGCCGTCGAGCGGGTTGACCGGCGTGTTGCGCCCGCCGGCGATCTTCTTCGCGGTCTGGGTGCCGAGATAGGTCATCATCGCCACGCCGTTGCCGTTGCAGCCCAGCAGGTAGTGCAGCCCCTCGTCGGTGCCCATGTGCGGCATGTAGTCGAGCGCGAAGGCGACGTTGCCGGTCCACACATGGGTGATGCGGATGCCGTCGAGCTGCGGGAAGCGGTCGATCATGTACTGGTA
>Ga0070665_100005617_pt1 | contig 12899 bp, 11 predicted proteins | sample KBSS13metaG_FD_65862 | JGI IMG/M metagenome (GOLD analysis project Ga0070665, IMG submission 65862) | Switchgrass rhizosphere microbial communities from Kellogg Biological Station, Michigan, USA - KBS S1-3 metaG | ecosystem: Host-associated > Plants > Roots > Rhizosphere > Soil ... | reverse complement strand
ATTTTCTGTATTGCCTGGACGCCGAGACCGGGAACTTGATCAACAGCTTCGGTGAAAGCGGTCACGTGGATCTTCGCAAAGGGCTCCTGATTCCCGGAGCAAAGAGCGATTTCAGCGCCTTATCCATCGCGCTGACGACTCCCGGCGTGATCTACAAAGACCTGATCATCGTTGGAGGTCGCAACCCCGAGGCAAAGCCATCGCCGCCCGGCTATATCCAGGCCATCGATTTGCGCACCGGACAGGTTCGCTGGACATTCCACACGATTCCAGTTCCCGGGGAGGCCGGTTATGAGACCTGGCCGAAGGACGCATATCAGAATGCTGGTGCGGCCAATAATTGGGCCGGGATGGCGTTGGACACAGAGCGCGGAATTGTTTATGTTCCGACCGGCTCGGCTGTGATGGACTTTTATGGAGGAGATCGAGTCGGGGACAACCTGTATGCAAACACACTGCTCGCTTTGGATGCGAGCACCGGCAAGCGCATATGGCACTTTCAAGGGGTACACCACGACATCTGGGATCGGGATTTCCCGTCGCCTCCGGCACTGTTCGCAGTGGAGCGGGATGGCAAGCGAATTGACGCGCTCGCCCAGACCACGAAGCAAGGTTATCTATACCTCTTCAACCGTACGAACGGCGAGCCGTTGTTCCCGATCCGCGAACATGCATACCCGAAGAGCGACGTGCCCGGTGAAGTCACGGCGCCGACTCAACCGAAACCAGATCTGCCCGAGCCTTACGCGCGCCAGGAACTAAGTGAGAATATGCTCACGACGCGGACGCCGGCAGCGCACGATTGGGCGGTCAAAACTTTTCGCACTTTTCGAAACGGCGGACAGTTCTATCCTTTCGCGGTCGGGCCGCAGACGGTAATCTTCCCGGGCTTTGACGGAGGTGCGGAGTGGGGTGGACCGGCAATCGACCCGGTGAAGAATGTCATCTACATCAATGAAACCGAAATGGTCTGGACAGGCGCGATCGCTCCAAGCAGCGCACACAGTCCCGGCGAGGCGCTTTATCAGAGCCAGTGTGCCATGTGTCATGGGGTCGACAGAGCTGGGTCGCCGCCAGCATTTCCTTCGCTAGTGAATGTGGCGAATCGGCTACCCAATGACAAGGTTGTGTCAACAATTCAGCACGGGGCCGGGCGAATGCCCTCTTTTCCGGATATTGATGGAGATCATCTGGAAGCATTACTCGCGTATCTGCGAAACGCGGGGGCGGCGGCGCCACCTCGGGAACTCCAGGCCGTTCCCGCACCTCAACACCCCGAGTCAGCTGCGGCCGACTCGGCAGGAGCAAAGGTGTACACCGCGCAATGTGCAACTTGCCACGGTGAGAAATTGGAAGGCGTACAGCCGGCGCCGGGGCTCGTCGGAATTGGTTCTCGCATGAATGCTGCGCAGGTGTCTGAGGTCGTCCAAAAGGGGAAGGGGGACATGCCACCTGCGGACGCTAAGGGAGCGGAACTGGATGCGCTCCTGCGATTTCTGGAAGTCGGCACGACGGTCAAGAAGCAGGATGCGAATCCAGATGAGTTTTCGAATTCGTACATTTTCAGCGGGTATCGAAAGTTCCTCGATCCTGATGGGTACCCTGCGATCGCGCCTCCTTGGGGTACGCTGAATGCCATCGATCTAAAGACTGGAAAGTACCTCTGGAAGGTGCCACTTGGTGAATACCCCGCATTGGCTAAGCAAGGCATGGCCAACACCGGGAGCGAGAACTATGGTGGACCGGTGGTCACCGCCAGCGGACTGCTCTTCATCGGCGCTACGGTTTACGATCACAAAATGCGGGCCTTTGATACCTCAACGGGGAAGGTGCTGTGGGAGACTGAGCTTCCGTTTTCCGGGGTTGCCACACCCGCCACGTATTCCGTCGACGGGCGTCAATATGTCGTTATCGCAGTCAGCGGCGCTCGCACGCCAAACGACCCGCAGGGGGGCATGTACGTGGCATTCGCACTGCCGGCGGATCACGTAAAAAACCATTGATTTTCAAGCTGGCCATCAATGCCAGCCGATGCTAGACTCGCAAACACTCTGATGATTCTGAAACAGTATTACCTGGGTTGTCTGGCGCATGCCTCGTACCTCCTCGGCGACGAGGAGAGTGGAACCGCGGTGATTGTGGATCCGCAGCGGGACGTACACCAATATGTTGTCGACGCCGAGAAGTTTGGTCTGAAGATTCGGCACGTCTTCCTTACACATTTCCATGCCGATTTTCTGGCGGGCCATCTTGAATTGCGAGATGCGTGCGGGGCTACCATCCATCTGGGTTCGCGTGCCGAAGCAGAGTACGCCTTTTTGCCGATGGAAGATGGCGATGTGCTGGAGTTTCCCGGAATGCGACTTCAGGTGCTGCACACGCCCGGTCACACCTTCGAGTCGATCTCAATTCTTGTGTTCGACCTGGCAAAGAACAAGGCGGAGCCCTACGCAGTGCTCACGGGTGACACGCTCTTTATTGGGGACGTCGGACGTCCTGATCTTCGCGCCTCGCTTGGATGGACTGCGAATGAGTTGGGAGGTTATCTCTACGACTCTCTGCATACGAAGCTATTGCCTCTGCCGGATGCAGTTCTCGTCTATCCCGCGCATGGTGCGGGATCGCTATGCGGCAAGAAGCTTTCGTCTGATACGGTATCGACGCTTGGCGATCAGCGGCGTTTCAACTACGCCCTGGGGCCGATGACGAAGGATGAATTCATTCGGCTGGTCACGGCGGATCAGCCGGACGCGCCACCATACTTTACCTACGACGCAGTCCTGAATACGCGTGAACGCGCAACGTTAGACAAGCGTCTGGAAGCGCTCAGGCCAGTTGAGCTCGAAGAAGTACTGTCGCTGGGCGACCGCGGCGCGCAGATTCTTGATGTTCGGGAGCCAGCTGAATACGCGAAAGGTCATCTGGCAGGAAGTATCAACATAGGTCTTGGTGGTCAGTATGCGACGTGGGCAGGGACTGTGCTCGATCGGTCGAAGCCGATTGTGATTATTTCAGAGCCGGGTCGCGAGTACGAGGCTGCTGTTCGCCTGGGGCGCATCGGTTTCGATCATGTTAAGGGATTTTTGAATGGAGGAATGGCGGCTCTTGCGGAGAGGCCTGACCTGGTATGGCCGACAGAGCGCACCGGAGTGCTTATCGCTGCAGAGGAACTTGAATCTGCCGAGCCTCCATTCATTCTGGACGTGCGCGGTCAGACCGAGTGGGAAGGGAAGCACATTCAATCCAGCGTAAATATCCCCCTGAATCATTTGCAGGAGAGAATCTCCGAAGTTCCTTGCAATCGCAGAATTGCAGTTCATTGCGCCGGTGGATACAGGTCCTCGATTGCGGTGAGCATTCTGCACCAGCACGGAATCACAAACCTTATTGAGATAGCTGGCGGACTTGCCGCGTGGGAGGCGGCGGGGCTGCCCGTCATTTCTGAGGTCCATCAATCTACGTAGAGCGTTATCAAAATTCACGCTTCCTCTTCGCCTATCTACACAGAAACCAGATATGCTGTGCAACGCAAAAGGAGATCCTCGAATGGACATTCTGAAAGAACTCATTGCTGAATACGAGCGCGAGACGGCAAACACCCGCAAGATTCTAGAAGCTATTCCTGAAGATGCCGATTTCAACTGGCAACCGCACAGCAAGTCGATGAAGCTGGGCAAACTGGCCGGGCACGTTTCTGACACGAATGGCGACTGGGCGCTGCATACGATCACTCGGGATCGACTGGATTGGAATCCGGAGATGAACTCCGAGGATCCGGCAAACAAGAAACAAGTTCTTGAACGATTCGAAAAGCAAACTGCAGAAGTGAAGCCTGCTCTGGCTGCCATGACAGCCGAGAAGTGGGATTCGAATTGGAAGTTTGTTGCCGGAGACCAGACGTGGATCGACGACAGCAAATACAACGTGTGGCGGACCTGGGTGATGAACCACCTTGTCCACCACCGTTCACAACTGGGCGTCTATCTGCGGATGCTCGACAAGAAGTTACCTGGCACGTATGGACCATCGGCGGATGAGATGTAGTTTCTGATCGGTGCCGGCAAGCCTGGATTAGCGTGGGGCGTGAACAGCTTCATCTATGCTTGACGCATGCGGTTTGCGTTTCCCAAGGTATATCCAATTCTCGACTCCTCGGTGATTCCGGCTACCGGAAGGTCTCAATATCTGCGTGCGTTGGGATCCGGACTCGCAGAGTCCGGCGTGACCTTGCTGGAATACCGAAACAAGTCCGGCTCAACTGCAGAGATTCTCGCAGATGCCTCGGTTCTACGCAGTTCCATGCCCGGCGGGCAGGTAAAGCTGATTCTAGATGATCGGGCAGATCTTGTTGAGCAAGCGCAGTTTGATGGAGTGCATGTCGACGCCGGGGATCTCTCTCCGGCGCAGGCGCGGCGACTGATCGGTGCGGATAGGATTGTGGGCACGTTCGGTGGTAGCAACGATCTTCTGCCTGGCGTTCTCGAAGCTCCAGCGGACTACCTTGCGATCGGGCCGATATTCGAGACGCGAACCAAACATACAGACAGGAAGCCTATCGGGATCGATGGAGTTCGCCGTCTCAGGCAACAAGCTGGTAAGGACGTGGTGCTGAGTGCCGCGGCCGGCATCACGCTGGAGACAGCGCAGCGGGTTCTTGACGCAGGAGCGACGATGGTCGCGGTAGCAGAGGCGATCTTTCGGACGGCAGATCCAGCGAAGGAATTTGCGCGCTGGAAAAGGGCCCTGGGCTGACGGGCAGAAATTTGGGCAAGACTTTCCAGTTCAATTCGGATAAAACAAGCGCAGTGGCGACTCCCGACATTTCACCTTCCAAGAATCAGATCTCCCCGCAAGAGGCGCCGGCGATGGTGCAGACGCTGGGGCTTTTCAGCTCCACGGCGCTGGTTGCCGGCTCGATGATCGGCTCGGGGATATTCCTCGTCAATGCCGACATTGCGCGAACCACCAACTCACCGGCACTGGTGGTCGGAGCCTGGGTTGTGACCGGCATTCTGACGATGATCGGCGCGCTGAGCTACGGCGAACTCGCGGCGATGATGCCGAAGGCTGGAGGACAGTACGTCTACCTGAGAGAGGCGCTGGGGCCAATGTGGGGGTTCCTGTACGGATGGACGCTTTTCATGGTGATCCAGACGGGCACGATCGCCGCGGTGTGTGTGGCATTCGGCAAGTTCCTCGGAGTGTTCTTTCCGACGATCTCCACGACGCATTGGCTTTGGCATATCGCGCATGTGCCTCCGATCAAGTTGGGCCCCATGGTGCTGGGCAACATGGATATTGGAGTGAACACGGCGAACCTGACCGGGATCGTGATCGTGTTTCTGCTCGCAGTGGTGAACATGTTCGGCCTGAAGTTAGGCGCGTTGATCCAGAACATCTTCACATCGGCGAAGGCGCTTTCCATGGCAGCACTGATCCTCCTCACGCTGACTGTGGGCAGAAATGCGACTGCATTGGCGGCAAACTTCGGCTCGAGCATGGGCGAGTTTTGGAAAAACGCTGGCTGGAACGCGATGCATCCTGTTCAAGTGGGCGTTGGCGGTCCGATCGTTCTGGTCAACCTGGTGGTGGTTCTTGCCGTTGTCCAAGTGGGCTCGCTATTTTCTTCCGATGCGTGGAACAACATCACGTTTACCGCGGGAGAGGTGAAGAATCCGCGGCGCAACATTCCTCTCTCTCTCGTTCTTGGAACTGGATTCGTCACAACTGTCTACATTCTCGCTACGATCGGCTATTTGATGGTGCTGCCGATGCAGGGCGACCCGCACGGCACGACAGCGCTTGCACGCGGAATCCAATATGCTGCGGAAGACCGCGTCGGCACAGCCGCCCTAGAGGTGGTCTTTCATTCCAGCGGAGCGTACCTGATGGCGGCAGCCATCATGGTCTCAACCTTCGGATGTGCGAACGGATTGTCTCTGGCGGGAGCGCGCGTGTACTACGCGATGAGCCAGGACGGGCTTTTCTTTAAGTCAGTCGGCAAGCTGAATGAAAAGTACAAGACGCCGGCAACGGGGTTGATCGTTCAGGCATGCTGGACGGCGCTATTGTGTATATCGGGTTCCTACAGCCAGTTGCTGGACTACATCATTTTCGCGGCGCTGATCTTCTACATGCTGACGATCGTGGGGCTGTTCGTTCTTCGCGTGAAGCGTCCGGAGGTGAGCCGTCCTTACAAGGCGCTTGGATATCCGGTGCTTCCTGCAATCTACATCGTGATGGCCAGCTGGATATGCTTTGTGCTGCTCCGGTATAAGCCGCAGTACACCTGGCCTGGACTGGGAATCGTGGTTCTGGGGATTCCGGTTTACCTGTTCTGGTCGCGGCGGGCGGTGAGCCAGTAGATCGCATACGGCGGAGGACCGCGCAGCGGTCAGGATAACCTGCAAGATAGATCTGAAAAGGCTTTTATTCGCTTTTTCCTATGATCTTCTAAATAAATAACTTGCGGCTATGATCTTCCAAGCATTGCACTTATGATCCCAGGTCGTCGTCGGCGCAAGTGAAATTCTGCTGATCGCTCATTCACTTTTTCTCAAAATCCTCTCAACAAACGACTTACGGCTATGATCTTCTAAGCAATGCACTTATGGAGCGCTGCCTGATCGAGGTCTCATCATTTGTTTCTCTAAACTGTTTTTCTCAAAATATTCTAAAAAAAATGACTTACGGCTAATGATATTCCAGGCATTGCACTTATGCTCCCAGATCCACATGGCAGTAAGTCAATTCAAACTGGCTCAGCGACTTTTCTCAAAATCCTCTCAACAAAAGACTTGCAGCTAAGATTTTCTAAACACTGCACTTACGCGGGGGCTACGAATCACCCCGACGAACGATTCGTGCGCGGCAATATCCTACCCTCAGTGCACGCTGAGTCTACTTATAGATGCTCATAACGATGATGCGCCTTTGAAGGCGAATGATGTGCAATCCGGCTAGCACTTCGTACGAAACCGGCCGGTTAGATACGTGTAGACAGTAATTCGCTCATTTCTAGTCTTTGCGGTCCTGTAGTTGCCGATACAAGGCCCAGAACGCATCCTGGTAAATCTGGACGTTTTGATCAAGATCATCTTCGGTGATTTTACTGTCGCCGGATGACTGATTGAAGAACACCCGGCCATCGACTCGCGTCAGGCGAGTAGATGGACGCTGCTCCAGAGCCGCGTTAACTTCTTCCAAGGTCAGAACTACTTTGTCATGGGCGTCAACATAGCCGAGCATATCAACCAGCGTTGCTGGCTTCTCCTTGCCCAAAAAATGATCGAGATACTCTGTCGCAAGCTTTACTGCATAGTTGTCCATTTGCCTCTGCTCCTCTAGCTGCCGTTCCATCATAGAGTTCCGAGTGGTGGCCTACTCGGCAGTCGCTCATCAGCAAGCAGTCGGCAAAGCAAAGCTCCCGCTGCGACGCAGGAGGGTGACAACTATCCCAGGGAAATATGGGTTGTCATGATGACTGATGGAGCGCCGGGAATCTCGGAAAAGAGAAACGGCCTCGGAGGGAGGCCGTTTGGTGACTCGTGAATGCCTGATGTCAGGCGGTGGTCTTGGCGCAGAACTCGTCGAAGGCGCGGATCAGTTCGCCGGCAATCTGCTGAGCGGTTGATTGCTCGATGACAAATCGCTGCATCAGATAAACAAGTTTGCCGTCGCGCATGATCGCAATTGCGGGAGACGTGGGCGGATTACCTTCGAAGTATCCGCGAGCGCGTTCGGTCGCTTCACGATCCTGTCCCGCGAAAACTGTGATCTTCCGGTCCGGTTGATTCTGCGTGTTGGAGAGAGCCAGCCTGACGCCTGGGCGCATTTTGCCAGCTGCACATCCGCAAATGGAGTTGACCACGAGGAGAGTGGTACCGGGCTGTTTTACGGCAGCATCCACTTCGTCGGCAGTGCGGGTTTCCGAGATGCCCGCGCGCACCAGCTCCTCGCGCATGGGAATGACCATAAGTTCTGGGTACATGTAACCTCCGGCAGAAATCTGAACTGCCTGACTTCATTCTACAGAAAAGTTGGCAAGCAGCCCTGTTGTACCCTTGGAGCAGTGCGCGTAGAAGAAAACAGGGAACTTGCACCTCTGACGACACTCGGAGTGGGTGGGCCCGCGCGGTGGTTTGTCGAGGCGGGGACTGAAGCCGAAGTCGTGGAGGCTGTTGACTGGGCGAACGGCCGCCAGATTCCGGTGTTTATTCTCGGTGGCGGAAGCAATCTCCTGGTCTCGGATGCCGGATTTGACGGGCTCGTCTTGCAGATCGGGCTGAAGGGAATTCGCGATCAGTCTTCAACGAGCGCAGCAGAGAGACTCTATGAGGTCGCGGCGGGCGAGGACTGGGATTCCTTCGTTCAGCGGACCGTCGAGGATGGCAGTGCAGGTCTCGAATGTCTCGCAGGGATACCAGGCACCGTTGGTGGAACTCCTGTGCAGAATGTTGGGGCATACGGGCAGGAGGTCGCGAGCACCATCAGGGCGGTTCGGGTACATGACACTGTCCGGCGGGAGACCTTAAATCTGGCAGGGGAGGAGTGCGGCTTCCAATACCGGAGCAGCCGATTCAACTCCGCTGACAAGGGCCGCTTCATCGTGCTCTCAGTTGAGTACCGGTTGTCGGCGGGTGGAGTTCCGACGCTGAAGTACGCGGACCTGCATCGCATCTTTCCGGCAGGCTCATCTCCTTCTCTGAATGATGTGGCTACGGCTGTAAGGCGAATACGGCAGTCGAAAGGAATGCTTCTTGTCGAAGGCGATCCTGATTGCCGCAGCGCGGGGAGCTTCTTCAAGAATCCGATTGTCACCACTGAGAGGGCCGCGATCGTTGGGCAGATAGCCGGCAGTGACCCTCCGCAATTTCCCGCTCGAGAAGACTCATTAGGAATGACGAAGATTCCTGCAGCGTGGTTGATTGAGAAGGCGGGATTCGAGCGAGGCTACCAGTTGGGTCGAGCTGCTATCTCATCGAAACACACACTTGCGCTTGTGAATTCGGGAGGAGCGACTGCTTCAGAAATTCTCTCGCTCGCCAATCAGATCCGGATGGCTGTCGTGGATCGATTTTCGGTCGACCTTCAGATGGAGCCAGTGATGCTTGGGTTCGCGTCTCGGGCCGGCAAGGGTGCGTAACTGGCGCGGTAGGGAACTATCCTGTGCTCTGTTAGGCTAAGACCAAGGCATGAATGACAACCTGCACACTCTGCGGTGTTTTGGGTGCGGAGCGCGCGTACCGGGAGCGGAGGCGCGGCCCGACTTCCGCTGTTCGCAATGCGGCGATCTCTTTGAAGTCGAATATGCAGGCTGGGGCCAGCGCTCAGGGCCGGATCGGCCTAACCCTGGTGCTTTGAAGTGGCTTTGGCGCGAGCGCCGCTGTTCGAGCGAAGCTCTCGACCAGAGTGGAGTGTGGCGGTTCCGCGAACTACTTCCGATCCTGGACAATTTTGGGAACGCAGTCAGCCTGCACGAGGGCAACACGCCGCTGTACAAGTTGAAGAACGCAGCCAAGACCCTTGGAATCGATCAGCTTTTCGCCAAGCACCAGGGGATGAACCCGACAGGTTCATTTAAGGACACCGGAATGACGGCTGCGCTCAGCGTTGCGCGGGAACGTGGATTCAAGTGGGTGGCATGCGCTTCGACGGGAAATACATCTGCAGCGATGGCGGCCTATGCAGCAAGGGCAGGCCTTCGGAGCCTTGTCCTGATTCCCGAAGGAAAGATTGCGTGGGGCAAGCTCTCGCAGGCGATGGATTATGGCGCCGTTACTTGCCAGCTCGCAACGGACTTCGACGGATGCGTGCGAGTACTGACCGAAACCGTGAAGCAGGCATCGATCTATCTTTTGAACTCGGTGAATCCTTACAGGCTGGAGGGACAGAAGACTCCCGCGTTTGAGATCGCGGAGGCTTTTGATTGGACGGTGCCGGATCACCTGATTGTTCCCGGCGGAAATCTGGCAAACAGCTCTGCGCTCGGGAAGGGATTCCGCGAGCTTCGCGAACTGGGATTGGTGGCCCGGATGCCGAGGATTTCCGTCATTCAAGCTGAGGGCGCAAATCCGCTGGTACGTGCATTCACTGAGAACAACGGCGAGAAGATGCAGCCAGTTGAAGCTCAGACGCGAGCCACCGCTATTCGTATAGGTAATCCTGCGTCGTGGCGCAAGGCAGCGAAAGCAATTCGGGATACGGGCGGATGGTGCCTTGATGTTTCAGAGGCGCAGACTGCGATTGCGAAGGCGGAGATAGGAGCGGAAGGGCTGGGATGCGAACCGGCTTCCGCAGTGACACTCGCTGGTCTCAAGAAGCTCTGCGCTCAAGGAAAAATCGCGCCGAATGAAACGGTGGTCCTTCTGCTGACGGGACACACTCTGAAAGACGCTGACTACACGATCGATTTCCATCGGGGCACGCTGCTGACCGGCGAGGAGTTGAAAGGCAATGAAGCTTTGGTTGCCGCACTGAAGCGCGATGCGGTCGTGGTGGAAGCGACGCCACAAGCAGTGCTGGCAAAGTTGAAAGGGTTCGGCGGATGAAAGGGAATCCCTTCAGGCTGCGCCTTCCCGCGACGTCGGCAAATCTGGGATCGGGGTTCGATACGGCAGCCGTCGCACTGGATTTTTTCCTCGAGATCGAAGCTGAGGCTGGCGGCCGGTTTTCAATTGAAGCGACGGGCAGCGACAGCGAGATCTGTTCGAGGCTGGACGGCAATCTCATCCTGGAAACGTACAAGCGCGTTCTCGTTGAACAGGGCATGGAGGTTCAGCCACTGGCAGTGAGGATGAAGAACGATATTCCACTCGGAATGGGGTGTGGTTCTTCCGCGGCCGGGAGGCTTGCGGCGATTGCGCTGGCGGCTCATTTTGGAAATCTGGGATGGAGTGGTGAGCGCATCCTCGAGGAGGCATGCGCTCTCGAAGGGCATCCGGATAATGCTGCCGCGTGCTGGCTCGGCGGGTTTGTAGCAGCAGCCATGGATGGTAGGTCGGTTTATACGGCTCGCGTTGAACCTCCAGGGGAATGGCGTGCGATTGTCGTCTTCCCCGGAGAGTCTCTGGCGACCAGCGCGGCGCGGGCGGTTCTGCCGGCTACCTATTCCAGCGGCGATGTCGTAACCAACCTACAATCGGTGTCCATGCTTGGGCTGGCGTTTGCACAGTCTCGGGGCGACCTTCTGGCAGTAGCGATGCGAGACCGGATCCATCAACCGTATCGGTCGGAACTTTGTCCGATGCTGCCGCAGGTGCTTTCTCTGACAGGGCGGGAAGGGATTCTTGGCGTTGCGCTGAGCGGGGCTGGACCGGCAGTGCTGGTGATTGTCCGCTCGGAGGCGGAAGTGGCAGGTGCTTGCGAGCTGATTCGAAGAGCGACCGCGAGGCAGAATGCCCGGCTGCTCGTGAGCCGTTTCGAGGCTTGCGGCGCGAGACACTAGGAAGCGCGGCGTTGATTGAAGCTATAGTCAAAATATCCGCACATTTGTTTGTTCACTCTGCAGTCAACTCCGCGGAGCTGCGGTAACGGTGAGGTAAATCACTTCATCAGGATTACTCCTTCGATTACCTAAGTTTTCTTGATCTTGATGTAAAGAACACCTAAATTCGCAGCGTGGGCAGTTCTGGGGGAGGGCTGCTCTAGCGCCCGTGATCCGTTTCGGATCCGGGCGCTTCTAGTTTTGGCCGAGAAAAAAGCGAGTTCGGCAGGCAGGATATCGCCACGGTCGGGTGCTGCTGGAACCCGCAATGCGAGGGCAACCCTGCCCGACCAGTTGCGACTAATCTGACCCATCAGGCATCCTATAGAGGCGGGATCAGATAGTCTGCTGGAACGCTGGCACGACATAAGGAGAATCATGGCAGGTGCGGGAGTTTTGGAAGTAAGCGACGCGACATTTGAGCAAGAGGTGCTAAAGAGCGAGCAGCCGGTACTGGTTGACTTCTGGGCAGTGTGGTGCGGGCCTTGCAGGGCCATCGCGCCTATCGTTGACGGCGTAGCCCAGACATATGCAGGTAAGCTCAAGGTGGCAAAGGTGGACGTGGACCATAACGCTGCAACACCTTCACGCTACGGGATTCGCGGCATTCCTGCGCTCCTGTTCTTCAAGGGTGGCAAGGTTGCGGACCAAGTGGTTGGATATGCCCCACAGAACGTGATTGAAGAGAAGGTACAGCGGCTCCTGGCCTAAGTGCCGCCTCAGATATTAAGCCCGGCCTGGAGCCGGGCTTTTCTGCGTGAGTTCGGGCACATCACTGGTATTTCCGCAGAACACCCAGGACCCGGCCCTGGATTGCGACCTGGGCTGCCGGAACGAAGATTGGCTCCATCTCGGTGTTGGCGGGTTGAAGACGGACCATGTGGCCTTCGGAATAGAAGCGCTTCAAAGTGGTCTCGGAGCCGTGCACAAGCGCTACGACGATCTCGCCCTGTCGCGCGGTCCGGGCGCGCTCGACGAGCACGTAATCTCCATTGATGATGTGCTCATCCCGCATCGAATCGCCTCGGACCTCTAGAGCAAAAACGTCTTTATTTCCAACCACATCTCGCAGGGATATCGTCTCGAGATTTTCGGCAGTCTCGACGGGTAGTCCGGCAGCGATCCGGCCGGCCAGGGGAAGGCGATCGCTGGAGCGGTTTTTGGCGCCGGGAGGCAGCACGTCTATCGAGCGGCTGCGATTGTGGACGCGATCGAGCAGCCCCTTCTTCTCGAGGTTGGTGATGTGCTTGTGAACCGTCGCCAGACTCTTGAGTCCCATAGCCCGGGCAATCTCTTCGAAAGACGGAGAATAGCCGTTACGAGCCACGAACGAGCCGAGAAAATCGATAATCTCTTTTTGCCTTCGCGTGACAGCCATGGGTCGGATTATAGCGAAGAAAAAGCGAATTGCAAT
>Ga0070665_100005616_pt1 | contig 12900 bp, 18 predicted proteins | sample KBSS13metaG_FD_65862 | JGI IMG/M metagenome (GOLD analysis project Ga0070665, IMG submission 65862) | Switchgrass rhizosphere microbial communities from Kellogg Biological Station, Michigan, USA - KBS S1-3 metaG | ecosystem: Host-associated > Plants > Roots > Rhizosphere > Soil ... | reverse complement strand
GTTCCGCAACGACAAGGAACGCCATCTCTGGCGGCAGAGCGAGACAATGCTCCGCATCGCCCAGAGCCGCGAGCCCAATCGCCGAGATCGATATGGCAGTGGTCTGATCGTCGCCGCCTTGCCGGACGTCTATTCGACGCCCTGGGTCCGCGACATGGCGTGGGCGACGGCGGCGCTCATCCGCATGGGCCATCGCGCCGAAGCACGTGCCGCCGTGCTCGCTTATTTCAACGCTCGGCCCACCGGCAAAATGCGGGCCGAGGTCAACGGCGCGGACTATCAGATCTCGGTCGTTCGCTATTTCGGCGACGGTGCCGAGGAGCCCTTCTTCACCCAGGAAGGCAGCACCAACATCGAGTTCGACAATTGGGGCGAAGTGCTGTGGGTGCTCGGCGAATATCTGCACAAGTACGACGACCCGGCCCTGCTGCAGACAGCGACCTATCGCGGTCCGCTGTACGACAGCGCCCGCGACTTCATCGTGAAGCCCCTGATGGCCAACACAGAAAAATATGGCGACGGCCTGATCGTCGCCGCCGACACCTCGATCTGGGAGGAGCGGCAAAAGGACAAGAAGCACTTCGCCTTTTCTACCGCCATGGCGATTGTCGGACTGCGCCATTTCGCCGAGGTCGCGCACATTGCGGGCGACAAGGTGGCGGAGCGGGATGCGGTTCGCCACTCGGTGTCGCTCAATCGAGGCTTCAACGCAGCGTTCATTCGCGACGGTAAGCTGCGCGGAACGCTGGAAGATGGCGTCAAGAATGATATCGACGGGGCGCTGCTTCCAGTCATCAACTTCGGTGTCGGTCCTAACCGCGTAATTGACGATGTCGTCGACCGGATGGACCTGCTCAAGGTCGCGTCAGGGGGCTACCGGCGGGTCCGCAGCACCTATACCGACCCCAAGATCTTCGAATATTGGTACGAGCGGCAGGAATTCCTGTTCGTCGATTTCAACCTCGCCGAGCTCTACCGTCGACTGGGACGGACGGCGGAAGCAGACGCCATACTGAACCGGATCGTCGACAAGGCTGCGGCAGACCACAACATCATCCCGGAAATGTACGTCGCCGTTCCGTGCGATCTTTTCCCCGGTAAAATCGGCGATCCTACCGGCGCGCTGCCGATGGTCGGCTATGGCGCCGGCGCCTACGTCCTTCACTTGCTGGAGCGCGAGCGCAGTTAGGACCCCTGGACCAGGTCCATGAAATTACGTGCGGCTTCGCGGTCGGCATCGTCCGTGAAGGCGACGTCGAGGTCAGGGGCAGAGCCGAGCGAGAAGAGCAAAGCCCACAAGGCGAAGCGTTCGCCGCGATCTCTGGTCAGGCCGAGGTCAACTTTCATGTGCTCGACGCCTGCCTCGAGCGCTGCCGGCGGGACCGATGCTAAATCGGAGGTGCCGAAGTAACGGCGGATCTGGTCGTCGAAGTTCATCGGGCAATCTGATCGTGCGGGAGGCCGGTCAGGTCAACGCCTGCAGGATACGGCCGACGCTGCCGGCGTGGGTGATCGCCATGCCGAACAGGAAGACGATGATCGAGACGATGGCGCCCAGGAAGATTACGCCGATCAGCTCGCGCCGACGGCGTGCCCGTTCACGCTTGTAGGCTTCAACGAGGGTTGAATGCTTCTGGTCCCAGATGTTGAGATGCGGCTTCACCTGGTGACCGCGACAACGAGCGGCAGTTTTCCGACGTCTTCCATTCGGGCGCACAGGTCGTCGGAGGTGGCGTGAGTCTCTTCGACGCAGGTCCGGATGCGCTCTTCCCGGTCCGAATCCCGGTGCGCAAGAACGAGAATGCCCGCTACGGCAATCACCAGAATTGCAACCAGTCCGATGCGGCTTCGCCGACGCATGACAATTCTCACGACATTAGTGTCGGCTCAATATTCGATCTGAATGTAAAGTAAAGTTTACTTTTGTTTCCGCCGCGCGGGAATGGAGCCCGTGGGTCGACATGGCAGCCGCTCGCTACTCATTATTAACCTTGTTTGCATAGAAAACTGAGCGCTCGGTCCAGGTCTGGGGAGTATTGCGCGTGATCGAACAAGTGGGCGCGAAACCCGCTGAGAGCCGCTGGATTGTTGCGGTTTTCGGCCTCGCTGCCGGATTGAGTTTAGCCGCGGCGGTAGTTGGCTCCGCGGTCGGTGTCCCGACGTTCGAGATCTACTCCGGTTACTTCGCCAAGATTTGGCTCCTGGCTCCGCCGCTGGTGATCCTGGCCCTATCGTTCCTGTTAGTCCGGGCTATGTTGCTGCGCGTCTCAAGCCCTCTGACCGAATGCAGACCCTACATCACGGCAAGACTCGGCACTCCGGATCGGGCGCTGGGAACTCTTGGCCCGATCGTTCTCCTGCCGGTACTGATGGCGGCTTTTGGAACGCTCAAGCAAGTTATGCCGCTGGCTCGCACGTTTACTTGGGACGATACGTTCGCCGAGTGGGGCCGTTTTCTGTTCTTCGGATTCAAACCGTGGCAACTGACTCACGCGATATTCGGGTCTCCCACGGCGACGCTGATCCTAGACCGCATCTACACTGCATGGATGCTTCTGCTTTTTTTCGCCGTGCTCGGCGTCTCACTGTTCGCGCCACTTTACGTCAGAGCCCGGTTTTTCGTATCATTCGCGCTTGCCTGGCTGCTGATCGGCGTCGTTGGCGCGTTCATCTTCTCGTCGGCGGGACCGTGCTTTTCAGCCATGATCGGAGCGTCTTCCGCGCCTGATTATGTGGAACTCATGGCCCGTCTACGGGCGATCGACGCAGCAGGATATACGCTGGGCGCGATACAGTGGCAGAACCACCTTTGGGAGGCCTACAGCGACGGCAGGTACGGCTTCGGTCTCGGGATTTCGGCGATGCCATCGATGCACAACGCGATCTGCTGCCTCTACGTCCTTGCAACCAGTCGCGCGTCATTCCCGCTACGAATCGGGGCGCGGCTGTTCGCGGCAGCAATACTGATCGGTTCGGTTCATCTCGGCTGGCATTACCTCGTCGATGGACTCTTTGCCTGGGTTGCCGCCGCATCGGTCTGGTGGCTCGCGGGCATGTATCTCAAGAGAGTGGGATATTCAGGCGCTCCCACCAAAACATCAAACACGAACAATGCTGTCGCGAGCGTGGGTGGCTCTCCTGATCTGGTGGCGGCCTGAGGCGGAGCGGTCGCGGGGCCGCGCGAACAAGGCGCGCGGCGGGACATGGCCGGCGTCACTCTCCAAGACGGCCTACCCACGATGCAGATTATTCAGCGAGGCCGGCCGAGCTTTTCAAGCAGGCGGGTCACCCGATGGATCTCCTGACGAAGCGACGAGCGCTCGGCATTGTTCAGCCGCGCTGAGCGCTCCTCCCAGTTTTCAGCGATCTCTTTGGTGAGGGCGCGCAACTTGCGAAGCAGAATCTCGCTGTCAGTGACGCCAAACTTGACGACGTTTCGGTCGGGCGGCTCATCGGCAGGCATCTCCGCTCGAGTCAGCTCTGATCGTTGTCGCTCGTTCCGTCGGGACTTGCTGGTGAGTCGGTCGCTGGCGCCGGCTCTCCTTGGTCCAGTGTCAGCAAATTCACCGCAGCGGATTTTCCGCGATCTCCCTGTTCGAGGTGATAGGAGACACGCTGATTTTCTTGCAAACTACGAAGTCCGGCCTTTTCGACCGCGCTGATGTGGACAAACGCGTCCTCTCCGCCCTCGTCCTGCTGGATGAAGCCGTAACCCTTGGACGCATTGAAGAACTTTACGGTGCCGGTTGCCATGTCTTTTTTTCCTCTCAAGAGGGCGGAAATTCGCCCTGCGCTAGGAGCGCGACAGCAAAGAATGACATGCTCCGAGAGCGCGCAAACCCTAAAGTTTCGACTGATAGCTCAGGAAGAGATATCACGCCCTTCCTGAATAAATAAGCCACCATCATTAATTTGCTTAAAGACCATGAGTCATTTTCAAGTCGATAGCGGGTAAAATGCGACGGCAAATATTTTCGCCGAAAGCGCTTCCATTTATCACATCGATTTCAGGTTTAATCGCTAGGTGTGGAAACACTGGCGTGTTAAGGAGAACAATCGCGCGTATTTCCTTGCTGTAGGCACGCGCGGCTGAGAGTCGAAGTGCTCCCGCTTACAAGTCGGGAGCCACCATGAGCGAACACACCTCCGAAACCGGCGACGCGAGTGAGAAACCGGTACGAACCCGCTCCTTTCAGAAATGGCGGCCTCGCTCGGTCCTCTCGCCCGAGCAAACGCGAAGGCAGAGCGACGTCCTCCGCTGCGCGCATCAAAATCTTCCGCGCGACACGATGGTAGCGTTCCTTAACTCGTACAATCAGCAGTTGGACGGAGTGCCCCTTCAACTGGCGCTCGAAAGCGATGAAGGCCTGCGCGGCGTCGAGAAGCTTCTGTTGGATCCGAATGGGAGGAAGGAACCCGAAGCGAGTGTCGCAGTCGCGAAATGAAGCATCTTCAGCCGCCAACGCCAGGGCATGAGCAGGTGCCTCAGCCGGCGAAGTCTGAAATGCTTGCGGCGCTCGATCGCTATGACATCGCAGTGTCCCTGATCGCAGTCTACGAATGGGGCAGCTATCGATATTCTAACGCCAACGATGCGATCGCCGCTGCGAAACGCGGCTCGACAACGACCCGCTGATGCTCGTGGCGAACGATGATCGAACGTTGATTCTTGCCCATTGGCACGAATGGGAGATCAAAGGCGCTAGCCGAGAGGTCGTGCTCTGTATTGAAACTGCCCTCGAACTTGATCCAGGTCGCGACGGCTTTGACAGTCAGCTGCTTGACGAGTTGCTTCACCAGGCCTCGGAGCTGACGAAGGCAAGCTCCAGTCCAATCGATTTCATCCGCATCGTCCAGGCCGAAGACTAGAAGCCGAGATGGTGTACCGGCTCAACCTTTATCACGGCAGCAAGCTCACCAGCAGCGAGCTAGTCGAGGTCTCTCTGGAAGAAGCCAAGGCATTGGCGATTGCTGCAATCGGCAGCGAGAGGGCGCACAGGGCGGAATTGGTGAACAGGATTGGCGGCATCATTTTCCAGCGCTGGGCCGTCTTGTAGAGCTCGGGCGCTTTTGCCCGCGCAGCCACTTCGTGATCCCGACGAGTTAGATCGCTGCGGTTTTCAGCAGCCAAATCATTCCACCGCCGGCTCTGCGAAACGCAGACAGCAGACATTACCGACTCCATAGAAAAAGGCCCCGCGATCGCTCGCGAGGCCTTCTCATATCTAATCAGCACTGACGCGGACGTTTAGTCCTCGTCGTTGCCGCCCGTCAGGAACGCCGGGGCGAACTCGGGGGCGTTGCCCTCGTTGTCGCCGCCTTCGCGCTCACGACGCGGGCCGCGGTCGCCTCGGCCTTCGCCGCGCGGGCCACGATCGCCGCCTTCACGCGGGCCGCGGTCATCGCGGGGGCCACGGTCACGGCGCGGGCCGCGGTCATCGCGTCCGCCGCCGCCACGGCCATGACGGCCACGGTCGCCACGGTCACCGCGCGGGCCACGGTCGCCGCCTTCACGCGGCTCCCTCGGCGGACGAGTGTCGGGAATCTCTTCGCCCGTCTCCTGGTCGACGAGGCGCATGGACAGGCGAACCTTGCCGCGCTGGTCGACTTCGAGCAGCTTGACCTTCACTTCCTGGCCTTCGCTGAGGACATCGCGAACGTTCTCGACACGCTCGTTCTTGATTTCCGAGACGTGCACCAGGCCGTCCTTACCCGGCATGAAGGTGACGAACGCGCCGAAGTCGACGAGGCTCGCGACCTTGCCGGTGTAGATCGTGCCCGGCTCCGGTTCGGCGACGATGCCGCGGATCCAGTTGCGAGCAGCCTCGATTTTCTCGGGGTCCGAAGACGCGATCTTGATCGTGCCGTCGTCGTCGATGTCGACCTTGGCGCCGGTCTCCGCGACGATTTCGCGGATGACCTTGCCACCCGTTCCGATGACTTCGCGGATCTTGTCCTTCGGGATCGACATGGTCTCGATGCGCGGCGCGTGAGCAGACAGCTCTTCGCGCGTGTGATCGAGGGCCTTGGCCATCTCGCCGAGGATGTGAGCACGGCCGTCCTTCGCCTGGGCGAGAGCGGTCTTCATGATCTCCTCGGTAATGCCGGCGACCTTGATGTCCATCTGGAGCGAGGTGACGCCTTCCGACGTGCCCGCGACCTTGAAGTCCATGTCGCCGAGGTGATCTTCGTCACCAAGGATGTCGCTGATCACGGCGAAGTCCTTGCCTTCGAGGATCAGGCCCATGGCGATGCCGGCCACCGGACGCTTGAGCGGAACGCCGGCATCCATGAGGGCGAGCGAGCCACCGCACACCGTCGCCATCGACGAGGAGCCGTTGCTCTCCGTGATGTCTGACAGCACGCGGATGGTGTACGGGAATTCCTCGATCGACGGCAGCATCGGGTGCAGCGCCCGCCATGCGAGCTTGCCGTGGCCGACTTCGCGGCGGCCCGGGGCGCCGAAGCGTCCCACTTCACCGACCGAATAAGGCGGGAAGTTATAGTGCAGCATGAAGCGCTGGTAGGAGAGACCCTCCAGCCCATCGATCATCTGCTCCGATTCCTTGGTGCCAAGCGTCGTGGTGACGATCGCCTGAGTCTCGCCGCGCGTGAACAGGGCCGAGCCGTGCGTACGCGGAAGGAAGTGGACCATCGCCTCGATCGGGCGAACCGTCTTCGTGTCGCGGCCGTCGATGCGGCGGCCTTCCTTGAGGATGGCGGTGCGGACGATGTCGGCTTCGAGGCCCTTGACGGCCTTCGCTGCGACCAGCTGCTCCTGCGGCTCCGCATCGGCGAAGGCTTCCTTTGCCTTGTCGCGGGCGGCGTTGAGGGCGGCCGAACGCTCCGACTTGTCGGTCAGGCGGTAAGCAGCTTCGATGTCCTTGCCGATGATGTCCTTGAGCTTTGCCTTGACCGCTGCCTTGTCGTCGCTCTTGGCGAGCTCCCACGGGTCCTTGGCGGCCTTTTCGGCGAGGTCGATAATCAGGTTGCAGATCTTCTGACTGGCAGCGTGGCCGAACATGACGGCGCCGAGCATCTGCTCTTCGCTCAGTTCCTTGGCCTCGGACTCGACCATCATCACGGCGTTCGGCGTACCGGCCATGACGAGATCGAGCGCGCTTTCCTTCTGCTGCTCCTGCGACGGGTTCAGCAAATACTCACCGTCGATGAAGCCGACACGGGCGCCGCCGATCGGGCCCATGAAGGGGACGCCGGAGATGGTCAGCGCGGCCGAAGCGGCGAGCATCGCGAGGATGTCTGGCTCGTTCTCACCGTCGTAGGAGAGGACCTGCGCGATCACGAGGACTTCGTTGTAGAAACCTTCCGGAAAGAGAGGGCGGATCGGACGGTCGATCAGGCGGCTGGTTAGCGTTTCCTTTTCGGTCGCTCCACGCTCACGCTTGAAGAAGCCGCCCGGGATGCGGCCGGCGGCCGAGAACTTTTCCTGGTAGTGGACGGTCAGCGGGAAGAAGTCCTGACCCGGCTTGACCGACTTTGCGGCAGTGACCGCGCAAAGCACTACGGTTTCACCCATGGTCGCGAGAACCGCGCCATTGGCCTGGCGGGCGACGTGACCCGTTTCGAGCTTCAGCGTCTTGCCGCCGATCTCGGTTTCAACAGTATGAATTTTGAACATTTATAGTCCCTTCGCCCGGCGGCCGAATGCCGGCCGGGGTCATCATTTGACGGACAGCCGGTCCGTCAGCGGTCGGGGCGTCTGATGAGCCCCATGGACGCCCCGCCGAATTGCGGGACTGAACACTTTGTCGTGCTCCTGCGAAGGCAGGAGCCCATTACTGGACCCCGGATCAGGTCCGGGATGCCAAAAGGGCGCCGCGAGGGCGCCCTTTCGTCACTTGCGGAGGCCGAGCTTCGCGATGAGGTCGGTGTAGCGCGACGCATCCTTGCCACGGAGGTAGTCGAGGAGCGAACGGCGCTGGTTGACCATCATCAAGAGGCCGCGGCGCGAGTGGTTGTCTTTTGCATGGCTCTTGAAGTGCTGGGTCAGGTTGTTGATGCGTTCCGTGAGGATCGCGACCTGGACTTCGGGAGAACCGGTGTCGCCCGAACCACGGGCATGTTCCTTGATCAGCGCTTCCTTGCGCTCTGCGGTAATCGACATCGTCTCTACTCCTATATCTAGACGTTGAAGCCCCGGACAACCTTCAGGCCGTCAGCCAAAGCTTCGACCAATGCGACCGGGCGTCCGCCCTCTGTCGCCAGTTGAAGCCCCGGCTTTTCGGGGAAACCGACAAGGCGCTGTCCGAAACGGAGCAGTTGTGCCTGGTCGGGAGTGATGGGGAGGGCCGGGATGTCGTCCAGCGCCGCTTCCAGCGGAAGTACCGCCCCAGTCAGCCGCCGCGCCTTAGCGGCTTCGGCGAGAAAGTCCAGTGAAATGGCCTTGTCGAGCCTGAACGGTCCGGCTCGGGTCCTTCTTAACATGGTGACGTGGCCGACGCTGTTCAACGCCTTGGCGATGTCGCGGGCGAGCGAGCGGATGTAGGTGCCCTTGGAGACGTGGGCGTGGAAGGTGGCACTGTCGGGTGTGGTTTCGTGCAATGCGAGCTCGAAAATGGTAATTTTGCGGGACTTGAGCTCGACCTCTTCACCCGCTCGGGCGCGAGCATAGGCCGCCTTGCCGTCGACCTTCAGCGCCGAATAGGCCGGCGGTACTTGCTCGATCGGACCGGTGAAGGTGGCGACCACCGCCTCGATCTGCGCTCGCGTCGGGCGGATGTCGCTGGTCGCAACTACCTTGCCCTCCAGATCGAGCGTGTCGGTTTCCTCGCCGAACTTGACCGTGAATTCGTAAGTCTTGGACGCGTCGAGCATTCGTCCGCAGAGCTTGGTCGCTTCGCCGATCGCGATGGGGAGCACGCCGCTGGCAAGCGGGTCGAGCGTGCCGCCGTGGCCGACCTTGGTCTTCGGCTCACCCGCTTCGCGAAGTGCGCGCTTCACCTTCGACACGGCCTGCGTCGAGCCGAGCCCGACCGGCTTGTCCAGAATCAGCCAGCCATTGATCACGGATTGCGGGGGAGACCGAGGCTCAGCTGTCGCTCCCGGCTCTCGTTCAGCCGTTCGAAGAAATGCTTGCGGCAGAGCGCGATGTAGCGGTCGTTCCCGCCAATCTCGGTCTGCTGCCCGCGGACGATCGCGTGGCCTTCCTCGTCGACCCGGAGGTTCATCGTCGCCTTGCGGCCGCACTCGCAGACGGCCTTCAGTTCCACCAACGTGTCCGCCAGCGCGAGCAGCGCCGCCGATCCGGGAAACAGCTTGGCTTGGAAATCGGTGCGCAGGCCGTAGCACAGCACCGGGATATTCAGCTGGTCAGCAACTTCGCAAAGCTGCAGCACGTGCCGTTGAGACAGGAATTGCGCCTCGTCGACGAGGACGCAATCCAGCGTCCGCTTCCTCAGTTCGTTGCTGATAGCCTCAAAGAGATCGACGCTTTCGTCGAACGGATGCGCCGCGGCCGACAAGGCGATGCGCGAACCGATCGCCCCGACGCCCAGGCGATCGTCGAGCGCCGCGGTCCACAGCATCGTCTCCATGCCGCGCTCGCGATAGTTGAAGTCGGCCTGCAGCAGGGTCGTCGATTTCCCCGCGTTCATCGCCGCATAATAGAAATAGAGCTTGGCCATCAGCAGCGTCCGTCTGCGTCCGCAATCTTGAAGGAGCTGATGCGCACAGCGTCGGCCTTTTGCTCCCATTGCTCGAAGGCCGGACGGGCGCCCGACGGGAGAGTGCAGGACCGGCCGACGGTGGCTTTTCCGCCCGAGAGCAGTTCCGCCTTGAAGGTGTAAGCGACCGGGCTGTTGTTGGTGATGGTCATTGCCGTGCCGAGCAAAGAGCGAGCGGAGACCTTGATCTGGCCTTTCGGAATTTTGGCGGAGGGCGTCACCTTGCGCGCCTGCGCGGGCTCTCCGTTCTTGACGGTGAAAAGCCAAGTCTCGCCCAGCCTCACGGTCAGCCCGGCAGCCTGAGCGGGGGCGGCGGCCAGCAGGAGCAAAGCGGCGGCGAGCAGCTTCATACCGGCCATTCTTCCTTGAGGATCGAGAACAAAGCGGTGTCGCGCACGTGACCGTTCCAGGTGATGCGATCGGCGCGAAGCACTCCTTCGCGGACCGCGCCGAGCTTTTTCATCGCCGCCTGGCTGCGCTCGTTGCGGACATCGACGCGGAACTCGACGCGGCGGACTCCGCTGTCGAACGCACGCCCGAGCATCATGTCCTTGACGCGCCGGTTGAAGCCGCTGCCACGCAAATGCGGCCGGTAATAGGTCGCGCCGATTTCGAGGCTCTGGCGGTTCTCGTCAATGGTGATGAAGCTCGACATGCCGGCAAGCTCGTCGCCTTCGAACAGCACGAAAGTGCGATTGTTGGGCATGCCTGAAAACATGTCGATCATCCGGTCGAAGTCCGGCGGGCCGAAGTTCAGCGAGTAGATCTGCCAGATGTCGAGGTCTTCTTCGCACGCCGCGCGCAACGCGTCGCGATTCTGCTCGCCGAATGGCTCCGCGCGGCAGCCGTCGCCGGTCATCGGCTCCGACAGCGCCTCGATCATTCGTCGCCCAGGTCCTGCGCCACATGTTCCGAGCGGAGGATGCGGTCGATGTGGGTGCCTTCGTCGAAGCTTTCGTCGGCGAGGAATTTCAGCTTCGCGGCATATTTGGTGCGGACGCGGTGGGCGACTTCACGCTGAAAGAAGGCGGTGTTCTGGCGAAGCGCCTTCAGCACCTTTTCCTCGTCCTGGCCAAGTAGCGGCTTCACGAACACCGTCGCATGGCGGAGGTCGGGCGACATGCGCACCTCGGTCACGCTGACGAGGTGCGACTGGAGCGTATCGTCATGCACCTCGCCGCGCTGGAGCAGTTCGCTCAGCACGTGGCGCACCTGCTCGCCGACGCGAAGCAAGCGGACTGAGCGGCCTTCGGGGGTTTCCTGACGACGCATCAGACAACCTTCTCGATTCGAGAATACGGACGACCGTATGGAATCTCGTCCCCTTCAGCGGCAGCGCGGGCGAGCAACTGGTTTGGCGTCACCTTACCGCTGCTCACCTTCCGCTCCTCTAAGACGATGGGCATATTGCAGATTAAACGATGCAACTCATCGTCAACCGTCACATGAGCAATCGGGCAGTTCCACGTCACGTAGACGCCCGTTGGGACAAGCCATTCCCGCAGCTGAGCGTCCACACCTTCGTATTCCGGCATCCGGATTTCGACGATGGGGAAACCCATTACAGCGTCCGCGCGCGCTCCTCGACCTCAAAGACTTCGAGCGCGTCACCGGGCTTGATGTCGTTGGTGTCGGCCAGCAGCACGCCGCACTCGAGGCCCGAGGTGACTTCCGCCACGTCGTCCTTGAAGCGCCGGAGCGAGCTGATCGTGGTCTTCGACACGATGACGTCTTCGCGAGTGAGGCGGGCGTTGAGGCCCTTGCGGATGATGCCTTCGAGGACGAGCAGGCCAGCCGCCTTGTCGCGCTTGCCGGCCGGGAAGACTTCCTGGACCTTGGCGCGGCCGACGACCGTCTCGATGATTTCCGGCCCGAGTTCGCCTTCCATCGCGCCCTTCACCCAATCGGTGAGGTGATAAATGACGTCGTAGTAACGGAATTCGACCTTGGTCCGGTTCGCGACTTCGCGCGCCTTCGCATTCGGACGGACATTGAAGCCGATGATCGGCGCGCCGCTCGCGGAGGCGAGAGTCACGTCGCTTTCGGTGATCGCGCCGACGCCCGAATTGAGAATGCGGACGCGCACCTCATCGGTCGACAGGCGGTTGAGGGCATGGACGATCGCCTCGACCGAGCCCTGCACGTCCGCCTTGATGACGATGGGCACTTCCTTGATCGTCGAAGCGTGGGCCGAGAACATGTTCTCGACGCTGACCGGCGCAACGGTGGTCCGCTTCTTGTCGAGCACGCCCTTGCGATAGTCGGCGACTTCCCGCGCGCGGGCCTCGTTCTCGACGACCGTAAACGGATCGCCGGCCGACGGGACCGCCGACAAGCCGAGCACTTCGACCGGGAAAGACGGACCGGCCTCCTTCACTTGCTGGCCGAGGTCGTCGACCAGCGCGCGGACCTTGCCGCTCGATGCACCCGCAACGAACACGTCGCCAACGCGCAGCGTGCCGCGCTGGACCAGGACGGTCGCAAGCGGACCACGGCCCTTGTCGAGCTTGGCCTCGATGACCGTACCTTCGGCGGCACGATCCGGATTGGCCTTCAGCTCGAGAATTTCGGCCTGCAGCTGGATCGCTTCGAGAAGCTTGTCGAGATTGGTCTTCTTGGTCGCGGAAACTTCCACGTCCTGGACGTCGCCGCCCATGTCCTCGACGATGATCTCATGCTGCAGCAGTTCCTCGCGGACCTTCTGCGGCTTCGCATCCGGCTTATCGATCTTGTTGATCGCGACGATCATCGGAACGCCCGCCGCCTTGGTATGATTGATCGCCTCGATCGTCTGCGGGCGCAGGCCATCGTCGGCCGCCACCACCAGGATGACGATGTCCGTGACGTTCGCACCGCGGGCGCGCATTTCCGAGAATGCTTCGTGGCCCGGAGTGTCGAGGAAGGTGACCTTCGACTTGTCCGGCAGCTGAACCTGATAGGCGCCGATGTGCTGCGTGATACCGCCAGCCTCGCCCGACTGGACGGAGGCGCCGCGGATGGCGTCGAGCAGCGATGTCTTGCCGTGATCGACGTGACCCATGATCGTGACCACCGGCGGGCGTGGCTGAAGCGTCTCGTCGGCATCGACGTCGGTCGACGTATCGATATCGACGTCGGCTTCGCTGACGCGGTTGATGCGGTGGCCGAACTCTTCGATCAGCAGCTCGGCCGTGTCCTGGTCGATCGTCTCGGTGATCGTGACGGGCGTGCCCATCTT
>Ga0070665_100005615_pt1 | contig 12901 bp, 8 predicted proteins | sample KBSS13metaG_FD_65862 | JGI IMG/M metagenome (GOLD analysis project Ga0070665, IMG submission 65862) | Switchgrass rhizosphere microbial communities from Kellogg Biological Station, Michigan, USA - KBS S1-3 metaG | ecosystem: Host-associated > Plants > Roots > Rhizosphere > Soil ... | reverse complement strand
CTTTTAACAGTTCCGATATCGTTTTGAGCGGCCTGATAAAAACTAACGGCAATCCGGCAACAACTGTCAATATAAATGTCTTAGGCAATGGCTTTATAGTCAATCCAAACGGCAGCCTCGACCTGAAAAATTTCACTATCAATACCGGCGGCGGCAATCTGTCAATTTTGGCCAGCGCCGACATCGTCAACAGCGGCAACCCGGCAACTATTAACCTGTCTTCTCCAACTACTGTAGGCGGTAATCTGGTCATGACCGCCGGCTACAATTTCAGCGCCACTACGCTGCTGGGCAATGCCGTGCAATACACAATTGGTCAGCCAAGCGGCCTGGGCGGAGCCATCATACTGAACGGCGCCGGTCATGAAGTGAATATCAATACTTCCGGAGCCAGCGACAGCGGCAACGTATCTATCTACGCCGTCAAACAAGTTGCGCTTCAGGATGTCAGCGCCAAAGGTATCACCGGCAATGGTGGCGCCGTATCGATTCAGGGCGTGGGCGTAACAGCTAGAGACATCGATGCCTCCGGCGCCGCTGCGGCCGGTTCACTTCTGTCATCATCGCAGGTGGTCTACCTGGACGGTGCAATAGTAGACTCAGGCACAATAAGCGCCAAAGCTGTCACCTACGGACCTCTGTCCGGAAATATTTCACTGGGTAATCTCAAGGTGGCATCGCTCAATTTGTCTACTGATGGCACGGCCAGTGTAGTTTCAATTACCGGACTTGCGGCCGTGGCCAATTCTGTGGTGATTACGGCCGGCAGCGGCACGGTCAGCCTGCCCTCAAACATACTGACTGTCGTCCCATCTGCTGCTGGCAACGGCGGCACGATCAATTTGATAGCCGGAAAATTTCTCGCACCGGCAGGTGCTCTCCTCCTTACGGCCAATGGTTCCGGATCAGGAAGTGGAGGCTCGATCTCCTTTTTCAATACAAGCACTTCGCCTTTGACAGTTGATTCCACAGTCTTGCAGCTAAATGCCAGTGGTGTCGATGGCGGTACTGCCTCCCTTTCGGCCGGCGGAGATCTGAAGTTGGCTCCGACCGGTGTTTTCAATCTGGCGGCATCAGGCAAAGCTGGTACCGGCGGCTCGATTAATGTGAGTGCCGGCAGTGACTACCTGTCGCTGCCCGGGTCGACTGTAACGGGTTTGATTACGCTGACCGGCCCTCTCACCGTCAATGGTGGCGCCGGCGGCAAGGGTGGAAGTATATCACTGCGTTCAAATTCGTCTAAGCTATTTACCCTTTCGCAAGCACTGTCGGTGCAGGGTGCGACTCCCGGCAGTATTACCCTGGTAAACGCAGCCGGTCCGTTGACCATAAACCAGGCCTTGCAGGCCAATACTTTGACCCTTGCAACTGGCTTCAATTCTAAGACTAGCGGTAACGTCAAACCGACTCTTTCAATCAACAAAGTGCTTACCGTCTCAAACCTGGATTTATCTCTGGGTGCCGGCGGCTTGCTGCGCAGCGCTTCGACTCTGACCGCCGCAACAATGAAACTGACTTCGGTCAGCAGTGCACTGTCGCTCAATGTTAATACTTCCAATCTGACCGTGCACGGTGGCGGCAATGTCACCATCACAAACAAAAATACCGGTTCCCTGCTGCTCAAAAAATCGGATGCCGCCGCCAAACTTTCCATTACAAGTGCCGGCGACATAACCACCACCGGTGATCTGACCGGCACCTATGTCACTCTCAAAACTTCGGCCAACAATGGCGACATTGTTGTAGGCGGTTTTGTCACCGCTACCGATGCCGCTAAAGGAATCGTCTCGATCACAACCAATGGTGCCGGGTCTCTGACCGCCGCTAAGCCGGCTGATATAATATCCGGCAGTCAGGTGAAAATTTCCAGCACCTCCGGCGCTGTCGGTGTAGGAACAGCGGTCGCGTCCGCTCTGCCGGTTTCGACTGCCAGTCTTTCGGTGCGCACTTCCGGACTGGTAAACGTATTTGACGATCAGGCCGTCTCGCTCACCGGGGCTTCTTCCAAGCAATCTTTCACCCTGACTTCACTGGGCCAAATCACCATACTGACACCGATGACGACCGAGTCTGCCATCAAGCTCGACAACTCTGCGTCTACGGCTGATATTGTCATTTCACGAATACTGGGAAGTTTGAACGCGACCAAAACTATCGATATCGCCACCAAGGGAAGAGTTTCTTCGGCTAATAATGTGGCCAGCGCTTCCACCGGAATATCGGTTGAAACGATTGGTGTTGCACTAACCTCAAAGGCACAACCGATCAAGGTGAACACACCACAACTGGCGCTCACTGGCGCTTATCCTGGATTTGCCAACCTGGTTTCGGTGTCGGATTCTTATAACAAGGGAGTCGTCCTCAATGATTCTGCCCTGGGCGGCAATTTAAGCCTCACCGTCAGTGGTGCACTGACATTAAATGACATCGCCGTCACTAACGGCTCAATATCCGTGGTCTCACAGTCGGGCTTGTTAAAAGTAAACAGTGGCTCCGATATCACCACGGCCTCCACTCTTGCCCCCGGAAGCGGCAGCATCTTTTTGCAGGGGCTCAACTCTACAAATAGTTCTATTTTTGTCGGTGCCGGAGCCAATATCGCCACTACTCTGTCCGGTGGAGGAAATGTCGTTTTGCTAACAGGTAAGACGCCCGCCACTTCAACTAACCCTCTGCCGGCGGGCACCAGCGGCAACACCACCGTGGTATTGACCGGCGGTCAGGTATTCGGCGGCGCCGGTTTTGTCTCCAACGGTCCGATCAATACGCTCACAGCTATCGGACAAAATATTGTCATAGACGGTTCGTCTCCCACCAAGATCACCCTTGACGGTGGAGTTACAATCACAGCCGATCCGCCTCTGTCTGCGGCGCACCCGGCCGTGACCGCGCCGATGCAGACCCAGGTTCAATCGCAATCTCAGCCCCCGTCGGCAAGGCAGACCGCCGATTTCAGTCCTTTGCCGGGCACAACTTCTCTCACAGTTCAGCCCTCGGCCCCGCAATTATCTTCCACCAATTACTTGCTTTCTGCACCTTCGGAAAGCAGTATTAGTGCCGCAAGTGTCTCAGCCTTGCTCGCCGGCAAAAGTGCCGTCGCACCGGTGCTCGCTCCCCTGGATAATGTGCTTCTGAGCACGGCAGAAGGCGCACAGTCGTATAACGGAGTCGAGCTCGACGGGGTAGTATATCTGGACGAAACTTCGGGTCTTACTGCTGCCATGCCTGAGCGCACCGTTCTTGCCCTGCCCACTGTCCGCTCTACAAAGGCCATCGACCTGACAGACGGCAACGCGCTGATAGCACCCGAACATGCGACCCGAGTGGAAACACCCCTGGGTGTTATTGAGATTGGAGCTGGAGCGGTAGTTTTTATCGCCACCCGGGATGATGTTCTCTCCGTCTTCAATTTGCACGACAGACGCAGTGATTCGGTGGTGGTTAACTGCGGCGGTAAAAAAGTGGCAATTGCCCCGTGCATGCATTTGTCTTTGAGCCGAAAGGACACCGAGGCCTTTGAGTTGATCAATCTTGCCGATGGCGCTTGCTACCGCTCGATGCGCCACAACCACCTGGCAAATGGAATGCACCTCTTTGTTTCAGAGGTTTCTGTGCCGTCACTGGTTCAAACGGTGCGTCCGCTTAAAACTATTTTCCGAGCCCAGCACCCGGCTGCTCAAAAACTTTCTGCTTCTATCCTGAAAACAACTGCCATCCTGCTCATGGCCAATAACAAAACTGAACCGTTCGGTGAAAGACCGCGGCCGCGTCTGACTGCTTCCGCTAAATAAGACCGGACCAAATATTTCTATCTAATCCCAGACGTCTTTGGTTTCTTTTGGCGTATAGGCATAAATAGACATAAGCAATCCGATTGCCACCATGTCTACAATCAAGGCCGTGCCACCATAACTTAAAAATGGCAGAGGCACACCGGCAACCGGCATGATGCCTGTGGTCATGCCCATATTGATGAAAGCGTGGAAGAGGAACATACACATAAGACCTATTGCCATAGCCGACCCTGCCGGGTCTCGCCAGGCCATTCGCGCAATGATCAAAGCGCGGGCGCATATGACTGAATAGGCCAGGACGATCAAGCCGCAGATGCGGAAGCCCAGCTCCTCGCCGATGACGGCAAAAATAAAGTCGGTGTGACGCTCGGGGATGAAGGCACCCTGCGCCTGGTTGCCGTGTCCCAGACCGGCACCGTTGACGCCGCCGGAGCCTATAGCGATCAGACTTTGCAGTATGTGATAACCGGAGCCGCGCGGATCATCGTAGGGATTGACGAAACTGGTCAGTCGCTTCTGTTGATACTCTTTCAATAGTCCCCAGAGATGCGGCCTGGCCACGCCCACTCCATAATTTGCCGCGACTACCGCGGCGATGAGAATGATGCGTACAAACCATTTCCAATCAAAAACGCGCCAGACTAAAAGTAGTATCACCGGCAGGGCGTAGATCCAGTACATCCACCACTGCTTATCGAGGGCGTTCAAAATCAGCGAAATAAGTGGCGAAATCAAAACCAGAATGTCGGCCAGGGTGGCGCCGGACCAGTAGGAGAGGCCGAGAAATACCGCGCCGAAAGTGAGAGATGTGCCAAGGTCTGGCTGTTTGAATACCAGGATGGCAGGCGCCAGCATGATCAGCAGTATCTTGAAAACGTCAAAAAAGCCGCGCACGGGGTGATTGCGCAGCCAGGCGGCGAGCGAAAAAATGACAACCAGTTTGGCCAGTTCGGAGGGCTGCAGTGTGATTGGTCCCAGGGCCAGCCAGCGCTGCGCCCCCTGGGCCGAGTGACCTTTGACCATGACGGCCACCAGCAAGACCAGATTGACCACATACATGATCGAAACCATGTATTTGTTTGTCCAAAATGTGTAGGGCACGCGGCTGACAACGAGCATCAGGACGAGACCCGCCCACATAAACTCCAGCTGTTTGTCGAAATAGCCCTGGGTGTGTTGCGATAGATGCAGCACGTTGAGGCCTACTGCAATCAAAAAACCTGTTGCCCCGAGGAGCCAGATATCGATGCCGTTAAAGACAAGCGATAGGCGCCTCAGGGCAGAGGGTATGAGATGCTGAGAATCTGCGGCCTGTAAAGACACTAGTTATGTTTGCTTTGGGGACGTAGGTAATCCTAGCATTTCTAGCATTTTGAGCGGAGCAGGCGGAAATTGGCAATCAAAGATGCCCGTCTCTCATACTGCTGCAGATCAAAGTGGGTTGTGTCTTTGTCGAGGTCGAAGTAGCGTGACACCACTGCTACCAGTTCTTCTTCCAGTGTTTCCAATCTGCCGGCGGGCAATTCCAGACGGTCATGCGTGAGCATAGAACGCATGCGGTCTTTGGCTGTCGACCTGACATCTTCCGTTTTTGGTTGGAACATCCAATCTAAAAAGCGCATTTGCATCAGATGAATCCTCCTTTAAACCCGCACAGTGGGATTGAAGAAGCTGACGATTTTGGACATCCAGGTTGCGTTTTTGACCTCCAGATCCATGATCGGCACTTCTTCGCCACGAACGCGGCGGGCGATGTTGCGGTAGGCAAGACCCGAACGTACGTTGTCGGTGCCTGATACCGGTTCGCCTTTGTTGGTGGAGACAATGATGTCTTCGTCTTCCGGCACTACTCCGAGGAGTTTGACCGAGAGGATTTCCAGGACATCGTCGATGCTCATCATGTCGTTGTTGGCCACCATCGTCGGACGGTAGCGGTTCAAGACAAGACGATACTCTTTGATTTCGTCTTTGCGAGCTTCCAATAGTCCGATGATGCGATCGGCGTCGCGAACGGCGGACATTTCAGGAGTGGTTACGACAATCGCTTCTTCTGCGCCGGCGACGGCGTTCTGGAAGCCCTGTTCGATACCGGCCGGACTGTCGATGAGGACAAAGTCAAACATCGATTTCAGTTCTTCGCAGAGCTTTTTCATTTGCTCGGCAGAGACGGCTGATTTGTCGCGGGTTTGAGCCGCAGGCAACAAGCTCAGGTTGGGCAGCTTTTTGTCTTTGACTAGAGCTTGCCGCAGTTTGCAACGCTCTTCGACTACGTCGACGAGGTTGTAGACGACCCGGTTTTCCAGGCCCATCAAAATATCGAGATTGCGCAGTCCTATGTCCATATCGACAAGCGCTACTGAGACGCCAGTGCTGGCCAATGCCACACCGATATTGGCAGAGGCTGTGGTTTTGCCGACCCCGCCTTTACCCGATGTTATTACTATTACGCGTCCGGTCATTTAGTGTCCTCATGTCTAATTGTGAAATCTGACTCTAGGGAGAATTTAGTCAGCCTTGCTTTTTTGAATGCGTATTTTGCCTTCGACAATCCGTGCTGTTTCCGGACCGGTACCCGAGGCGTATGAGATACGCGGGCGGTCAGGAGCGCGGGCGATTGCGCTGGCTATGCGTATTTGAATCGGTTGCAAATTGAGCGCTCTAATCTCGGCTTCCGAATTGCCGCCGACTCCGGCGTGGGCGATACCTCTGAGACTGCCCCAGACCGTAATGTCGCCTTCGGCCAAAATTTCGGCACCGGGATTAACGTCACCGACTATAACGAGGTCACCTTTGTGGCTGACGACTTGACCAGAGCGCAGGGTTTGCTTGACGTAAAGCACCTGCGGCAAATGGGCGGCGTCAACCGGGGCACCGTCTATGGAGGATTCCTTGAGACCGGCTTGCGATTTTTTCTTACCGTCCTCGCCTACTTCTTCCGGCTCTACTTCAATTGTTTCCACTTCAAGCAGAGTGATGTCGCTCACCGCATGCGGTGCTTTGTCATCGTCGGACTCGTCCGCTTCGGCAAAAGGAATGTCGCCTTTCGGCATCTCCAGTTTCACTTTGGGCAAGGACATGGGGATCTTGTCGATCACTTTGGCGCCGTGTTCGGCAAAAGCAGCGCGGGTTTTTTCACAGGATGAAAATACTTCATCAGGAAATACACCGACACCCTTGCCGATGGCCAGGACCTGTGCGGCCTGGGCAACACTCAGCTCCAGTGAGCCGAGTCCGAAGAGCACCTTGCTGCCTTTCCAAAATTGATTGGAAGACTGCAGTGTGCCGCTCAAGTGCTCAAGCGCTTCTTTAAGCGTCGAGCAGCCGCCGACATCGATCAATACACCCTGTTCGGGTTGGCTAATAATAGCGATTTTAGACATGCGAAGATAATCCGCCCGGTCGAAGAGTTATAGGTCAAACGAACTTATGTAAAGTTCTACGCTTGCAATCGTATTGGCTTCAAAGCCGCACGTCAAGCCGCTTGAGATAGTGAGCGTATATACGATCATAGGATGCCTTGATGTGAGTTACGTAATGCGAGGGAGGCATCCCCACTGTATGCCGTATCTCGGGAATATGAGAGTATTCAGAGAATTGCCATTTTAACCTTGCAAGCTAGGCAGTATCGCCCGCGCCACCACCCCTTATAATCAAATATGGCCACTTTCGCATATAGAGGCCATATATTGGGCGCCGGCACGCTGTCTCGGGGAAAAATAGGAGGTCCGGTCCGTAGCTCTTAGGCGTCTTTAAATAGCTTGGCAATGAGACCGTCGGCGGCACTATGCGGATCTATCTGTCTATCGACTATATCCTGCAAGACCTTTCGTATATCGTTTGAGTTCTCCATCGCTTCCTTTAGATTGCGACGGGCCAGATCGGCAACGATTTCCGACAGCTCGGATTCAATCCTGTGACCGCGACGTTCGTTCAAAAGACCGGAGTCGAGTAAAAACTGTTTGTGCTTCTTAGCCGCCTGCCAGAGCTCATCTATGCCCTGGCCGGTCTCGGCAATGCTGACGATAACCGGCGGGCGCCAGTCGTCTTTGAAATGCGCCAGCTCCAGCGATGCTGTGATTTCACTGGCCGACTTGTTTGCGCCCGGCATGTCGCCTTTGTTGACTACAAAAATGTCACCGATTTCCATGATGCCCGACTTAATTGCCTGTATGTCGTCGCCTGAACCGGGCATGAGCACAAGGATTGTCGTGTCGGCTGTCTGAGCGATGGCCAGCTCCGATTGACCGACTCCGACAGTCTCTATGATGATGACTTGAAATCCGGATGCTTCAAGCATGCGCACCGCATCATATGTAGCCAGCGAAACGCCGCCTTGATGACCTCGATTGGCCATTGAGCGGATGAAGACATTTTTATCGAGAGTGTGCCCTTGCATGCGAATGCGATCGCCAAGTATCGCCCCGCCCGTAAATGGAGATGAGGGATCAACGGCCAGTACAGCCACTTTCAGATCTTCTTTGCGGCATTCACTGATCAGCGCATCGACAAGAGTCGACTTGCCGACACCGGGCGAACCGGTGACACCAATGATGTGCGCTTTACCCGAATGACTGAAGAGTGAGCGCACCAGCTGACTGGCTTCCGCTCCGCCGTCTTCGACGACCGATATGGCACGCGCCAGTGCCCGGCGATTTCCTGCCAGCAAATCTTTAGATATGGTTTCCACGGGTGACTTTAACTTCAAGTGCTAATCGCTAATTGTTTTTGCCTTTGAAGGCGCGCAGCCAGCCTGGTGTATCGCGGGCGGCGGTGCTGCTATCTTCATAGGCTTGCTGACGTCTCTGAGCGTTTTCCGCTTCGTTGAGCATGACGGCGAGCAGATCTCGCTCCGACTGCGCATTTTTAAATTGGTGCTGCAACTCCACAACGGATGCGCCAAGCTCTTCAACTTCTTGCAGCTTTTGCTCAAGCACTGTCGTGATGCGTGAAAGTTCTTGATGCAGTTGTTTGTTTTCTCTGCTTTTGTCGGTCAAAAGCAAGCCCTGGTTAACCAGCTCGGACTTGAGGTCTTCGCCGTCGCGGGCCATACGCTCAAGCTCACGCAGTTGCGCCGAGAGCATGAGATTTTTTTCCTGAGACTGCACGAGCGCTTCTTGCAATTCCAGCACTTTAGCGGTGAGGCTAGCGGCGTCCAGATTTTGCAGGGAGGGCAGCGAAGTGCTACTTGCGTTTTGTTCGGACATAGCCTCAGGCAATCTTGGTCAAAGGGGAAAATGACAGAGTGCTGCCACAATGTTGAGATTGTATCGCGACATTCCCTGAGCGCGCACTTGTAGATCTAATATAAATCAACGTTTCTCATCATACTTGAGAACCTGATTCTTGAAAAGGCGAGGGCAGCTTTAGTTTATTGTAGAAGCAGGTAGACCCCGGGGAGCGGCCATGGCCAAAGAAAACGCAAAGGAAAAAATCGGCAATCTGCGCATCAGGGGCGGTCGAGTAATCACTCCGCTGGAAGAAAGATTTACCGACCTCTGGCTCAAAGACGGCAAAATTTTGGGTCTTGCAGATACCTTCGCCACTTTGCAGGGGCAAAGCAAAGATGCCGCCGGGCTTGAACAATCGAGTTTTGTCGATTTCGACGCCACCGGTCTCTATGTCACCCCCGGCCTTATCGATCTGCAGATGAACGGCGGACCGGGCTGCGATCTCTGGCAGGATCCCAGCGAATCGGATCTGAACAACATGCGCCAGGACCTGGCATCCCATGGTGTGACTTCCTTTTTGCCGACTCTTATTACGGACGACCTCGTCCATATGCGCAAAAATATCGACTTCCTGACGGCTCAGGGAGCCAGTCGCGAACCGCACATGGACGCTGCCGGTGACAAAAACTCGACGGCAATGGCGCGCATGCTGGGTTTGCACCTTGAGGGGCCATGCCTCTCGCCGCAGAGACCCGGTGTCCATCCGCCTCAGCACATACAGCCTTTTACTGTCGATGTTCTCAAGCGCATCGTCACGCCCGCTGTCAGTCTCATGACCGCCGCCTGCGAGGGCGACAGCGACGGAGTTGCCATAGCTTACCTGAGGGAAAACGGCGTCACCGCTTCCCTGGGACATTCCAACGCCACTCTGGAAGAAGCCAACGCCGCCTTCGACCGGGGCGTGACGCTCATGACCCATACATTCAATGCTTTGCCGCCGCTGCATCACCGTAATCCCGGGGCCGTGGGCGCCGCGCTCCTGCGCGATGACGTCGTCTGCTGCCTCATAGCCGATGGACTGCACCTTTCGCCCCAGGCCTGCGCCCTGATACTGAAGATGAAAACCGCTCAGCGGGCCGTTCTTGTTACCGATAGGGCAAGCGTGGGCACGACCCAGGGCGGGCTTGTCGGCTCGTCCATTACCCTGGAGCAGGCCGTTCAGAACATCTGTCGTTGGGGTCTGGCCGATTTTACCCAGGCTATTGCCATGGCTACTATCAATGCCGCACGGGCTGTGGGTCTGGGCGAAAAAATCGGCGCCATCAAGCCCGGTCTTCCGGCCGACCTGGCCTTCTTTAATATAGAGAATCTGGAACTGGTCGCCGCCATGGTCGGCGGCAGGCAGGCTGTGGTCGAGGCAGCGCCCGCGAGCAATCGGGACAATGGCGGCAGTAAGTCCAATGCCAAAGCCGACGGCAAAGCTAAAACGTCAAAAGCTGCCAGTCACTAAGACTCCAACCGCATTATTTGTTGCGACGGCCCATGGTTATGCCGGCAATGACGGCGCCAAAAAGCGCCCCACCAAGGACTTTGCCCATTTGGCCACGCCATTTTTTGTCGGTATAGCGTCTGACGCGCTCCGAACCTTCCTGCGAGAGTTCGCGCTCGAAACCTTCTGTCCTGGACTGTTGCAGGGCTCGAGCCGCTTCATCTCGCGTCAGATGGCCTCTTTGCATTAGAGAGTGGCTGCGCAGAGCTCCCTTGATATCTTCTTCTTCAACCAGTCCCAATTCCAGGAAAAATTTTGCCGATCGTACCGGATCTTTGAGCATCAAGTCGTAGCGGCGTTGCACGTCGGCCTGGCTAAAGAGTCCTGACTGCTTAAGCAGATCGACGAGGCGCACGGCGCTGACGTCTTCCGGTTGTTTGACCTCGGCCCGGGCCTCCGCTCTGGGGTCAGATTTGCCATCAGCTCTGGCCTCGGTCGAGCCTCTTCCCTGGTCGCCCAGGCTCTCCGAGCCATCGGGGCTGACTTTAGGCAGTGCCTGCGTCTGCAAGCTCTGATTGCTCTGCGTGGATGTTGACGACAAAGCCTCGTAGGTGCCGCTTTTGAGATGATCGGACGAGTTTGGTTCGTCGCCTTTCAGCGGCTTTTTCAGCGATTCATCTGCCTTGACCCAGTGCACAAATGTTTCCTGGATCTCTTTCAAACCGTCTTCACGTGACAAACCGCCGCTGGTTATCTGCCTTTGAATGTTCACGAGTGAAGGCAAAACCTGCTCCGACATAAAGCCTTGCATAACGAGCGTGCTGCCCAGGGGTACGCCTTTTTCGACGCTGTCCTGCACGGCGCGCTCCATCTCCTCGGCCGAGACGATGTTGGAATCGACCAGCAATTCGGCCAGCTTATGCGGATCGTGTTCCAGATCCGGCTGCAAATCTTCTTCGGCCAGCGCGTCCATAATCGACATCTTCATAGAATGCGCTCTGTGCAAGGAATTGATAGCCGCCTGCACCGGCACTTCTTCTTGACGGATCAGCTGCTGCACTTGTAAAGCCGCTTCCAGCACCGATTCTCTCACACAACCGCTCATCGTCAGTACGCGTCCGATCGGCACACCGAGCCGTTTCGAGACTTGAATGGCCTCAATCATTTCCGCCGAACTTACAATACCGGCTTCGACAAGGAGTTCCCCTACACGAATCGTTTGTGGGTTAGTCGCGGTCCTGTTGTTGCTTTCGACCGCGCTGGCCTGGCGAGATTTCTTTGACACTTTGATTCCTTTGTTGCAGGATTGCGAGCCGGCAAGTCAGTATTTCTGAGCCGCGTCTCTTTCGAGTGAAGATTCACTATCATTTTACCCACTTGCCATTCTTTTATCAGTCGTCACGATTGGTCATCTACGCCAAGTTTTGGGCAATTGCGGGCATAATAGTGGAGGATTTCCAATGCGGCGCAGATTTCACGATTTAATGAGGTCCACAATGTCTTTTGTAAAAGCGCGTAACCCAGTCAGGCTGATGGGTCAGGTTGCCATGGCGGCGATTGCTCTGCTGGCATCAGGTTCTCATCTGGCCGCGTCGGGCCAGGGCATGATGGAATATGCCGGCTTAATGGCAATGCCCAAAGGTGTGCCCAGCGGTGACACCATCAAAAATATGACCAAGTCTTATGGTGCGATACCAAATGCGATACCGGGACAGACAGGCGCAAGCACGGCTGTACCCGCCGGTATTACGACAACATTGCCGGACGGCAGCGTTGTTGTCGATCAAAAGAAAGCCGCTGTCCTGGTAACCAAGGCCGATGCCGAGTACAAGCAGGCCAAAGCGATTCTTTCCAACAAGGCCGCGCAAACTCCGGCTAATTTGAAACTGGTGGAAAAATTACTGCGCGATGCCATCAGTATCCGCAACAGCATCTGGGGTTATGCCGATCCGACTATTCCGCAGCTTTTGACGATATTGGGCTCAGTCTATGAGCAGATGAAACAACCGGCCACAGCCGAATCTTGCTATCAGAGCGCCCTCGTTTATATAAATAAAAAATTCGGCACGGGCAGCTCAGAGCGCCTGGACACCTTCGTGCACCTGGCGCCCCTCTTGGCTAAACAGGGTAAACTCGGCGATGCTCTAGGTTTTTATCAGCAAATCACAATGATCAAAGAACGCAAATATGGTGCTTCTGATCTTGGCACCATCGAATCTCGCATTGCCTGGGCCGAAACGGCCAAAGCTCTCGATAAGCCAAATACTGCCGACATTTATAAACAGTGTATCGCCGATATCGACAGCGCCGGCGACAAAATCAGTCCCGATAAAGTGGCGAAAATTCGCGGTGACCTGGTACCTACTTATCTGGGAATTTTGAAAAAGCAGGGCCGCGAGGAAGAAGCTAAAGAAGCTGAAATTCGTTTGACTTCAGCCAGTCCCGCTACA
>Ga0070665_100005614_pt1 | contig 12901 bp, 10 predicted proteins | sample KBSS13metaG_FD_65862 | JGI IMG/M metagenome (GOLD analysis project Ga0070665, IMG submission 65862) | Switchgrass rhizosphere microbial communities from Kellogg Biological Station, Michigan, USA - KBS S1-3 metaG | ecosystem: Host-associated > Plants > Roots > Rhizosphere > Soil ... | reverse complement strand
CGTAGGTAAGAGAATGGCATCGTACCCTTTGAATGCATCGCATGCTAGGTCACATATGGCGCTTCGCTTTGTGATCAGATCTTGATATTCAGCGGCACTGATGTCACGGCCACGTTCGATCCGAACCTTGACTCTCGGATCGTACTGTTCCGGAGATTCTTCGAGGAGCGATCGATGCCATGCGAAAGACTCATACGCACTAAAACCACCTTTCTTATTCAATAAAGGAATCTCCTCGAGCGCCTGAAACGTGATTGGTTCAACACGAGCTCCAAGCTTGGCGAAGATGTCCAGAGCCTCCTGGAATGCTCGAGCGACGTCCTCCTCAAGGACTTCCAAAACGTATCCCTGCAGGACTCCAAGACGTAGACCTGAGACTTGAGGTGCAGGCACAGGAACGTAGGTCTCTCCGGCCAATACGGAATCGAGCAACTCACAACATGCTACTGTTGGCGCAATCGGACCTACGGAATCGAGTGTGGATGAGAGCGGGATCATGCCTTCGCATGACACTCGCCTGGAGGTGGGTTTGAATCCGGTGAGCCCACAGAGCGCAGCGGGGATTCGTACGGAGCCACCTGTATCAGTACCGATCGCGGCATGAGCCATACCGTCGGTTACCGAAACGGCGGCTCCTGAAGATGAGCCGCCCGGAATACGGCCGCTCTCACGATCGAATGCGTTTCGTGGAGTTCCATAGTGGGGATTCAAACCAAGACCGGAAAACGCGAACTCGGTCATGTTTGTGCGCCCTACAATGACTGCACCTGCCCCTTTCAAACGTTGGACGACCACCGCATCCGTTTGAGCGGGCTTGCGGTTTTGAAGGACTCTAGAGCCGGCAGTCGTAACTTCGCCTGCAACATCAAAGAGGTCTTTTATCGAAATCGGCAGACCTGCCAGAAGACCGTGTTCGGAAGTGCCAGGCACGCCTTCGTACACCTGGATAAACGTTCGCTCGCCTTCACCAGACGGGTTTCGGATTGCGTTGAGACATTCGCGAGCAAGATCGCTGCTCTGAACATCTCCATTGTGTAAGCGACGCAAGGTCTCACGAATGGGAGTAATGCTCACTTTTACTCTCGGCTCCCCTGATCATCGTAGATATGCATCTCGAGAAGGAGACAGCCATTCTTTGATTTGAATGGACCATGAGGTGTTCCTGGAGGGCGGCATGCATAGGTATTCGGCGGAAAGCTTTCGCCGCCATTCCCGTGTTCATCACAACCCACGATCAGGTCGCCTGAGAGCAGATAAACCTCTTCCCAGTAGTCATGGACAAAAGGCTTTGTTGTAAATACACCCGGGGCAAAGCGCAGATGTCTTGTTCGAAATCCGGTTTTGTTTGCCTCGTCGAGCTCTCCTGCAAGAATTTGCTGTTGGATACCCTCGGGATACCCCGGGGGGGTCGCCCACCCGTTATTTAGATCGACGGTATAAAACTCTTTGTGCTCTTTCTTTATCGGCATATGTTCCTCTAGTCGCTGTATGGAAGCGTGCACGCTGTGTAGCTGTGCTTGATGATTCTGCGCCTGACCGGATCTTCTAATTCCAATTCAAATCGCTCTGCTGGGCCGATTGGCTGCAACAATGGCATCGTGCCGCAGAACATTGCGGTGCCGACGGGAAGTGTCGTATCGTCTCCCGTCAATCGTGAGATGAGATCTTTAGGAGGGAGCATACGAGTCACGGCTCCTTCCTGATAGAGCAGCCGCTGACCGTCACGGTGAACGAAGGATCGAAGAATAAGTTCATCCCAGTGTTCCTCCACGTCGTTGAAAGACCACACCGATTCTCCGATCGGTTTCGGGCACATTTGTTTGGAGACTGTTACGCCATACGCCTCGACCTTGCGGTCGGTGTGATCCGATCCCACGCCTACCATGAGGCCCTGGGAAAGCGAGAAGAGGACGACCTCGACTTCTCCGCTTGAATCGTTGCCGGTCACATCGATCTGTTGCGAAGTTGTCAGTAGATTAGCGCCACAACGATAAAAACAAGGAATAGTGCGCGGTCTCGCGACTCCTATGGCTTCCAGTTCCGCGATATGATGCTCGACGCTTCCGCTATCGCGTCCCGTCCAGCCAGCAATGATCAAATTATTAATCTCCGCAGAGACCGGACCTTTCTCGCTGATAAGTTTCAGCGACATCATCCCCAACCTCCGATAGAGAAATCAGTTAAAGTTCCATCCTGAACGACATTCTCTTCCCATCGTGAGCGGGAGTAGCTGCCATATTGACCACGATAAAACAGCAAAGGATCAACAACACTATGCAAGTGAAGCCTGATGACTGTACCGAAGAAGACCCGATGATCCCCACCATCGATCTCCGCATACGGTTCGCATTCGAGTTGTGCGAGAGAGTCTGCGAATAGAGCGCATCCATTCTCTCCTTCTATAAAAGGAATCTCTTCCCAGTCTGCCGAGGATGGCCGGGCAAACATGTTCGATAACGATTCCTGGCCATGGGACAGAATGTTTATAGCGAAGTTCTTCGCCGATTGAAAATGTGGCAGCACATTGGCTCTCTTTGCCAAGGCGAACAAAATTAAGGGTGGATTCAATGAAACTGACGCGAACGAGTTAATGGTGACGGCTACGTGTTGCCCGGTCGACGCTCGCGTGGTAAGAACCGCAACTCCAGTAGCAAAACAACCAAGCACGTTGCGGAGACTACTCGGGTCGATCGTCATTTTCTTCCTGCCAGATCGTACGTCTCCATAAACCTGTCCACCATGCCAGTGGAGGCCTCCCAATCTGCTGTGCGAAAGGCATGGCTCCGTGTGACCATGTTCGCTCCTGCATAAAACATCTCGTATTGGAGGTGGCGCGATCCGAACTCTGAGCCAACAGCATCCCAGGCGAGTTTGAACAGCTTCACGCGCCCCTTAGAGTCTGTGGCGGGAGAACGCTGTGTCTTGGCGACTAAGCCTGCGATTTCAGCGTTGGCAAAATCGTTTACTGAGGAAGGCAGCATAATCATGCCTCCGCCGGATAACTCCCGTAGCTGCCCAATGAGCTTCGGGTAAAGTTGTTGCGTCAAGACCATGGCAGGGTACAGTCTGCTTGCGTTGGGAACAAAATATGCACCATATTGGGTTCCTGTTATCTCCATGGCTTCGAGCATGCTTTGAACCATAGATGTTTCAGCTGCCATCTGCCCGAGTATCTCGCGCACCGGGGGGATTTCGATGATGCCGTTCGTCTCCGCGATCTTACGTGCCAGCCCAAGCAGAAAACGCATTTTTACCACAAGCCGAATTTGGCACTGGTAGTTTTGATACACATGGGCCGGGGTGGAATGCCATTGTGCCTGTGCGAGCTTTATGTCGCTGTGAACGAAGACTCGGCTCCAGGGGATTTTCACATCATCCAGATAAAGAACGCAGTCATTTTCGTCGAATGCCGACGAGAGGGGATTATCAAAAGCAGACAAAGCAGAGGCTTCGAACGATTTGCGTGAAAGGAGCTTCACACCTTTTGCTCCCAGTGGCACCATTGCCGTGAAACTGTACTTTTCTTCTCCATGTTTCAGAGGCTGGATCGCCGCGACCATCACCTCATTCGCCATGGGAACGGCGGTCGCTAACATCTTTGCTCCGCGTACAGTAATTCCCTCGGCATCCTCATCTACCACGCCCGCAGCTAAAAACTCATCCGACTGCTCGCTGGCACTTTTACTGCGGTCTGCCTGCGGGCTGATGATGGCGTAGGTCAGGTATAGATCGTTATCGCGCGCGAATTCATAGTAATCCGTCACCGCGCGTTCTCCTCGTTCTCCGAAGAGATGACGCCCCATATACATCGCGGATAACGCCGACGCTACATGATCCGGCGACCTTCCGAGAAAGCCGCACGACAGCTCAGCCCATGCCTCGAGCGCCTTGCGTCGCTCAACCAAACCTTCATAGCAAGTAGGGAGTTGCCACATGCGACTGACCCGCTCGCCTGTTTTGGGTGACACAAATGTCATTTTGCTTTGATTCTCTGGTGTCGCCTGGAAATCAAACATCTTAGCCGCTGAAGCGATACTGGCGCGGAATGCATGATGGTTCACGTGATCGCAGACAGGCCCGCCATCCAGGAATATCTGGCGTCCATCCTGCAGGCTGGCGAGATACTGTGCTCCGCTTTTCGGCATGTGTGGGCTACCGGAACGACCTGGGTGAAGCATAGGAGCTTGAAAAGAAAATAGTCAAGTAGCTTAACTAAGTTTATTATTCGTTTCCAAGGAAATGCTATGTCATCTGCCCCATCCCGTAAGACTCGCCGTGGTTCGGGCAATAAAGAAGCACGAGGGATCGATGGCGAGAAGAAGCCGCCGATCTCCCGAACACACCGGGTTGTCCCCTCGGTATCTTCGCCTGCGCTGCTTGATCCCCAGGGAAAGACGGATCATCGGTTCCGCCAATTCCTATACGATTTCTCGACCCTTGGCGTTTCGCTGGAGATCGTGCGGTCACATCTCGCCTCTCTGCTCGGGCTGACCTCACCGCAATACAACATCATCATGGTTTTGGCGAATAGTGGCGGCAAAGGGATCAGCGTAAGCGATGTGGCACGAAGACTTCACGTGAGCACAGCATTCATCGCCGCTGAAGGTATCAATCTCGAATCGAGCGGCCTGATCGAAAAACGTCGAAACCCCAATGACGGTCGTGGGGTTCTGCTTCATCTGACCCAGGTTGGGTGGGAAGGGGTGGCCCAGATAGGCCCGGAGCGGCAAAAGATCAACGATCATCTGTTTGGCAGCTTGTCCGCACAAGGCTTTCGGCGCCTGGCTGAAACGCTAGCTTCCCTGCTGGATGACTTCAATTACACGGTCAGACTGATCAAAAATGCTCCGTCTTCTCGGGATCAATCCGACTACTTGACCGTCCAAAACTTCAAAGCTCCAAAGGAGAAACGATGAAATTGCGTCTTATGGCTCTAGTTGCTCTCTTGGCAGTTTCAGTCCTAGGAGCCTGGGCCCGACAAACGCCTTCCGTGCCTTCTTCCAGCTCGCCGGATTATGACCTGCTCCTCAAAGGGGGACATGTGATCGACGCGAAGAATGGCGTTGACGAGATATACGATGTCGCCATAAAAGATGGCAGAGTCGCAAAGGTGGCCAAGGATATCCCAGCCAACTATGCCGTAAAGACAGTCGTACTGAAGGACATGTATGTTGTGCCTGGGCTGATCGACATCCACGTCCACGTCTACGCGGGCACCGGCGAGCGGAACTCTTATGCTGGTGACAACTCCGTCTACCCCGATGGTTTTACCTTCAGAGTTGGCGTAACAACAGTTGTTGATGCCGGGTGCTCCGGCTGGCGCAACTTTGAAGACTTCAAAGATCACATTATCGACCGCTCACAAACACGCGTTCTTGCCATGCTCAATATAGTGGGTCACGGCATGCGTGGGGGAAAATTCGAGAACGACACTACCGACATGCAGGCTGAGCCGACTGCGGCCATGGCAAAGAAGTATCCAAATATCATCGTAGGAATCAAGACTGCCCACTACATGGGGCCGGAATGGATACCCGTTGAGCAGGCCGTAAAGGCTGGCACGATAGCGAACATCCCGGTAATGGTCGACTTCGGTGGCAGAAGAACAGAACGTCCTATGTATCAGTTGCTGGAAGAGAAGCTACGTCCCGGCGATATTTACACCCATGCGTTCTCGGGAGAACGGGGAGAACAGGATTTCAAAACCGGTGGCCCAGGTCGCGGTATGCGAGAAGGTCGAGCGCGCGGTATCTATTTTGACGTAGGACATGGCCAAGCCAGCTTTGCCTGGTTCACTGCCATCCCCCTATATAAGGCTGGTTTCGCACCGGACTCAATCTCCACCGATCTACACATTGAGAGCATGAACGCAGGAATGAAAGATATGCTCAATGTAGGTGACAAATATCTCGCCATGGGTATGCCGCTAACCGAAGTCGTTCGCGACATGACCTGGAATCCCGCAAAAGAGATCAAGCAAACACAATTGGGAAACCTCTCTGAAGGTGCCATTGCTGACGTAGCCGTTCTAAGTATCCAGCATGGCGACTTTGGCTTCGATGATGCATATAGCACCTATCTAAGAGGCGACAAAAAGATGCAAGCTGAACTCACTATCAAGGAAGGCAAAATCGTCTACGACCTCAACGCCATTTCAGGCGAGCCATGGGATCAACCACCATCCGAAGCAGTGCGGCAGGCGAAACGCTGGACGAAGCTGCGGGTGCAGGGCTTCGGTCCATCCCATTGGCGTCCTCTTCCAGGCCAACCCACCATCCAGGACTGGCGTCCGTATCCCTATGTGCCATCAGATTCGAACAGCAACCAAGATGGCAGGACCACGACGAATCACTAACAGTTGAAGCTTCAGTTTCCAGCGCTCGTCGATTGTGGAAGATGTTCTAATCAGGACCTCAATGCGCTGGCGCGATGAACTGGTAATGAATCTTCCATCGGCCAGTCTGCCCAGGTGGAATCTTGAGATGAATATAACCCTCCGGACAGATGGTCGTGCGCGTCGACCAGAAGTAAAGTCGGGACAAAGGTTGATCGGAGGTCTGCCGAATCGCGACCTTGGTATTAGTGTCCTCGACCTTGAAGTCGTAGTCGGACGCTTTGTCGGAGTAGCCGGTCAAATACCCGGAAACTCCTCTTCGGGGCCCAAGTGAATCCACAAAGACCAGATCCTTGCCTTCGATTTTGGCTGCTGGGCCGAGCGGATCTTCTGGTTTGGGCTCGAAGGCGAAGTGAACGACCATCCCCGGCCCTGTTGGCTTGCCGTCGAGCATGAAGAAGTCGTGATCGTAGACATTCGTCTCGATCATTTTCTTGCCCATATTCTTCAGTCGATGCTCGAGAGTCATCGTGTCGTTTTTATCGATGCTCAACACCTTCTCATAGACGTAAGCGTATCCATCGGGTCCGTTAAGAACCTGACGGAAGAGAATGGAGCGCGGCTTCTTCTGTACTGTCCAAGTCCCAGTATCCACGATGGGATAAGGAAATCCGAACTGATAAGGCTTGTCGTCCACCTTGCGCAGAATACCTACTCCCGGCTTCAGAAAGGGATCTCCCGGCTTAGCGTCGTTGTATCCAATGGCTCCCGCTGGTGCAACGAACTCGCCTCTTGGCCCGCTGTGACCCATTGGGCCGCCATCGGCACGAAACTCTTCGACTGGGCCAGTGATTGCATCGTTCTTCAACGGATCGTAGTCAGCAAACCATTCCCCGAAGAATCGGTGCCCATTCAGAGACACACAGGGAACCACGCCGGACCAGTCAAACCGTGTTGAACGATAGTAGCCGTTATTTTTGTCCGGAAGAAAGACGAGCACGTCGAGCTTTCCATTCGAAAGCATCTGCTTGGGGTGATCGCTGTGCGGAACATCAGCACATGGAGACGCGTCCTTGACTGCCGGTTCTTTGGTCTGCGCTGAAGAGCCAGCAGTTGCCATCGCCATTGCGGCAACGATGGTCGCAACGCATAAACGATTTTTCATCCATCCTCCTACCAAGCGGTACTGTAAGTGTCAGGGACGTATCGACATCGCATGGTGAAAGATGTTGTTTGGGTCATAATGCCTTTTGACCTTCTGCAACATCGGAACCAGTCCTTTTTCGCCATAGTAAAGCTCAGGCCAGAAGGGGTATGCGAGCATGTCCACATCCGGATAATTGATATAGCAACCTTCATAGTGATCATTCCAATATGGAGTCCCCTTATGGCTCGGATCCGCGTCCGGTCCGGAATATAGATCAGTGAAGAACTCTTTGATCCACTCCAAATTTCCTGCGTCGTCCTGAGAGCGATTCCAGTAGGTCACAAACTGAGACTTCATGATAGAGGCGCGTTGTGGCACTGCTGTCTGGTCGATCAGCTCACTGCGGTTGGTCGCTCCTCCGTACGAATCGACCTGAAGCGTAGATCGGGAGAGATCCGCGCCCGGCACTGTGCGGGTTAGGTGTTTATAGATGCACGCGATCTCGGCTGATGTAAAGTTGCGCTTCATGTAGCAAGATTTATGTTTTCCTCTTTGCTCTCCTCCCGCACCGCCGCCACCGTTACCCCGCACGTTTGCATCGAGCCAGAGATGACGGCTCATCATCTGCTGTCCCCAGCACGCTTCGGGCGGGGCATGGTGCACACTCCTCTCCCCTGCCCCGGCGGCGATCGTCGCCGGGGTCGTCTGTACGGGTTTGCATGGCTGGAATAGAGCGATGAATTCGTCGAGCACCTTCGTATCGTTGCAGGTGCCGTCAGGATTGCAGAACTGTATGGAGATTCCGAAATGGCCTGACGTGCGGTGCGTCAAGGGAAATAAGGTAAACATTCCCCACGTATCCCGATCCCTGCCCCGCGTCTCCCAATAATTTCCATACGTCTTCAAGATCGTCTCAAACCGTTCCTCGGTCATCTCCGGCCATGAAAAGCTGATATTGGCTGTGATGACTTCCTTGGGGGCGGGTGGAAGATCGTCGAAGAAGTAGTTTGTAATGATCCCGAAGTTCCCCCCACCGCCACCACGGCACGCTCGGAAAAGCTCCGAGTCATGTTTTTGATCTACCCGGCGAGCCACGACCTTTCCTCCCGCATCTACCGTAAGAATGTCGACGGCCGTAAGCCAGTCGCTGGTCACTCCATGCAGCCGTGATAGAAGGCCATATCCTCCGCCACAAATGTGTCCCCCGGCACCTACGGAGCCACATGTACCTCCCGGGATCGTGACGTTATAACGCTTGAAAAGATCGGTATAAACTTCGCCAAGCTGAGCGCCACAGGCGATGCGGTACTTCGGAGATCCCGGCACAGGAAGGGTTTCATTGAACATGCTTAGATCGAGAATCGCGCCACTCGGGTTGTTATAGACGAAGTCCTCGTAACAGTGCCCTCCACTGCGCACCGTGGGTCTCAGTCCATCGTTTACCGCGCTCTGAAGGGCTTTGGCAACATCCTCTGATGTATCGCAGAGCTCGATCCTTGCCGGCAAATCTTCCCGTGAAGCGGGAAAACGCGAGTTCTTTCCTTTGATCAGAGTGGCATACCGGGGATCCTGTCGATTTACCGTCTCTATCGCCATTGCGTTCCCTCTTGGGAGTCAGGATCGTACATAGCCGGTGAGACAGACTGGTCCGTCATACAAAAAACAATCCTCTGCAAAGTGGCCTCGCCTTTAGAGCCCTTCATTTTGTCATGATCGACTCTAAAAAGTGTATTTTGCCGCAAGTTGTAAGCGTCGTGGTCCTGAGCGGACGGCTGTGATGCGGCCGAAGGTTGTGCTTTGTGCCGTGATGTCCGGATTGCTTAACGAGGTAAGGTTGAAAACGTTGGAGGCGTCTACACGGAAGGTAAGTTTCTGCTCCCGCCAGATGCTGAAGTCCTTGGAGGCTGTAGCGTCATACTGCTGGTATCCGGGCGCTCGTTCTGAACCCACCGAAGCTGTGCCATAAGTGCCATCTGCGGGAGCCCCATAAGCGCAGGTGCCGTTGTCTATGCCGCGAGTGGCGCAGGACGACACTGAAGGATCGGTTCCGAACCACGCATTTAAACTACGTCCGTTGATATTTAGCGGACGGTAGTGATTGGCCCTCTGAATCTTATTATTGGTGTAGGCGTTGTTCACGCTATTGTTGATAGTAACCGGGAATCCGGAGTAGGCCACTGCGGTGAAGCCAACCTTCCATCCGCCTGCCACTCCATCTAAAACACGATTCATATCGCTTCCGAACGTGCGCCCCCGCCCGAACGGAAGTTCATAGCTGAGAACTCCATTGATATTGTGGCGTACGTCCTGGCTGGTGGGACCATATTCGGCGTGATTATTGTAGTAGTCCTGGTTATAGTTATTGGCGTTAGCAATACTTGTTGAGCCAAAAAAGCCAACCGCATTCGTCATCGCACGCGCATAACTGTAGTTAAGGGTACTCACCAGTCCATGCCAGTTGCGTTGTCGCAGAGTCAATTGGAGTGCGTTGTAATTCATCATCGCGTCGGACGTTGTGATGACGATCGAGCCTGCCTGTCCAACCAACGACTTGTAGGGTGCAGGATTTGCAGTAGCGCACGCTGCACTATTTGGATTCGACTGGACGATACCGCCGATGGCGCACGCCTGACGTAGTTGATTGGCAGAACCGTGATTGATCAGATGTTGTCCCGCTTCTCCTATATAGCCAACTGTTAAGGATGTCGTATTACTGAACTGATACTCCGTAGTCAGACTGTATTCGGAAATAAATGCCGGCCGTATGTTCATTGCCCATGCATTCAACGACAAAGAGGGAGTCGGCGATGCAGGATTACTGAACCCATCTTCAACTCGAAAATACTGCCCGGTGTTGGTTGTGCTCGGCGCAGACCCCACTGCGAAATAGGGCGTCTGAAAAGGAGGATTGATGGTGATACGCCGGTTCGCCCCTGTACCTTCCATGTAATTTTGAATTCCATAACCGCCGCGTACAACAAATCGAGGCGTCATGGAATAAGCAAATCCGATACGAGGCATAAAGCTTGCATAGTAAGGATTTACTGTGGCACGGCTAACACCATTTACGCCTGCATATACAAGCTGACCGGTAGTCATATTTACGTTGGCCTGCTTGTTATTAACCTCGTACATCGGTTGATCGTATTCGTAGCGAATACCGAGGTTTGCTGTAAATGTCGGCGTTATCTTCCAGTCATCCTGTGCAAAATATGCATCTCTCCATTGCCTTTGCCCGGTGGGACCAAGCGGGCCACTTGCATTCCCGGTACCGGAATAAGCGACGCGGTCAAGATTGAAATCTGCGAGAGAGTAACCCTGAGTATTGTTCGGCAATCCGCTGGTGGGATTGGAGGTATAGTTCCCGGTGTATACAAACTGACCAAGAAGACCGTCATTGCCTGGGTAGAGGCTGTTTTGCTGGTAGCGGATAAATTGCGCCCCAAATTTGAAGTTGTGGTGCCCTCGCAGATAGGTCAGATTGTCAGCATAAGTAAATGTATTGTCTGCGTAGTTGGTTGCTGTTCCGGCATTGCCAAAGGTCGAATATTCCTTGCCATTCGGAGTTGTAAGACCTGTTGTGCCTGGTGGAGAAAAGACCTGCCCGGAGAAGCCATTTAATGTCTGCGGGGCTCCAATACCGACGATTGAGTTGCCCGATTTTCCAAAGACCCCCGTAGTGTCGGTTGTCAGACCGCCCAGTACGTGAACACGGGTAAATCCGATGCGAAGTTCATTGACAAGCGAAGAGTTGAATGTATGCACTTCGTTGATCGCGATGCCCCAGACCGGAGTCTGTGGTGATACAGGAAACGTAATCGCCAGTACGGGGGTGGACGTGATGAAATTTGCGCTCTGACTGTAACGAACCGCAAGGTTATCCTTGACTGTCGCTCGCCAGTCAATTTTGACATCACCCTGATCGTTCTGGCGGCGATTTTTTTGTGGTGCGGTGTAATTATTCGTCGCCGGAGTCCCTGCTTGAGGTGCCTGATTCGGCAGTGGATATAGCTCGGGATGCGCGTAGAGATAACTTGCAACGGGGTTCAAGATGGGAACATTCAGGTTTCCTGCGTAGGGTTTATAAGCGAGTGTTGACGAGTCATAAAGCTGAATCAGGTTTTTGGCTGTACAGGTGGCTCCAGTGGCACACATGATCGACGGATTAAGCAGCTCGGAGAAGTCTCCCCGTCGCATCCTTGCAGTAGCCACGCTGGCTGTTCCTATCCCTCCCTGGTGATAGCGGCCGCCTTCGTAGTCGACAAAGAAAAATAGCTTGTCTTTGATAATCGGGCCGCCGATTGTGCCACCAAATATAGGCTGTGTGTAGGGCTGTCGTGGGGTTATTTTGGAATTGTGCTTGTTCGCCCAGGTATTTGCATCTAGCAACCCATCCGACAGGTAATAGAAAGCACTGCCATGCCATTGGCTCGTTCCACTCTTAGTTAGCGCGATCACTGCTCCGCCATTGACGTTGCCATATTCGGCTTGAGCATTTGCCGAAACAACCTGAACTTGATCCAGAGCATCAGGACTCGGGTTGTAACCAACACCATTGTTGAGCGTCTCATTGATTTCGATACCGTCGAGCAAATAGTTATTCGACTGCTCTCGATTTCCGTTCACTGATACTTGCTGGCCTCCGACGCCTATCGCGCTATTGCCGGCAAAGTTGGCGGGGGTTGTACTTACTGCCCCGGGCACAAACATAGTGAGCTGGACAAAGTTTCGCCCAACCATGGGAACAGCATCAATGGCACCCTTATCTAGCGTTGTAGCCAACTGCGCATTTTCAGTGTTTAGTAGCGGCACCAGCTCTGAGCTAACATCAAGGACTGCATTCGTACCTTGGATGACCAGCTGCGCGTCGAACTTGGCATTCTGTCCTGCTTCGAGCGTAAAGACCTTTGATCTTTGCTGAGTGAATCCAGAAGCGTCGACCGTCAGGACATACTTCCCAACCTGAAGGAAACGAACGTTGTATACACCTGTCTCATTGGTGGTTGTCGCAGTCGAGAGGTTCGTTTCGACGTTCATAACAACGATCCTGGCACCGACGATTACCGCGCCTTTTGGATCGGTGACCGTTCCGTTGATACTGCTCGTGATTGTCTGAGCGCTTACAAGTGAAGCGGTCATGTAGGTGAGCGCCAGTACAGAAAGACGACCGAAAAGACGAGTCATATGAGTCTCCTTGGGGAGGAATCTTCTTGTGAATCGCGATACTGGGCGAACTCGAAATATACATCCGAAGCAGCAAGAGTTTTGTAAGACGGCACTTCAGATATTGCTCGATCATCGGCGCACGGGTCCGAATCGCCGAAGCTGTCTGCATCCATGGTCGCCTAGATTTCATATAGAAATCGACGATGTGGCGACGAACTACACGTGGGTCTTAGCCTGATTGCAGCCGGACATGA
>Ga0070665_100005613_pt1 | contig 12902 bp, 7 predicted proteins | sample KBSS13metaG_FD_65862 | JGI IMG/M metagenome (GOLD analysis project Ga0070665, IMG submission 65862) | Switchgrass rhizosphere microbial communities from Kellogg Biological Station, Michigan, USA - KBS S1-3 metaG | ecosystem: Host-associated > Plants > Roots > Rhizosphere > Soil ... | reverse complement strand
TGCTGCGAAGCTACGAGCTGCTCGCTGCGAACGACGCGATCCGCGAGAACTACCAGCGCAGGTTCTCGCACATCCTGGTCGACGAGTTCCAGGACACCAACGTGCTGCAGTACAAGTGGCTCGGCCTGCTCACCGGACCGAACGCCGCGGTCTTCGCGGTCGGCGACGACGACCAGTCCATCTACGCGTTCCGCGGCGCCAACGTCGCCAACATGCAGCACTTCGAGCGCGATTTCTCGGCCGCCGACCGTCCGGTCAAGCTGATCAAGCTGGAGCAGAACTATCGATCGCACGGGCGCATCCTGGATGCGGCCAATGCGCTCATCAAGAACAATCGCCTGCGCCTGGGCAAGAACCTGTGGACGAGCGAGGGGAGCGGCGAGCCCCTCCGAGCGTTCTCCGCGCCGTCGGACCTGGACGAGGCGGCGTTCGTCGTCGATGTCGTGCAAAGCCTGCAACAGGATGGCGTGCCGCTGGACGAGATGGCGCTTCTCTATCGCAGCAATGCGCAGTCGCGGGTGCTGGAGCATGCGCTGTTCAATGCCGCTCTGCCGTATCGGGTCTACGGTGGCATGCGGTTTTTCGAGCGCGCCGAGGTAAAGCATGCGCTGGCATATCTTCGCCTGCTCGCTTCGCCGGACGACGACGGTGCTTTTCTGCGCGTGGTGAATTTTCCGCCGCGCGGCATCGGCGCGCGCTCGCTGGAGCAACTTCAGGGTCATGCACGGGGGCACGGAACCAGCCTGTGGCAGGCGGCGTGCGCAGGAACGCTCGGCGGGAAGAGCGGTACCTCGATCGCGGCGTTCGTACGCAAGATCGAGGAGATGCGCGGGACGACGCGCGACTCGTCGCTGGCGGAAGCCGTGGCGCACGTGATCGACGCGTCGGGCCTAGCGGCGCACTACAAGCAGGAAAAGGACGGGCAGGAGCGCATCGAGAACCTGGAGGAGCTGGTCAACGCCGCGGAAGGATTCATGCGCGAAGCCGACCTCGCGGTGGACGCGCCGGTCATGGCGACGCCGGCCGATGCCGTGCCGTCCGACTCACCGGTGGTGGAGGGCGCGACCGATCCGCTGACCGCGTTTCTCGCGCATGCGGCGCTGGAGGCGGGCGACACGCAGGCGGCCGAGGGAAGGGCCGCGCTGCAGCTCATGACGGTGCACTCGGCGAAGGGGCTCGAGTTCCACACGGTGTTCGTCACCGGTCTCGAAGAAGGACTCTTTCCGCACGAGAACAGCCTGAACGAGATGGACGGCGTGGAAGAGGAGCGCCGGCTCATGTACGTCGCCATCACGCGCGCCCGGCGCCGGTTGTACGTTTCGCACGCGCAAACGCGGATGCTGCACGGCCAGACGCGCTACAACATTCCGTCGCGGTTCGTGTCGGAGATTCCAGGAGAGCTGGTCGAGTGGCTGTCGCCGCCGCGCCGGCGAGGCATCGACCTCGACACGTCGGAATGGGGCAGGTCGATCGTCGCTCCCCGAATGAGCGCGCCGGTGTCGCCGTGGCGTGTCGGACAGAGCGTCAAGCACTCCAAGTTCGGGCTCGGTGTCATCATCGACGCGGAAGGACGCGGCGACGACGCGCGCGTGCAGGTCAATTTCCGCGATGCCGGCGTCAAATGGCTCGCGCTCGAATACGCGAAGCTCGAACCCGCGTAATGCCTCAGGTCGTCGCGGCGGGCGTCGGAACGATGGGCGCCAGCACCTCGCCGGCGTGGAACACATCCCGGTAGCTCACGTAATCCGAAATGTGCAGCGTCGCGACGAAACAGAACACGTAGGGCGTCATCAGCGCAAACGCGATGGCGCGCCCGTAGGGCTGCGGCAGCACGATGGAAATCAGCGTGCCGGCGAGCGCCGGAACGATGCCGCCGTAGAAGAACACCGCCAGCGCGTACCGGAGGATCGCACGCCAGTTAGCGAGCGCCGCGCGAAGGCTCGCCGCCATTGCGGTCATAGGCCCCGCGTCCTGGAACACGACCAGCGCCGGCGCCCACCACAAGGCGAGTATCGTCGGTATCGCGCAAAGCGCCGCTGTCACCATGCCGAGCTGCACCTGCGGGTCGGACATCGTGGCCGCAAGCCGGCGCGCGGCCGCATCCTGGTCGAGCTCGGCCGGCGCAGGGTTCGCGATCAGGTCGAACAGCTTGCCGCCGTCGATCAGGGCGGTGGCGGCAATCGCTGCCGTGATGCCCACGACGAAAACGGCGCCCAGCACCACGAGCGCCCACAGGTTCGCGCGGAATCCGTGGAAGAGCTGCACGACTGCGGGCTTGCCGCCTCGATCCTGCGTCCAGGCGGCGGAGAGGAAACCGACGGCGAACACCGGCTTCAGCAATGGCGCAAGGAAGTCGCCCACGAGCGGCAGCATGTCCGCGAACAGGAGCGCGGCGTAATAGGCTACGAGCATCATCACCCAGGCGAATCGCGCCTTGACGAAGAGGTGGTAGCTCTCCTTGAGCCAGAGCGCACCGCGCGCGGCCGGATGGCGCGTGAAGGTGATGTCCCGCGCGCTCATCCGACTACCCTCCGCGCTTTGCGCTCCGGGACAATTCGTGCTTGGGAGCGGCCCGGCTCGCGGGATTGAACCAACCTCTGCGCTGCGCGCTCCGGGACAATTCGCGCTTGGGAGCGGCCCTGCGCGCTCATTGCAACACCGGCAGCGCGCGCGACGTGGCCACGCGATCGCGGAGAATCCATTCGAATTCGGCGGGATCGTGCGCATGCGTCAGCTCGCCGGGACGCGGCAGGTGCAGGTCGTGCAGGCGCGAGACCCAGAATCGGAGCGCCGCGGCGCGCAGCAGCGCCGACCATTGCTCCACTTCCTCCGCGCAGAGCGGCCGGATGGCATGATAGGCATGCACCAGTGCCGCTTCGCGCGTATCGCTCAGTCCCGCCGTGCCATCGTGCGGCCGGCACCAGTCGTTGACGGTGATGGCCAGGTCGTACGCATAAAAATCGGTGGCCGCGAATCCGAAATCGATGATGCCTGCGACGGCATCACCCCGAAACAGCACGTTGTTGCAAAAGAGGTCGCCGTGAATGGCGCCCTTCGGCAGCTTGCCCTTCGCGAAACCGGTCTGGAACTTGACTTCGGCGGCGAGTAGCTCCTTCTGCTCGGGAGTCAGAAAGGGCTGCACCACGCGCGCCATCTGCCGCCACCAGGCGGGGCCGCGCCGGTTGGTGAGGCGCGGGCGGTAGCTTTGCGACGCCACGTGCAGGCGCGCGAGCGCGGCACCTACCGCTGCGCAATGCGCGTCGCCGGGCTCGCGAATCGAAACGCCTTCGATGCGCTGCACGAGCCCCGCGGGCTTGCCGTTGAGAAGGGAAAACAGCGCGCCGGTGCGATCGGCCTCGGGCGCCGGGACTTCGGCGCCCGCACGCGCAAGATGTGCCATCAGGTTGAGATAGAACGGCAGCTCCGATGCCGGCAGGCGCTCGTAAAGAGTGAGGACGTAACGTCCCTTTTCGGTCGTCGCGAAGTAATTCGTGTTCTCGATGCCGGCGGCGATGGGCGCATGCTCGATCAGACCGCCGACCGAGTAGCGGGCAAGCCATGCGTTCAGTTCCGCTGCGGTGACGGTGGTGTAGACGGACATGATGAATCGCCGCGCGCTATCGGCGCGCCGCCGTTAGGCCTCGCGCTCCTGGACGATCAGGCTAGGAGCCGGTCGGAACGCACGTCCGGCCAGCGACTAAAACGAAAACAACACCCACATCGGTACCTTGAGTGAGATGTCGAGACTGTCGCGGCGCAGGTAGGTGTAGCCGCTGCCGTCCGGAATGAGGTAGTACGGTCGCCCGTGGCGCGGCGTGACCTTCACGTAGCGGAGCTCGCCCTTGATGCGGAATTCCTCGACCACATTGTCTTCGCGCTTGAGGATCGTGATCTGGGTATCGAGATCGGGGTCGCTCGTCGCGTCGGGGCCCGCGGGGGGCGTGATCTGCGGAACGGCCGGCACGAACGACGGATCGGGAAGCGGCGGAGGGGGAGGCGGCACCTGCGCGGATGTCGCGGTCACCACCAGGGCGGCGGCGAAGGCAACCAACGCGATATGCGCAGACGGCATGAAAAGGCTCCGATGAAGGGCCATTCTAGCAAATGGCTGGTGTCGACCGCTGTCGGACGAAGGACGATTCGCGTCGCGGGCAGGGTGGCCGCCGGGGACGCCGCTTCGCACGACTGCCGCGGGGTGCGGCGAAATGGCTATGACGGAATGCCGAAACGACGCCGGGTTGCGTCAGAGATTCAGCATCTTTTCGCGCTCGGCCAGCGTTGGCTGGAATCCGCGATTCTCGTAGAAGTGGAAGATCGCCTCCACGATTTCGTCGGGATCGTCGATGACGCGAACGAGGTCGAGATCTTTCTCGGCGATCATCTTCTCCGCCACCAGCCGATCGGCGAACCACTCGAGCAGCCCCTTCCAGAACGACGCGCCCACCAGAATGATCGGGATGCGGCGGCTCTTTCCGGTCTGGACGAGCGTCAGGCATTCGGTCAGCTCGTCGAGCGTGCCGAAACCCCCTGGCAATACCACGTAGGCGGAGGCGAAGCGCACGAACATCATCTTCCGCGCGAAAAAGTAGCGGAAGGTGAGGCTCACGTCCTGGAACGCGTTGCCGCCGCGCTCGTGCGGCAACATGATGTTGAGGCCGATGGCGGGTGACCGCCCGGCGAAGGCACCCTGGTTGGCCGCTTCCATGAGGCCGGGGCCGCCGCCCGAGATGACCGAAAAGCCCGCGTCCGACAGCTTGCGCGCGATCGTCACGGCTTTGTCGTGATACTCGTGGCCCGCCCCGATGCGCGCGCTGCCGAACATGCTGACCGCGGGGCGAACCCCGCGCAGGCGGTCGGTCGCCATCTGGAACTCTGCCATAATTCCTAGCACCCGCCACGCCTCCCGTCCGTAGGAGGTATTGAGTGCCTGCGGGTCGATCAACTCCGGAATTTTCTCGGTCTGCGGCAACATGCCTACGCTCGTCCTCGTCGATGGTTCGTCGTATCTGTATCGCGCGTTCCACGCGCTGCCGGACCTGCGCACGTCCAAAGGCGAGCCCACGGGCGCGCTCCGCGGAGTGGTTTCGATGTTGCGCCGAATGGTGGAGGACGGCAAGCCGGACTACTTCGCAGTCGTGTTCGACGCGCCGGGAAAGACGTTCCGCGACGCGTGGTATCCCGACTACAAGTCGAATCGCACGGCCATGCCCGACGACCTCACGCTGCAGATTCCTGCGCTGCACGAGCTCGTGCGGGCGCACGGCTGGCCGCTCATCATGGTCGAGGGTGTCGAAGCGGACGACGTGATCGGCACGCTGGCGGCCATCGCGCGCGCCGACGGGATCGACACGCTCGTATCCACCTCCGACAAGGATCTTGCGCAGCTGGTCGTGCCGGGCGTCACGCTCGTCAACACCATGAGCAACGAGCGGCTCGACGAGGCCGGCGTGCTGGAAAAGTTCGGTGTTCGCGCGGACCAGGTGCTCGACCTTCTCACCTTGACCGGCGATGCCGTCGACAACGTGCCGGGCGTGCCGAAGGTGGGTCCCAAGACCGCGGCCAAATGGCTGGCGCAATACGGCTCGCTCGACAACCTGATCGCGAATGCCCATGCGATCGGCGGCGTGGTCGGCGAAAACCTGCGCAACGCGCTCGCTTGGCTGCCACAGGGGAAACGTCTTCTCACCGTCAAGACCGACTGCGAGCTGTCGGTGAAGCCGCGCGATCTCGTCATTGCCGCGATGGACCGCGCAAAGGTGCGTTCGCTGTACGAGCGGTTCGAGTTCAAGGGCTGGATCCGCGACCTCGACATCGATGCCCCGAAGGATGACGTCGGCGGCGCCATTGCCGACAAGGCCGCGCGCGATTCGGCGGGGCGCCGCTTCGATATCGATGTCGTCCCGTCCTCTGCGGCGAGCACGCTGGCGCCGGAGCGGCACTACGAAATCGTTACCGACGAAGCAGCCCTCGAGCGCTGGATCGCCGCCATCGAGGCGGCAGAGCTCGTGGCACTCGACACGGAAACAACGAATCTCGATCCCATGCACGCCGAGATCGTCGGCATCTCGCTTGCCACCGAACCCGGAAGGGCCGCGTACATTCCACTGGGTCATCGTTATACGGGTGCGCCCGAGCAGCTCGACCGCGATCGCGTGCTCGCCCGGCTCAAGGGGTGGCTCGAAGACGATGCGCAGAAGAAGATCGGCCAGAATCTCAAGTACGACCAGCATGTGTTCGCGAACCACGGCATCGCGCTCGCGGGGATCGCTCACGACACGCTGCTGCAGTCGTACGTGCTCGAGTCGCACAAGCCGCACGATCTCGACAATCTCGCGTGGCGCCACCTCGACCTCAAGACGCTGACCTACGACGAAGTGACGGGCAAGGGTGCGAATCGCATCCCGTTCGAGCAGGTTGCAGTCGAGCGTGCCGCCGAGTACGGATCGGAAGACGCGGACGTGGCGCTGCGGCTGCATCGCGTGCTGCATCCTGGCATTGCCGAGGACGAGAAGCTTTCCGGCATCTACGGCAACATCGAGATCCCCGTGCGCAATGTGTTGTTCCGCATGGAGCGAAGCGGCGTGCTGATCGACGCGGACATGCTCGTGCAGCAAAGCCGCGAGCTGGGCGATCGGATGATGACGCTCGAGCAGCGCGCCTACGCGACCGCCGGCCAGCCGTTCAACATGGGCTCGCCCAAGCAGATCTGCGAAATCCTGTTCGAGCGGATGAAGCTGCCGGTGATCAAGAAGACGGCGACCGGACAGCCGTCGACCGACGAGGAGGTGCTGCAGGAGCTGGCCGCGAACTATCCCCTGCCGCAGATACTGCTCGATCATCGTGCGCTGTCGAAGCTCAAGTCGACGTACGCCGACAAGCTGCCGCTGATGATCAACCGGCAAACGGGGCGGGTGCACACGACGTTCTCGCAGGCGACCGCGGTGACCGGCCGTCTGGCGTCGAACGATCCGAACCTCCAGAACATCCCGGTGCGCACCGGCGACGGACGCCGGATCCGCGAGGCGTTCATCGCGGCGCCGGGACACGTGCTCGTGTCGGCCGACTACTCGCAGATCGAGCTCCGGATCATGGCGCATCTGTCGGGCGATCCCGCGCTCCTCAGGGCCTTCGCCGCGGGCGACGACATCCATCGCGCGACGGCCGCGGAGATCTTCGGCGTGGCAAGCGCCGACGTGACGGCCGATCAGCGCCGCTATATCAAGGCGGTGAACTTCGGGCTCATCTACGGCATGGGCGCGTTCGGCCTCGCAACGCAGCTCAATATCGAACGGTCGGCCGCGCAGCAGTTCATCGAAAAGTACTTTGCGCGCTATCCCGGCGTGGCCGAATACATGCAGCGCACGCGGGAACTCGCCCGCGAGCAGGGATTCGTGGAAACCGTGCTCGGGCGGCGCCTATGGCTGCCGGATATTCGCGCGGCCAGCGGACCGCGCCGCGCGGGCGCCGAACGCGCGGCGATTAACGCGCCGATGCAGGGTACCGCCGCGGACCTGATCAAGCTCGCGATGCTCGCGGTCGACGCGTGGCTCCAGCGCGAAGCGCTCGGCACGCGGCTCGTCCTGCAGGTGCACGACGAGCTGGTGCTGGAAGTGCCGGAGGACGAGCTTTCGCGGGTGCTGCGCGAGCTGCCGCCCCTAATGACCAGCGTCGCATCGCTCCGCGCGCCACTGGTGGCCGATGTCGGCACCGGTCCCAACTGGGAAAAGGCGCACTGACGATTTGCGGATGTGCGAGAGACCGTCTCTCAATGTCGTTCCCCGCGAACGCGGGAATCCAGTGTCGTTGACGGTCGAAGTGTCTCCCGACGCACACCGCTACGGCAGCGGGAGCGTAAAGGTGAACGTCGAGCCCTTTCCGACCGCGCTGTCGACCCACAGCCTGCCGCCGTGGAGCTCGATGAACTTGCGCGAGATCGCGAGGCCGAGTCCCGTGCCCTCGACTTTCCTCGCGGTCGCGCCCACCTGCCGGAATTCCTCGAAGACCGCCGCCTGATCCTGGGGTGCGATGCCGACGCCCGTATCGGTGACCGAGACGGCGACGCCGCCGTTTTCGATCCGGGCGCACACATCGATCCGGCCGCCTTCGGGCGTGAACTTGAGCGCGTTCGACAGCAGGTTCAGCAGCACCTGCTTGACCTTGCGCTCGTCGGCGCTGATCGTGTCGACGCGCTCGTCGAGCGTCCGGCCGAGCGCGATGCCGTGGCGCGTCGCCCGCTCGCGCACCAGGATCAACGCGTTGTCGATGACGTTGGGCAAGCACACGTCGCTCCGGTCGAGCTCCATGCGCCCCGCCTCGATCTTGGACAGGTCGAGGATATCGTTGATGAGCGACAGCAGGTGCCGTCCCGACTCCAGTATGTCGCGCAGGTATTCCGCCTGCTTGTCGTTGACGGTGCCGAACATCTGCTCGGACAGGACTTCCGAGAAGCCGATGATGGCGTTGAGCGGCGTGCGCAGCTCGTGCGACATGTTGGACAGGAATTCGCTCTTGTGCCGGCTCGCCGCTTCGAGCTCGCGACTCTTGACCTCGATTTCGCGGAAGAGGCGCGCGTTCTGAATGGCGAGGGCGGACTGCGTGGCGAAGGATTTCAAGAGCTCGATGACCTGCGGCGTGAACTCGCCGGCGCTGTTCCGGTTCACCACGAGACCGCCGAGCAGATGGCCCTCGCACAACAGTGGCACCGCGAGGAGCGATCGGTAGCCGCAGCGGATCAGGATCTTGCGTACCCTGCTCTGGTAGCTGCGCTCGTCCACGATATCGCGCACCTGCACGGGCTCTCCGACCACCGCGAGGCGACCCAGCGCACCCTCTCCCTTGCGGATGTGGGCGCTCCGCAGCGCATCGACGAGCTCGGCCGGCAGTCGATGCGCCGTGTGAAGACAGAAGTCCTCGCGCGCAGCGTCGTATTCGTAGATCGCGCCCCCATCCGTGCCGGACAGCTCGGTCGCGCGGGACACGATGGTGCCAAGTACGGTCTCCAGATCGAGCGTGGAGCTCACGGCCTGACCGATCTCGCCCAGCGCCCTGAGCTCGCCGACCGATTGCGTGAGCTCGGTGGTGCGCGCCTCCAGGGTCTTGAAGAGACGCACGTTCTCGATTGCGATCACCGCCTGGTTGGCGAATGTCTGCAACAGGCCGATCTGCGCGTCCGTGAACGATCCGGCGTACGGCCTCCCCACGGCGATGGCGCCGATCGGATTGCCGTCCCGCACGAGAGGGACCGCGAGGATGCTGCGAAAACCGCCGGCGATGATGACCGCGGACGCCTCGATGTCCGGATCTTCCAGCACATCCGGGATCGCGACGACGCTGCAGGTGAGAATCGCGCGCGTGGCGGCGAGATCCCGGCTGGGCGGCCGCGGGAACAGCCGACGCATGGCTTCGACTCCGCGCGGATTCACGTTGACCAGCGCGCCGACATGGATCAGCTCGCCGTCGAAGGTGAACACGTTGCCGGAGCCCGCGCCGCACAGCTTCTGCGCGGCCGCCGCGATGATCTCGAACACCGGCTGAACGTCGGTCTGCGACCGGCTGATGACACCGAGGATGTCGCTCGTCGCCGTCTGCTGCTCGAGGGCCTCGGTGAGCGCCGAGTTGCGCACCTGCAGTTCCGTGAACAGGCGCACGTTCTCGATCGCGATCACCGCCTGGTCGGCGAACGTCTGCATCAGCGTGACGAGCAGGTCAGAAAACACGCCGGGCTCGCGGCGCGAGACCGCTATGGCACCGATCAGCTTGCCGTCGCGGAACATCGGAACGCCGAGCCCGCTCCGCCAGCCCCCCGCCTGCGCGAAGTCGCGCGAGTAATACGGATCGGCCAGCATGTCCGGAAGGTTGTCCACCGTGCGCTTCAACGCGGTGCGCCCGAGCATGTTCTCCATGGAGGGCCGCATCGGAAACATGCGCTCGGCGATGCTGAGTGCTTCGGGCGAAAAACCGTGAAACGCCAGCGGGTGCAGCAGTTCGCCGTCGAAGCGCGCGGCAACGCTGTGATCGGCGCCGCACAGGCGCACCGCGCTTGCGACGATCGCATCGAACACGGGCTGCACGTCGGTCTGCGCGTTGCTGATGACGCGCAGGATATCGCTCGTCGCGGTTTGCTGGTCGAGCGCGACGCTGAGCGCATGGTTGCGCTCACGCAGGGTCGTGAACAGGCGCACGTTCTCGACCGCGATGACGGCCTGGTCGGCGAAGGTCTTAAGCAGGTTGACCTGCGTCTCGGTGAAATACCCCGGTCTTGTCCGCGCGACGAAGATTGCGCCGATGACCTGACCCTTGCGGATCATGGGGACGCCGAGAGCCCCTCGGAACCCGCCCGCGCGTGCCGCACCCTTGGTTCCATACGAGGGGTCGGCCAGCACGTCGAACAAGTGCACGACAGCGCCGCTCCGGATGGTGCGCGCCGTCACGGTCTCGGCGGATCGCTGCATCGGGAACAGGCGCTGCACGGCGTCGGTGCCTGCCGATGTCACCTGATGGAGCGACGCCAGATGGATCAGCTCGCCCACGACATTCGATATGCAACTGATTTCGGCGTCGCATAGCTTTTCGGCCCGCGCACCGATGACGTCGAATACCGGCTGGACGTCCGTGGGCGAACTGCTGATCACGCGCAGGATCTCGCTCGTGGCGGTCTGCTGCTCGAGCGCGTCCTTCGTTTCCTTGAACAGCCGCACGTTGTCGACGGCGATCGAGACCTGCTGCGCGAAGGTCTCCACCAGTGAAACCTGCTCGGGCGTGAACGAACCGGCGGTACGCCGCCAGAGGAAGATCGCGCCATAGGCGCCAGCTTCGCGCATGAGCGGGACCGCGAGCACCGCGCGAATGCCCGCTGCCCGCGCGTTTTCGCGCGCCGCCGGATACTCCGTTTCCAGCAGCGGGACGACATCCGCGTGATGAAGGGTGACGCCCTCCACTACGGCGCGGCCGGAAAAAGACGTGCGCAGGAGAGGAATGGGACGCGGAGGCGGATAGTCGGCTTCGCTTGCGCTACGGTATTCGGCGCTGGGACGGAGCACTTCGCCGTCGGCCAGGAATATGCGCGCGAACGGGGCGTCGCACAGGAGCGCCGCGCGCTCGGAAACGGCATCCAGGACCGGTTGTACATTCGTGGGCGACGCCGAGATCACGCGCAGGATCTCGCTCATCGCGGTCTGCTGGGCGACGGCGGCCGAGAGTCGCGCACGAAGCGCGCTCACCGTGTCCGCGGACTCGCCCCCCGGGCGCGCGTCCGCAGGCATCGGATCGACTTCCGGCGTCCCCCTTGAGGCCGGTGTCTCCATTCTCCCCCTCTGGCTGCGCCGGACGTTTCTGCGCCGATCGCTGCCGTCCTGCCGGCTGTTCTAATGTCCGAAGATCTGCCGCCAGCCGGCGTAACAGCTGCCCACGATCATCGGTGCGAGCACGATCCATCCCAGGCCGAGCGGCATCGTCGCAAGAATCGCAAGCCCGATGTAGATGAGACCGTAGATCAGGAACGCGCCGACGTTCTCGACGTTGGCGCTGAAGCTCTTGCGGAGCGCCATCAGCGGCTCCTCGCCGTTCAGCACCACCAGTGCCGGCGCGAACCAGTACGCCATCGCGATCAGGAATCCGCCCACGAGGCCGATGGCGACGAGCGCGAAGAAGCCGCCGCCGATCGCGCCGAGAAAGGCGAGCGGATCGCTCTGCCGAGAGAGCGCGCTCAGGCCCGACATGCCGAACGTCATCAGCAGGCCGAAGAACATCACGATCCCGAAGAGAATCGTGAGCGCGAGGAGCATGAGGCCGAGGACGGCGAGCGGACCGAAGCGGCGGTCCTGGAAGCCCGCGAACAGGTGGCCGAGCGTCAGCGGTTCGCCGCGGGCTAGGGCGTGGCAGCCCAGCATCGCACCGCCGGTGAACACCGGCGTCAGCACGATATGCGCGATATTGCCCACGACCGGAATGAGACCGAGGACGACCGCAATAACCACGTACACGATGAGGATCAGTATCCAGACGCCCGGGGCTGCACTGAAAATGCGCCAGGCTTCGCTCCAGAATGTGACCCCCTCGCCGGCTGGGAGGCGTCGAGGCTCGGGGGCGCCGCGCGGATATTCGGCCGGAGGCGGAGCGATCGGCGGGGTCAGTGTTTCCATGGGGGCGCTTTCTTCAGACAACGCACGAGCATACCGTGCCTGCGGCGCGCCGACACTGCGCAGCCGGGATCGCGGTAGCGGTTCCGGGCCGGCGTTGAGCGGAGGGATTGCAAATCGCGGTCCGCGCTACCATGTCTTGCTTACCGCGCCCGCATGCGGCGCACTCCGTTTATCCTGGAAAACATGAGCGAACCCGTCCTCCGCGAGCCCGCTGGCATCGTCCAGGCGCGCCGCACCGTCGAAGGCGGCGGCTTCGTCGTCCGCCGCCCGTTTCCAACACCGGAACTGTCGGAGTTCGATCCGTTCCTGCTCCTGGACGAGATGGGTCCGGTCGACTACGCGCCGGGCAAGGCCGTCGGCGCGCCCGACCACCCGCACCGCGGCTTCGAGACTGTGACCTACCTCTTGGACGGCGAGTTCGAGCACGAGGACTCCGCGGGAAATCGCGGCAAGCTCATGCCCGGCGACATCCAGTGGATGACCGCGGGGCGCGGCGTGATCCACTCCGAAATGCCGAGCGCGCGCGTGCGTCGGGAAGGCGGACGGGTGCACGGCTTCCAGGTGTGGGTGAACCTGCCGTCGCGCGACAAGATGACGGACCCGCGTTACCAGGACGTCGCGGCCTCGGCGCTGCCCATCGCGCACACCGAGGACGGCCTCGTCACGGTGAAGGTCATCGCAGGCGAGGCGCTCGGTGTCTCTGCACGCGTGCAAACGCGCACGCCGATCCTGTACCTCGACGTCACCATCGCGCCGGGCGGC
>Ga0070665_100005610_pt1 | contig 12905 bp, 13 predicted proteins | sample KBSS13metaG_FD_65862 | JGI IMG/M metagenome (GOLD analysis project Ga0070665, IMG submission 65862) | Switchgrass rhizosphere microbial communities from Kellogg Biological Station, Michigan, USA - KBS S1-3 metaG | ecosystem: Host-associated > Plants > Roots > Rhizosphere > Soil ... | reverse complement strand
ACCCTGGTCGCGGCCAACGTGGCCTATCAGCAGAACATGTATGTGCCGGTGCGCCGCATGACCCTGTTCATCGAACAGACGCTGCTGGCCAACCTGCGCTGGGTCGTGTTCGAGCCGAACGACGAACCGCTGTGGGTCGCGATCAGAAGCTCGATCGAGTCCTTCCTGCTCTCCTTGTTCAACCAGGGGGCGCTGCAGGGCAGCACGCCGAGCCAGGCCTTCAAGGTGACCTGCGATTCGACCACCACGACGCCGGACGATCAGGCGCTCGGCATCGTCAACATCGTCGTGGCGTTCGCGCCGCTGAAACCGGCCGAGTTCGTCATCATCAAGATCGCCCAGCTCGCCGGGCAAACGGCCGGAAGCTAAGGAGACCGCTCGATGGGCAAGCCCTTCACCGTGAACCTGACGCGTTCGATGCCTTATCCGTCGAACCTGTTCCTGGTCTATCTGGGAACATCGACATCGCCGGCGGCGCTGGTCAGCAAGATCACCGGCATGAAGCGCATGACCGATGTGATCGAATACAAGGAAGGCGGCAATCCCATCATTCTGAAAGGGCCTGGCCGGACCAAGTACGATCCGATCACGCTCGAACGCGGTATCACCCAGGACCTTGATTTCATGACCTGGGCGAATGCCGTGCAGATCCTGGACAAAGGCTCGCCCAGCACGTCGCTCAAGAATTTGCGCCAGGACCTCAGGATCGACCTGCTGAATGAGGATCTCCAGCCGGTCAAGCGGTTCAAGGTGTACCGGGCCTGGCCGTCCGAATACCAGGCGCTTCCCGACCTCGACGCCGGCGCCAATGCGGTCGCCATCGAGCATCTGAAGCTCGAGAACGAGGGATGGGAGCAGGACATGTCGCTGACCGAACCTCTGGAGGTCTAATGGCTCGCCTCCCCGTCTGCGGCAAGGCTTTCGGCCTGGGAACCCCCGACGGTTCAAGCGAAATGCGCGTGCTGGAGACGAGCGGAAGCGATGCTGCCGTTGCTGTTGCCTTGCTGACCGGCCTAGTGTCGATCGACGGCCTCCCCGCCTCAGCCGCGGCGATCGCGGCGCTCTGCATCACGGATTTCGAATACCTGATATTGAGCCTGCGCCAAGCCTGGCATGGCCCGCCCCTCGTCCTGGGTCTCGCCTGCGGCCATTGCCGCGAACCATCCAAGTTCACAACAGACATAAACGATCTTCTGCAAAGGACCGAACTAAAATCCGTTCGTGACGTCGCCGTGCATCCAGAACGGATTGGATGGTTCACCTTGGAGGGAGGCGCCTTTCGCCTGCCCACCGTCGGCGACCAGATCGCCGTCGCCGCATCCGCCCGCCCGGTACAAGCGCTTGCCGAACTTTGCCTCGACGAAGCTGCCCGTGGACGGGCGTTACGCCCACGGATCGAGCGCGCGATGGAACGCATGGCGCCCGAGCTCTCGACAACGATCCACGCCCTCTGCCCCGCCTGCGGCACGCCGCTAGAGGCTCATTTTCCGGTCGTCCGGACAGTTCTTGCCGAACTGCGCCAGGGCGCGGCGGGCCTGCACGACGATATCGACCTGATCGCTCGTGCGTATCACTGGCCGCAGACGGAAATCCTTGCGCTGCCGCAGGACCGCCGAAAGGCTTACGTCGCGCGCATCCGCCACACCTTCGACCGGGCAGCGTGAGATGGCACGGCAATCCTACCTCAGCCGTATCGCCGGGACTGCCCCGGCCCCGGCGCTTCAGCTGACCGCCGTGACCGACACAGCGGATGCGCGCCCCGCGGCGCTTTCGTCTCTGCTGCAGCATCTCTCTTCGCCGGCCGGCCCCTCGGAACCGCCTGCGGCGGCGGTAAACTTCCCCGCGGCAGTGGCGGTGACGGCCGCGGACGCCTCGGGCGGATCGACCGTCGAGGCTTCGCGCCTCGCCCGTCCGCCACAGCTCCATCCTGTCCGGCCAGACCAGCCAGCCCTGGCTTCTCCGGCGCCGGAGCCGGCCCAGTTCCCGCCGCCGCGCCGGCCCGAAGCCGACCCGCCTCTCGTCATCAAGAGCGTTTCGGAAACGATGGCCGCAGCGACCCCGCCGGAACCGCGCCGAACCGCCCCGCCGGAACCGCAAGCGGCACGGCACGGCACGGCGATCGCCGTGCAATCCCAGCCTGCACAGCCCGCTCCAGTCCAAGTCCATATCGGCACGGTCGAAGTCCGCGCCAAGGCGCCGGCGGTTCATGCCGCCCCGCCGGCACCGGCCCCGACCGCGGCGCCCGCAAAGTTTCCGGCGCCGCCGCGGGGATATGGATGGGGGTTCGGATTGACACAGCGGTGATGCCATGAGCTGGAGCACGCCGGATCTCTCCGATATCACCCAAGTCCTCAAGGGGCTGGTCGAGAACGCGATCAACCAGTCGACCCTGCCGGTCGGCAATATCAAGGTCTTTTGCGACAGCCCCGACGCCGCACGAAATAATGACGGCTTCTGTCACCTGACGCTCTATCTGCTGCATGTCGGCCGCGACCCGCACTGGCGCAGCCCGCCGGTGAGCGGACCGAGGCCGCAACGCATCACCTCACAACCGCTCAGCCTCAACTTGTCCTATCTGCTGACGGCGTGGTGCGAGAAGGATTTCGTCAGCGAGCAGCGCGCCATGACGATCGCGCTCAGAATGATACACAGCACACCGATCGTCACGCAGGCCACGATCCAGGCCAACATGCTGCAGCAATGGCTGCCGCAGGGCGAGTTCGTAATGTCGATCACGGCGGACACGATCGACGAGATGAGCCGGCTCTGGCAGGCCTTTACCGTGCCGATCAGGCTGTCCTCGCTGATCCGCGTCGGTATCGTGTTCGTCGATCCCGAAGCGGCAGCGCCGCCGCCTGCCCTGCCCCCTTCCACCGCCAACTTGACAGTGTCTCCCCTGCCCGTCGCAAGCCCGGCGGCCGAGCTCTTGCCGGGAGCGGCTTTGAGCGGGCCGCCGGTCGCGCCCGACGCGACGCCGGCCGAGATCACCGTTGCCAGCGGACAGCTCGTCTGCGTGGGCGGCGGCACCGTGACCATCGCCGGCAATGGGCTCGACCTGCCCGCTTCATCCGATGTCTTCCTTTCCGCATCGGGCGGCGGCGAATGGAATGTCACCAGCCCGTGGCGCCAGGCCCCAGCCAAGCCCGGGCTGCTGGTCCTCCAGTTTCCGGCAAGCTATGCCGATCCGGCCAGCGCCCTGCCGCCGCCGCCGACGGCGATGCCCAGCCCCGGTCTCTATCGCCTGGCGGTCGGAAAAGGGGCGGTTCATTCGAACTCCATTCCAATCGTCGTCGCGCCACGAATCGACGGGGTGCCCAACCCGCCCATACTCCAGCCGGACGGATCCGGCCTCTACACCATCCAGGGCGGCGGGTTCGTGCCGGTCGGAACCCAGGTCTCGTTTGGCGCCACGCCGCTTACCGCCAACGCCGGGCCGCCGGCTGCGGGGGAATTCAATGTCGATGCCAGCGGCACAGCGATCACCTTCAAGCCGCCGGCCGCCGCTATTGCCGGCGCCTACCCCATCCTGGTCGGCGTGAACGGCATACCGGCCAGCACCGGTTGGGTTGTGGTGCTCACATGAGCGCCGAGGCAACCGGAACCGCGGACCGGCTGCTGGCGCTCGTGCGGCTGCGTTGCCGTCGGCTGGCTGCCTGGACCGAGCAGTTCCGGCACGGCAGCGGAACGAGCCCCGACCAGGGCCGGACGATCACCGGCGAGGAGATTGCCCGCCGGCTGTCGCCGCAAGCGGCACGCGCGGGCGAGGCTGCGTTCCTCGCCCAGTCGTCGAGCCTTGCCGCAGAGATCGAGGAGGCCAGCCGCCACTTGGCGGACGCCCCTGCCTGGAATGCGACGATCAAGGCTTTCGCGCTCACTCGGCACGAGGCAGACCTGCTGGCCGTGGCGATCGCGGTTGCGTTGGACCCCGGACTGTCGCGGGTCTACGCCTTTCTCCACGACGACACCTCCATGAACCAGGCGACGCCCTGGCTGGCGGAACGGCTGGCCGGGCGCGAACCCGCGCCGATCGATACCGTGAACCTGCGCCGCTGGCTGCTCGCCAGCCCGGACCACGCCGCCGCTGCTGACCGTCTGCTGACGCCCTGGCAGGCCGATCCGACGCTGGCGCGGGCGCTCCATGGCGGCGTTTGGACGGATCCGACGCTCGCCTATGCGGTAGAACTGATCCATCCCGATGATATCGAGACGGTTGCCTGCCTGCACCCCGAAGCGCTGGCCGCGCTCGCCCTCGTCGACGACCCGCGCGACTGCGAGCTGGTCGGAACCGACGGCATCGGCCGGCGGACGCTGGCGGCACAGTTCGCGGCCTCCCGCGGCCGGCCGCTGGTCGCGATCGATCTCCAGGTCCTGGCGGAATCCGGCCTGCCGGCGATGGAGGCGATCACGCGCGGTCTGAGGCTGGCCGCACTGTCGGAATCGCTGGCCTATTTCAGCGCCGGTGACATCGTGTCTCCAGCCGACTGGGACAGAGCGGCGCGGCTCGGCATGCCCTTCCTGCGGGGCGTACGCCATCCGTCAGGCCGGGCCGCAACGATCGCGCTGCGACCGCTGACGGTCGGCCGACGCCTGGAACTGTGGCGGACTTTGACCGACGCGCCGCCGCCCGATTGGGTGAGCAGCCGCCGGCCGGCCCCCGCGGAGATCGTCGCCGCGGCCACACATCCCGACCAGCCGAAACGGCCGCACAGGCGCCCCGACAATACGCTGCTGAACCTTTTGCCGGCGCCATATGACTGGGACGACCTGATCCTGTCCGCCGAGGTCAAGGCTCAGCTGCGCGCGCTGGAAGCACAGGTCCGGCTGCGATGGTCGGTCTACGAGGATTGGGGCTTCGCCCGCCTGACCCATCTCGGGATGGGCATCTCCGCTTTGTTCGGCGGCGCGTCCGGCACCGGCAAGACGATGGCGGCACAAGTGCTGGCCCGCGCCCTTGGCCTTGACCTGCTGCGGGTCGATCTGGCCGGCGTGGTCAATAAATATATTGGCGAAACCGAGAAGAAACTGCGGGAGGTCTTCGATGCCTGCGAGGACAGCGACGCCATCCTGTTCTTCGATGAGGCGGACGCGCTGTTCGGCAACCGCACGCAGGTCAAGGATGCCCACGATCGCTTCGCCAATATCGAGATCGACTACCTGCTGCAAAGAATCGAGCGATTCGACGGGGTGGCCATCCTCGCCACCAACCGGCGGCAGGACCTCGACCCGGCTTTCGTCCGCCGCTTGCGCTTCGTCATCGAATTCATGCCGCCGCGAACGGAGGAACGGCTGGCGCTGTGGCGGCATGCGCTGAGGCCGAACACGCCCGACGGGCGGTACATCTGTGATGAGATCGACTGGAGCTATCTGTCCGAGCGTCTGCAGATGACCGGGGCTGAGATCAAGAGTACCGCGATCAGCGCAGCATTCCTGGCCCGTACAGCCGGAACCCGCATCACGATGGCCCATCTCATCGCCGCGGCGCAGCGCGAGCTTGCCAAGCAGGGGCTGCATCTGCGCGCGCCCTTGCGGGAGCAGTCCAGTGCCTGATCCCCGCGCCGCCAGACCCAATGCCGTTACGATCGACCGCCTCGTCCTGGACATTCCCGGCATCGATGCGCGACAGGCGCGGACGATCGCCGAGGGCCTGGCCCTTCGGCTCGGCACGGCCGGTCTCGCCGGTATGCATGACAGCGTGACCATCGAGCTGGACGGCGACCAGGACCTGTCGGCGCGCATTGCCGCCGCACTGCGGGAAAGGCTGCTGTAATGGCCGGTTTCGTCCTCAAAAGCGCGTTCATCCAATTCACCGAGACGTTTCCGCTGCCGGTCCCGAACGTCATCCTGTTCCAATACAATCCCGAGACGGTCACCCACAGCTGGACCCCAGCAACGACCACCCGGCACAGTTCCCAGGCGGCCGGCAATCCGCTCGCCATCTCGGGGCAGCCGCAGGAAAGCTTCAGCTTCACGCTGATGATGGATGCCGACGATGCGATCGCCGACGGCGATCCGGTGCAGAGCGCCAGCGCGAGCGCGACCGGCGTCTATCCGCGGCTTGCGGCGCTCGAGATGCTGCTGTTCCCGACAGCGGCAAAAGGCGCCGGACTCATAGGGACGGTCTCTTCCGCGCTCGGCATCACGGGGAAGGCATCCAAGACTGTCCCGGCCAGGACGCTACCCGTCATCTTCTGGGTGCATGGGCCGGGGCGGATCCTGACCGTGCGGGTCGCCAGCCTGACCGTCACCGAAAAACTCTACGATTCCGACCTGCTCAACCCGACGCATGTCGAGGCGCAGATCACCCTCAACGTCCTCACCGAGGACGAGCTCAAATACGTCCGAGGCGCGCTCGGCAAGGTTGCGAGAGGCGCCTCTGCCTACACGCAAAGGCTGCGCCAGACATTGGCATTGGCCAATCTGGAGAACGACGTGAGCGCGATCATCGGCATGCTGCCGGTCTGAAGGAGATGCCGCATGTTCGCACCCAACAGCCGCTATTACGGGCTCGCGACCTACACCGTCACCCTGCCGAGCGGCCGTACGGTGACCGCGACGCGCTGCGCCGCGCCCGCGCCCCTGCCGCTGGAGGGCTATCACCGCCGCGTGGCCGGCGACCGGCTCGATCTCCTCGCCGCCCGCTATCTGAACGACCCGACCGTCTTCTGGAAGCTCTGCGACGCCAACAACGTACCGGCGCCAGACGCCCTCGCCGCTTCCGACCTGATCGGCATCCCGCGGAGCGGCCGATAGACATGACCACGTATTTCGACATCCTGGTCGGCGGCACTTCGGCACCAGATTTCGACTCCGACATCGTCTCGCTGGAGGTCGAAGAGAATGCCGACCTGCCGGGCGCCATCTCGCTGACCCTTCCGGTCTCATTGAACGACGACGGCGACTACGACACGGCCAGCGATCCGCGGCTGGCGCCGCTGTCGAACATCGCGGTGATCGCGACGGCGGAGGACAACCAGCCTCATTGCCTGTTCGACGGCTACATCCTGGCCCAGCATCTCCATCTCGATACCGGCACCGCGACAAGCACGATGAGGGCATGGGGGCAGGATGCGTCGTGGCTGATGAACGTCCAGGAACTGGCGAAGGAATGGGTCGACGTGACCGACGGGACGGTCGCCAACACGATCTTCGGCACCTACAATTTCGTGCCGCATCCGGACAATCTGAACGACGACGGTCCGATCCATGCCGAGGACGGGGCCACCTTGATGCAGCGCGCCTCGGACGCGCAGTTCCTGCGGGCGCTGGCGAGGCGTAACGGCAAGCTGTTCCGGGTCTTCTGTACCGATACGCCGGGCATGCGCACCGGCTATTTCGCCGTGCCGGACCTGCTGGCCGAGCCAGCGATCTCGCTCTATCTCAACGACGAGACCCAGTCGAACGTCGCGACGCTCGACTTCTCCTTCGACATCATGCGGCCCAGCACGGTGAGCGCCTATCAGGCGCTGTTCTCCGACAGCTCCGGCGACGGCAGCGGCGCGGGCGGCGACGTCAGCGACGACGGCTTGCCGGCGATGGACCAGCGCGGGCTCGCCGATGTCGCCACGAACGGCGGAGCCATCGCGGCGCTGCTGACCACGACCGCGGCCGATGCCGAGACCCTGACCCAGCGCGCGAATGCGATGCTGCGGGAGGCGGGATGGTTCGTCCGCTGCGCCGGAACCACCGATGCCGAGCTGCTCGGAGCGATCCTGCGGGTTGGAACGATCGTCGCCGTCAATTCAGTCGGCGCCCTGTTCTCCGGCAACTACCTGGTCTGGAGCGTTCGCCACGTCATCACCGCCGAGAAACACGAAATGTCGTTCGTCCTGGTGCGCAACGCGCTGGGATCGGCGACAGCGGTCGGAGCGCCGAGCCTATGACCGACACGCAGCTCCAGGATCTGCTCGATCACGTACGGACGCGCTTCTACGGCAAGTACCGCGGCGTGGTGACCGACGTCGATGCCGCGACGATGCGCATCAAGGCCAGCGTTCCCTCGGTCTTCGGCAGCGGCGCCACAAGCGGATGGTGCAGCCCATGCGTTCCCTATGCGGGACCTCAGGTCGGCTTCGTCATGTTGCCGGAAACCGGCAGCGGCGTATGGATCGAGTTCGAAGGCGGCGACGTCTCATTCCCGATCTGGACCGGCTGCTACTGGAACAACGGTGACATCCCCAGCGGCGCCTCGGCCGATGTCAAATCGATCGTCACCACGGCCGGCAGCCTGCGTTTCGACAATCAGAAGGCGAGCGTAACCACGCAGGTCAGCTCAGACCAGTCGGTCGTGCTCGACGATTCCGGGGTGACGATCAAAGCCAGCACCGGCCAACAGGTCGCGGTCGGAACGTCGAGCGTCTCGGTCAACAACGGCGCGCTGGAGGTATCGTGATGCCGGCGCTTCTAACCGTCGCCAGCACCATGACATGCCCCCATGCCGGCACTGTCATCGCCACGCCGGGTAGTATATCCGCACAGGCCCGGAGCCCGATCCTGCGAGGCTCCGACACCTTCTTGATCGTCGGCTGCACCTTCAATGTCAGCGGCGCGCCCAACCCCTGTGTCAGCGTTCGTTGGGTGCAGACCGCGACCCGCGTGAAGCATGCCGGCGATTTCGTGCTCAACGAGAGCAGCGTCGGTCTGTGTCTCTCCGGTGCCCAGGCGCCGCAGGGAACCGTCCTGATCGCAGCCACCCAACAGGAGGTCGCCGGCCTGTGATCGTCCGCAGCGACTTCGCCTTTCCGTTTCGTATCGATGCCGCCTCCGGCCAGGCGGCACGGTCGAGCTATCAGGATCATGTCGATCAGATGATCCGCCAGATCCTGCTGACCGACCCCGGCGAGCGCGTCTGCCTGCCCGATTTCGGCGCCGGCATACGGCGCCTGCTGTTCGCGCCGATCACCGCGCAGCTCCAGGCCACCGCGACGATGATGATCACCAGCGCGCTCAACACCTGGCTCGGCAACCAGATCACGGTCAGCTCGGTGACGGTGCAGACGCCGGCCAGCACCCCCGGCGTTCCTGAAGGCACCATCCTGATCAATATCGCCTACATCCTGACCGAGACGCAGTCGCCGCGCGAAACGCAGGTGAGGCTGGTGTGAGATGACCGAGCCAAAAGACCGCGTCCTCGCCATCGTCGCCTCGACCAGCATCAACGGCATCGACTTCGTCGAGGTCAGCGCGCCGCGCACGCTCGTCGTGCATTTCCTCAACGCCGTCGTCGTGGCCGATCCGTCGATCGCGGCGGCCATCACCGGCGGCGACAGCGTGCCGACCGTCGCGGTGGCCAAGATCGATAACGCGACCGGCTGGTCGAACGACGCCGAAGGCCGGCCGCTGCTGACTCTGCACACGCTGACCGATGGCGATTTTTCCGAATATCGGCTGACGATCACAGCCCCCGCGCTCGATGTCGTGCTGAACAGCACGACCTTCTCGTTCAAGGCGACGTGCCCCAGTGACTTCGACTGTGCCCCGCCGCCCCATCGGTGCCCGCCGGACGATACCGACGTGCCGCCGATCGACTATCTGGCCAAGGATTATCAAAGCTTCCGCCAGGCCCTGCTGGAATTTTCCGCCCTGCGCTACCCCCAATGGGTTGAGCGCTCGGAGGCCGACCTCGGGCTCGTGGTTGCCGAGTTGATTTCGGCGGTCGGCGACGAGTTGAGCTACTTTCAGGACCGCGTCGCGGCGGAGGGCAGCTTGCCAACCGCGACCCAGCGCCGGTCCCTTGTAAGCCTGGCGCGGCTCGTCGACTACGAACCGCGTCCCGCCACCAGCGCTGCAACGATCCTGCAGTGCAATGTCGGCGCACCCGGCGCGGTGAAGGCCGGTGCACGGATATCCGCGGTGGCGCCGGATGGCTCCATCATTCCGTTCGAAATCGGTACCGGCCTTGCCGACATCACCGACTATCCTGTTTCGGATGTCTGGAACTTCGCCATCGCGCCCTATTGGTTCGACGACAAGGACCAGTGCCTGCCGGAGGGCGCGACCGACCTGTGGGTGCAAGGCCACGGCTTTGCCTTCACCGCCGGCCAGGCGCTGCTGATCCAGACCGATCTGCCGGGCGAGAGCCTCCGCCAGATCGTCCATTTGACAGCGGCCGGCCATGAGGCGGTCGATCCGGTCTTCCTGACCGGGGGCCTGCCGACGCCGGTGACCCATATCGTCTGGGGCCCCGACGAGGCTTTGTCGCACGCGCGCGACCTGACGCGCACGATCATCGGCGGCAACCTGCTGCCGGCGACCCAGGGGCAGAGATTTTCCGAAAGTTTCGCGATCGGCACGACGCCACCATCGGCCCCGCAGGCCGCCCTGGCGATCGCACGGCGTGGGCCGAACGGCAGCGACGACGAACCCAACTACGTCTTCCGCTTTCCGCTGAGCCAAGCGCCGCTCGGCTGGCTCGCGGCGGCCGACCCATCCGCGACGCCAACACCCGAGATGCTGTTACGGCAATTGTCGCCCGCGGCGACCGACTGGTCCTTCGCTACCACTCTGTTGCAATCGCTCGAGACCGGCACGGACTTCACGATCGATCCGGTGACTTGGCAGGTGATCGCGCGCAGGGGCGATGGCAGGCCGACCCATTTCGACATCGCCGGCGATGACGGCAGCGCCATCCGCTTCGGTGACAATGTCTTCGGCGCGTCGCCGGCGGAGCAGGACCTGTTCCAGGTGTCGTACCGCACCGGGCTGGGCGCGGCCGGCAACGTCGCGGTCGACACGATCACCATCGTCGACCCCAGCACGGCCGGGCTTATCGCAAGCGCGCGCAACCCGTTCGCCGTCACCAGCGGCGCGGACGCGGAAACCGCCAGCCATGTCCGCCGCATGGCGCCGCAGGCTTTTCGCGCGGTGCAATACCGCGCCGTGCGGGCCGAGGATTATGAACTGGCGGCCGAGAGCCTGCCCTGGGTGCAGAAGGCGTGCACCAACTTCCGCTGGACCGGCAGCTGGATGACCGTCTTCACGGCTGCCGATCCGCGCGGAGGCGAACGGATCAGCGTGGATGAGCATGTCGCGCTGGTCGAATTGCTGAACCGCCGACGCCTTGCCGGGTACGAGTCCTACGCGCCGCCGCCGAATTCCATCTCGGTCGATCTACGGATCGAGGTCTGCGTCCTCGACGGATGGCTCGACGGCGATGTTGAGGCGGCGGTCCTCGACACTCTCGGCTCCGCCTCCCGTCCGGACGGCAGCAGCGGCTTCTTCTTCGCGGACCGCTTCAGCTTCGGGAAACCGCTCTATCGCAGCCGGCTGGAGGCAGCGATCCAGGACACGCCCGGCGTGGCCGGTGTCCGCTCGATCAAATACCGCAAGCGCGGTGTCTTCGCCGGATTCGTCGACCTGCCGGAAGCCGTGACGCCCGCGCCCACCCAGATCCTGCGGGTCGACAACGATCCGAGCTGGCCGGAGCGCGGCACCATCCGCGTGATCGTGGAGGGCGGGCGATGACTTTTCCCGTCTGCCCCTGCGATGGCGCCGATATCATGGCGCCCGTCAATCTGCCGGAGCTGGCGCACATCGCCTATCGTGCCGGAACCTACGCCGATTTCCGGCGTGCGCTGCTGACGCCGCTCTTCACCCCCGCCCTGCCCGATCCGCTGCCCGTAGAACAGACTTTGTCGGTGGACGGTGTTCCGGTCTGGCGCACCGACGGTCAGGGCGATCTCGCGGTCATGATCGCGGAATGGTTCGCGTACGTCGCCGACATACTGTGTTTCTATAACGAGCAGATTGCCAACCAGGACTATCTGCGGACCGCGGCACAGCCCGACAGCGTCGCCAAACTGATCGCGCTCCTGGGCTATCGGCCGCGGCCGGCGATCGGCGCGACCGGAGCACTGGCCGCCATCCTCAGCCCCGGGCCGAGCTTCGGCGGGCGCGGCATCGTTCTGCCCAAAGGCCTGCAATTCCAAAGCAAGCCCGCCGGGGGCGCAGCGCCGCAGATATTCGAACTGACCGCCGATACCCCTGTCGTGGCGCCGGACCAGTTGCCCGCCACCCCGCCGCCGGTGCTGCTAGGACAGGTTGCAGTTCCACCGATCTGGCTGCCGCCGCATCATTTGGGCGGCCACGGTTCTGTGCGTCATTTCCTTGCCGGACGCTACAGCATATTGCTGCAAGGCGCCGTCAAGACGGTCGAGGCTTCCGCCGAACTGCTGCTGCGCGCCCGCGATCCGGCGGATGGCGGGCCGTGGCTCGTCAGCGTGATCAGCAGCACCATCGGGCCGGCACCGTCAGGTTCAGGCCAGCAGACCGACGTGGTCGCCACACTCTCCGGCACCGCGCCGATGACGCTCTCCGCGGCCCAGGCCAGCCTGGAAAGCGCCAATCAGAATTCCGCGCCGTGGAGCATCTTCGGTGGCGCCATCGCCGGCAACACCATCCACCTGGCCCGCCTGGTACGGCAGATTCGGCCTGGACAATGGATCCTGCTGACCACCGCCGGCGGTTCGCCAGCTCCTTATCTGGCGCAGGTGCAAAGCACGTTTGATGTGATCTGGGACGCGACCGCCAACGCGACTACCCCCACAGCCCCATTGGACCCGCTGCATCCGGTTCCGATCCCGCATACCCAGCTGACCCTCACCGCTGACCTGCCCAGTGCCTGGTCCACTGCCACAGGCGTTACCGTGTCCTTCGACTGGGTTTCCGTCGGGACGCTTGTCGACCAACCCTTCGCTGCCTGGACCGGCACACCAACGGCGCTTATCGGCACCGGCGGCGGGAATTTTCCGGCTTGGGCCGGCCAGCCGGTGCTGCTGCAGGATTCGACCGGGCTGGGTATCACGGTCGAGGCAGGGTCGGCCGGCGACCGGAACCTGACAGTCGAGGACTTGCCGGACAGCGTGCCGCAGCTCCAGCCGCCCTTCACCGTGCTGCCGAACATATTGCCC
>Ga0070665_100005609_pt1 | contig 12906 bp, 10 predicted proteins | sample KBSS13metaG_FD_65862 | JGI IMG/M metagenome (GOLD analysis project Ga0070665, IMG submission 65862) | Switchgrass rhizosphere microbial communities from Kellogg Biological Station, Michigan, USA - KBS S1-3 metaG | ecosystem: Host-associated > Plants > Roots > Rhizosphere > Soil ... | reverse complement strand
CGCTCTCGCGACGCCGCAACAGTGGCTCGACGGTTGGCGGCAGCTCGTCGAAGGCCTGCCGGGTGTGACGACAGTCCCGACGGCCGTCATCGGCATGACCGTTGGCGCGGCCGCGGCGGCCGCCTGGCTGTGGAGAACGGGCGGCCTCGCGTGGCGGCCTCTGGCCGCGATTTTCGCGATGGCGATCGGCACCTGGCTCGTCGTCGGGACGTCGCTGTGGGTCGGGATGAACCGCTATGCGTTTCGCTACATGTATCCGACGCTGATGATCGCCGGTGTTGGGGTCTCGACGATCTTGACGGCGCTCCTGGCAAAACGGACAAACCGGCTGCCGGTGGCGGCGCTGGCCGCGCTGACGGCGGTCTCGATCGCCGGCTATGGCTCGCCGTCTGTCGGCCGCATCGAACGCGGGTTCGACGATCGCTTCGGCCGCCAGACTGCCGCGGTGCTTCGCAGCGGCGCCACGGTGATTGCCGGCGACTACTGGCGGGTGTGGCCCGCCGTTTTCCACGCCAACCTCACGCTGGCGAGGACGCGCGTCCACGCGCGCGTATTCGGGCTCGCGCTCCGTTCCGAAGAAACCGATCGGCTGTGGAAGAGCGAAGGGCAGAAGGTTCTCGTTGCCGCTTGGTCCGACGATCGATCGCTCGAGGGCGTGGCGGCGGAGCACGGCATCGCGATCGCGCCGCTCGGGCACCTACCGGAGATCGATCTGTATGTCGGCCGGCTGCGCGATCCGTAGCAACGGCCACAGCCCTAACGCTCGAAGATCCCCAGCTCGTGAATCGACCAGAACCACCGCCGGGTGCGACCCGTCTGCCGGATCGTCAGCGTCCGTGAGTGGTTGGCCGGCAGCCTGATGATCAGGGTGGGCTGCTGTCCGCCCCGGGCGAGGGCGCGGGCGTATGGCACCAGCATCGCCCCCTGATACAGCAGCGATCGCGCTCCTTCGTCGGCCGCGCTCTCGATCTGCAGCGCGCGCGGATAGTCGCCGAAGCTGCGCGCCGCGGTCTGCATCGCGATCGCCGATACGTCGCGCGTCCGATCGAACGTGATCCGGATCCACTCGTCGCCATCCTGCGCGCGACCGGTCAGCCAGCGGGTGTCGCCATCCCCGTCGAAGGCGAGCGCCAGTCGATCGGTTGCGTCCGAGGCGTCCGCACGAAAGTCGCCTGGGCGCAACCGGGTGCCGGCGGGCACGGTGGAAAGGTCTGCTTCCGCCGGAGCCTCTTCATCCCTCAACCGAAAGCCGACGACCGCATCCGAGCGAAAGGTTTCCGACGCGAGCGTCGGTTGCGCACGGATGGCCCGCACCGTCTCGGCTCCCTGGCTCGGATCCGCGTAGTCGCCTGGGTGCACCAGCAGATAGCGCACGCCGACCGCACGCAACATGGCCAGGGCGTCCGCCATGCGATCGAGATCGTTCAGCGGCGACGCGGCGCCGCCGAGAAATTCCTGCAGCGACGAGCCGTAGCCGCTGTACCCGTTCACGATCGGATGGCCGTGAAACAAGGTCGCATACTGATAGGTCAGCGTCGGCTCGATCGACCACTCGAGAATCGGCAGCTCGATCGCGCCGCCCTGCGGCTGCTGCGCCAGCCACCGGTAGGCGCTGCGATCGTCCGCTCGTCCGCGCGCATCGACCGGCGCCATCCGCAGCGGCACGGCCCATCCTTCGGCGAACACCGCAGCGCCGGCCAGAACGACCGCGGCGATCTGCGCGCGCGGGCCGAGCCGCCCCAGCACGCGCGCAAACCCGAACGCCGCGAGGACGCTGAGCGCCATCAGCACGACGACCCCGAGACGGGCGGGAACGCGCATGCCGTCCATGCCCGGCACAAGGCGCGCGAGCCACAGGTACGGGCCCCAGGCGAGCCGATGGGACCAGGCGGCCGGTTCAGGTCCCAGCGACAGCAGGAGCGCGGCGGCGGCAAGGGCGCCGTACAGCAGCACGGCGGGTCTTCGTCTCCCGCCGGGCCAGATCGCGGCAGCCGAGGCGATCAGCGTCACGAGACCGGGAAACAGCTGGCGCTCGGGAAACTCGTCCCCGTGCAGCCGAGTGCCCCACAGGCGCACGGTGTCGGGTGCCGAGACGTACGATCGCAGGTTCGCGCTGAACATGGCCCAGTCGTCGTACGGACGACGGAATCCGTACTGGCGGCGGACCGACACGTACGCCCATGCCACGGTGCCGACGCACATCAGGATGATCGCGGAAGCGCCGGCCAGCCAACCAAGCGCGCGCAGACGATCGGCCGTCGATCCCGTGCCCGAGGTCAGCTCGTAGATCACGACGAAACCCGAGGCGATGGCGAGGTAGTAGAGGAAATAGGTATTCGAGAACGCCTGGGCGGTGAAGGCCACCACGAAGACGACGAGCGCAAATACAGGGCGGGGTGCGTCATCAGGACCTGTCGGCCTCGCCAGAAACCGGTGCAGGCCCCACAGCGCGATCGGCATCCACCCCCATGCCAGCACCTGGAGATGCGAGACGTGCAGGGCGCGCATTGGCGAGAACGCGAAGATCAGGCCTGCGAGGAACGCGGCATCGCGCCGCCCCGTGAGCTCTCGCGCCAGCAGGTACATCCCTGATCCGGCAATGACGTAGGTGAGGAGAAAGGCAACGTCGTACGCGAGGATCGGATTGCCCGTCAGCCAGATGATCGGCGCGACGAATACGGCGATGCCCAGCAGATGTTCCGAGAAGGCGATCGTGCGGACGCTGGGAAACAGGATCGGGGCATCCCAGAAGGCGTGGAGGCCGTGACGCAGCCGATCGGCGTCCCACCCCAGCAGCCATGCCGTAAAGAGGGGATCGCCGAGGTCACCCGGCAGCGCGCGGCCGAGGTGAAGCACCAGGGGAAACGTGGCCAACAGCGTCAGGCAGGCGAACGCGAGCACGACGAGCGCGGTTTCCGAGGCTTTGGCCTTCAATTGTCGCGTCTATGGTCGCATGGGAACGATTCGCCTCAAATCGACGTATCCCATTCTCGGACACGTGACGCACCCCAAACAGCTGGTCCGATGGCTCAGGTCGGCATGCCTGAGCCTGGCGTGCGGAATCGGTTTCGCCGAATCTCCGTGGGAGCGGGTGCCGATGGAGGTTCCGGCGGCGGCCTTCGGCCCGGGCTCGCGGTGGCAGTTCGCCCACTACTTCGAAGGCCAGAGCACAGTTCCTGCCCGTTCGATCGACGACATCGTCGGATGGCTCGCCACCTGCGAATACGCGTCGGACCTCGACCAGTTCCACGAACGCGACCTCTGGCAACAGCCATGCGAGTTCGAGCAGCGCCGGCGGGGCGATTGCGAAGACTTTGCGCTGTGGACGTGGCGGAAGCTCAGCGAGATCGGAATTGAAGCCGAGCTCTTCGTGGGCCGTGTCGCCTGCCCCGACCAGCCGGCCAACGATCGGCAGCACGCGTGGGTGGTCTACCGCTCCGGACCGGACGTGTTCCTCTTCGAACCAGCCGCGCGCGACCGGCACCGCATGATTCGGCCCTGGTCGGTCGTCAAGGACGACTACGTCCCGCACTTCGCCGTGGACCACCGCTTCGTCACATCCGCGTTCGTCGGATGCATTCTCGACTCGCGCCGGGCGTAGTCAGTGGATGTTCACCTTCTTCGTGACTCTCAGCTTGTGTTCGACATTGTCTGAGTCGCGCACGTAGACCGTGTTCTTCTCGAGGGCGAAGACCGCGGGCAGGCCGATGACGGCGTCGATCGATCGCGTGTTCACCTGCGCGACCTCCTCGAGCTCGAGGCGCAGCGTGTCGGTTTCGATCACGTAGGTCTTCACGTCCGCCTGCGCCTTCATGCTCGGCGTCGACGGCCGTCCGCTGCCGGCGCCGAAGGGCGACGCCCCTGGACCGAAATCCACCATCCGCCGCTTGACGCTGACGTCGATCCACTTGCCGGTCTGCCAGTGCCGCTCGCCGGCGCCGAGCGGCGAGACCGCCAGGAAGACGAACAGGATGAGGAAGGGCTTCACCATTCGTATGTTACCGCCGCTGCATAAAGACTCGCGCTCAGACGTCGTACTGACGGAACGTCAGGTTGAAGCGGCCGGTCAGCCCGAGCTCAGGCGGCGCTGTGCCCGGCAGGATGCGCGACACCCCGTGATAGCGCAGCCGCGCCTCGCCGCCAAAGACAAACGCGTCGCCTGACTCCAGCATCCGCGTCTCCACCGGATCCTTGCGGCGCAGGCCACCGAAGAGGAACCGGGCGGTATCGCCGAGCGAGATCGACACCACCGGCAGTCCTGCGGCAAGCGACCGGGCACTCTCGTCCTTGTCCTGGTGCAACCCCATGCGGCCGTCGGCGTCGTAGTAATTCAGGATGCACAGATCCGGCGCGAACGACATCCCCGACGCGCGGGCGATGCCACGAGCCAACTCGGCGAGGTTGCCGGGAAGCGGCGGCGCCGCCAGCTGGTCGAAGTCGGAGCGGTGCGTCTCGTAGGCATAGGTCTTCCCGTTCCAGTGCCGGCCCAGGCACAACATCCGGACGTGCATCTTGCCGCCGCCACGAACAACCGGCACGTAGCCCGGTACCTCGCCGTCGATGAGCGCGCGGCACTGACTCGCGATTGCGACCTGATCCGTGACGCTCAGGTAACGCACGAAATGAAAAGCGCCGGGGCCGATCTCCACGGTCGTACGTTACCATTGGCCGCCGTGAGACGACGATCAACGCCGACACCGCAGAACCCGCAGAGCCTGTTTTTTCTGCGTGTTCCGCGAGCTCTGCGTTCAACCGTCGTGACGATCGCCATTCTGTTCATGGCGCGCGTGGCGGCGGCTCACCCGGTCCCGTTCACGTATCTCGACCTGCGACTGCAGCCGGGCGCGATCGAGGGCTCGCTCGTCGCGCACATCTTCGATCTCGGCCACGACCTGAACATCGAACCGGCGGAGCGGCTGCTCGACCCGGCGATCGCGGCGCAGCAGTCCGCCGCGATCGTGAAGCTTCTCGCGGGACGCCTGACGGTGTCCGCAAACGGCGTCGCGCTGATGCCACAGTGGTCGGCGGTGGACGTCGTCGCCGATCGCCAATCGCTGAAGATCGGCGTCCGCTACCCCCTGTCCACCCAGGCCGGCACGGTCACGGTGGCGGCGCTGATGTTTCCGTACGATCCTCAGCATCAGACATTTCTGAACATCTACGAGGGAAATGCCCTGACGCAGGCGATCCTCGACGGGGGACGCAGAAACTTCGAGTATTTCGCCGGCACGCGGCAGGGGGCCTTCGCCGTCGTGCGGAGGTTCCTGCCGGCCGGAATCAGTCACATCCTGATCGGACCGGACCACCTGTTATTCCTGGTCGGCCTGCTGTTGCTCGGCGGCACGGCCCGCCAGCTTGTCGTCATCGTGACGTCGTTCACCGTGGCGCACAGCATCACGCTCTCGCTGGCTGCGCTCAACCTCGTCAGCCCGCCGGCGCGCCTGATCGAGCCGGCCATCGCGCTGAGCATCGTCTACGTGGGCGCCGACAACCTGCTGATCCGCGACGGGCGCGACGTCCGCGCCTGGATCGCGTTCGCGTTCGGCTTCATCCATGGCTTCGGTTTCGCGAACGTCCTGCGCGAGATGGATCTGCCGACGCGGGCGCTTGGCTGGTCGCTGTTCGCCTTCAACGCCGGCGTGGAAATCGGCCAGCTGCTGGTCGTCGCGATGGTGGCGACGGCGTTCTCGGCGTTGCGCGCGAGAAGCGAGGCCGCGGGGCGGCAACTCGCCTTTGCCGGTTCGATTGTCGTGATGGCGGCCGGCGCGTTCTGGTTCGTTCAACGGGTGTTCTTTCCCGGAGGAGTTCAGCAGGGACTAGGAACTGGGAGCTGGGGACTCTGAATCGGCTGTAGCGCAGGCCTTGAGGCCTGCCGTGGAGGGTGTATGAAGCGAAGCGTAGTGCTCGGATTACTGTTAGCTCTGGGCGGGCTGGTGGCAGTGAAGGCGCAGCCGCCCGCAGCGGACGCGCCGAAAGTGATCGAGGTCGAGAAGGTCAAGGACAACCTCTACGTGCTGCGCGGAGGCGGCGGCAACACCGCCGTCTTCATCACCGCCAGCGGCGTCGTCGTGGTCGACGCGAAGAACCCGGGATGGGGCACGCCGATCCTGAACAAGATCAAGGAGCTGACGCCGAAGCCGGTGACGACGCTGATCAACACCCATACGCACGGCGACCACGTCAGCGGCAACGTGGAGTTCCCCGCGACGATCGACTTCATCGCGCAGGAGAACACCAAGGCCAACATGGAGAAGATGACGATCTTCAAGGAGCATAACGGCGTCGGCATGGCCAAGCGGACGTTCAAGGACAAGATGACACTCGGCAAGGGCCCTGACGAGATCGACCTCTACTATTTCGGGCCGGGCCACACCAACGGCGACGCGTGGGTCGTCTTCCCAGCGCTGCGCGTGGTGCACTCCGGCGACATCTTCGCCAACAAGGGACTGCCGCTGATTGACAGCGACAACGGTGGCAGCGTGCTGCACATCCACGAGTCGCTCACCAAAGCGTTCAACGGCATCAAGAACGTGGACACGATCATCAATGGCCATACGCCGAAGAACACCACGTGGGCCGAACTGAAAGAGTTCGCGGACTACAACCAGGATTTTCTGAAGTGGGCTCAGGCCGGACTGCAAGCGGGAAAAACGCCGCAGCAGCTTGCCGATGACGGATGGAAGGTGCCGGAGAAATACACCGGCTATCAGCCGATGGTCCAGACGCCGAAGACTCCGCCCGCGACGCCGCCGCTGTTCGGTGGCCTCGCGGGCCGAATCCAGACGCTCCAGAAAGAAATGAAGAAATAGAAACAGCATGGCATGCGGGGTGCACTCGCCCCGCATGCCATGACTTCGCAACTGCTCAGCCTTCTCGCCGCCGCCGTTCTGGCCGGCGGCTGCACGCAGGCGTGGACCGAAACGCGCGAGCCGGTCGCATCCCCCGGCGAGAAAGTTGTCGGCTATTCCTTCTACCCCCAGCGTCGGATGCCCACACCGGAGGGGCTGGCATCGCTGCGCCTGCCGGTCGGCTTCGCCGCCGACGTGTTCGCGCGCGACCTGAAGAACGCCCGCATGATGGCGGTCGCCGACGATGGCGCCGTGTATCTTACGCGGCCGGATCAGGGCGACGTGCTTCGGATCCTCGAGGGGCGTGCGCCCGCGACGGTGATAAGCGGTATGGATGGGGTGCACGGCATCGCGTTCCACGGCGGCCGCCTGTATCTCGAAACGATCAAGGAACTGAGCTCGTTCGCGCTCAAGGCGGATGGCTCAGCCGGTGATCGCCGTCTCCTGGTCCAGAATCTTCCGGACGCCGGCCAGCACGTCCATCGCAACTTCGGCTTCGGACCGGACGGCATGCTGTACCTGTCGATCGGCAGCGACTGCAACGTCTGCAGCGAACCTGATCCCCACCACGCGACGATGCTCCGGATGAAGCCGGACGGATCGGGGCGTCAGATTTTCGCGAAGGGTCTGCGCGACACGATGGCCTTCGCGTGGCATCCGGACACCCGCGAGCTCTGGGGGATGGACCACGGGATGGACTGGATGGGAAACGACGTCCCGCCCGAGGAACTCAACCGCATCGTCGAACACGGCGACTACGGCTGGCCGTTCGTCTGGGGGAATCGCCAGGTCAACCCGTTGTTCGAGCGGCCGAACGTCGACAAGGACGATTACGCCAAGGGGACGGTGCCGGCCGCGCTCACCTATCAGGCTCACTCGGCGCCGATTGCTCTGGTCTTCTACACCGGCGCACAGTTTCCCGACGACTACAGGCACGACGCCTTCGTCGCGATGCACGGATCGTGGAACCGCTCGCCGGCCGTCGGGTACGGAGTCGCCCGCATCCGGTTTCAGGACGGCCGGCCCCAGCGCTTCGAGGACTTCCTGACCGGTTTTCTCGTGGAGGACGGCCGCGCGTTCTTCGGCCGGCCCGCCGGTCTCGCCGTGATGAAGGACGGCTCGCTGCTCGTGTCCGACGACGCCAACGGCGTCATCTACCGGATCCGGTACAGCGCCGCGCGCAAAAGCTAGCGTTTTCCGTTTAGGCATCGGACTGAAAGACGTTGTAGCGCTCAGTCGGTGTTGCTGCCGGGCCGCCCGGCCTGGACGACCAGCGAGCCGCCGATCCGGGCGGGTTGGTCCGGCACGCTCACCTTCTCGAGGATCTTGAAATCGGCTCGCATCTGCGCTGCCGTCGCGGTGCAGGCGATGTAGCCGCGGCGGTTGCTGTGGTACTTGATGTGCGGGTTGTCGGCTTTGGTCGCTTCCCAGAGCGCTCCGGCATCACTGCCGTCGCCGGTGGTCGTAATCGAGGTGTTGGTGAACTCGGTCCCGACCGTCGCCGACTGCGGATCGGTGAAGTCGATCTTCAAGTCCGCCCCGTAGTGCTGGTGCACGTCTCCTGAGAGCACGATCGGATTCGGCGCGTGGGTCTCGAGGAGCCGGGCATACAAGCGCTGCCGCGCCGCCACGTAGCCGTCCCACTTGTCCATCGAGAACTGGCCGTCGGGATTTGCCCGGGCGCGATCGTAGGCAAAGGAGTACACCTGCTGGCCGATCACCGTCCATCGCGCCTTGACGGTTCCGAGGTTGTCGAACAGCCACTTCTCCTGCTCGGCCCCCATCATCGTCTGGCTCGCGGCCAGCCGCCCGGCGCAGTTGGTGCGCGATCCGTCGCCGCACGGCTGGTCCGACCGCCACTGCCGGGTATCGAGGACGCTGAGATCGATGAGGTTGCCGAACTGCAGGCGCCGATAGATTCGCATGTGACTGCCCGACGGCAGCGCGCTCGCCCGCAGCGGCATTGCCTCGTAGTACGCCTGATAGGCGGCCGCGCGGCGCAGCACGAACAGCTCCGCCGGCGTGTTGTTCTCGTCGATGTCGCCCGCGTAGTTGTTGTCGACTTCGTGATCGTCCCAGGTGCCGACCCACGGCGCCGAGGCATGCGCCGCGATCAGGTCGCGGTCGCTCTTGTACAGCGCGTAGCGGTTCCGGTAGTCGGTCAGCGTGTAGATCTCGTCGCCGTTGTGCTGACGGAAGCGGCGATCGTTCTTCCCGCCGTCGGCGCGTCCTTCGTAGATGTAATCGCCGGTATGGAAGATGAAGTCGAATTGTTCCTCAGCCATCCGCCGGAACGCGGTGAAGTAGCCGTCCTCATAGTGCTGGCAGCCGCAGACGGCGAAACGCAGACGGTCGACCGGCAGGCCGGCGCCAGGGGCGGTCCGGGTCCGTCCGGTCTGGCTCACTTCATCGCCGGCGTGGAAGCGGTACCAGTACTCGCGTCCGGGCTCGAGCCCCGCGACCTCCACGTGCACGCTGTGTCCGAGCTCGGGCCGCGCCAGGGCAGTGCCCTGCCGGACGATGTTCTGAAACCGGAGATCGCGGGCGATCTCCCAGCCGACCTCGACGACATTCATCGGCATGCCGCCGCCCTCGAGCGGCTTGGGCGCCAGACGCGTCCAGAGCACGATGCCGTCGGGCAGCGGATCGCCGGAGGCCACGCCGAGCGAAAACGGATAGCTCTCGAAGATCGGCTTGGCCAGCAGGCGCCGCTCCAGGAAGGGCTGCGCGACCGCCGCGGCGCCCAGCGTCCAGCCGATCTTCATCAGCTCCCGGCGTGAGAAGCGGGCGACGGTGCGGTTGTAGATGGTCATGGCGCGGCATTATACGCACCAGGTTGCGACGGCCGGGTAAAAAGGGCGGCGGGGCCGCCAACCCTTTTTCAGGCCGGCGCGTCTAACGAGTCTACATAGTAGACGCATGACGACACCGGCCTACCTCGGGGAATTCGAACAGCTGCTCCTGCTGGCCGTGCTCCGGCTCGACGCGGACGCCTACGGCCTCGATATCGCGCGCGAGCTCGAGGCGCGAGCGGGCCGATCCGTGTCCCGCGGCGCGCTCTACACCTCGCTGGACCGGCTCGAAGACAAGGGACTCCTCCGGTGGAGAGCCGCCGCCGGCACGTCGGCGCGCAACGGCCTGCCTCGGCGGCTGTACTCCGTCACGCCGGCAGGCGTCGCCGCCTTGCGCGCCTCGCGCGACACGCTGCGGCGGATGTGGCAGGGGCTCGATCATCTGCTGAAAGAGCCGGCGCCATGAGCGACGGCGAAGCCGGAACGCCGAACGACGGCGGAGCCGGAACGCAGAACGACGAACGGCAACCGCCTCGCGTCGCCCGCTGGCTGCTCCGCCGCGCACTGCCTCGCGGCGTTCGGGGCGAGAGCATGCGCGGCGATCTGCTCGAAGAATGGCGGGCGCGCGGCGGCACCGCCGCGGCCTCGGCCTGGTATTGGCGCCACGCCTCGTCTCTCTCGGTGCGCTACGGCTGGCGGCGCGAGCGCCACACGAACCCGGTGAATCCCGGCGATAGGAGGACGCGAATGTTGCTGGACAACCTGCGGCAGGATCTCCGGTACGCCTTCCGGTCGTACCTGAGGGCGCCGTCCTTCACCCTCGCCATCCTTACGACGCTGGCGCTCGGCATCGGCGCCTCGACCGCAATCTTCTCGATGGTGAACGGCATCCTGCTGCGCCCGCTGCCGCTGCCGGACGCCGACCGTCTCGTCTACCTCAACGAACTGGGCCGAGGCAGCCAGATCTCCATCGCGTGGCCGGACTTCCTCGACTGGCGGCCACGCGCGCATGCGTTTCAAGGGCTGGCGTTGTCGCGAGAGGAGCCGCTCACGCTCACCGGGCTCGCCCAGCCGGAGCGGGTACGCGCCAGGCGGACGACGGGCAATTTTTTTCAGGTCGTCGGCGTGTCACCGAGGATAGGCCGCGGGTTCGGGGATGCAGACGACCGACCAGGTGTTGAACCGACGGTCATCGTCAGTTACGAATTCTGGCAGACGCACCTGGGCGGGGACGCGAACGCGGTCGGCAAGCCGTTGGTGCTCGACGCGCGCGTACACACGATCGTCGGCGTGTTGCCGGCCGGGTTCCGCTACCTGCGCGCCTACGATCTCTTCGTGCCGATGGGTCCGATTGTCGACGACAAGTTTCTGAACGATCGCGGCAACCATCAAGGATACAACGCGGTCGGGCGTCTCGGGCCGGGCATCACGGTGGAGGCGGCCGCGCGCGAGATGGCCGCGATCGGCCTCGACCTGCAGCGCGAACACCCCGATACCAATAGCGGAATCACCGTACGCACCGAACCGCTCGCCGCCCGCCTGGTGGCACAAGTCCGTCTCACGCTGCTCGTCCTGCTGGGCGCCGTCGGATGCCTCCTCCTCGTGGCCTGCGTCAACGTCGCCAATCTGCTGATCGCGCGCGGGTCAGCGCGCCGGCATGAGCTCGCGGTCCGCGCCGCGCTCGGCGGCGGACGCCTGCGGCTGACGTTACAGATGCTGGCCGAGAGCACGCTGGTGTCGGCGGTCGGCGGCGTGCTGGGTGTGGTGCTGGCCATCTGGCTCTTGCGTGTCCTGGTCGCGGTCGCGCCCGAGGGCACCCCACGCCTCGACGAGGTGCGAATCGATGCGGCCGCCTGCCTCTTCGCGCTGGCCGCGGCCGCCGTCTCCGGCATGGTCTTCGGCGCCTTTCCCGCGTTGCAGGCGTCCGGCATTCGCGGTCAGGCGGCGCTGACGCGCAGCCGCTCGGCCGGCGCATCGGCCGGCTCGCATCGTTTGCGCCGCGGCCTCATGGTGATCGAAGTGGCGTTGGCGCTCGTGCTGCTCACGGGCGCTGGCCTGATGATGCGCACGATCCGCGAGATCACGCGCGTCGAGACCGGATTCCAGCCGGACCATCTGCTCACGATGCGATTCTCGCTGACCGGCGAACAGTGGACCGAGCCGCGTCGCCTGCGGTTCTACACCGACCTGCTGTCCGCCGTTCGCAGCGCTGCGGGAGTGACCAACGCCGCGCTCGCCTTCTCGCTGCCGATCGAAGGATCGAACTGGAATTCGTTCTTCATCGCGCGGGACAAGCCGGTTCCACCTCGACCCGAGTTGCCCAACGCGGCATTTTCTCCCGTCAGCGACGGCTATTTCGAAACGATGAGCACCAAGCTGGTTGCCGGCCGGCTCTTCGACACGCGGGACTCCCCAACTTCGCCGAACGTCGCCGTCGTCAACGCGACGCTGGCAAGGCGGCTGTGGCCGGGAGAGAGCGCGATCGGCAAGTCGATCAAGCAGGGCTGGCCGGAATCGCCGGGCACGTGGCGCGAGATCGTCGGGGTCGTCGCCGACGTGAAGTTCGAAGGGGTTACGGTCGAGACGCCGCTGCAGGTCTATCTGCCGCTGACCCAGGAGTCGGCGCGCGGGCTCGCCATCATCGCGCGCACGCCGGCCGAACCGGCGGCGATGACGGCCACGATCCAGGCCGCCGTCCACCAGCTCGATAAGGACCTGCCGCTCTATGCCGTCCGCACGATGGACCAGGTGCTCGACACCTCGATGGCGCGCGAGCGCATGTCGATGCTGATTCTGATCGTGTTCGCCACGGTTGCGCTCACGCTGGCCTCCGTCGGGCTGTACGGCGTCGTCGCGCACGGTGTGACCGAACGCACGCACGAAATCGGAGTCCGCATGGCGCTCGGCGCCGAGCCGCGCCACGTCCTCGGCCTCGTCGTCCGGCAAGGACTGTCGATGGCGCTTATCGGCACGGCGATCGGTGTCGCCGGCGCAATGGCGCTGTCGCGGACGGTTCAAGGCCTGCTGTTCGGGGTGACGGCGACCGATCCGGCGACGTTCGCGGCGGTCATCGCCATGCTGCTCGGCGTCGCGCTGGTCGCCTGCTACGTTCCGGCATGGCGCGCGACCCGGGTGGATCCGACCACAGCGTTGCGGGCAGAGTAGGGACTGGGGGCTGGGCGCTGGGGGCTAGCTGTGAATGCTATAGACGTTGTTCATTCGGGAGTCTCTGGAAACAATGGGGGTTACCACACCTTTCCGTTGTC
>Ga0070665_100005608_pt1 | contig 12908 bp, 9 predicted proteins | sample KBSS13metaG_FD_65862 | JGI IMG/M metagenome (GOLD analysis project Ga0070665, IMG submission 65862) | Switchgrass rhizosphere microbial communities from Kellogg Biological Station, Michigan, USA - KBS S1-3 metaG | ecosystem: Host-associated > Plants > Roots > Rhizosphere > Soil ... | reverse complement strand
ACCGACGTAAAGGCACCATAAAAAATATGATATATGTTGTATTGTCATTTCTTCTGCCGTTAATTATTGCTAAATTTTATCGCGCCATGAGAGTATTTTAAATAAATTGTTGTGTGAAAATAAAAGGCAATTTATTAAGAACGTTGGAAATAATATTAGGTAGTGGCAAATAATTTCAATGGCCTAGATCGGCTGGCTTGCGAGATTATCGGAGAGAAGGGCAAAAGTCTTAATTCTAAATTATTTGAGATAGACAATAGATCGATGATATACGGAAACATTTTAGCATCAACCTATAACCTTTATGGCAGATTTAACAATCAAGCGCCATACGAAAGTTCAGTTTTGTATACATCTGCATGCGAGATGCTTCTTGTGCTTTTTTCTTTATCAATGTTAAAGCTATTTACAAACTATGATCCATTTAAGGCTGAATTTCTTACTAATACGGTTGCAATTATTCTGATAGGCCTTTTAATGATAGGAAATTTTATGTTTTACTCAAAAAAACGAGTTGTGAAAATTGTTGAAAAGTATAATACTAAGACTAAAGCGGAAAAAAGAATTTGGGGTACCATAGCAATTGTTAATTTCATTTTGCCATTGATTTTATTTCCTTTTCTCTTTAAAAAATAGCCTTTAAAAATTTATCGAGCTATCAAATTACTTTTAAATAGAATTGCTTTCTGTTTTCAGAAAGCAATTCTTGTTCGACTAAATTTTAAGATTGTTATTTCCACCTCTTCCCAATCCCCAATCCTGCGAACAGAGAAGCCTGATACGAATACGCTTTCTGGTCAGCCATTATCGGTAGCTCTTTTGAATAGCAAGCGATGTTTGCACCAAATGTAACGACTTGGATGAAAGAATTGTTGTTAGATGGAGTGATCACAAAGCAAGCTTCTGCAAATAGACCAGGCACATATTGTATTTCACTAAGACCCTTGCTCCATTTAGACGAAGCAAGTATATCGCCACTATTCAGAAAATGATCGCTGTTTGTGTTGCTATATGTTTCCTCCTTCAGTGTAGCAGGGTTAGTAGGCTGTGAGTAGTCTACATATATCAGCTTCAGGTAGTAGGGCTTTAACATTGCAAGACTTAATCCACCGCTATAGCGAAAGCTTACTGAGATATTGCCCTCCAGCACATCAGGCAGTAAAAGCTTTTCTCTGCCATAGCCAAGCTGCAGCGTGTAGAGATTATTTATCTTTCCAAAGATGTATGGCCCTGCATTGCCCAGTTGCGAAAATGCTTTGTTCGTTCCTTGTTGTTTTATTTGCTTTTCATGCTTTATCTCTGAAAAGTGCAATTGCCACAGGCTGTTCGTAAGCTTGTTATTTCTTTTCAGGTAAAAAATGCTGCCACTCCAGCCATCTGTATTTACCTTCCCACCCAGCAAAAGCTCTTTATTGTAATTTGGGTCTAAACCCCATTCCTGTAAAAGTTGTTTGTAGTTCTTTAGCTTGTTTTTAAAACCAGAAGTTGATTTGCCTACAGTTCCTTTAACAGAATTGCCACTATTCCAGACACTCGTTTGCGCGCGGCAATTGATAATACCAAAACAGAAAATAAGGGTGGTAAAAAGCCGTCTATTTCCGGGGAGAAATTTCAAGAATTAAAGTTTGAAAACAACAGTAAAATACTACTAAATGCGGAGAAATTAGTAGATTTTTGTAGTGCAATTAAAGTTTTTGCAAGGGCTTCCAAAAGCCTGCCTGAAAATGAAATTGACCGTCCCTTCGCTTCATAAATTACTGCCCCTTCTATTGCTGTTATCACTAACAGTACAAAACACCTATGCCCAACAGGAACAGCTATATTACCGTTTTCAGTATCATAAGTATCACTGGCTGGCATTCCATACAAAAGCATTTCATGTTTACTTTACTGCAGGTTCAGATAGCCTTGTTTCGTTTATCACGCGAGAAACACCCAAAGCGATAGAGCATGTAAAGGAGGAAATGCTGAGCAGTGATATAAAAGAGCCTAACATCATTATTTATCCCTCAACAGACCAGCTTTATGAATCTAACATTGGGAGCTATGAACCGGAGCAATATACACTGCCCGCATTTGTATATAAAGGCAGTAGGGTATTGCTCGCGTACAAAGGAAGCTACACAGACCTAAAAGTGCAGCTCTATGAATCACTGGTAAGATATGAGTGGGAAAGCAGACTAAGTGAAAAAAATCTTGGTGAACAGGCTAAAGGTACTGCTAAGAAAGATGAAGTGCCCATGTGGTTCAAGGAAGGAGCCATTAGGTATCTTGCCAACGGCTGGTCAATAGAAACAGAAGATAAGTTCAGGATATCATTTAAGGAGAACACATTTACAGATTGGCAGCAGGTACTTAACGATGAACCCCGACTGGCAGGACAAGCTTTCTGCTATTTCCTTACAGAACACTATCAACCCAGAGTGGTGGCACAGATATTTTTTCAACTAAGGAAGAAATCTCTGCAGAGAAGTATAAGATTGGTCACCAAGCATACACTTGACAGCTTATATACTCGATGCTATGAGTATTATAAAACGCGATTTGCGGTTGTTGAAAAAGAACAACCCTTGGCACAAAAGCTTATCCTTAAACATAGGAAAGGAATTGTAAATAATGTGCTGATAAGCCCTGATGAAAGCTATATAGCCTATATAGTAACCACATACAACAGGCGTACAGTTTATATAGACGGCCTAAAAAACAAGACAACAAAAAAGATAACAAGCTATGAGCTCCCTCCCTGGATAGACGACCATAGTGCGGATATATATCCCTTGCTTCAATGGCACCCGGATGGGAAACAGCTTTATGTAGGGATGCCCAGGAAAGGAAAAATCACGATTAGCAGGTACACTATTGACGGGAGCCTGATGGAGGCTGTGAAACTATACGGTGTAGATGGCATCAGTAGCTTTATTCCATTATCAGACAGGGAATGCCTGCTGGCGGGATATAGAAGAGGGGAGAGTGATATAGTACAATATAATGAGAACAAAGAAAAATACACTACCTGGACAGATGACAGCTATGACGATAATAGCTCTGTGTTGAACAGTAAGAAGCAGTTGTTGTTTCTATCTGACAGGCCCAAGGTATCTAAACAAAAGGTATTCAAAATTGGTGTTGGTTATGATCCTGATACACTGTGGCAAGGGATTTATTCCATTCATAATATGCAAATAGAACCAATAGCAGTTGACACGATCAGCTATATAAAATGGGATAAGCTTACACCATTGGCAGATGGACAGCTAATGGCTACCTATACGAGGCATGGTACTGAACAGTTTGTAATAGTATCATCAAAAGGAGCAGAGCGGCCTTTGAGTGAATGGAAGCCGTTTCAATACCTGGAAGGGAAGGATAGAATAGCATTCTATAAAGCAGATAAGGACAGCATTTATGTTAGTTCTTACCCCATGCAGCAATGGTTGGCTGATAATAAAGCAACAGGCGGAGATACAAACAGCGCATGGCTAACTGACTACAGAGCAAGAGTAGCGAAGCAGGCTAAAGAGGACTCCATGTTACGGGCTGCTATAGATACTACTCATTCCATATTGGAAGATGCACTGGTACCTAAGGATGCCAGGAAGCGATCTTCTTTTATGAAAGACAGCCTTGCTAAAAGCCTCACCTACAACCCTAAAAATGTAAGGCCATATGTGTTGCAACTGCATAGCGCTTATTTCTCGGCCAAGATCAATAATGATTATTTTATCAATCGATATCAGCCTTATCTTAATTACCAGGGGCAGTTCAAGTTTCCTGAAGTAGGGGGTATGGCACAGGGTGGTTTTACTGACCTGCTGGAGAACCACCATATTTCTATTGCATACAGAATACCTGCCGGTACTGAGGGCAGCGACTTTTACATACGCTATGAAAACACGTCCAGGCGGCTTGACTGGGGCCTGTCTTACTTCAGGAAGGTGGAGAGCCTGCAGCCCGATCCATCAAGACAGTGGGTGGATGAGAGCGGCAATCCATATCCCAATACAGCCAAGGTAAAGACGCACTATTATGAGCTGTTCCTGACGTATCCATTGAGTTACGACTGTGCATTAGGCTTCCAGACCGCGGTAAGGAAAGACAGGACAATATTCCTGGCAACCGACAAGTACAGTCTTGATTTTGATCCTATCGAAAGCCTGTGGTCTATCAATACGTTTTCCTTTAAACTGAATAAGCTGCAACCGACCTTGCCCTATTTATATAAAGGCTTTAAGGCAGTGGGATTGATTGACCTGTTCAAGGGTTTTACACAGGAGGAATCTGCGGTGGTGGGGACTACACTTAATGTGAGCTATCACCAACCATTGTATAAATACATAACCCTTGTAACACAGGCGCATCTGGGATATAGCGGCGGTGATAAGAAAGTGCTGTACAATCTGGGCGGCCTTGATAACAATGTGACGCCAAGAGTAGATACAACTGTGCATTTTAACCAGCATGCACCTTATGCATTCCAGACATTGGTTACCCCATTCAGGGGCTATTACCAGAATACACTTTATGGGAATGAATATGCTGTTTTCAATGCGGATGTTTATTTCCCGATCTTTCAGACATTGATACCTATTGAAACACCATTGCCATCTATCAATAATTTGCAACTGGGTTTGTTCACCGATGCAGGAACTGCGAGGGAAACATGGAACAACGCAAATGCTAATAATGGCAAGTGGAAGGCTTCGTATGGGCTGAGTGGAAGGACAAACCTGGCAGGTTATCCCATAAGGGTGGATGTGGCCTGGCCTGGTAGCTTTAGCAATACTGTTTGGTATTTTTCTTTGAGTTTATAAAACAACCGAATTATCATTTTCTGAAGCGTTAGCGTGCCATCCAATCCTTAAATTCCCTCGCCCTTTTTTGGCTAATGATGATCGGCTCTTTTGATTCCGGCAATACATGCAAGCGCAATTTTTGATTTTCAATATTTTCAAAGTGGCGGCATGAATTAAAATTGACCAACATCTGCCTGTTCACCCGAAAAAACTGTTTGGGGGATAGCTGTTGCTGAATGGTATCTAAGGGATCGGTGACCAAAAAATCTTCCTTGTCGCTTGTCCTAATAAAATTGTACTGGTCCTGGTGGTAAATGTAACTTATCTTTTCAACAGGTATTGGGATGTTTTTAGCCCCTCTCGATGCTATGATGACCTCTTTTATTTCAGATTTATCAGAGCCAATATTTGTGTTACCGCTTACCTGGGCCACAGCCATTTCAGCCATGCGCATACGCAGATAGAAGTAATAAGCGAGATAATAGAGATTAAACAGCAGGATCATTCCTACAATGACCGGATAATCAATCTGCAGATACAAAGTTTTAAAAATATCGAGGCCGTTCAATTTGAAATATAATGCAGCAAGCAGTAAGGCAACCACAGCAGGTAACACAAGCCCCGCAAGTAGTTGCAGTCCTGTGCGTTCGACCGGGTATTGTTTCCAATCATAGAACCTATCCAATTTTCTGGTAACGAAGTTTACCATTGATACGAGTATCAAAGCGATCACGAAGCTCGAACCCAGCGCCATGTAATAGTATTTATCCAGGAGCAATTGAAAAAGGGTTTCTTTATCACCAAAAGCGACAATACAATGGGCTGCAAGCAAAGCTGCAATTATTCTAAAATAAAGGTCATTATAGCGTACGGGCATTGTTTAGCAGGAAGATGAACAGTTACTAAGTTGCAAAAACATTAATTCAAATAAAATAGTTTTAGTTTCAAAACGTTATTTCACCAATCCTAATTATTTACATCACCTTATAATTCCTAACGTTTATGACACAACAACCGTTAACACCTGCTGGCGTACAAGCCAAGCAGAATGAACTCTATGCGCTTTCGTCAACTGATCTGGCTAATCAGGCAGCACTTATTCGAAACGACTTCAAAAGCTGGCTAAGTACCAATTTCAGTTTAACCCAAGCCCAGGCAGCATTTCTCAATACCATACCGCAAACCTGGATGCGTCCGGCAGCTGATGATACGGCAAATGCAATCGTCAACAAATTTCCCATTACCTTAAATGCGAATACACCGCCGCCAAGCTATATCAGCAAGATGGTAAAGCATTCCTATACCTTCGATGGCGAATTTGCTTCCAATAGCCCTTTTACGGCAAGTGGCACATTGAGCTTCAGCATCGTATATTCTTAAGGACGAAAGTGATAATCTATTCGTCTGTTCGCAGTTGCATAAATTAATTATTAATTTTACATAAAATAATTTCTATTGCGACTGCGATTTTTTTTGTTTTAAGATAATATGCAACCATTCGAATCATCGTCAAAAGATTTGGTGCCCTATCTGAATATGGGCGATTCCAATTCCTTTGAGATAATATTTCGAAAGTTCTATGCGCCCCTTTGTTTTTTCGCTCAACAATACGTCGGCAATTCTGATGATGCCGAAGATGTAATTGAAGAACTCTTTGTAAAGCTCTGGAATAAGCATTTACATTTTGAGACCGAGCAACATCTCAAAGCATACCTTTACCGCGCCGCAAAAAATGCATGCCTGGACTTAATAAAATTATCCGAGCGCTCCGGTGCCCGTAATACATTATTCGCCGATGAGCGGGGATACAGTGAGGAAGGGTATTTGAACGAAATCATCCGGGCAGAGATCATAGCTGAAGTGTTCCATGCCATTGAAAGCCTTTCGCCGCAATGCAATAAGATCATTACCATGAGCTTTGTCGATGGTAAGACAAACCAGGAAATCGCCGATGAACTAAACTTGTCTGTCCAGACCGTGAAGAATCAAAAAGGCCGGGGATTAGCACAATTAAAGCAACGTTTACCCAACGACAAGTTCCAGTTACTATTCCTTATTCCTTACCTGCATTTGTTCGACCTGCTCCATAAACATTAATTACATCCTCCTTTAGTACTTTAAGCGGCCACCGTCGTATTGGTTACATTATTCAATGATTTAACCAATTTCTATGTTGCCTGATACTGCCGGATGTGATACCCTGATATTCGATGACCGCTTTGCCGATTTATGGCATATGATCGGTGATACTCCGATGATTAAACTATGCTATCGCTACAATGGCAAAACCAGTTTCATCTTCGTCAAGTGCGAGCAATTTAATCTAACCGGGAGCATTAAGGACCGCATTGCTCTATACATCCTGCAGGAAGCCTATAAAAATGGCAAGCTATTTCCGGGCTATAAGATCGTCGAAGCCACGAGTGGAAACACCGGTATTTCTTTCGCAGCGATCGGGCGGGCATTAGGCCATAAAGTTCAGATCATTATGCCGGACTGGCTGAGCCAGGAGCGTAAAGATATCGTCCGGAGCATGGGTGCTGATATTACACTTGTTAGTAAACAACAGGGTGGATTTGCGGGTAGTATTCAAATGGCCGAATTGCTTGGCAAACAACAAACGGACATCTTTTTACCAAGGCAATTTGAAAACCCACTGAATACGGAAGCCCATGAAAAAACGACCGGCCCGGAGATCTGGCGGCAACTAGTTCAATATAAAGTTCAGCCCGATGCATTCATAGCCGGTGTCGGTACGGGCGGTACGGTCATGGGTATCGGGCGCTTCCTCAAACAGCAGAATCGCCAAATTCATGTATTCCCCTTAGAGCCTGCTGAGAGCCCGACGCTAAGTACGGGCTACAAAATTGGCAGTCACCGGATACAAGGTATCTCCGATGAATTTGTACCACCGATTGTCCAGTTTGATCTGCTCGACCAAATTGTCCAGGTACATGACGGGGATGCAATACTCATGGCCCAGAAGCTTGCTGCGCAGTTAGGTATGGCTGTCGGAATATCATCCGGTGCAAACATCATAGGAGCTATAAAAATCAAAGAGGAGCTTGGCAAAAACGCCTGTGTCGTCACGGTGTTCCCGGACTGTAATAAGAAATACCTCAGCACCGATCTTTTCCGGCCTGAACCCGAACGGGACCATTACCTCTCCCTGTATGTGGATTTCATCGGCTATCAGCCGCTCGACAAAAACTACAAGCGAACAAATACACCCAATTAATAAACCAATACAATTATGTCATTATCGTTATTCGCCATTTTCCTATCGGGTATGTTAGGTGGCTTCGCTGCCACCCTGATGCCTTGTATCTTTCCAATGTTGCCATTGACCGTCAGTTACTTTACCAAAGCTGCAACAAATAAATCCATTGCAGTCAATAAGGCATTGATATACGGGTTTTCCATTATTGTAATTTATGTGGTCCTTGGACTTGCAGTTACCGTATTGTTCGGGGCTGACAGCCTGAATAGTTTGTCTACTAACGGGCTATTTAATTTCCTGTTCTTCTTAATCCTCGTCGCCTTCGCTATTTCATTATTGGGCGGATTTGATATAACCCTCCCTTCCAAGTGGATCAATAAGATGGACAGGAAAGCTGACAAGGGCGGCTTTGCCGGGCTATTCTTTATGGCGGCCACTTTATCATTAGTGTCTTTTTCCTGTACCGGCCCTATAATAGGAGCATTGTTGGTTCAAGCTGCCAGTAACGGAAAGCTCCTGGCGCCCGCTGTCGGGATGTTTGGTTTTTCCCTGGCACTGGCCTTGCCGTTTACCATTTTTGCGTTAGCACCGAATGCGATCAACGCGCTACCAAAGTCCGGGAAATGGCTGGTTAACTTTAAAGTCGTGCTTGGCTTTCTTGAACTGGCCCTGTCGCTGAAATTTCTTTCAAATGTGGACCTGTCCTATCATTTCAATTTACTGGACAGGGAAGTGTTTTTAGTTTTATGGATCATTATCGCTTTGTTATTGGGATTTTACATTTTAGGGAAATTACGGTTTGCCTATGATGAAGAACTTAAGTTTATCACAATTCCACGATTGCTTATTGCCATAGCAACTTTCTCTTTTGCCTTATATATGGTTCCCGGGCTTTGGGGAGCTCCTTTAAAATCAATCGCTGCTTTTTTACCGCCGCAACAAACGCAGGACTTTGACCTTTATTCAAAACAAGGTGAGGGGCAACCCCCAAAAAAGCGCGTAACCGTCGCAAAGAAATACGCTGCACTATTTCAGGCACCGCTGGGCCTTGATGCTTTTTTTGATTATGAACAAGGGATGAATTACGCCCGAATCCTACATAAGCCTGTATTGCTTGATTTTACAGGACATGCTTGTGTCAACTGCCGCAAGATGGAAGCAACGGTTTGGCCGGACAAGACTGTCTTTAAAGAGTTAAATGAAAACTACGTGCTCATTCAATTATATGTAGATGATAAAACTGCATTACCGGTGAATGAGCAATATACTTCCGCATTTAGCCACAAGCATATTCAAACGATTGGGCAAAAATGGAGTGATCTCCAAGCATCGAGATTTAATTCCAATTCGCAGCCATTTTATGTGCTGCTCAGCGATGACGGGAAATTGTTATCACAACCGGAAGGTGCGATATATGATGCCGACGGATACGCCCGGTATCTTGCGAAAGGAATACAAGCTTTTAAGAAATTATAATGCGCGAGGCAGTTTATAATAGATCAAGTTAGTTAATGCAAAGCGGCCCGGCATTCGGGCTGCTTTTTTCTTTCCGTATTGGTACTTTCTGGCACTGGCGTCGTATTGTTATAAAAAAGTTTTTGGGTCAGTATTTTTTACATATGGCAACATGGAAAACAAGGAAGTAAGTGCCCTGCGAATAGCTGAGCTGATCAGTAAGTTCCGAAACGGAACCCTGAGTGAAACTGAGGAAATTGAACTTACGCAATGGATGGTCCGACAACCAGCAAACAGCGAGCTGATTGAACAATTAAGCGACGAAAAATATATCACCCATTCTATTGACCAGGTGCAGCGTATTGATGCCGAAAAAGCATTTGAGCGTTTTAAGCAGCGCATCGAAAATCCGAAAAAGAAAACTACTGCTATCCGGTCTCTTTATATAAAGATCGGTTCTGTTGCGGCATCAGTAATCCTAATAGCCATTATGTTCATAAACAGGGACGGCATCGCTGACCTGTTGCATCCTATACATTATCGGGGCGCCACTACAATGATTGGTGAAAGAAAGATGGTGAGCCTGGCCGATGGCACAAGGGTATGGTTGGGCCCTGCAAGCAGGCTGAATTACCCGGACCGCTTTAGAGGCAAAACAAGGGATATACAACTCACGGGGGAAGCTTTTTTGGACGTAGCCAAAGATCATGAGCACCCATTTAAAGTTCATACCGGCCAAATTACTACTACCGTACTCGGGACATCTTTCGATCTGAAAGCATATGCAGATGAAAAAGAAATCAGCGTCACACTCCTCAGCGGCAAAGTATCCTTTTCGGATGGCGAACAACAAACCATAATTGTACCAAACCAAAGGGCGATTTTCCGCAAAACTGATCATGCAATTTTAAAGCAGGCATATCCCGACGCGCGGAATATGCTTGCCCGCAGGGACGGAAATCTGCAATATAACAATGTCCCTGTTTCAGAAGTTATAGCTGACTTGCGCAGAAATTATAACATGAACATTATTGTCGAAGGAAATACAGGAAACTGCGATTTTTTCGGAAGGCTCAACAATGGTGAGGATGCCGGGACATTTATCAGGAAGCTATGTATGGTAATCGGAGCGAACCTTACCGTAAAGGACAATACTTATATCATTTCAGGAGGAGGCTGCCTATGATAAAATAAGCGCTGAAAAATACCTGCAAATCTCTCCGGGGAGAGACTGCAGGCGTCAATGAATTAACTGTAAAAGCGGTACCAGGCTGGCTACCCGCCGCGATTACAAAGTGTCAACATTTAACAAAGTAAAATTATGAAAAAATATGTACAAGAAGATTTCTTGCACAAGGCGCTGTTGTTTATGAAATGGACTACCCTGATATTGGCTTTTATAACGACCACTGCATTTAGTGTATTGGCGGAGCCGGCTACCGGCCAGGATCTGCTGCTCAAAAAAGTAACCATTCAGATCAAGGAACTGCCGTTACCAAAAGCCTTAGAAAAGATATCTGTTGCAGCGGGAGTAAAGTTCACTTATTCCGGAACGGTTGCTAATAGTAAGCTAACAGTCAATACTACTGCGAGGGACCTCCCATTAAAAACAGTCTTAGATAAGCTCTTTAAGAATTACCCCTTTAGTTACGAAGTATTTAATGATGAGGTCATTATTCAATATGACGCCGCAAAAGAAAAAAGCGAGGTCAAAGAGCATGCAACAAAGCAAAGCGCCGCAGTTGACGTGAAAGGAAGGGTTACCGATGAAAACGGACAAGCGCTTGTGGGTGTCACCATCTCGATCAAAGGCACGCAAGTTGTTTTTGCCTCGGACGCAAATGGCTCATTTGTCGTTCAGACGCCGAAGGACAATATTACCCTTGTCTTCTCCTATGTCGGATACAAGACCCGTGAGGTGCCGGTAAGCGGACATAATGAACTTATTATAAAAATGGAACAGGACCTCGGAAAGCTGGACCAGGTACAGGTCATCGGTTATGGCACCTCATCCCGCAGATTGAACACGGGGTCGGTCACAAAAGTAAGTGCCGCAGAGATAGGGCAGCAACCACTTGACAATCCATTACAAGCCCTCGAAGGGCGCGTTCCCGGTATGTTCATTCAATCTAATGGTGGTATGGCCGGATCAAATTATACCATACAGGTGCGTGGCATTAATTCTATTGCAGCCGGTAATAACCCCCTTTACATCGTCGACGGCGTACCCTACGGATCAGGTTTCCAGGATGTGATGTCAGGTGCGTTAAACACGGGTATGATCGGTGGACTAAGTCCCCTCAATTCTTTAAGCCCCTCTGACATAGAAAGTATAGAGATACTGAAAGACGCGGATGCAACCGCTATTTACGGGTCGCGGGGAGCTAATGGCGTAATATTGATTACCACGAAGAAAGGAAAGGCAGGAAAAACAAGCTTTTCGGCCAATGTAATCCAGGGATTTGAAGAAATGCCCCGTTTTATTCCGATGCTTAATACCAGTGACTATCTTCAGCTGCGGAAAATGGCCTTTGCTAATGACGGTATTACACCCGATGCGGCCAGTGCCCCTGATCTGACGAGCTGGAGTCAAACGCAAAATACCGACTTTCAAAAAAAGCTGCTCGGCAATAAAGCGGCGCTTACCGATATCCAATCTTCGCTCAGCGGCGGCAACGAGCAAACCAGATTCCTGTTCTCCGGGACTTACCGAAGAGAGGGTAGCGTGATCCCTGGAAATATCAATGATACAAAGGGAAGCGGCAGATTAAATATTGATCATAATTCTACCAACCACAAACTCTACTTTAATGCATCCGTTGCCTTTAGTTCAGATAAAAATCAATTTGTATCTGATCCAACACCATACGCTGGTTTGCCACCGAATGATCCGGTGTACGACAGTTCCGGGAAAATAATCTGGCGACCTGATGCGTATGTTGAGCCCTATGCACTATTGTTGAGTCCATTCAACAACCAGACCTATAATCTGATAAGCAATGTCCTGGTGCAGTATAATGTGGACGACCACCTGCGGTTAAAAGTATGCGGCGGATATACAAAGACCGACCTAAATCAATTGAATGAAAACCCGCTCGACAGCCAAAATCCAAATGGTGCTATTTCATCCTATAGCTATTTTGGCGAAAATCATTCATCTACCTGGAACCTTGAGCCGCAGTTGCTTTATAACCGCAGTTTCAGTTTTGGCAATTTTGATGCGCTTTTAGGTACCACCTTTCAGCAGTCTGAATCAACGGCCCAGCTGATCAACGCGGGTAATTATACATCTGATGCAATGCTGGGAAATGTAGCGGCTGCAGGTACCCACAATTATGTCTATAACAATGAGGTGCTATACAGGTATAACTCGGTGTTTGCCCGGTTAAGCTATAATTATGAAAACAAGTATCTCCTCAATGGAACATTCCGACGCGATG
>Ga0070665_100005607_pt1 | contig 12908 bp, 6 predicted proteins | sample KBSS13metaG_FD_65862 | JGI IMG/M metagenome (GOLD analysis project Ga0070665, IMG submission 65862) | Switchgrass rhizosphere microbial communities from Kellogg Biological Station, Michigan, USA - KBS S1-3 metaG | ecosystem: Host-associated > Plants > Roots > Rhizosphere > Soil ... | reverse complement strand
TCGATCGCGGCGATCTTCGTGATCGCGCCGCCGGCGGACGGGACCGCGTAGAGCTCGTCACCGCGTTCCTCGACCCACGGCTCCGCGACACGCGTCGACGTGAAGTAGATCGTCGCGCCGTTGGGCGACCACTGCATGCCGCCTTCGCTGAACTCGCCGTCGGTGATCTGCTTGACGGGACTCGGACCCCGGCCGTTGCCCGCTGCCGTCGGGGGCAGACCTCGACTCGCCGGCGCCAGACTCCGGCTGCCGTTGCTCACGAAGTCCGACGTGTCCGACCCCGAGACGGCGACGGTGAAGATGTGCGTGTGATGCTCGTTGTCGACGTAGCCCGGATTGCCGTTCGCGCGATACACCGCGCGGGTGACGACCTCGACGTCGCTCTTGTGCTCCGCCGCCGGCCTGGCTTCGTCCGACTTCTTCACGTCGGCCGGGCTCGTCGCGCTGGTGAAGGCGATGTAGGTGCCGTCGGGCGACCAGACCGGATTGCCGGCGCCGCTCGCGACCTCGGTGATCGCGCGCGCCTCGCCTCCGTTCATCGACATCAGGTAGAGCTGCGGCGGCTGCGCCTTGCCGTCCTTTTCAACCGCTCGCGCGAAGACCAGCCGCTTCCCGTCGGGCGACCACCGCGGCGTCGTGTCGCGGATGCCCGAGGTCAGCCGCCGGCCTTCAGCGGGCGCAGGCCGCACGGAGCCGGTCGACGGACCCGACGCGGTGACGCCCGCAGCCGGCACGGCGAAGACCGACGTCTCATACCGGTTGTCTTTCTCGTTCACGGTGACCCGGACGAACGCGACCGTCGCCCCGTCGGGCGAGATCTGCGGATCCGCGATCCACGTGAACTTGAACAGATCCTTCTCGGTGATGAAACGCTTCCCCTGCGCGCCGGTGGACGCCAGGCTGAGCACGACGGCACAGACGACGAGGACGTGCTTCTTCATAGCGCGCTATTATAGAAGCAGGACATGACTACCGCCGTGTCGTTCGGCACCGTGCACCTGGACGACGAGGCGCGCCGCCGACAGCTGCTGGAAATCGAGTCGCGCCTGCGGGAACACCCCTTCCCGCCGCAGCTTGTCGTGGAAAACACCTCCCACTGCAACCTGCGCTGCGTTCATTGCTCGCACCGGGAAATGACCAGGCCGCGGCGCCACATGGCGCGCGCCCTCTGGGACAAGATCGTGGACGAAGTGGGCCGGTCCAGTCCGGAGACCGAGCTCTGGCCGACTTTCTACGGCGAGGCGCTGATTCTGGGCGATGAGCTCTGGGACCGTCTCGCCTCCGCCACCCGCGCGGGCTGCCGCAATCTCGTCCTGAACTCCAACGGCACGCTGCTGCGACGCCGCGACAATATCGCCAAGATCCTGGCCTCGCCGCTCAGGCGCGTCATCCTGAGCCTCGATGGTCTCTCGAAAGAGGTCTTCGAACAGGTGAGGGCCAACGCGCGCTGGGACGAGGTCTACCCGGCCGTCGAAGCGCTCTGCCGCCAGCGGACCGCGAGCGGCCTGCGCTATCCGGTGATCGTGGCCCAGTTCTCCGTCATGCCGCAGAATCAGCACGAAGCGGCGCCGTTCGCCGAGTACTGGCGGGCACGCGGCGCCGAGGTCAAGGTCCGCCCGATGCTCGAGTGGACCGCCAGCGGCTCGGTGCGCTCTGAGGCGATCCGCCACGACTCCGAGTTCCGCATCGCCTGTCCCTGGAGCCACGCCACGATGGCGGTGCATCAGGACGGCCGGGTCTCCGCCTGCGCCGTGGACTACGACGGCGGGTTCATCGCTGGCAATCTCCAGACCGAGTCGATCGCCGTCGTCTGGGCGCGGCTCAAGACGGCGATGCGCGAGCCGCAGCGCGAGCATCGCTGGGCGGATCTGCCCGACATCTGCAAGGGGTGCGGCGACTGGCAGGTGGCAGGCGCCGACTACGATCCTGAATCCGTCGACGGGACGCGCCCCTTCTGGTTCTACGAGGAGCGCACGCGACCCTGACGCGGCGATAATCGGCCTGCATGTCCGTTCGTGACGTCATCATCATCGGCGCCGGCCCCTCCGGGCTCTCCGCCGCCATTGCCGCGAAGCGGCGCGATCTCGACTACCTGGTGCTCGAGCAGGGGGTGCTCGTCAACTCGATCTACCGCTTCCCGCCCCAGATGGTGTTCTTCACCACGCCGGAGCTGCTCGAGATCGGCGGTCTGCCGTTCGTATCGCCGTTCGACAAACCGACTCGCGCGGAGGCGCTCAAGTACTACCGCAAGGTCGTCGATGCCTACGATCTGCAGATCGCCTACGGCGAGAAGGTGCTGTCGGTGGAAAGAGAGGCGGGTGGGGCAGGTGGGGCGGGTGGGGCGGGTGGCGCGGAAGACGAGCACATCTTCGCGATCGCGACGGAGTCAGCCAACGGCGTGCGCCGCGTCCGCTACGCGCGCCACGTGGTGATGGCGATCGGCTACTACGATCACCCGGTGACGCTCGGCATCCCGGGCGAAAACCTGCCTCACGTCCACCACTACTACGGCGAGCCGCATCCCAACTACCGCCAGCGCGTCGTCGTCGTCGGCGGCGGGAACTCGGCCGCCGAGTCGGCGCTCGAGATGTTCCGCGCCGGCGCGCACGTCACCATCGTTCATCGCGCGCCAACCTTGAAGTCCACCATCAAGTACTGGGTGCGGCCCGACATCGAGAACCGGATCAAGGAAGGGTCGGTCGCCGCGCATTTCGGCGCCGTGGTCCGGGAAATCCGTCCCACATCGATCGTGATTGCGCCGGCCAACGCGGTGGCGGAACCACCGCCACCGCCCGACGTCGTTTTCCCGGCCGACGGGTCGAAGGATTTCACCGCGCCGGTGCGGCCCTCGCCCGCGGGGGAACTGGAAATTCCGGCCGATGTGGTCTACCTGCTGACCGGCTATCGCGCCGACGCGGAATTGCTGCGCCACGCCGGCGTGATGCTCAACGAGCGCGACGCGCCGGTCCACGATCCCGAAACATTCGAGACCAATGTGCCGGGACTGTTCGTCGCCGGCGGCGCGATTGCCGGCGTCGATACCGGCACCATCTTCATCGAGAACGGCCGCTTCCACGGGGAAACGATTATCAAGACCCTGGCGGCGCGGGTGCGCGCCGCGGAGTAGGCCGAGCCCGCGACCCTATTTCTTCTTCGGAGGCTTGAACGCGTCTTCGACCTGCTTGCTGATGCTCTTGTAGTTCTTCGACAACGTCTTCTCTTCTGCCTCGGTAAAAATCCGGAACGGCACGCGGATGAGGCTCTTCTCGAACTTCACGTTGAGCCAATGCTGGCCGTACTTGATGCCGCCCGGGATCTTGAAATAGAGCCGCCCGAGGCAGGCGCGCCGGTTACTCAGCTCGACCTCGTCCCACGGCATGGCGCGATCGCTCAGGTCGGAGAAGAACCCGAGGCGGCACGCCTGGTTCGCCATCGGGGGGAAGTAATTGATGGAGTCGCGCTGGACCCTGGAACGCTGCTGCACTGCCTCCGTCTGGCCGGCCCGCATTTCTTCGACCGAGGGTAGCGGCAGCGTCTTGCCGTCGGGGGTCTCGAGCGACAGCGCGCCGCGCGTGAGCTTGTAGTCCGGCGTCTTGTCGAGCACGGTCATGCCGGTCTCGAGGAGCATCCACTCCTCCCCAATCGATCGTTGGGCCATCTGGTAGCCCATGATCACGTACGCTTCATTGTTGTAGGCCGCTCTGACGAATTTGGCTTCCATCGTCATGATCTGCGGGACCCCGGGCTGGGGTATCTGCACGACCGGGGCCTGAGATTGGGCAGCTCCCGGCGTTTGGAGCGACCACAGACACATCATCCCGACGAGCACTGATACAGCTTGCGTGTGTTTCATGCGCGATCTCCTCCGCCTGTTTACGACTGGTGACATTTGAGGCGATGGAGGCCAGTGGGCGCTAGGCACTTTCGGCACCCTATGCGACGATTCGGTAAATAAATCCGCTTCCCATCGACAACCGAGCACTAGAATACGCTCGAGTCCGTCCCCGGGGAGGCGTCCATGCGTCGCGTGTCGGCTGCGATCGTCGTGTTGGGTCTCGTTTCCGCGCTCAGGGGAGCGCCCCCGTCAGCGCCGGCGCATATCGACGTCACCGTGCACGAGGGCACTTCGATGTCGGTCGCGGTCGCGCCCGACGGCCGGACGCTTGCCGTCGACCTGCAAGGCAGCATCTGGACGCTGCCGGCCGCCGGCGGCACTGCCACCCGCATCACCGACATCTTCAACGACGCCCGCCAGCCGGCGTTTTCTCCCGACGGCAAATGGATCGCCTTCTTCGCGTATCGTGACGGCGGCTACGACCTGTGGGCGATCGCGCCCGACGGATCGAATCAGCACAAGCTGACCTGGGGCGCTTTCGACGATCGCGAACCGACCTGGTCGCACGACGGCACCCGCGTCGCGTTCTCGTCCGACCGCGGCAGCCCGCTCGGCAGCGACTACAACATCTGGACGATCGACGTCCGCAGCGGCGAGCTCAAGCAGATCACGAAGGATCCGGCCGACGATTTCATGCCGTCGTGGTCGCCCGACGACAAGGAGCTTGCGTTCGCCTCGACCCGCGAGGATCAGCAGGCGGCGTGGGCGGTGAATCTGGCGACCGGCGCCGAGCGCAAGGTCGGCACGCCGTACAGCCGCGGCCGCATCGATGCGCCGTCGTGGGGCGCCGACGGCTCGATCGTCTATCACGTCACGACGGGCGGCGGACGCGGTGCCGCGGGCGGTGGTCCGGAGTCGTCGAGCTACCAGATTGGCGGCCGGACGATCACCGGCACCGAAAACGTCTTCGCCTTCCGCGCCTCGTGGGCCTCGCCGACCACGTTCTACTACGTGTCGGACGGCAAGATCCGCAAGCGCGACATCGCCGGCTCGGCGCCGCAAACGATCGAGTTCAGCGCGACGCTTCAGGTCACCCGCGCCAACACCGCCTACGTGCACCGCAAGCGCGACTTCACCTCGGTGACGCCGCGGCAGGTGCTCGGCGTCGTCTCGCCGAAGATCTCGCCCGACGGCAAGCAGATCGCGTTTGCGGCGGTCGGCGACATCTACGTCATGCCGGTCGGCGGCAAGCCCGTGAACCTCACGAAGGACGCGGCGCTCGACACCGAGCCGGCGTGGTCGCCCGACGGCACCCAGCTCGCCTATTCCTCCGACAAGGACAGCGAGCACCTGCAGTTGTGGGTCCGCGACATGAAGTCCGGCCGCAGCCGCCGCCTCACCGACCTGACGACGCAGCCGCAGGGAGCCGCGTGGTCGCCCGACGGCACGCGCATCGCCTTCTTCAACGTCGACGGCATGTGGCGGGTCGCCCAGATGTCGGTGATCGACGTCGCCAGTGGCCAGGTGACCAAGGTTCACGACTCGCTGCCGCAGCCCGGCGCGCCGGTCTGGTCGCCGGACGGCAAGCGGCTCGCGATCGCCGGCATCGCGCCGATGACCAAGCGCTTCCGTGAGGGGACCAATCAGATCCTCACGATGTCGTCGACCCAGCTGAACGACGACAAGTGGTTCGCGCCGCAGCCGTTGATGTCGATCGACTCGCGCGGCGGCTGCGGCCCGGCCTGGTCGCCAGACGGCACCAAGATGGCCGCGATCTACGAGGGCGTGCTCGCAGTCTGGCCGGTATCGGCGGCCGGCGAGCCGCTCGGCCCGCCGCGGCGGATCACGAACGAAAGCGCGCACGCGCCGAGCTGGAGCGGCGACTCGCGTCACATCCTCTATCAGTCGATCGACAAACTGCGGATCGTCGACGTCGAGAACGGCGACATCCGCACCGTGCCGCTCGACCTGAAATACACCCCCGCGATCCCGACTACGCGGCTGCTGGTGCATGCCGGGAAGCTCGTCGACATGAAGAGCGCCGCCAGCCGCGCCAACGTCGACATCGTCATCGAGGGCAACAAGATTACCAGCGTGGTCCCGCACGCCGACGCGAACCACACCGGGCATGTCGTCGACGCATCCCACCTGACGGTGATGCCGGGGCTGATCGAGTTCCACTCGCATCTCCAGCCGGACTTCGGCGAATCGGCCGGCCGCGCCTGGCTGGCGTTCGGCATCACGACCGTCCGCAGTCCCGGCAATACGCCGTACGAACCGGTCGAGGAGCGCGAGGCCAGCGAGGCCAATGTCCGGCCGGGACCGCGGGTCTACGGCACCGGCAACCTGATGGAATGGCAGCGCGTGTACTACAAGATGGGGATCGCCATCTCGAGCAACGCGCATTTCGAAATGGAGCTGCAGCGCGCCAAGGTGCTGCAGTACGACCTGCTCAAGAGCTACGTGCGTCTGCCGGACCTGCAGCAGAAGCGGATGGTCGAGTTTGCGCACAGCATCGGCATCCCGGTCGCGACGCACGAGATTTTCCCGGCGTCGTTCGTCGGCGTCGACAACACCGAGCACACCTCGGCGACCAGCCGCCGCGGCTACTCGCCGAAGATGGCGACGCTGCAGCGCAGCTACCAGGACGTCATCCAGCTGTTCGGCAAGAGCGGCCGCTACCTCACGCCGACGATGTTCGGCGCCGGCCGGCAGGTGTTCGTTGGTGACCCGGCGCTGAAGGACGATCCGCGCTTCAAGCTCTATCCCGAATGGATGCAGCAGCAGACCGCGCAGATGGCGAATCCCGCGGCGCCGAACCTGGCCGTCGATCCGACCGGCAACGGCAAGATGGTGATGGACGTGATGCGCGCCGGCGCGGTGATCGTCGCCGGCACCGACACGCCGAACGCGATCAACCTGCACGGTGAGCTCGCCGCCTACGTGAGCGCCGGCATGACCCCGTATGAAGCGCTCAAGGCCGCGACGGTCAACCCGGCGCAGGCGCTGGCGCTCGATGCCGGCACGATCGAGGCCGGCAAGCTCGCCGATCTCGTCATCGTCGACGGCGACCCGCTGGCCAACGTCGCCAACGCGCACAAGGTGCGCCGGGTGATCGCCAACGGACGCCTCTATGAAATGGAGCAGTTGATCAAGTCCGGAAGCTCGCCGAAGCCGTCGACCCAAGCAGCTCGTTAACCTCGAAGGAGGGTGGCCCCGTGAGTAGGTTGCGCATCGTGGTCCTCGTCGCTCTTGTCTCCCTCGTCGGCTCCGTCGCCTCTGCGCAGCAAGCGTCCATCACCGGCGTCGCGATGGATGAATCCAAGGCGGTGCTGCCGGGCGTCAACGTCACCGCCACCGATCAGGCGGCAGGCCGCACGATCACGGCCGTGACCAACGAAAAGGGCCAATACCTGCTGCAGAACATGCCGCCCGGCAAGTACTCGCTGCAGGCGGAGCTGTCCGGCTTCTCGACCGTGATGTTCAAGGACGTCGAATTGCTCGTCGGCCAGAACGCCACCATTCCGTTCACGCTGAAGCTCGCGTCGGTCACCGAGACGCTGACCGTGATCGGCGAGACGCCGCTGGTCGACACCACGTCCTCGCAGGTGGCCGGCAACGTCGACCGGCGCCAGATGGAACAGCTGCCGCTGCAGGGACGCAACTGGATGGAACTGTCCAAGCTGGTGAAGGGCGTCACCGCCAACGACGTCGGCAACAGCATCGGCACCGGAGCGATGGACGATCTGTGGCAGCTGAACCTCGACGGCCAGCAGATCACGCAGAAGGTCGCCGGCTCCGGATTCGGCCAGCCGAAGTTCAGCCGCGAGTCGATCGCCGAGTTCCAGATCGTCACCAACATGTTCGACATCACCCAGGGGCGATCGGCCGGCATGGAGATCCAGGCGATTTCCAAGTCGGGCACGAACAACTTCAGCGGCAGCACCTACGGCTACTTCCGGAGCGACTCGCTCAACAGTGCGGACCTGGTGGCGTTGAAAGTGCTGCCCTACTCCAACCAGCAGGTCGGCGCCACGCTGGGCGGGCCGATCGTGAAAGACAAGGTCCATTTCTTCGGGTCGTATGAATACGAGCGCGAGCCGGGCACGATCTTCTCGAACCCCTCGTCGCTGCCCACCGAGAGCTTCAGCATCCCGTACCAGAACGGACAGCGTAGCTTTCTGGTGCGCGTCGACGATCAGCTGTCGCTGAACAACCGGATCTCGGTTCGTGGATCGCGCTGGGGCTGGGAGAACCCCGAGGTCCTTGCGGCCGGCGGCCATCCCTCGGCGGCGTCGGATCAGACCAAGGACGCGACCAACGTGCTGGGCACCTGGTCGCGCGTGATGCAGGGCGGCAACCGGATCCTCGAGATCAAGGGCGGCTACAACGGCTTCCACTGGACCAACGCGCCGCAGGACCCGATGATGGGCACGCCCGAGTACCGCGTGCCGGGGCTGACCTTCGGCGCGCCGTACAACTACCCGCAGACGCTGAACCAGAACAACTGGACCGGCCGAGCCGACTTCAGCATCCACAAAGAAAAGCACGACCTGAAGATCGGTGCCGAGTACATCCACGTCCACAACGGCGGACCATGGTTCATCCAGCGCGCCGGCTTCTTTACGTTCAACAGCGCGCCTTCCAACCTGGCGGCCGTGCTGCCCCCGGGGCAGGAATTGAACCCGGCGGCGTGGAACCTGGCGCCGCTCAATCCGCTCGCCCGCGACTATCAGGTGAACTTCGCCCGGAACGAGAGCGACTGGACGATCGACGTGCCGCGCCCGACCTATGCGATCTGGCTGGGCGACAACTGGCGCGTGCGTTCGGACTTTACGGTCAACCTCGGCATTCGTTGGGACGCCGATCCGAACCAGGCGTCGCCGCCCAACATCGTCACCAACAGCATCATGATCAACAGCGGGATCCCGGCGAGCTACAACCACCAGCTCACGGGCACCAACGACTACGGCTACAAGACGGACATCCGCGACTGGAAGAACATCGCGCCGCGCGGCGGCTTCACGTACAACGTCGGCGGCGGGAACGATCTCGTGATCCGCGGCGGGACGGGGCTCTACTTCGCGTCGCCGGTGTCGAACGTCACGTTCAGCCCGCAGTTCTACAGCCACCTGGTCGCGGCGACGTTCGTCAACAACGGCCGCTCGGACTTCATCACCAACCCGACCAACGGCGTCACCTCCGACAAGGTCTTCTCCGGCGCCGTGCCGCTTCCAGCGCAGACGGTCCGGACGATCGCGACCGACTTCAAGTCGCCCTATACATGGCAGAGCAGCATCGGCTTCCAGAAGCAGATCAATTCGATCACCGGGTTCGACGTCGACCTGACCCACTGGACCGAGTACCGCGATACGCGGACGATTGACGCCAACCTCCAGTACAACCCGGCGACCGGCTACAACCTGGCGAATGGCACCGCGCCGATCCGGCCCAACCCGGCCTACGGCGGCGTGTTTCAGTTCACCTCCGACGGCAAGCGTGACCAGACGGCGATCGCCTCGAGCCTGACCCGGCGGTTGAAGAACAAGGTGCAGGCGGGCCTCACCTACACGCTGATGCTGGAGATGAAGGACAACGGCACGATCGGCTACGGCACGCAGCCCGCCAACAACCCGTTCGACTACCTGGACGGCGAGTGGGCGACCTCGCAGGATTTCCAGCGCAACACGATCCGCATGTGGGGGCTCGTCCAGATGCCGTGGGGCTTCAATGCGAGCGTCACCTACTTCTACGGATCGGGCAACCGTTTCCCCGCCAGCATCGCGACCCAGCCCTACGGCAAGCCGGGCACCAACCGGTTGAACCTGTCGGCGGCCGGCGGTGCGTCACCCGCGATCACCATCCCCGCCGCGGTCCTGGATCGGTGGAACGGTCCCGCGGTCATCAACTCGGGCGATGTGATTCCGCGCAATGCGCTCGAAGGGCTGCCGCTGCAGAAAGTGGACCTCCACGTCACGAAGGACTTCAAGCTGGGCGGCACGGCGAAGGTCCAACTCGTGGCCGAGGTCTTCAACCTGTTCAACCACGGCAACTTCGGTAGCTATAACACCTCGCTGAGCCCGACGGCGGCGGCGACGACCGCGCTGTTCGGCACGCCGAACCAGAACACGGGCACGGCGTACGTCTCACGTCAGGCCCAGCTCGGATTCAAGGTGCAGTTCTAACGAGGCAGGGCAGGACGGGCGGGAGGGGCAGGAACTCTCCTGCTCGTCCTGCCTATCCTGCCCATCCCGGCCCTCCCGCCCATCCCCCTTCCGCGGTTTTCTTTTTTGTCGTCTTCTGTAAGTCCCGATACATTTCTGTGCGTCACCATCGCGAAAGACGGCCTGTTTTCGCGATTTTTGCGGGCGCTGCTGTTGCACTCAGGGATGCAGACACTCTTTCCTGGAGGAACAGCATTCATGCGGACTACGGCTTTGGCGATCGCACTCATCGGCGCGGCGACGATGGCGGCGGCGGCGGCGGACAATGGGCAGACCGGGCTCCCGAGCTCCTTTCTGACACCGGGCGATGCGCGGAAGGTGACGAAGGAACAGATCTGCGCCCCGGGCTACGCCGCCTCCGTCAAGGCGACGAAAGAATCCACGAGGGTCGAGGCGTTCAGCCGCTACGGCCTGCGCGACGGCAAGTCGATGACCGAGGTTCTCGATCACCTGATTCCGGTCGAACTCGGCGGCACCGACGACGTCGAGAACCTCTGGCCCCAGCCGGCGAAAGGCGAGTGGAGCGCGGTGCAGAAGGACGCGCTCGAGCAGAAGCTGCTGGGACTGGTCTGTGACGGCACGATGACGGTGAAGCAGGCGCAGTCGGCGATCAAGAAAAATTGGGTGCAGGCGTATACCCAGTACGTCGGCGCCGCCGCCACGCGCACCGGACAGTAGACTCAGCCGCCAGCATCACCGCTCGGGGGGACGGCCTGAAGGCCGTCCCCTGCGAACGGCCCCGACAGCCTTCCCAAAACACCCTCACCCTCCCTGCAGACGCGCCCGCGCTGTCGATGTGATAGCGTGTCGCGCGTTTCGTATCTGGAGGAGATCGATGGTGATGCTTCGCCGCGCGACCGCGGCTTTCGTGCTCGCGTGCCTGGGATCGATCGCGGCGCCGCGCGCGCAATCGCCGGAGGCCTACGCGCCGCTCAAGTTCCGCTATATCGGCCCGGTCGGCAATCGCGTGATCGCGGTGGCCGGCGTGCCGCGCGACCCGAACGTGTACTACGTCGGCGCCGCCTCGGGCGGCATCTTCAAGACCACCGACAACGGCGCGCATTGGGACGCGATCTTCGACCGTCAGGCGGTCTCGTCGATCGGATCGCTGGCCGTGGCGCCGTCCGATCCGAACGTGGTCTGGGCCGGGACGGGCGAGTCGTTCATCCGCAGCAACATCTCGATCGGCGACGGCATCTATCGCTCGACCGACGCCGGACGCAACTGGGAGCACCTGGGGCTCGAGCGAACCGGCCGCATCGGCCGCGTCATCGTCGATCCGGCGAATCCGGACATCGTCCTCGCCTGCGCCCTCGGCCATGCCTACGGGCCGCAGCAGGATCGCGGCGTCTACCGGACCGCCGACGGAGGCCGGACCTGGCAGCGCACGCTGTTCGTCGACGAGAACACCGGCTGCTCGGACATCGCCATGGACCGGCACAACCCGCGCGTGCTCTTCGCCGGCATGTGGCAGCTCGAGATCCACACGTGGGGCCGCACCAGCGGCGGGCCTGGCAGCGGCCTGTTCAAGTCGGTGGACGGCGGCGTCACCTGGAAACATCTCGTCGACCACGGCCTGCCCAAGTCGCCGCTCGGCAAGATCTCCGCGCAGGTCGCGCCGAGCAACTCGAACCGGGTCTACGCGCTGATCGAAACCGGCGACGGGCTGCCGGCCGCCGACGGCACGCCGACCCAAAGCGGATCGTTGTGGCGCAGCGACGACGGCGGCGACAACTGGGAGCTGGTCAGCTCGGATCGCCGGCTGCGCGGACGCACCCACTACTACACCCGCTTCGCGATTGAGCCGGACAATGAAAACGAGGCGTACTTTCTGTCGGCGGAGTTCACCAAGACGCTCGACGGCGGCAAGACCAGCATCGAGCTCTCGGGGCGCCTCGCCCCGGTCGGCGACAACCACGACATGTGGATCGATCCGACCAACGGCGACCGCTTCGTCGTCGCCCACGACGACGGCCTGAGCTTTTCGGTCAACCGCGGGCGCAGCTGGCATTCGATTCAGCTGCCGGTCGCGCAGATGTATCACGTCGCGGTGGACAACCAGATCCCCTACAACGTCTACGGCAACCGGCAGGACGGGCCGTCGACGCGCGGGCCGAGCAACAGCCGTCTCGCCAAGCAGTCGGACGAGGAGGTGGCCGGACCGATCCCGCGCGGCATGTGGCACTCGGTCGCGGGCGGCGAGAGCGGCTGGGCGATTCCCGATCCGGTCGACAACAACATCGTCTGGGCGAGCGGCACCGGCTTCGGCAGCCTCGGCGGCACCGTCGAACGCTTCGACGAGCGGACGCGGATGGCGCGCGAGGTCGAGATCTGGCCGGAGACCACAGTCGGCACCGCCGCCGGCGACCTGAAGTACCGCTTCAACTGGACGTTCCCCGTCGCCATCTCGCCGCACGATCACAACACCGTCTATGCGGGATCGCAGTTCGTGCATCGGACGACCGACGGCGGCCAGACGTGGCAGGCGATCAGCCCGGATCTGACGCTCAACGACCGCAGCCGCCAGCAGCGCTCCGGCGGCCTGACTCCGGACAACGTCGGCGTCGAGTACGCCGGCGTCGTGTTCGCGATCGCGGAGTCGCCCCGCGAGAAGGGCGTGATCTGGGCCGGGACCAACGACGGACAACTTCAGGTGAGCCGCGATGCCGGCGGGCGCTGGACCAACGTCACCGCGAACATTCCCGGCCTGCCGCCGTGGGGCACCGTCAGCAACATCGAGCCGTCGCGATTCGACAACGGCACGGCCTACGTCACCTTCGACCTGCACCAGGTGAACAACCGCGATCCGTTCGTCTTCAAGACCGCGGACTACGGGCGGACGTGGCGCT
>Ga0070665_100005606_pt1 | contig 12909 bp, 6 predicted proteins | sample KBSS13metaG_FD_65862 | JGI IMG/M metagenome (GOLD analysis project Ga0070665, IMG submission 65862) | Switchgrass rhizosphere microbial communities from Kellogg Biological Station, Michigan, USA - KBS S1-3 metaG | ecosystem: Host-associated > Plants > Roots > Rhizosphere > Soil ... | reverse complement strand
GGCCTCGGCAAGACCTCGATCCTGCGAGCGGGCCTCGTGCCCAGGCTGCGCACGCAGGGTTACTGCCCCGTGTATGTCCGGATCGACTATTCCGCCGACGCACCGGAGCCTGCGGAGCAGATCAAGCGGGCCATTGCCCTGACGGCGCTGAGCTCCGGTACGTGGACTCGCGTCGGCGTGGCCGAAGCCGGCGAGTCCTTGTGGGAGTTTCTCCATCATCGCGACGATGTGTTGCGCGATGAGTCCGGGCAGGACCTCACGCCGCTGCTCATCTTCGATCAGTTCGAAGAGATCTTCACACTCGCCCAGAATGACGACGCCGGCCGCGCCCGGGCCGCGCGCTTCCTGCGGGACCTGGCCGACCTCGTCGAGAACCGGCCGCCGCGGGAGTTCGAGGCGCGGCTCGAGAACGACGAGACTGCCGCGGAACAATTCGACTTCGCTCGCAGCGACTACCGCGTGTTGATTGCGCTGCGCGAGGATTACCTCGCCCCCCTCGAAAGCCTGAAGCGCGAAATGCCGAGCATTGCGCAAAACCGCGTCCGCCTGGCCCCCATGACCGGCCAACAGGCGCTCGCCGCGGTCATGAAGCCAGGCAAAGGCCTCGTGAACGAGGAGGTTGCTGCGGCCATTGTGCGCTTCGTCGCGGGCGGTTCTGAAATACAGAATGCGGAAGTCGAGCCCGCGCTGTTGAGCCTCGTGTGCCGTGAGTTGAACGATGCACGTATGGCCGCCGGCCGGGCCGAGATCTCGCCGGACCTGCTGGAGGGCTCACAGGACAGCATCCTCAGCAACTTCTATGAGCGCTCCCTGAGCGATCAACCGCCGTCCGTGCGCCGGATCATTGAAGATCAGTTGCTGACGGCGTCAGGTTTTCGCGAGAACATTGCCGAAGAGCGCCTGACCGCCGCGTTCCAGGCGGCAGGAGCCGCTCCCAACACGCTGGCGGTGTTGGTCAACCGTCGGTTGTTGCGGGTTGAGGAGCGTCTCGATCTGCGGCGTGTTGAGTTGACGCATGACGTTCTGTGCAGCGTCGTCAAGCGCAGCCGGGATGTTCGCCAGGAGCGCGAGGGACGCGAAGCATCGGACCGATTGCTCGTTGAGCAGCGTGAGCGGGAAGTGGCAGCGCGCAGAGAGTTGGTGCGCGCGCGCAAAGTTGCGTCGGTTTGCGTGGTCCTGGCGATCGCAGCCATTGCGGCGGCGGTGCTTGCTGTTGTGAGTACGCAGAGGGCGCGGCGTGCAGAGCAGGCTACCCAGCAGGCGCGAGTCCAGGCGGAAGCGCTGATGGGTTACCTGTCCGATGATTTCGCCACACAGCTCGAAACCTTTGGGCAGTTGGCAACCTCATCAGCCATGGCGAAGCGTCAGATTGACTATTTCCGGGGCCTCCCACCGAGCCTGAAGGATGCGGATTCCGTGCGCTATGGCGCACTGGCCATGATCAACTACGCCAAAGCCGAGCGCCAGCAGGGGCATCTGCCCGTCGCGCTGCCCGTCGTCAACGAGGCCATCGCGCTGTTGGAGAAATCCCGTGCCGCGGGCGATCACTCGGAAGCCACCACAATAGCGCTGGCCCGGGGCTACGACACACTGGCCAACATCCAGAGCTTCAATGCCGAGCCGGCCATGCTCGCGACCGCGAAGAAAGCCCAGCGGTTGATTGAGACCGTGGCAACGAGGCCCCATGCCAGCGCTACGGCACTCGAGGCGTATGCGCTCATACTGATTCATCTGGGGTTTGAGCGGAGCTTTCTCGACACGGAGTTCGAGGAAGCCAACGCGAACCTGCAGCGCGCCCGCGATATTACCACTGCGCTCGGAGGTAAGACCCTCGCGAATCTGCAGGCTGCCGCAATGTATGCCGATGCCGCGTGTTGGCAGAGCGAGGTGTTGATGCACCTCGGGCGCGACGAGGAAGCCCGGGTCATAGATACGGAAGCCAGCAGTATCGCGCTCAAGGTGCTCGAGTCGCGTCCGGACTACCAGATGGCACTGCACGCGGGTCAGGTCATCAACATCGATCTGGGCATCATGGCCTACAACCGCCTGGACCCTACGGACGGATTCATTCACCTGCAGACCGGTCTGAGGTTGGGCGAGGAGCTCCTGCGCCGCGACCCCAATAACACCAGTACACGCAACAACGTGACTGTTGCCTACCTGATGGGGGGCGACCTGGCGTGGCTCATGGGCAGAGTCGATGATTCCCTGGACTACGCTCGGCATGCCATGAAGGTGTCCCAAACTGACAAGCCCAAGGCGGCCTGGTACATTCTCAACGCACTCTCCGGCAGCGAACTCATCTTGGAGAGGCTGGTAGAGAGCGGTCACGAAGCTGTCGCCAAAACGGCCCGGGATGATCTGTTCGCACGGGCGGAACTGTTGCGCAAAAGCGAGCCGGGAGGAACGAGCTTACCCTCCTTCGTCGCGTGCGCGGAGAACCTGATCGACGCCGGCATCGCCCTGGGAGCGAATGATTTCCAGTCCGCGTCCATCAAAGCGGCCGAAGCCCGGCGGCTGGGGCATGACGCCAAAATGGACGTGCCGATGGTGCAGCAAATCAAGTTTCAATGTGACTTCTACGCGCCACTGATTTCAGGTGAAGCGCAGTTTTGGTCAGGAAATTACGCCGCCGCCGAGGCGGCGGTCCAAAGCGCGCTCGCAGTACGCGATCAGTACCCGGTAGGTGGTGTTGATGAGGCGCGCGCGCTTCAGATGGCACGAGCCCTGGATGCGCTCGCCGTTGCCCGCCAGGGTCGAACCGCCGAAGCCCGCGTACTGATCAATCCGGTGGTCGAATTCGAACGAGGACTGGCCGCTCACAACAAGGGAGATGTCACGCAGCGCTTTGAGCTGGCCCAGGTGTTGTATGTGCAGTCGTTGACTGACCCGTCGAGGCAGGCTGCGTTACACCGCGAGGCGCTGAACCTTTTGAATCAGCTTCCCGAAGCGTTCCGCAAGCTCAACACCGTCACACGCTGGCGGCAGCTCATTCAGTTGGGGAAGTGACGCAGCTCAGCGGCCGGCCGAGCGCTTCTGTACCTGAATGGTGAGATGCCGCACCCCCGTTTCGCTCAAGGAATCATCGTTATCCCAGACCTCACGGGAGGCCAACAGCTCGAGCGTCTGTTCCAGAGAGTCTTTTTCCTTCGGTGCGGCGGTCGGCCGGGGTTTGGCCGGCGCAGCGGGCGCAGGAGCTGTCTGGTTGAAGGTGTCCGTCAGAGACGTCGTATCAATGCGCGTATTGGCAGCGTGAGCACGCTCATCTTCCGTGACTGGCACCACGGCGACCGAAGCAAAGCTCGATCGGACATACGCGGCGACCTGTTTCGCGGAGATGGCATCATTGAAGAAGCCGAGCCGGATGCTGTACCAGGCCCGGGATTCACGGCGCATTTCGGCGCAATAAAGCGTATGCGCGCGGAATATCGACACCAGGGGCACCGTGCTGGGATCGATCGGCTGCGCCGACCACAGCAACTGCAAGGCGAAGGAGACCGGTGTGTTGCGAGCAACGGCTTCGCGAAGAATCCGCCGGGTGTTGGTATCTTCAGGGCGCAGCAGCGAGATGCCGGAGCTGTTGGTATCAGGTCGCTCGTGCGCCAGCGGCGAAACGCGCCGCGTCTCCAGGATATTCAGCACCTGCGTGTCGGTCAGCGGCGGCGAGTCTGACTGTGCAGCCTGCAGGGCCGGTGCAGGCTGCTGGGTCTGCGCAGGCTGCAGGGTCTGCGCAGGCTGCATGCGCTGTGCGGGCTGCTGGGCCTCTGCGGGTTGCAAGGTCGGAATACGGGAATTGCGCCGGTTCAGAATCGCTTCGGGTACCCGGGTAGCAATGGCGTGGGGGTAATTTCGACGCATCAGCCGCGCCCAATGGTGAGCCTCGACCGCCGTCGTGAAATATCCCATGTGCAGATGAAGGCGTTCACCGTCGGCGTGCCGCGAGCGACTGGTGAAGAACTCGAATTTTTTCAACTCCGGGGCTTCGGGCGGTGTTATGGCGACGGGTGAGGACAGGCGGCAAAGCGTGAGCATATAGGTTGGCGTCATCACATTCCCCGGGCGGCGCACTCTCGCTGTCAGCTCCGCTGACGAAGTTCCCCACGTCCACTGTGCGGCTCAGTGTCGGAGCCGCGGCTCCGGGAGTCAATGACGTGAAATGCGCACTGGCGCACAAAAACCGCCCCAGTGGGGCTCAAAGTCGCACGCACGGCGTGTGTTGTGTTATGTAACGCGCGCTCCACGCGCTGGCGCGTAGTGCCTTTCGTCTACTGACTCGCAATCCATTTGAGCACTGGCGTCCCCTGCAGCTCCAAGCCCGGCGGCCATCGCGATCGTAGGACTTCAGGAAGAACATCAGCAGCCGGCCCGGCACGCCCTTGATGACATACTGGTTGTCAACGAACACGCTATCAACGAGGGTGTGATCGGAGCGCCCGTTGAGTTTGGTGCCACTGGCCCAGGCACCAGCGAACTGAGCCTGCCACTTCAAAACCCGTCGCCACGTTCATCGCCTCAGCTTGCCTGGGCGCCGTAGGATGGAGCGGGTGATGGGAATCGAACCCACGTTAGTAGCTTGGGAAGCTACAGTTCTACCATTGAACTACACCCGCCTGGCGTTCCATTCTACGAGGGACGCCGGAGGGGGCGCAAATTACGTGGGGAGCTATGAAGAAGAACACCTTTTGGCTGGCCGCAGCAGCGGCCGCATGCTGTTCCATCGCCGGTTGCAACGCTTCTGCAGCGGAGGGCGCGCAAGCCGCCCCCAATGCCCGTCCGGCCACCGGCGCTCATCCGGCGGCTGGCGAGGAAATGTACGAGGCCGGCGCCAACGACAGGGTGACGGCGCCCGCTCCGGCGCCGAACCGCCGGCCGGAGGAGGGCCTCGGTCCCTATAAGCGCCTGATCATCCGCGGAGCGACGCTGATCGACGGGACCGGCGCTCCGCCGGTGGGGCCTGTGGATATCGTGATTGAGAACGATCGGATTGTTCGCATTGCCAGCGTGGGCTTTCCGAAGGTTCCCATTCGCGATAAGGGCCGCCCGGCGAAGGGCGATCACGAGATCGATGCGACCGGGATGTACGTATTGCCCGGGTTCATTAATGCACATGTTCACATAGCCGACTCCCATCAAGGCCTCGTTGGCACGGTTCCCCCCGCCGAGTACGTGTACAAACTCTGGCTCGGCCACGGAATCACCACGGTGCGTGAAGTGGGCTCCTTCAATGGGCTTCGCTGGACAATGAACGAGCGCCGCCGGAGCGCCGCACACGAGATCGTTGCGCCCCGCATCGCCGCGTATGCCGGGTTCCCAACCGATCAGGATGTTCCCGGTGGCGTTCACAACGCCGCCGAAGCAAAGAAGTGGGTCGACGCTGTTGCGGCCGCGGGCGCCGACGGCATCAAATTCCTGGGATCCCCGCCTGATGTCATGCAGGCAGCGCTCGCGGAGGCGAAGGTGAAAAACCTGCGCAGTGCCTGTCATCACGCCCAGCTCGCCGTTTCACGCATGAATGTGCTCGATACCTCCGGCTGGGGACTCACCAGCATGGAGCATTGGTACGGGCTGCCGGAGGCGCTGTTCACGGATCGCACCATCCAGGACTATCCTGTTGACTACAACTACAGCGACGAGTCGGACCGGTTTGGTCAGGCGGGCCGGCTGTGGGCGCAGGCGGCGCCACGCGGCAGCGAACGTTGGAAGTACGTGTTGGATACGCTTCGCAGCCGCGATTTCACCATCGTTCCCACCTTCACAATCTACGAGGCGAGCCGGGATCTGATGCGGGAACAGCGCGCCGAGTGGCACGAAGAGTACACATTGCCCACGCTGATGCGTTGGTACTCAGCAGATCGCGAAGCGCATGGCGCATACTGGTTCCATTGGACGACTGCGGATGAGATCGCCTGGAAGCAGAACTATCAGAAGTGGATGTCATTCATTAATGACTACAAGAACGCGGGTGGACGCGTTGCAGTCGGAGATGATGCGGGCTTTATTTACAAGCTGTTCGGCTTTGCCTGGGTCCGTGAGCTGGAGCTGCTGCAGGAAGCGGGATTCCATCCGCTGGAAGTAGTGCGTTCCGCTACGCTGTCGGGCGCGGAGCTGTTGGGAATGGCCGATCGGATCGGCTCGGTGGAGGCCGGCAAGAATGCCGACCTGGTCATTGTGGGCGAAAATCCGTTGGCCAATTTCAAGGTGCTCTACGGGACCGGGGCTCAGCGGCTCAATGATGCAACGGGGAAGGTGGAGCGTGTGGGTGGCGTGCGCTGGACCATTCACGATGGAATTGTTTACGACGCCAAGGCATTGCTTGCGGATGTGCGTAAGATGGTGAGCGACGCAAAGGCAAAGGAAGCGGCCCAACCTGCGGCCGCTCGTGAGGGGACATGAAGTGAGCACACGTCGGCGGTTTATTACTCAGTCAACACTAGGACTCATGGGGGCCGCGGCTCTGCGCGACACGTTGCGGCAAACAGCGCTGGCGGCATCTAGCGCTACGCCGGCAGCCAGTGCCGTGACGTCAGCGGGTACAGGGATTGCAGTGCCTTCCGCGGCGGCTGGGAGTTCCGCGGCAATTCCCACGGGCACCTTTGCGGCGGCGGCTGCGGCGAGCGCGGAAGCGTCCGGCGGTTCGGTGCTTCGATACACCCCCAAGCACGACGAGCTGGCCTACACCTTCGGTGGTGTCGCCCCGCGCCACCGCATCCAATCCGGTACGCGCATCATCACGTGGACCGAAGACTGCTTCGACGGCTCCATCAAGACATCCGCGGATCTCGTCTCCAAGGCGACAGTTCCCGGACACGACAATCCCCAGACGGGGCCATTTTTCATCGAGGGTGCGCAACCCGGTGACACGCTGGCGATCCGGATCCTGAAGCTGGAACCGGCCCGCGACTACGCCATCTCAACGTTCATGCCGGGCTTCGGAATCATGGTGGGCAACGACCGCACCGCCATCCTGGGCCCCGAGCTCGAAGAAACAACATGGCGCTATGATGTAGATGCGAAACGCGGCGTGGCTCACACCAGATCCAAGGATGGCAAACATTCCTGGGAGGTCCCATTGGCGCCTTTCCTCGGATGTATCGGTGTAGCACCGGCCGGTGGCGAAGTACGCTCGACCATCGTTCCCGACACATTCGGAGGCAACATGGATTGTCCGGAAGTGCGCGCGGGCAACACTGTTTATCTCGGCGTCAACATGCCCGGCGGACTTCTGTCCTTCGGTGACGGCCACTACGCAATGGGCGATGGTGAAATCATTGGCGCGGCCATTGAGGGCGCCATGAATGTCGATGTGATTGTGAGCCTGGTCAAAGGCGTCAAGACCCCCATCCCGCGAATTGAAAACGAGCGCGAAGTGATGTTTGTCGGCGCCGCACGGCCCCTCGAGGATGCGGCGCGCGTCGCCTTCAAGGCGATGATCGGGTGGGTGCGCGAGAAGTCAGGGATGTCCGAGCTCGATGCCTACCAGTTCGTGTCCCAGAATGCGCATGCGCCGGTGATCCAGCTCGTCGACCCCGAGTACACGGTGCTGGTCAAGATCGACAAGAGCCGGGTGCCCGGAGCGAAGTGAGAGGGGTGGTTCAGCCCACACGTCGCTTCGTTTGATGCGCTCAATGAGTGCCTGCGGGTCGAGCTTGTGATAGCTCGCCGGCAGTGTGAAAAGCTCAGGCGACTGGGCGCCCGGGCGAATGTTTTCCAGCGACAGGCTCGCGCCGTCGCTCATCTGGATGCGCACCGGAAACCTCAGCTTCGAATCGATCCAACATTCCCGGACGGTTTGACCGGGCGGCGTGACTCGCCACCGGGCCGTCTGTCCGGCCGTCAGTTGTTCGCAGCGCCAGGACCCCTCAGCGCCCGGTACACCGGCCTTCACTGCGGCAGCCTGCCACTGCGCACAGGGATTCGCCGGATCGACTGGAATGATCCATTGCGTGAGCAGAGTTGATTGCCGCGAGTCCGTGTAGATCTGTCTGCGCGGATTCACGAACACGGCCGTGCCGTCCTTGATCAGGAAATAGCCCGTGGGCGCGTCGATTCTGACCGCCTGATCGGCAACGCGAAGCCCGGCCGGTGCGTCGCTGCTCATCTTCCCGTCCGCGACGTACAGCCGGGTGGGCTCCGCGCCGGAGATGGCTACGTCCGCGGAGAAGTCAGCCGTCAGTCCCGGCCGCGGCAGCAGCAGAACCCCCAGCGCTCCAAACCCCAGCGCCCCAAGCCTCGGCGCCCCAAACCACAGCGCTCCCAACCGACGGGCGCCGACCCTGTCGAGTCGGCGCCCCGGCTGCATTGAATGCCCGCTCAAGCGGCGCCGTTACTCGAGGTACGGCTGCTTGACCGCGCGGTCGAAGTCAAACATATCCCACAGGTCCGACAACGCCGGCATGTTCTTCGGCACATAAGGCTGCTCGTCGCGCATCTTCGGATTGGGCAGATTGTCGCGGCTGCGATCGGTCAGCGGCCGCAGCTTCCAGTTGCGCTCAATGAACTTCAGGATCGAGACATGATCCGCGTAGTCATGGCTGACCTTGCCGCCCGTGGAATAGGCAGACAACACGAGCAGAGGAATGCGCGGGCCGTCGCCGAAGAAGTCAATCGGCTGAATGAACCCCGAATCCCAGTAGCCGCCGGCTTCATCCCAGGTAACGAATACGGCTGTTTCAGCCTTCAGTTTCGGATTGGCTTCCAGGGCGTCCAGGACCTGCTGCACGTATGCCTCGAACAGGTCGATCTTGGATGACTCCGGATGACCATCGAGCAGGCCGTCAGGTTTGCCAAACGACACCGCCGGCAACGCGTTGCTCTTGATGTCGGCGAGCAGATCGACAGTGTCCTTCATATGGGTCGTGCGCTGCGCGGCATTCCCCATGATCGAGGATGCATACTGGAACGGGTTGCAGATCTGACAGTAGGCGATGCCGAGCTCATGAGAGGGATCGGCCAGCGCCGCAGCTCCCATGGCTGTCGACGAGTTCTGTGTCGAGGCTGTGCCGGCGGCAACGGCTTCGTCCGCCAACGCGACGGCGTCGTTGTATCCGCCGCCGAAGTACGCCCAACTGATGTTCTTGTCGTTCAAGGCATCGCCGATCGTCCGCACCGAAGACGCCGGCAGCATCCCCTGGGTCGCAGGATTCGGCGCCTGGAAGCCGTTCGGGAAGAAGCCCGGGTTGGTGTTATCCAACATATAGTAGTGGCGTGGAGCGCAATTGGGCTCCGCCCGGTAGGGCAGCGATTCGATGTAGCTCACGATGGGGGCCACACCGGGCTGCGCGAAGTCCGAGCAATTGCTGAAGTTGTTGTCAGCGGTGTATTTGTTGGTGGAGCCCTTCACCGGATTCGGATTGGCGATCTGGCCGGCCGGCGGCGTGATCGCATTGCCCTTGCCGTCGCTCCAGAAGCCGGCATCGCCGGTGCCCAGCATGAAGTGATTGGCGCCCGTGCCGCCCTGGAACGACTGGTGGAAGTTATCGCTCAGAGTGAAGCGGTCGGCCAGCGTCTTCAGGGTCGAGGCCTGCTCCTGCTCGGCATCATAGAAGCCCATCTCGTTGCCCTGGCTGAAGTTGCCCTGGACGGCCGGGGTGACGCTGTCATTCAGGGCGTACGTTGCCATCACGAAGGGGAACAGGTCGTTGAGGCAACCGGTCGGGTTCGACTTCGTGGCATTTGCCATGCTGCAGTCAGATTGCTGCCAGGCCTGGTAGAACCGGTGTGTCATGTCACCGGTGTAGTCATCGTCACTGATGTTCATTCCCTGCAAGACGAATGGCCCGTTGGGTAGCAGGCCGGCATCCGGAACCCGGGTATCGAGCGACTTGGTCGGCAGATTGGTTGCCCCGGTGGTCAGGATGGTGTTGGTATTCGGGCCGAAGTCCGGGCTCGGATCGATCTGGTTGGCGGCTTCGGGAAATCCTGGCGGGAACGGTGCACCCGTGAGACTTTGGGCCGAGGGTGCTCCATTGGTATTCGGCTGCGGCATCTGGCCTCGATCGCCGTAGGCCGTCTTCGCGTTCCGGGGAGCGCCGATGTAATACATCGGTTGCGGCTTCACCGCGAACTGCTGCGCGAGCTTGAAGTTCGGGCCTGGGGTGCCGTCTGCGTTGACAATACCCTTGGACAGGATGTTGGAAATGGACTGATGTCGCCCCTTTGCTTCGTAAACGCCGAACGTATGGTCTGTACCGCGATTCTCTCCAATGAGGATAATGACGTGCTTGATGGGTGACTCGGTTCGGATGGCATCGGCCGCATCCGCGTCCTTTGTCTCATCCTTGGCCATACCGGCCGTCGCTGCCAGCAGCGAGACCGCGCAGGCAACTGCGCTCAGTCCTAACTTCTTACGCATGGGGCTCCCCGAGAGTGGGTTATGAAGACCGGTGCCGAGGCTAGTGGGCGACTATCTCAGTTTGATGACGGGAACGGCTTCGAGGGTTTCCTGAAAGGTATGTAACCCGTCGCGTCACAGTGCTCGAGACAACTTCGCACGCAATGTTGGATTGAACAGGGACCAGGGCTCGGCCATTTGCAGCGCGCGCGGTGCCGCCGCGACCGTGAGCCGCCGAAGCTGCTGATATTTTGCCGCGGCAGCGGCAAAGTCTCCGCCGTCAGCATCCCTCGCAATATCCCCGAGTGTTGCTGCGAGATGCTCCACCGTTGCGCGCGCCAATTGGCGCTCCTCGACTCCGTCAGACACTTCAGTTGTGGAAGGGTAGTGATCGGCGAGGTCTTTCAGTTGATCGCCAACCGTGCGAGTAGCGAGCGCGATTACTTCTTTGTCGTGCTGGGAAATTGCGATGTCCAGAACACTGGCGAAACCGCGTTCGTCCTCCAGGACGTTGATCCCGGCGAGTTGATACTCCGGCAGCACGCCGTTGCCGACGGTTGTGAGATACGACGCCAGATCCGCTTTTTGTGAGGCCGAGAGCCGCAGATCGAAAACCCGATTGAAGTGATCAATGACCTGTGCGTAGTTGTTGAAGCGTCCGTCGTGAAAGTAGGGGCCATTGAAGTCCGCGTTCAACAGCGTAGGTGTTTTGAACAGCCCGCCGGTGCCGACGTCATGGGCCCGATGATCGACGAAAGCCGCAGAAGGCACGTGGCAGGCGGCGCAACTCAGGTTGCGATTGTGTGGGAATGGCTGGGTGAACAGCACTTCACCGCGGCGCGCGGACTCACTGGCGGCGGTTTGCAGATGCCCGCTACCGTCCAGGTTTGGGTTCGGAAGAAAATCGATGTCGTTGATATAGGCGACGATGGCATCGAGAATCTCTGGCGAGGGCTCGCGGCCTGCGAACTCGTTGACAATGACGTTGTGCACAAAGTCGCGCAGCGAGCTCGTGCGGCCATCGTGTCCATAAGGGGCCTGATAGCGCGCCCCGCGCAGGCTCGGAACCGTAACGGGATCGAGCACACCGTTGTCAGCCTTGGGGTTGAAAAGGTGACTGGTCGTGTCGAAGTTGCCTGGGCGGCTCGACAGTCCGGGGATGAAGAGCCTGGCGTTGGACGCACCGTTGACGTGGCAGGTGCCGCAGCTCATGTGGGCTTTCTGTGCGGTCTCGCCTAAGGTGTAGGGGGAGTTGAAGGCGAGGTTGCCGAGGTTGACCTGATAGGAGCGCCGGCCGCGAATCGCTTCCGAGTGAAAGACCTCGCGGGGGTTCGTTGGGGCGTCGGTGTTGAGATCCGTGCCGGCCGGCAGGCCGTTCAGCTCGACGGCGCCCGCGCAGCCGATCGCCCACAGACAAAAGATCGCGTTGCAGACAATACGCCGCATTCCATCCAGCCCTGGTTGATTGGTGCGGATGGTCTATCACCGGCGCGTGTCGTATTTGTTACAGCGCGGTGAACTTCATACGTCCATATTGCGGCTGAAGCGTCTATGCAACAAATGACTCTTGTCGGTTTCAGTTACTTCCGCCGCTGCAGAACTCCAATCCTCTCCAACGCCTGCAGATACTCCACCACCAACGCTTCAGGCACCGTCCCGTACTCCGTCGACAGCGCCTCAGTGATCTCCCGCACCGACCGATTGCCATCAACAAAGTTGAGCGCTTCGTAAGCATATTCCTCGCCAGACCCCCACGCTCCCTCGTAGCTCAACAGCCTGGGTGTTGGAATGCCGGCAGCCTTCGCGTGATCGGCAAAGTAGTCGTACCCAAAAACCACCATCACCCCACGCGGCTGCGGGCGCCGCTGGAAAACCGAGGCTTTTGAGCCGCGCGCCGCATGCGCGAACACATCCGGGCGCTCGAGCACCGCATCAATCCCAGCCTCGTACTGATCGAGCGCGTGCGCATCGAGGCCCCGCTGCATCGCCTGCGCGGCGCGCAGCAATCGCCCGACAGCCACCGCGTGCCGCGTCGCTGGAACGTCAGCAGCCGAGAAATTGGCCAGGAAGTAACCGCTGGCGGCCCCGATAAAAGCCGCGCGTTTCAACTTCGTAGGGTCAATGTTGGCCGCGGTATCAAAGTTGGTATGAATGTACCGGTCCGGCCAGTCATTCAGATAAATGGAGGGAATGCCGAACGACGAGTCCTGATACACGTCGTGATCGCTCCCCATGGTGTACGCAGAATATTCGGCGCGCAGGGGCTCCTTGCCACCTTCCGGTGCAATGAGAGGGTAGTCGGATTTCCCGCTGGCCGCGAACTGATACGACTCGGTGTTGATCCAACTCGCGAACGACCAGGCGACGTCGTGGACGAAAGAGGGCAAGCTCATCGGGCCGCGCGTAACATGAAACACGCTTTTGGTTTCGAGGGCCCCGCCGACCATGTCCATGTGAATGGCCGCCTGGATGTGCTGCGCCAGGTCGGGCCGCGCATTCAACAGCGTAGTAGTACCTTCGACTTCCGGCGGCCAGATGAACCGCAGGGTCCGGGCGGGGCGGGGCAGCTTGCCGTCGGC
>Ga0070665_100005602_pt1 | contig 12913 bp, 8 predicted proteins | sample KBSS13metaG_FD_65862 | JGI IMG/M metagenome (GOLD analysis project Ga0070665, IMG submission 65862) | Switchgrass rhizosphere microbial communities from Kellogg Biological Station, Michigan, USA - KBS S1-3 metaG | ecosystem: Host-associated > Plants > Roots > Rhizosphere > Soil ... | reverse complement strand
GGCGTGAACAACGCGGTCAGCGCCGCCTCGTCGAGAACCGGATGTGGCGCATCGTTGAAATCGCGTACCGTCAGCTTTGAATCCGGGGCCTGTTCGCGCAGGCGGTCGACAAGACGCGTCGCCAAGCGCGTCGATTGGGAAGCGTCGCGACGGGCGCTCGAATTGACTTGCAGGATGTTCATGTTTCGCTCCATCGGTTCGGGTGAGTGACGGGGATAATGTATTTGTTGCTCCAATGATCCGGAAGCCATCAAAATGGATATCATTGTTCCATGGCAGCAATAATTGCCCTACCCGCTCTGCCGCCCTTCACGTCAAGCATCCGCCGGAAGATCACTGCAATGGACCTCCAGCCGAACGATCTCCTCCTGTTTGCACGCGTAGTGGACGAAGGCAGCTTCTCGCGCGCCGCGGCGCGCATGAGCTTGCCCAAGTCCACCGTCTCGCGCCGCATCGCCGCTCTCGAACTGCAACTTGGCGAGCGGCTTTTGCTCCGCACCACACGGAAGCTCACCGTCACGGACTTCGGCCTTGCCGTGCTGGAGCATGCACATCATGTCGTCGAGGATGTTGCGGCGGCGGCCTCGCTGGCTGACAACCGGCAGATCGAACCCAGCGGCCGGCTTCGCGTGACGATGCCCGGCGACATGGCGAACCTGATGCTGGCGCCGCTCCTGGGCGAGTTCGTTCTCAAGTACCCGGCCATCACCCTCGAGGTCGACCTCTCCGCGCGCTTCGTCGACCTGATCGGCGAGAACGTCGACGTCGCCATCCGCATGGGCGACCTGCGCAGCGACGCAACGCTTGCCGCCCGGCAGGTTGCCTCATTCACCGGCAGTCTCTATGCCGCGCCCGCCTACATTGCCCGCCGCGGAGCGCCCTCCGAGCCGGAAGCGCTCATGGAGCATGACGCGCTGCGCGTCCTTTCCCGCGCCGGCGATGCGATGCCGTGGGTCCTCACGCGCGGCGACGAGCGCTGGGAAGGCATTCCACCCGGGCGCGCGACGACGAACTCGCCCGAGCTCCTCATGCGGATGGCGTTGCAAGGCGCGGGAATCACGGTGGTGAACGACCATTTCGCGTTGCCGTATCTGCAGCGCGGCGAACTGGTCGAGGTGCTTCCCGACTGGCATCTCCCGCCGGTGAGCGCGTGGGCGGTATTCCCTGGCCGCCGGCTGATGCCCGCACGGACGCGCGTGTTCGTCGATGCGCTGGTCGGCATGTTCGCGGGCCCGGAATGCCGGGCCATCGACGCCGACGTCCGGAAAGCCAAGACGCAATTGCGAGACCCACGATTGGCGCCGACCGTCCCTTCACGGCGGAAGGCTCGCATGCCTGCAACCCTTTCGTCCTCGCGTCGACAAGCTCGCTGATCGCCTTGCCCACAATGCATGATCCTCGACAAACGCATGCTCGAGGGTCACACTCGACTCGGCGGTGGACGGTTCGATGAGAAGCGGGTCTCCCGGGTAGACGTTTTCGAACTGCTCGAAGGGAACTCGAGGAAAACAGGTATCGTGAGTCGGTGCGACGACGTGTGGTCCGTTCCAGTTCGCTGGTGGTCCCCGCTGCGTGGATTCGCCTCGCGTCCGAATGACTTCGTGGTCTTATCTACAGCGTGCCGCGCCACCGCCACCTGATTTCGCCGTAGCAGGATCGTTGCGAGCGCGGCTGCCGCGACTTCGCGACCGCGCGTCACGCCTACAGCAGAGAGTCCGTAGCCCATGCCCGCTCGCCACGCCGGTTTTGCGGCCGTCACGGTCGTATCGGAGGCGCTCGTCAACCAGGTGCTGGCGACCTATGTCAACACCTTCCTGACGGGTGTCCGGCTTCCGATTACGCAGACCGTGCCGATGTCGCTCAACGGGGCCAATGTGACCCTGTCGGTCGACGCGAGCGCGGCGCTCCTCTCTGCGCGCGCCAGGCTGGGGCGGAACGTCGCGGGCCTGGTGCCGATGACGTTCAGGTTCTTTGCCCGCCCGCAGACCGACGTGCTTCGGGCAGGCGCCGTCACGCCGCTCGCGAGCTTCGCTCCATCGATCGTGGTCGAAGTCGATATCACGGCCGCGCTTTCGACCATGATCCAGGCCGATCACTTCCAGTTCGGCGTGGATCCGCAGGGCTCGCATCTTGGCGACATCCGCGCGATCGTCGTCGACCCTGACGGCATGCCGCCGGCCGTGCAGTCGCAGGTCGTCCAGCTCATCCAGGGACCTGTGGTGCGTGCGGCCGCGAACACGTTCCTGCACTCGATCAACCCGAACCAGCTCCGGTTGACGCCGGGGACCGTTCCGGCGTTCTACGACTTCACGATGCCGAAGCCCCTGCAGCCCGGCGAGACGTGGGTGTCGGCGCGAATCGCCACCAATCGCGTCGTCTACTGGCCCATGAACGGCTCGCTGGCGCTCGCCTGTGACGTGCCCGGATACACGAACGGCCGGCCCGGCGACCTGACTGATTTTCGTGGCGGCTCGGATATCGCGGCGGCGACCAACCTGGACTTCATGCAGGCGTACTTCGCTGCGGCCGTGCTCCCGCAGATGCGAAACGCGTTCGTCAAGAACAACTTTCGCATCGACCGTGTCACGTTCCTGCGGTTCACCCACAAGGACTTCCCGAACGGGCCGGCCGACTACCTGGAGCTGGGCCTCAACTGCTCCTATTGGACGCACGATTTCCTGCACTTCATCATCGCCGGCAACACCAAGATCAGCGACATCGACGTCACTGTTCCCGCGGCGCCGTACGTCTATGGAGAAAAGGAGATCCGGATCAACATCGGCATGATCGAGGCCGATCTGCCCGACTGGCTGGACGTCACTATCCTCGGTTTCTCGATGATCCTGCCGCCGCTCACGTTGTTCCTGCCGGCGATCATCAGCAGCGCCCTGCACAACGCGCTTGTCGACGTGTCCAGCAAGTTGAACGGCGGGCCGTCGCCGATGGGTGTGAACTTGCAGCAGGATTTCGCGATGCCGGCAACCGCCGGTCCCACGTATCGTTTCGCGCCGAAGAACATTCACATGCAGTGCCAGGGCGGCGAGCGCTGCGCGACCCTGTTCGCCACCCTGCGGCCGATCAGCCAGCCGGCGCTTCGCGTGGCGCTCGCCGACCAGAACGTGACGGTCGACACCGCCATCGACCGCCAGGAAGTCCGCCGCAACGGCGGGCTGTCGGACTCCATCACTGCCAGCCTTGTCGTTCCGCCCGGCTTCATCCAGCGCAAGGACCCGACGCTGCGCGTGCGCTACGAGACCGCGCTCAACGGCAAGGTGGTTCCTGCGTTCACGCGCGACCTGCGTCTCAGCGGCTTGAACCCGAGCCAGGGGATCGGCGGCAAGCCGCTGGACCCGCTGGTTCTGGAGATCGAGACGAAGCGCATGGTCAGTCCCACCAAGACCGATCAGGAAGTGCGCATCAGCTGCCGCCTCTACCGGGCCCTGGGCGGCATGACGGAGGACATCTACAACGCCTCGATCTACGTGCTCTCGGTCGACCCGCGACCAGACTCCGTGAAGCCCTACGTGCAGTGGGCGCACAAGGCCATCTACTACGACCACTACAAACGTGTCATCGCGCCGCGGAAGAGCAAGATCCACAAGGTGCCCGGCAAGGGCGGTTGCCGGTTCAGCAACCAGTTCCTGTCGCCGAGCATGTACCTGCCCGGGAAGTTCATCAGCCTCCGCCGGTTCACCGGCCTGCCGTTCGACCTGGTGGACATCGAGGACAACCGCAGCCTCGTCTGCCCATATTGTTTTTTCGGCGGCCCGGACAAGCACCCGCATCAGCTCGTCGATGCTACGACGGACCTCACAGGCGCCATCGGGAAGGTGATCAAGCCCTGAATACCTGCTGCCGACGGATATCGTCCCGTCGCTGCGGGCACACGCAAGCGTCCGTTTTTCGGCTCTGGACATTATCGAACGATCGTTCGATAATGATTCATCTTCGGACAGAACCGCAAAGGGCGCCCGGTGGAACCGCACCCGGTTGCGAGATCGTTTAGAGGCAAACCGCTCGCATTCGTCGACGTCGAAACGACGGGATTGAGCCCCGTCCAGAACCGCATCGCGGAGATCGGCGTGGTGACCGTCGACCGCGGCGGGGTCGACCGTTGGACGTCCTTTCTGAGCGCGCCCTCGCGCAAGCTACGTGACCGTCTGCGCGGCGATCCGGACTACATGGCGACTGCGCCTTCGTTCGGCGATATCGCCGCGGGGCTTGCGCAGCGATTGTCCGGACGGCTCCTGATCGCGCACAACGCGCGCTTCGATCACGCCTTTCTCAACGCGGCGTTCGAGCGGGCGGGCGTGACCTTCGAGGCGGATGTGCTGTGCACCGTGATGTTGTCGCGCAAGCTGTTTCCCGACCTGCCCGGTCACAACCTCGATTCGCTCATCGAGCGGCATGAACTGCAGGCCGGCGTTCGCCATCGGGCCTTGCCGGATGCGGACGTCGTGTGGCAGTGGTGGCAGCTCGTCCATCGAAAATGCGGCACCGAGGTCATCGATGACGCAATCGCCTCGCTCATAGCGGGGCCGGTGCTGCCGTCGCAGCTCGATCCGGCGCTGGTCGAGCGGCTTCCGGAGCAGCCCGGCGCCTACGTTCTTCATGGCGAAGCAGGCCAGCCCCTCGCAGCGGCCGCTGCGGCCAACGTACGGCGACACGTTCTGAACTATTTTCGCCTCGATCGCGCGTCAAGCAAGGCGCTCGAGCACGCGCACCGCGTCTCCAACATCACCTGGCGCGTCACGCCTGGAATGCTCGGGGCTCGGCTTCATGCCGCCGCGCTGCGAAGCGATGCGTTCGCGCGAATGACGCGCAGGCCTGTGCCGGAGGCGTGGACCTGGCACTTCGTGCCGGAGGCGATTCCCTGCATTTCCATCGCGCCACTTGCCGTCGCTCCCGGGCAGAAAATGCCCGATTCATTCGGCGTCCATTCCTCGAAACGCAGGGCCGCGAATGCGCTGGTTCGTCTCGCGCGTAAACACGGCCTGTGCCATTTGTTGACCGGCCTGTCGTCCCTGGTGGACGCGCCCTGCCCAGGCTGCCCGCTCGACGATTTCAGACACGGCTGTGCCAGGACGATCGATCGCAAGAAGCACTTGGTGAAGGTGTTCGCCGCTCTCGACGGGTTGCGCGTTCCGGCGTGGCCGCATCGAGGCCCGATAGGCGTCCGCGAGCGCTCCGAAATGCATGTCATCGATCACTGGCAGTTCCTCGGAACGGCCCGCTGCGAAGTCGACGTGCATGAGCTGCTTCGAAGCCGACCGTGCGAAGCAGGCGGCCCGCCGATGCGCATGCTGCGCCGAACGCTTGCCCGCCTGCCGCGAAGCCAAGTCGTGGACCTCGCCGGTTGCGTACCGGGCGAGGTCGCATCGGCGGAAGCGTTCGCAGCCGAATCTCTCTGATCGGCGCGATCGTGCCTCGAACCGGAATCGCGCATTTGCCGTTGCACAGCGGCCGCGCTCCGCGCTATTTATTCGAGCGCATGGTGCGGTTGTCGCGCGAGATCATCGCGTACATGGTGGGAGAATTCGGGCAGCTCGAGGCCCTTCGACGCTTGTCCGATCCTCATTGGTTCCAGGCGCTTGGATGCGTCCTGGGCTTCGACTGGCACTCGAGCGGCCTCACAACGACGGTGTGCGGCGCGCTGAAGCAAGGGCTTCGAGGAACGGAAAAGGAGATCGGGATTCACGTCGCCGGCGGCAAGGGCGCAGCGTCACGCAGGACCCCGGCGGAGATCACCGCATCGTGCGACCGCCTCGGGCGCGAGCCCGATTCGCTGATCTACGCGAGCCGCATTTCCGCCAAGGTGGACAGTGCCGCCGTTCAGGACGGCTACCAGCTCTATCACCACACGTTCTTCTTCACGTCCGGCGGCGCATGGTGCGTCGTCCAGCAAGGCATGAGTGATGAGACGGCGATGGCCCGTCGCTACCATTGGCTGTCGGAAACGCTCGAAAGCTACGTCAACGAGCCGCATTCCGCGGTATGCGGCGAGAGTGCCGCCGCCACGTTGAACCTGGTGGCCGATGCGAGCCGCGAGGTCCGCGCGGCCTCGGCGAGCCTCGCGGCCGGCGCGCCGGAAGTCACGCTCGAGGCGCTCGCGGGTCTTCCGCTCCTGAGCATGCCGCGGCGCCACGCGATAGCGGCGGCGGATATCAATCCCCACTACCTTCGCAAGATTCTGCTGCGTACGTATGAAGCGGCGCCCGGCAACTTCGAAGCGCTGCTCTCGATCGAAGGCGTGGGCGCCAAGACCTTGCGCGCGCTGGCGCTGACGTCGGAGCTCATCTACGGGATCTCCGCCAGCCGGCAGGATCCGGCGAGGTTCTCGTTCGCGCATGGCGGAAAGGACGGGACCCCCTACCCGGTCGACCGGCAGACGTACGACAAGACGATCGAGGTCATGCATGACGCGCTGAACCGGGCCCATGTCGGGCGGAGCGAGAAGATCGGCGCATTTCGCCGACTCGCCGATTTCGCGGATCCATCCCAAGAGGGCCGCCACGGACCGGGCGGCGCGAAGGCGCGCTTCCCATCGAAGCCCGCGCATGGGACGAAGGTCTGACCCATCCCTACACGTCACGCCTTTCCTACACGGGGTTGAGCGATCCACCGATCCCCCTGGCGCGTGCAGTGGGAGGACCATGAAGATTCGCCGCGCGGGGAAGGCATACCTCCGGTGACGCCCGGCCGCGTGACCCCCAACTGTTTGGAGAACGCACATGAACGGAAATCCGGTCACTTGGTTTGAAATCTACGTCAAGGATATGCAGCGCGCGAAGTCGTTTTACGAGAAGACGCTCGCCGTCAAGTTGGAAAAGCTCGAAACAACGGGCCCCGGCATCACCGAGATGTGGACATTCCCGATGGGCAAGGACAGTTATGGATCTACCGGTGCGCTGGTGAAGATGCAGGACGGGCCTTCGGGCGGTGGGAATGGGACCATCGTTTACTTCGAGTGCCAGGATTGCGCCGTCGAAGCCAGCCGGGCCGCCTCCAACGGCGGCAAGATCATGAAGGACAAATTCTCCATCGGCCCGCATGGCTTCATCGCCCTGGCGACGGATACGGAGGGCAACGCGATCGGCCTGCACTCGATGCATTAGCGTCCTCGCCAACCTCATGGCCCGGATCGTCAGGCGATGTCGGTCTGATATCCACTACTGCGCGTGTAGCGCTCCCGCAGCGAACCGGGCCTCCGGCACGTCAGCATCTGCCGTTACATCGACGCGCGCACGGCCTTGCACGGAGACGAGGCCAGCGCCGGAGCGCAATCCGCGATGCAAGAATTCTCGCAAATCTGCTGGTGCGCCATTCGGCGATTCGAGTGACAATCCGTTCCCCCCGTCCCGCGACTCGACATGTCCAGCCCAGCGTTCTACTCCCTGCATGCGCAGGGCTTCGTGAGAGTCGCGGCCTGCACGCCGCTCATCGCAGTCGGCGACCCGGCGGCGAATGCCAGTGCAACCCTCGAGCTGATGCGTCAAGGTCAGGCAAAAGCGGTGGACCTGATGCTGTTTCCCGAGCTTGGACTGAGCGCCTACGCCATTGACGATCTGCTGTTGCAGGACGCGCTGCTCGATGGCGTCGAGCGTGCAATTGCCGTGTTGGCCGACGCATCGAAGACGCTACCGGGCGTGTTCGTCGTCGGCGCGCCCGTGCGCCGCAATCAGCGCCTGTACAACTGCGGCGTGGTGATCTCGCGGGGAAGCATCCTGGGTGTGGTGCCGAAGTCCTTCCTTCCGAACTACCGGGAATACTACGAAAACCGATGGTTCGCGTCGGGCGTCGGTGTCGTGCGGCGCCAGGTCGTTCTCGCCGGTCAGACGGCACCCTTTGGAACGGATCTCGTGTTCGAGGCGACGGATCTTCCGGACTTCACGTTTCATCTCGAGTTGTGCGAGGACTTCTGGGCGCCCTCCCCGCCGTCGACCTTCGGTGCGCTCGCGGGCGCCCTCATCCTTTGCAATCTTTCCGCTTCCAACGTGGTCATCGGAAAGGCGGACGATCGGGCTCTTTTGTGTGCCTCGCAATCCATGCGCTGCCAGGCGGCGTATGTCTATTCGGCGGCGGGCCCGGGCGAGAGCACCAACGACCTCGCCTGGGATGGACAGGCGACGATTCACGAGCTGGGTACGCTGCTGGCGCAGACCGATCGATTTCCAACTGTCGCGCAGATGGCGGTCGCGGACATCGACCTCCAGCGCATCCGGCTCGAACGGATGCGCACGCCGACGTTCAACGCGGCTGCAGTGGCGGCGGGCAACCCCGAGACATCCTTTCGCCGCGTCGAGTTCCGCCACGAGCCTCACGGACGCGATATCGGACTCCTGCGCAGCATCGATCGCTTTCCGTTCGTGCCCGATGATCCCGCGCGCCTCGACCGCGACTGCTACGAGGCCTTCAACATCCAGGTCCAGGGCCTGTGCAAGCGCATGCAGGTGACCAACGGCGAGAGAATCGTGATCGGTGTCTCCGGCGGGCTCGATTCCACGCATGCGTTGATGGTCGCCGCCCGCGCCTTCGACGCCATGGGGCTCCCACGCGCGAACATCCTGGCATTCACGATGCCCGGATTCGCGACGTCACAGAAGACCAAAGCGTTCGCCTGGACGCTTATGCGCTCGCTCCGCGTGACGGGCGAGGAGATCGATATCACGCCGGCCGCCCGCCGGATGCTGGCCGACATCGGCCATCCCTTTGCGCGCGGCGAGGATGTCTACGACGTCACGTTCGAGAACGTGCAGGCGGGACTGCGCACCGACTACCTGTTTCGCCTCGCCAACCAGCGCGGGGCGTTCGTGCTGGGAACTGGCGACCTGTCGGAGCTCGCGCTTGGCTGGTGCACGTACGGCGTCGGCGACCAGATGAGCCACTACAACGTCAACGGATCGGTATCGAAGACCCTGATTCAATACCTGCTCCGGTGGGTCGCCCGGACGCGGCAATTGGACGACGATGCATCGCAGGCGATTCTTGCGATCCTCGACAACGTGATCTCGCCGGAGCTGGTGCCCGCAAAGGACGGCGCCATGCAGAACACGCAGCAGATCGTCGGGCCCTACGAGCTGCAGGATTTTCATCTCTATTACGTGACGCGATTCGGCCTTCCGCCGTCCAAGATCGCGTTTCTCGCGTGGCACGCGTGGCGGGACGCCGCGCTCGGCAACTGGCCCCCCGATTTTCCGGAGACGGCACGTCATGCCTACGACCTGCCGACCATCCGCCAATGGCTCGAGGTTTTTCTGACGCGATTTTTCGCGTTGAGCCAGTTCAAGCGCACGGCAATGCCGAACGGACCGAAGGTGGTTTCCGGCGGAAACCTGTCTCCCCGCGGCGATTGGCGCGCACCTTCCGATGGCAACGCCAACGTCTGGCTGGACGAGCTGCGACGAAATGTCCCGGCGGGCGATCGGCCTCCGGGCTAAGGGTGTAACGCCGCGCCGACGAAGCTGCGCTGGCCGAAAACCGGAATCCCGCGATAGCCGGTAGCGCTTGTCACACGAAGAGCTCGTACTTCGCCACGAGCTCGCGAATCAGATCGACCAGCACTTTGAGCCCGGGTCCGAACTCGCGGATCTGGTAGCAGATCGCGACCTGGTGACCCGGTAGCGGCGGATTCAGCTTCAGCAGGCGCACGCCGCGCTTCTCGATGGCCGGATGCATGATGCGCACCGGCACGATGCCGATGGCCGCGCCTTGGGCGATCGTCTCGGCGGTGGCGTGAATGCTGTTGCAGGTGCTGATGCGCCGCGGCTTCGCGCGCGCGTCGGCGAACCATTTCATCACGGTGGCGTGCAGGCGCGCCGGCGGCGGCGGCACGAGGAGCTGGTACTGCTCGAGATCCGCGGGCGTGAAGGTGCGGCGCGGCAGCGTGATCGATGTGCTGGCGAACCAGCCGAAGACGTTGGTTCCGAGGGGCTCCTGCGACACGTGCGGCGCGACCGTCGGCTCGGACACCACCGCGATGTCGAGCGCCTGGTCGTTCAGGCGCGCGCTCACCACCCCCGTGTCGCCGACGAAGACGGACGTGCGGATCGCCGGGTATTGCTGCTCCATGCGCTTCAACAACTCGGGCAGGCAAATGAACGCAAACGTTTCGTTGACACCGAGCCGCAGCGTTCCTTTCAGCGGATCCCGCGTGCGAAAGCGCTCGACCAGCTCGCCTGCCGTCGCGAGCATGCGGTCGGCGTACTCGACGAGCGCGTGACCTTCGGCGGTCAGGCTCACGCGCGGCCCGCGGCGCACGAACAGCGGCGTTTGCAGCGCGGTCTCGAGCTCGCGGATGCGCTGCGACACGCTGGGCTGCGACAGCTTCAGCTCCAGCGCGGCCGCGTGGAAGCTGCCGAGGCGAACGATGCGCTCGAACGCGCGCAATTGTCCGAGAGTGACGTACATGATAGGCCTATCCTATCGTAGTCCCTCATAAAAATCAGCTTTTTCAAATATGACAGCACTGTTAACGTGCGAGCCAAGGTGTTGCGGCCATCACGACAACACCAACGCGGCGACCCATCGCCGCTTGACGGAGGAGGTCTGCGCCCGCGCGGACAGCAGTCTTGGCTAGCCCATCCACCGCCCTGCCCGCCGAAGGCCCGGTCGCCGACATGCGGCCGCTGCCACGCTGGCTCGAAGCCATCGACGCGCTCGTCATTGCGATCCTCAACGTGATGCTGGCCATCGAAGTCGTGCTGGTCTTCACGAGCACCATGCAGCGGGCGTTCACCCACTCGTCGTCGATGATGTGGGTCGACGAGGTATCGCCGCTCTTCCTCGTGACGCTCGCGTTCATGGGCGGCGCGGTCGCCTACGGCCACGGCCAGTTCATCGCGATCAAGGTGGTGCTGGATCGCCTGCCGTTGTCCGTGCAGGCGTTCCTTAACGCGGCCACCGAATGGATCGCGATCGCGGTCTCATTGCTGATCGGTGGCTACTCCGTTCCGATGTTCATCGCCAACGCGGAGGAGAAGACGATCCTCCTCGGCATCAGCTATCTGTGGATGACGCTTCCCATCACCGCCGGCTGCGCATTGTTCGTCGCGCGTGCGGCGCACAGCCTGTGGCGAATGTCGTCCGGCGTCGTGCTCGCGTCGGGCGTTGCCATCGCGCTCATCGCCGCGGGCGTCGTGGGGGCCACCCCGTACCTGACCACTCATCCTCACGCGCTCTACCTGGCACTGGTCGTGGCTTTCCTGGCAATGATCGCTGCCGGCGTGCCGGTCGGGTTCGTCCTCGCCGTCATCGGCATCGTGTGCGCGAAGGCCAGCGGATCGGGCGACCTCATGGGCGTGGTGATGAACGCACAGCGGGGCGCGGGCGGCTTCGTGTTCCTCGCGCTTCCATTCTTCATCCTGGCCGGCTTCATCATGGATCGCGCCGACGTCGGTGCGCGCATCGTCACCTTCGTGTCGTCGCTGATCGGCCACATCCGCGGCGGCCTCCTGCAGGTGATGGTGGTCGGCGTCTACATCGCCTCTTGCATCTCGGGCTCCAAGGCGGCCGACATGGCGACAGTCGGACTGCCGATGAACCGCAAGCTCGAGGAGCACGGCTATCCGCCCGAAGAGCGCGCGGCGATCCTTGCGGCATCGGCTGCGATGGCGGAGTCGGTGCCGCCCTCCATCGCGCTGATCCTCATGGGGTCCGCCACTGCGATATCGACGGGCGCGCTGTTCATCGCAGGCATCCTGCCGGCCGCGATGATCGGGCTCATGCTGATGGTCACCGTGCGCATTCGTGCCAAGCGCGCCGGCTGGAAGGCGACCCCGCGCGCGTCACGGCGCGAGATCGCGCAGGCGGGCCGCAAGGCGATCCTGCCGCTGTTGATTCCGGTGATCCTCCTCGGCGGCATCGTCGGAGGCATCGGGACGCCGACCGAGGTGTCGACATTCGCGGTGCTCTACAGCCTCGTGCTGGGCGTCGGATATCGCAAGATCGACGGCAAGACGCTGTGGTCGTGCCTGCGGAGCGCGACGCTCTTGAACGGCATGATCTTCTATACGGTGAGCGTCGCTACCGTGTTCTCGTGGGCGTTGACGCTCGAAGGCATCACCACGGCCATCGCGTCGACCATCGCCGGGCTCGGCCCCTATGCCTTCCTGCCCGCGGTGATCGTCATCACGGTGCTGATGGGCACCCTGCTCGAAAGCTTCGTCACGATCGTGATCCTGGCGCCGCTGCTCTTGCCCGTCGCGCAGCAGCTCGGCATCAACACGCTGCAATACGGCATCGTCATGACCGAGGCGTTCGGCATCGGCATCATCCTGCCGCCGATCGGCATCGCGCTCTACGTCGCATGCGCGATCAGCGGCGCCAAGGTCGAGAAGGCCAGCGGTCCGCTGCTCTATTACCTGCCGGTGCTCGTCGGCGGCCTGCTGCTGGTCGTGGCGTTCCCGGTGATCACGACCGTCCTGCCCCGCCTGCTCGATTTCAAATACTGACTGTCCCGACAGCAACCCCGGAAGGAGAAGCCATGTCATCGCCAAAGCTCCAAATGGTCCGATCGCCGCAACGCCGGCGCGTGCTCCAGTATCTCGGAGGCTCCGGGCTCATCGCAGCCGGCGCCGTGCATTCCCCGTTCTCGCGCGCGCAGGCCACGCCCAAGAAGATCCGCTTCGCCCACCCCGCGCCCATTGCGCACGGCTGGAACATCTGGGCCGAGCAGTTCAAGAAAGTCGTCGAGCAGGAATCGGGCGGCAAGCTCACCGTGCAGATCTTCCCCAACGCGCAAATGGGCAACGAGCGCGATACCGCGCAGGCGGTGCGCGTCGGCTCCATCGAGATGGGCGCGATCGGCGTCGGCCTCATGAACTGGGTGCCGGAGATGTCGATCACCGACGCGCCGTTCCTGTGGAAGTCGCGGCAGCAATGCTGGAACGCGATCAACGGCGCGTTCGGCGACGAC
>Ga0070665_100005601_pt1 | contig 12914 bp, 12 predicted proteins | sample KBSS13metaG_FD_65862 | JGI IMG/M metagenome (GOLD analysis project Ga0070665, IMG submission 65862) | Switchgrass rhizosphere microbial communities from Kellogg Biological Station, Michigan, USA - KBS S1-3 metaG | ecosystem: Host-associated > Plants > Roots > Rhizosphere > Soil ... | reverse complement strand
GGGTCGCGTGGGTCAGGTAGGTCGGGTGGGTCGGGCAGGTCGGGTGGGGACGTTGATTACATGAAGCAGGAAGAAACGAATTCAGGTTCGCCGGCGAGCTTCTGGCAACCGTCGCGCAGGACGATCTCGACGCTGCTGTTCGGGATCCTCGTGCTGGGTGTCATCGCCTTTCTTGCCGGCTACCTGCCGATGCAGCGCCGCGAGTCCACGCTGCGCGCGGAGGCGGAGGCGCAGCAGAAGGGCCTGCCGCGGATGGTGGTGATGCGCGTCGGCCGCGGCCAGGACCAGAACGTGCTGAAGCTGCCCGGCACGATGCAGGCGCTGACCGAGGCGCCGATCCTCGCGCGCGCCGACGGCTATCTCAAACGCCGGGTGGCCGACATCGGCGATCGCGTGTCGGCGGGCCAGATGCTGGCGGAGATCGACGCGCCGGAACTGGACCAGCAGATTCACCAGGCCGATGCTGCGATCGAACAGGCCCAGGCGGCGGTGGAGCAGGCGCAGGCGAGCCTCGCGCAGGGGAAGGCGAACCGCGAGCTGGCGCGCATCACGGCCGACCGCATGAAGCAGCTGGTCGAGAAAGGGATCTCGCCGCAACAGGAAGGCGACCAGTATCAGGCCCAGCTGGCGGCGCAGGACGCCAACGTCCAGGCGCTGGAGAAAGCGATCCTGGCGCAGCGCAGCAATCTCGCCGCCGTGAAGGCCAATCGCGCCCGCCTCGAAGAGGTCCAGGGCTACCGCATCGTCAAGGCGCCGTTCGACGGTGTCGTGACCATGCGGAACGTGGATGTCGGCGCGCTCGTCAGCACCGGCACCACGCTGCTCTATCGGATCGCGCAGATCGGAACGCTGCGCACCTACGTGAGCGTGCCGCAGGCCAGCGTGAACGCCGTGCGCGTCGGACAGGAAGCGACGTTGACCGTGTCGCATCTCCCGGGCCGCACGTTCCGCGGGACGGTGGCTCGCACGGCGAACGCGCTCGATCCCGCCAGCCGCACGATGCTCGTCGAGGTCGACGTGGCAAACAAGGACGGCGCGCTGTTCCCGGGTACGTACGCCGACGTGGATCTTTCCGGGGCGCGACCCAACCAGCCGCTCGTCGTGCCCGCCGCCGCGATTCTGTTCCGCACGGACGGCGCCCAGGTGGCAACGGTCCAGCCCGACCAGACGGTGCACCTTCAGAAGATCACCGTCGGGCGCGACTACGGCGATCGCGTGGAGATCCTGCAGGGCATTGCCGAGGGAACCACGATCGTCGCCGTGCCCGGCGATGCCGCGCGCGAAGGCGCGAAGATCGTGCCCGTCAGCCGCGACGACACCCAGAAGTAGTTCGGGCCTTCAGGCCTGCGCTTTTCCGGCCGTCCGCCGTCCGGTGCTGAGAGAATAGGACGCGTTCAGCCTGGAGGGTCAGCGATGCTCGCCAATCCGAGACTGCGGCTGTTCACCCTGGTCTGCTCGTCGGCCTTGATGCTGTCGCTCGACGCCGCGAGTCGATCTGCCGTGGCCGGCCAGTGCGTCGACTTCTCCAGGGATCCCGCCGGCTGCCAGCCGAGCACCTTCGACACGCCCATCGGCGACATGCCGTCGGTGCGGATCGGCCGGACCGGGAACCTCGATCCGAAGTCGTCGGAAGCCGACGCTCGCGCGGGCGCAGCCCTGCTCGAGAAGAACCTGCACCTGTTCCGGAACATGGAGCACCTGCACTGGGTCATCACCGTTCCGTCAGTGAAAGACGAGGCGACCGGCAACTGGAAGGACGGGGACCTCGACGCCGCCGGCGACGGCCGGGGCCTCGGCGTCGCGGGCAACTGTCTCTTCGTCGGCCACGAAAACGGCGCCGGCAAGCGGCACGCGATCAACATCTTCCGGATTCAGGCGGATCCGGCGAAGCAGCCGCCCGTGCAGGTCGGTGAGATCCCGGCCAACGTCGACGGCAATCGCGGCAACGACGATCGCGAGCTGCGGGCGCTGGTCTACAAGACCTCGAGGGGACAGGATCGGTATCTGCTCGTGCGCAACGGCGGCGGCAACAACAGCGGGCGTCTCGAGGCGTACCAGATCGACATGAACACGTGCCTGGTACAGGCGCACAGCGAGCCGACGGACTACAACATCCAGACGCACGAGTTCTTCCTCTGGCACGATCCGGCCAACGCCAATCGCGTCATCGCATACGTTACCAACTGGACTGGCGGCGTGCCGGACGCGGAACATCCCGGCCTGAAGATGCCGGATGCCCTCGTTATGGCGATGACCGACGAGAGCACGGGCGAGATGCTGCCGAAGGCGAAGTTCCTGGCCGGCTTCAGCCTGCAGGACGTCGGCGGCCCGCCGATCAACGAGAAGCCTGACGCGACGGGCCTGTTCTCGGACGGCCGCTTCCTCGATTTCAGCGCGCTGAGGAATCGTTCCGGCCGCGGCGGCAACTTCCAGACCCAGGAACAGAACCGGCTGCATTCGCTCTCTGTCAGCGACGATGGCGAGCGGGTGTACGTGGCGGGAACGACGGCGGGTTTCTACATCCTGAATTCGGAGGGAGTGGCCCACCACACGGACGCGGAACTGGCCGCCGGCACCGGCGGCTGCAACCAGCGCTCGACGGTTGTCGCTGCCGACAACGCGCCCATCGACGCCGGCAAGCTGCCGGGCCTGGCGGGCGATTGCCTGCACATGGTGATCAACGACGATCCGGGCGTCAAAGCGTTTCTGACCTCTGCCGCGTCGCCGCAGGCCAAGGCCGAACGCTACCTCGTGCTGATGACGCGGTCGCGTTTCGACGTCTACCCGCCGGTGAATTCCGTGCCAACCGCCACGCACAGCGCCGTGATCGTGCCTGACCGGCCGGCGCAGGTCCGCGGCAACGCCAGGAACCGGCCGGCGTATGTGTGGATTACCGACGAGAACGGCGGCTGTCCGCTCAACTACGCCCGGATGCTGTCGATCGAATCGGAGATCGTGCCGATCATGGTCGGCGCGTTCGCGATTCCAGACAATCGCCTGGACGACTGCCTCGAGCAGGCGAACACGGAGCCGAACGGGCAGCCGCGCCGCGCGATCGCCCAGCAGAATCACAACCCGACGGTGTTCAAGAACCTGGTGTTCAACGGCTGGTACGGGCACGGCATCCGGGTCATCGACATCTCCAACCCGCACACGCCCAGGGAGGTCGGTCATGCGATCAGCCTCCCGCACGGGATCGCGCGCACGTATCCGGTGTTCCGCGACGGGCTGATCTACTGGGTGGACAACCGTACCGGCCTGCACGTCGGGCGATACACTGGTCCACGGGCCGACGAGTTGCCCGGACCCGGCACGGGCGTTTACGAGGGCAACGCGACCAGCCCGCATCGTTGAAAAGATGGTCCGCCGCGTTGTGTTGATCGCCGTGGCCGTGCTTGCCGCGGCGACGTTCGTTCGGACGCAACAAGGTCCGGCCGCCACGCCGCCGCCGGCCGAAGACGCAACCGCGTGGGTGTGTCCGATGCACTCGGACTACACCGCCGACAGTCAGGGCGCCTGTCCGCGCTGCGGTATGGCGCTCGTACATGCTGCCCCGTTCGACGTGCGCGACTACGACCTCAACTTCAGTACGGTCCCGGCTGCGGTGAAGGCCGGTCGGAAGGCCACGCTCAGATTTCAGGTCGTCCATCCCGGCACCGGCGAAATCGTCCGCAAGTTCGAGACCGTACACGAACGGCAGTATCACCTGTTCGTCATCAGCCAGGACATGGAGCACTTCGAGCACATCCACCCCCGCGAGCTGGCCGACGGTACGTGGACGATCGACGTCACGCTGCCGAAACCGGGTTACTACAAGGTGCTGTCCGACGTGATGCCGAGCGGCGGCTCGTCGCAGTTCATCGCGAGGCCCCTGGTGACGGCGGGATACTCAGGCGATCTCGTCGCCGGCGGCGCGCAGCTGGTGCGGGACAATACCCCCACGAAGATCGACGCCGACATCACCGCGACGGTCACCTACGATCCGCCTGAATTCGTCGTCGGACAGTACGGCCACATCACCTACCGCCTGACCGACACCGGGACCGGCCGCCCCATCACGGATCTGCAGACGTATCTCGGAGCGTTCGGTCACACGCTGATCATGAGCGAGGACATGGCCGAGTACGTCCACTCGCACCCGCTCGACATCATCGCGTCGCCCGATGACGACGGTGGGGCGCCGGTGTTCCGGATTCCTCCCGGCGCCGACCTCGAGAAACTCCGGGGCGGACCCGACGTCACGTTCGAAGGCCTGATGCCGAAGCCGGGCCGCTATCGCGCATGGACGCAGTTCCGGCGCGCCGACAGGATCCACACGATTGCGGTCACGTTCGACGTCGCGGGGCAGCGATGACGCGGACGAGGCTTGTGACTGCCGCGGCGCTTGCGGCCGCGGCGGCGCTGTCCTCGCCGGCTCCGCTCATGTCCCACGAGACCGTGACGACAACAGTGCTGTTCGAGCGGGAGATCGTGCGGATCCTGAACGCGCACTGCGTGATGTGTCACGTCGAACGCGGACCGTCGTTTCCGCTGGAGACATACGAGCAGGTCTGGCTGGCGAAGCGGAAGATCAGCGCCGAAGTGCTCGCGCGGCACATGCCGCCCTGGGCCGCGCTGCCCGGCTACGGCCGCTTCGCGAACGAGAACGTCGTCACGCTGCGCGAATCACAGTTCATCGTGTCGTGGATGGAAGGCCTGGGCCCGAGAAACGCCGGCAAGGTGTTCACCAACACGGCGGCTCAGGCCGGCGGACCGCAACCGGCGGCCATTCAGGCTCACAGCGATCTGAATGCGTGGCAGCTCGGCCAGCCCGATCTACTGCGCGAGCTCGAGGCCGTCACCGTGGAGCCCGGCCGCGGGGATGATCTCGACGTGGTTCGAACCGTCATCGATCTGGGGCCGCAGCTCTCGGAAGCGCGCCGTGTGAGCGCTGTCGAATACGTGCCGGGCGATCGTCGTGTCGTCCGCGCCGCGTTCTTCACGGTGCAGGAGACGGGGCAGTGGATCGGCAGCTGGACACCCTGGTACGGGTTCATGAAGCTCCCGGCAGAGGTCGCGTATCGACTGCCTGCCGGCGCGCATATCGCGGCCGAGGTTCACTATCGCCGCGCCGGGGAGCGGGTGGTGGATCGCGGGCGCATCGGGTTGTTCTTCGACGCACGCGCTTCGACGGCGCCGGTGTCGGATCTTGTCGTGTCCGCCAGAAAAACCAGCGGCGTTGCAGTGCGCGATGGATCGAGGTTCCACGGCGAGACGATCCTCGCCGCGGACACGGCGCTGCTGGCCCTGCGCCCGGATGTCGTGCCCGGTCTGGGATCGATAGAGGTGGTGGCGAAGCGGGCCGATGGAACGACCGATGTCCTGCTGTTTGCGAAGGACATTCCGGTCGAGTGGCCGAGCCCTTACGTCTTCAGGGTGCCCGTGCGTCTTCGCCGCGGCACGAAGGTGGCGCTGACGGCGTATATGAAGAAGGGCGCCATCGGTCCGGACGGCATTCGGCTCATCGCCAGCGGCTACGCGTCGGCACCCTCACCAGTAGTCCAGGTCCATCACTGACAAGCAGGCCTGAAGCCCTGCACTACCGCAACGTCGAGCTGCCCGTGTGTTCTTTGCAGAGGACAGCCCATCAGGAAATCGACGAAAACAGGCCTGAAATCGCATAAAGAAACTGGCATCCCGCTCGCAGCCTCTCGCGGGCAGAGAGGGAGGTCGCCATGACACGCATGATGCTGCGGGTTGCCGGTTTGGTGGTCTTGTTCGGATCGCTGAGCGTTGCCACCGCGCGAGCGGACAATCGCTTCTCGATTCACGTCGGTATCGGCGCGCCGCCGGTGGCCGTGGCACCGGGGCCGTACGGGTACGACGGCTACTACGCGCGGGCGCCGTACCCCGGCTACGTCTGGCAGCCCGGCTACTACGCCGGGTATCGGTGGGTGCCGGGCGGATGGGTTCCGCGCGGGCGGTACGTCTCGCGCCACTGGGATAAACACGATCAGCGCCGGTACGAACGCGACCGCCGCGACTGGGAGCGCTCGCGCAGTAACTGGCAGCGTAACGGCCAGTACGACCGCCGCCGCTAGCTGACGACGGACGTAGCCACCGAGGCGCAGGGGGCACAGAGATTGTCTTCGTATCGAAGAGATCTTCTGTGTTTCTCTGCGCCTCTGTGGCGCGTGGGTGACTGGGACTTACGACTGGCGGCGCCGTTTGAGCGCTTCGCCGAACGAGCCGCGGCCGTCCCTGGTATCCCAGCGGAACTCGATCTCGCCGGCGGCGGGGTCGATGACCGTGATCGACACGCGAGCGCCCTCGATCGGCCAGCGCTCGTGGCCGCCGTCCAGATACCGCTCTTCCGCGTCGACGACGGTGATGGTCGGACTGAGGCGGCCGAAAGACGAGGTGACGGGATCGGCGATGGTGAAGCTGGCCTCGACGACCGACGGCGCGTAGCGCCGCCCGTCGCGCCCGACCACCGCCGTCGACACGTTCAGCTTGCCGCGGCCCGTGGGCTCGATCGTCACCGTGACGGTGCGGACATTCGACGCGCCGGCGCCGAAGACTTTCACGTCGAGGTCCGAGGACCGCGGAGTCCGCTCTTCGGTCGCGCGCCAGACGCCTGAGAGCTGCTTGAGGAGATCCGCTGCGGTGGGGTGGTCAGCTGCAGCCGGCTGAAGCAACAGTCCGAAAAGCAACGCGTGAAGGATTGTGAGCAACATGGCCCGGGCCCAGGTCGGCCGCCTCCTGCGCTCTTTTTCTTACCACAACCCCTTCGAGATTTTCCAGAGGCCGAGTCCGGTGAGGCGCGCTACCGGCCTCGCTGGAACGAGGCGAGCAGCAGCTCGAACTTCTGCTGGTTCGCCGCAATCGTTTTGGCCGGTCCCGTCAGCTTGATGAACACGTTCCCGCCCGGCGCCTCGATGATGGCGCCGAGGAGCCGGTAGCCGGGGACGGTCCGCGAGGCACCCGCCATCGGCCCGCCCATGCCCGAGTACGAGCCGGACACGTCGATCGTCGTCATCGCCAGACCGTGAACCGTCCGCTTCGCGACCTTGCCGGCCGCCGGTGTTCCGCCCGGACCGGTGAACTGGCCGTTCCAGCGCTCGATGTTCGCTTCGGCGGTGCCGCCCTGGCCCGCGCCGAAGAAATACACGCCGCATTCGCCGCCGGCCGCGTCGCCGGGGGCGGGCGGGATCGTGTACGTCGCCGCCCGCATCGGCGCCGGGCCCTGGGTCGTCCAGCCCGCGGGGGCCGTCCACTGCACACCGGCCGCGGCCTCGGCGTGCACGCCTGACGGAATGAGGGCAACGGACAGCAGCAGGATGAGCGTGCGCATGGCCGCTCAGTATGCCAGATATGCTCAGACGGGGCTCAGCGACGCGTGCTCGATCCGCGTCCCGAGCACCGTGAGAAATTGCGCGATCCACGTGGGATGCGCCGGCCACGCCGGCGCCGTTACGAAGTTGCCGTCGGTGACCGCGGCATCGACGTTGATGGCGGCGTAGGTCGCGCCCGCGAGCTCCACCTCCGGCGAGCACGCCGGGTATGCGCTGATGCGTTTTCCGGAGATGACGTTGGCGGCCGCGAGGATCTGCGCGCCGTGGCAGATCGCGGCGATCGGCTTCTTCTGCTGCGCGAAGTGCCGGACGATCTCGAGCACCCGCGCGTTCAGACGCAGATATTCCGGCGCCCGCCCGCCGGGAATCACCAGCGCGTCGTAGTCCCGCTCGCGGACGTCATCGAACGCGGCGTTCAGCGTGAAGTTGTGGCCCGGCTTCTCCGAGTACGTCTGGTCTCCCTCGAAGTCGTGAATCGCGGTTCGCACCGATTGCCCCGCCGACTTGCCCGGGCACACCGCGTCCACGGTGTGGCCGACCGCGCGCAGCGCCTGGAACGGAACCATCACTTCGTAGTCCTCGACGAAATCGCCGACGATCATCAGGATCTTCTTCGCCATCACGAACCTCCTCCAGGCTACGGCCGGGCAAGCGCGCTTCCGACATGTGTCATCATCCCACGCGGAGGCCCACTGACGCGGTTGCTCGATGAACGCCGATTTGCGGTGACGCTGGTCCTTCTGATCCTCGGCATCCAGGGGACGTTCTACCACCCGGGGCAGTGGAACCAGAATGCGAGGCTCGGCGCCGCCGTCGCGTTTGTCGAGCCGGGCACGCCCTACACGGGCACGTTCAGAATCGACGGCCTCAAGGACGGCAAGCGGTTCTTCACGGACGACTGGGCATTCTCGCGAGGCGCCTTCTACTCGAACAAGGCCCCCGGCGTGTCGTTCCTGGCCGTCGTTCCGTACTTCGTCCTGTTCCATCTGGAGCGCTGGGCCGGCGGCGATCCTGCAGCGCCCGGTCTCACACAGATCAACGCCTTCGTGCTGAACCTGTGGATCTCGGTGTTCTGGAACATCGTCGCGGCGCTGGCGCTGCTCCGAAGGCTGCCGGGGCTCGGCATCCACTCCCGCGAGGGGGCGTTCGTCGTTGCCCTGATCTACTCGCTCGCGACGCTGGTGTTCCCGTACGGGTGCTCGGCCTGGGGCCATTCGACGGCGGCCGCCTTCATCACGCTGGGAACCCTGGACGTCGCCGAGGGCTCACGGGCTCGCTGCCTGCTCGGCGGCCTGTGGCTGGGGATGGCCGCGCTGACCGAGTACCTGGCGGCCTTGTCGCTCGCGGCGGCGATGATCTACGTGCTGGCGGGTTCCGACCGATGGGAGCGCGCGTGGAAGCTTCTGACTGGCAGCGCGGCGCCCATCGCCGCGCTCCTTCTTTACCAGGAGCTCGCGTTCGGGAGTTATTTCACGACGGCGGCGTCGCTGTCGATCCCGTACGTGCATCCGGAAAAAGTGGGTGGTTTTTTCGGTGCCCCGAGCATCGGGAACCTCCTCGGCATGCTGTTCGGCCGCGGTCGCGGCTTTTTCTGGCAGATGCCGCTCCTGCTCCTGGCGGTCTTCGGCGTCGCGTCGTGGTATCGATCGGGACGCCGTGCATTTCTGGCGTTGATGATCGCGAACATCGCGCTGTATGCGCTGTCGATCGCGGGGCTCGACTTCTACCAGGGCGGCTTGACGACATCCATGCGCTACATGATTATCGCGCTGCCATTTTTCTGCGTGCTCCTGCCTGACTTTCGAGCGTTTGCCTACCGGAAGACGTTCCTGCTGCTCTTTGCCGTGACCGCGGCCAACATGTTCGTGCTCGCGGCCACGAGCACGATGTACGGTTCGGAATCCCCGCTTTCCGAGGCTGCGTATCCGGACTTCTGGAGGGGCGTGGTGGCATTCAATCCGATCCTTGCGCGCCTCGGCGTGGCCGGCACCGTGCCGGCGTTCACGGTCGCGGTTGCATACGTTCTCGCGCTTGGATGGCTGCTCCGGACGGTCCTGATGAGCCGCCGCCTTCCAGAAATCCCTTGACGCGCCGATCGGCCGCGTAGTCTCCTACCCTGCCTTACAGTGTGTATAGTGCGGGCGTTCGGGCCTGCCTGAGGGGGATGAGATGACACAGACATTCCGTGTCCGCCTGACGCTGGCCCTGGGCGTAACCGCGATCGCACTGTCGAGCCTTTCGTCGAACGTTCAATTGGCAGCCCAGGCTGGCGATTCGCAGCCGAATCCATACCAGGTCGTCGCGAACCACTTCACGCTCCCCGAAGGCCGGACGATGGGGTCCACCGGCGCGATCGATATCGACCGCGACGGCCGCAGCGTCTGGGTGTTCGAGCGATGCGGCGGGACCAGCCAGGGACTGGCGTGCGCCACGTCCAACCTCGCGCCCGTGCTCAAGTTCGATCCGGCAGGCAAGCTCGTGGCGAGCTTTGGCGCCGGGATGTTCGTCAGCCCGCATGGCATCCACGTGGACAGGCAGGGCAACCTGTGGCTGGTCGACGGCGCGGCCAAGGACGGCAAAGGCGACCAGGTGTTCAAAGTCAGCCCTGACGGAAAAGTGCTGATGACGCTCGGCAAGGCGGGCGTCGCCGGCGAGGGCCCGGACACATTCGGCCCGCCCTCGGACGTCTTCGTCGCGCCCGACGGCGCCGTCTTCGTCGCCGACGGCCACGGCGGCAACACGAACGCCCGCATCGTGAAGTTTTCGAAGGACGGCGCGTTCATCAAGGCCTGGGGCCGGAAGGGTACGGGCCCCGGCGAGTTCGACGCGCCGCACTCGCTGGCGATGGACTCCGCGGGCCGCCTGTTTGTCGCCGACCGCGGAAACAACCGCATTCAGATCTTCGATCAGGACGGCAAGTTCCTGGACGAGTGGAAGCAATTCGGCCGCCCGAGCGGGGTGTTCATCGACAGGCACGATGTGCTCTATGCCGCCGACACGCAGTCGGACGAGAAGACGAATCCCGCCTATAAGAGAGGGATCAGGGTCGGGAGCGCGAAAGACGGCAAGGTGACGGCATTCATTCCGGATGCCGACCCCGACGGCACCGGCGAAGGGGTCGCGGCCGACGCCGACGGCCACATCTACGGCGCGCTCACGGCCAGGCAGACGTTGAAGCAATACGTCAGGCCGTCGAAGTCACCCGCTCAATAGTGATCATGGCTCCAGACCTCGTCGTGCTGTACGAACATCCCGAGTGGCAGAAGCCGCTGTTCGCAGCGCTGACACGACGCGGCATTTCTTTCGAGGCGTTCGACGTCTCGCGCGCGGCCTTTGCGAACGACGATTTGCCGGCGGCGCCCCTCTACTTCAACCAGGCGAGCCCGAGCGCGTACCTGCGCGGCAACACGCGGGCGGTGCCCCTGGCCCTGGCCTTGATGCGATCGCTCGAGACGATCGGCGCGCGCGTCCTCAACGGCGCGCCAGTGTTCGCCCTCGAGCTGAGCAAGAGCGCCCAGGCCACGCTGCTCCACACGCTCGGCATCGACTGTCCGCGGTCAATCACGTTCAACGACGTCGGCGCGCTGCGGGCTCGAGCCGGCGAGATTGCGTGGCCGGCGCTGCTCAAGCCCGACCAGGGCGGCAGCGGCGCCCGGATCCAGGTGGTGGACTCGATGTCGCAGATCGAAGAGCTCTTCGAGCGCGATCCGTCGGTCTGGCTGCCGGACAACCTGTTCCTGCTTCAGGAATACGTGCCGCACGACCCCGACGCCGGCATCGTACGGCTCGAGTTTCTCGGCGGCGAGCTGCTCTACGCCATGCGTGTCAAGACGCACGGACGCTTCAACCTGTGTCCGTCACCCGTGTGCAACCCGGACGAGGGCGGCGGCGTGTGCGACGTGCCCGAACTGGCAGCGGCGCCGCCGGTGGAGTTCTCGGCCTACCCGGACGTGCCGCGCGACGCGGTGGAGACGGCCACTCGAATCGTGCGCGCCGCGAAGCTCGATGTGGGCGGGATCGAGTATCTGGAAAGCGGCGATGGCCGCCGGGTGTTCTACGACATCAACGCCAATTCGAACCTGCGGCCGTCGGTCGCCGCCGCGTTCGGCTTCGATCCGTTCGAGCGCGTCGTCGATTTTCTCGAACGGCATCTGGAATCCTCGCGTAGCCCCCGCACTGCTTCAGCCCTGTCAACATGAGACCCCGCCAGTTGGGCGCGGCGTGCGCGATCGTGCTGGCTGCTTCGTTTTCGCAGGCCGGGCAGCTGCGCTCCGTGACTGCGGGCGTGTATTCGGCCGGGCAGGCCGCGCGCGGCGAAACGCTCTACCGGGCGCAGTGCGGCGACTGTCACGGCCGCGCCCTCGAAGGCGCCATCGGCCCTCCGCTCGCCGGCGAGAACTTCCTTTCAAACTGGAGCGCGCGTCCCCTCAGCGACATCGTCGAGAAAATTCAGAAGACGATGCCGTTCGAGAAGCCCGGGAGCCTGTCCCGTCAGCAGTCGGCGGATCTGCTCGCTTACATGCTCCAGGCGGGCAAGTTCCAGGCGGGAGCCGTGGAGCTCGGCGAAGGCATGCTGGCGCAGATCGCGTTTCCAACGGTGAGTGCGCCGCGGGCTGCTGCCACCGTTCCGGGGCCGGAAGGCAACCTCGCGGAATTGATGCGGGCCATCGCGTTTCCGAACGCGAACATCATCTTCAACCTGCAGGTGAAAGATCCTGCGGCGGCCCGCACCAAGCCGCTGGCCACCTCGCCGTTCGACTACGTCGAGTGGGGCTCGACCGTGTATCCCGGCTGGCTCGCCGTGGATCAGGCGGCGGTGGCGCTGATCGAGACGGCGCCGCTGCTGCTGACGCCCGGAAGGCGCTGTCAGAACGGCAGGCCAGCCCCGGTTGATCGCGCCGACTGGAAGCAGTACGTGGCAGCGCTCGCCGACGCGAGTAAACTCGCGCGTCAGGCTTCGCGGGCGAGGAAGCTCGACGCGTTCGGCGAAGTCAGCGAGAAGCTGAACGACGCGTGCGCGAACTGCCACAAGGCGTACCGCGACAAGGGCGGCGCTGAAGGCAGCGGCGTCGCCAGGTGCCAGTAGCGCAGGCCTTCAGGCCTGCCGTGTTCGCTGAGGAGGTTGCATCATGCGCCGGATTCTCATGACGCTGGCGGCGTTGGTTCTGCTGGTCTCCCCCTCGTCGTTCGCGCAGGAGTGGGTGCAGTACGCGAGCAAGGCGGATTTGTTCGGCGTCAATTTTCCGAGCGAACCCAGGGTGCAGGACATCGGCTATGCCACGGAATTCGGCATCACCCTCCCGGGTCACGTCTACAGCGCCGAGCAGGGCCAGAGCCGCTACTCGGTCACGGCGGTCGACCTGAAGGACGCCGAGAAGATCCACACCGAGCGGGTAGCCCAGTGCAAGGCGAAGGGGGGAGAAGGCGACGCCTGCACGAACGACTGGCGGGCCGACGTCCAGGGCTCGATGATTTTCGCGTCGTGGAAGTTCATCCAGCGAAACGCCAAGGTGACGCATTTCGGGTGGAGCGTGGTGGATCAGGTCGAGGGCCTGCGGCTCCAGCTCACCAACGCGGACG
>Ga0070665_100005598_pt1 | contig 12915 bp, 8 predicted proteins | sample KBSS13metaG_FD_65862 | JGI IMG/M metagenome (GOLD analysis project Ga0070665, IMG submission 65862) | Switchgrass rhizosphere microbial communities from Kellogg Biological Station, Michigan, USA - KBS S1-3 metaG | ecosystem: Host-associated > Plants > Roots > Rhizosphere > Soil ... | reverse complement strand
GAAAGCATCGGTCTCTACTGGCCCATTCGCGGCGAGATCGATTGCCGCGACATCGCGCGCGTTCACGCGGAGCGGGGCGGCATCGTGGCGCTACCGGTCGTCGTGGAGCGCGGCAAGCCCGTGGAGTTCTGGCGCTGGCGGCCGGGCGCGCGTATGGGGCGTGGGTTGTGGGACATTCCGATCCCGCTCGAGCGCGAAGTCGTGCAGCCCGATGCGCTGATCATTCCGCTCGTGGGCTTCGATGATGCCTGTTACCGGCTCGGCTACGGTGGTGGCTACTACGACCGAACACTCGCCGCCGCGATGAAGCGGCCGCATTGCGTGGGGCTCGGCTACAGCAACGGGGCGCTGAGCACGATCTATCCGCAGATGCACGACATCCCGCTCGACATGATCGTCACCGACCGCGTGCTCATCCGCACGCAGCCTCAGTAGCACGGGCGGTTTCACACTTCGCGTAACGCTGTCGCCGCGGGCGTCCTGCCCGCGCGAATCGCAGGGAAGAGCCCGCCGAGCAGCGCGATCCCTGCGCCCCAGGCGAGGCCGAGCGCCGCGAGCGGCGCGGACACCGATAGCCTGAAAACGCCGCTCGAATAGACCTCGCGCCCGTCGAACAGCAGCCATGCGATGAGCACGCCCAGCGCAGCGCCGATGAGCGCGAGCAGCGTCGCTTCCAGCAGCACGGAGATCGTCACCGGCGTGCTGCCGAATCCCAACGCTCGCAAGGTGCCGATCTCGCGCGTTCGCGCGCGCACTGCTGCGTACATGATCTTCGTCGCGCCGAAGAGGGCACCCAGGGCCATGATGAGGCCGATCGCGTAGCTCGCGCGCGTGAAGAACTGGAGCCGTCGCCCGTTGGTGCGCAGCTGGTAGTCCGGCACCCGATAGCTGTCGACCGCGAGGGCCGGGTTGGCGGTGAGCCAGCGCTGCATCTCGTCGAACGCCTGCGGGCTCGCGAGCTTCACGATGACCGAGCCGAATCCGGATTGCTGGTTGGCGGACCGCAGCGTGTCGATGTCCGCGAAGAACTCGCCTTCACTGCGGTCGCCGCCGTTCGAGAACGTCCCCACGATCGGCCAGAAGCCGCCGGGCATCAGGATCCTGTCGCCGTCCTTGACCCGGAAGCGTCTCGCCGCGCCGGCGCCGATGAGCAGTTCCTGCGCGCCGCTGCGAAACATCCGGCCGGATTCGATCCGGAAGTCCTTGCGTAACGCGGCTCCCGCCGCGCCGATCCCGCGGATCTGCAGGAAATCGCGGACGGCAAAGCCCGGTGGCGGCGTCAGGCTGAATATCCACTCCGCATCCGCGAGCGGCTTGCCGTCCGGGCTTTTGGCAATGCCTGGCGCATTCAGGATCGTGGCGATGGCATCGACCGACAGGCCGGAGCCGAACTCACCGTCCTGGTCCTTCGGCAGAATGATCGCGCGCTCATCGCCGCCCCCTGACAGGTACATCCGCGTCTGCCCGACCACGACGGAGAGCATCGATACCAGCACCGCGACGACACAGGCAACGCCCGCGACGATGACGAGCGACGTTCCGCGTCGTTGGGCGAGCGTGCTGAGGCCGATTGCGAAGACCGTGAAGACATGTCGGAGCATGCTCATCTCCCCGCCAGCGCCGAGGCGAGGTTGATCGTCTTGAGCCGGCGAAGCGGCAGAGCGGCGCTGGCAGCGCCGATGAGCAGTGCGGCCCCCAGAGCGAGCGCGACGATCCAGATCGATATCGACACGGGAGGAAGCGGAAGCTCGCTGTCTTCGGAGAGCCGGGCAGTGTACGTGCTCAATGATGCAGCGATTACGGTACCCAGCACCGCGCCGGCAATGCACGGCAGCGCCGCTTCGAGAAAAACCAGCACCCCGACGTCGCGGTCGCCAAAGCCGATCGTCTTGAGAACGGCGAACTCCGGAATGCGCTCGCGCACCGACTCCGCGATGCTGTTGGCGCACAGAAAGAGAATCATGAAGAGCCCCGCGCCCGCGATCGCGAAGCTCATTTCCCGCATGCTGATGACGGCGTCGAGGATGCTTTGCGCATCGAGCTGCAGCGGCACGCAATACGTCGGGGCGGCCGAGTTGGCATAGCTCGTGTCGATCTTCTGACAGATGGACTCGGCTTTATCGGGATCGTCAATGGCGACCATGAACCGGACGGTGCCGCGCTGGCTGCGCGTGCGCACGGCATCGAGGTACTCATAGTTGCCGTAGATATTCGGCGCCCAGTCGACCGCGGGACTGGGGTCGTCGACGATGCCGAGCACCTCGAACGGCCACGCGTTGGCGCCATCCTCACGCGGGATACGGCTTTGAACCACGAAGCTGTCGCCAGCCTTCACGTTCCATTCGGCGGCCTGCGTGCGGCTGAAGAAGACGCCGGTCGGCTTCATCGCCATCTGCTTCCAGTGCTCGGCCGTCAGGCGCAGCTCGGGAAGCGCGGCGGTGCTCGCCTGATCGAGCATCAGGATGCCGACCCGCTTCGAGGGCTCCTGATGAAAGCCATACACCCACTGGAGCGCTGCGGCCCCCTGAACGCCCGGGATGCGCGTGATCTCGTCGCGGCGGGCGATGCTCAACCCAGTGAAGAAGCGATCGGTGATGAGCAGGCGATCCATCCGCGTCGCGTGGATCGCCTGATCGTAAGAGGCTTTGAGCGCGACCATCGAGCTGAACAGCGTGAACGCGATGGTGAGCACGAGGAACGTGAGCAGCGATTCGGTCGTATGCCTGCGGAATGCGGCCCAGACGAGCGGCAGATATTTCATCCGCCAAATATCGCAGCCCCGGGGAGAGGGGCGCCAATGACAATCGTCAGGTGACGACTGTCATCGTGGCTCAGGCGACGGCGGCGGGCGCCATCGGGCGCATGCGTTCGACCAGGGCGGTGACGAAGTTGATGAAGGTCCGGGACGGCGGCGTGGACGTGCGGCGGCAATCCCGCACCTGGCGGCTCAGCACCAGCAGCACATCGCCGTGGCGACGCACCTGCGTGGCGAGCTCCGGGTCGCCGGAGGCCATCATCTTCCGCTCCCGCTCGATGAGCTCGCGCTCCGCCACGGTCAGCAGGCGCTCGCACATCATCAGCATCGTCTGCCGGTCGGCGCCGCGCGCATGACAAGCGAGCAGGGCATTCGCGGCGGTCAGCAGGTTCAGATCGTCGTCCAGCACGTCGTCGGTCAAGGCGGGCGGGTATGAGAACGGAAGTGCGGCGCTTGTCATATGAGCCGAAGTGTCTCGCCGCCGGGCCGACGCGTGTGTAGGTAGTTGCCGTGTCGTGTTGTGACGTACAGCACGTGTGCGCGTACGCGCTATTTCGGCGCGCGGGTGACCTGAATGTTCTCCAGCCGCGAACCCGTCTCGCTTACGACGACGTCGGCGCGAATTCGGTCGCCGGCCGAAATGGTTTTGAGGTTCTCGCGGGGCCCGGCGCGGTACGCCATCGTCATGGCGCCCATCAGGCCCGGGATTTCGCCGTGGTCCACGACCAGCTGGCCGCTCCCCGCATCGACGGATTTGACGGTACCGGTGAGCTCGAAGCGGCGCGTCGCGGCGGGCGGCTGCTGCGGCTGCGGCGCGTCGGCCGGCAGCGCGAGCGGCGTCCCCTGATAGGCGCTGAGCGTGACGGCGGCGCTGGCCACGTCGGTGCCGTAATGCTCAACGACCGTCAGCTCCGTGCCCTTGGGAAGCGACACCGGGCGCCTGTAGACGTAGGGCGTCGGCCAATCGACGGGAATGTCCCGCGCGAACAGCAGCACCTGAGTGGCGCCCGACGGGGTCCGGGCCGACACCTCGATCGACTGGACGCCGTGCTGGAGGGCGGGCTCGAGCGCCAGCACGTTGAGGTCTTCTGTGAGCTTCGTCGTGGCAACCAGCTTTCGCGGGGTGCCTGAGGCGGGCTTTGCTTCGAGCACGAGGTTCGAGAGCGGCCGGGGCGAGGGCTTCTCCGCGTAGTACAGCGCGACCGAGCCTTGCTCGGCATCCGCCACGAGGTGCGATCCGGCGGGCAGGCGGAGCGCCAGCCCCTGCGGAAAGCTCACGAAGCCATGCCAGGGCGTCCACGTGCCGATCCATTGGCCCGTCTCCTGAATCCGGAAGCTCACCGCGCGCACGCTTCGGCGGTCGGCTGGCTTGTATTCGAGCCCGCGCAGCCAGCGATCCGCTCTCAGCTTCGGATCGACGACCCGGTTCGCGGGAACGAGCAGCAGCACATCGGGCTTGCCGAGCGCCCATTCCTCGAAGTCGGTGCGCGCCTGGATCGGTTTTGCCGGCGCATGCACGGTGGTGCCCCGAAAGACCTCGCCGTTGTTCCGCGGGCCATAGCTCTCGGCCCACGACACGAGAAAGTCGATCTCGCGTTGGGTGAGCGCGTTGTCGTTCGCGAACTCGCCGTAACCTGCGACCGCCGCCCATGGGGGCATGTGCCGGTCGAGCGCGCTCTGGCGGATCTTCCAGCGCGCGACGTACGTCTGCTCGTAGGTCATGAGCGGGAACGACAACGCGTTCTCCGCGTGACACATGACGCAATGGTTATCGAGGATGCGGACGATCTCGCGATCGAACTGCACGGTCGTCGTGAGTTGCGCGTGAGACAGAGCCTGCGAGCTTCCCACGATGACCGCCGCCGCCGCTGCTGCGAGATAGCCTTTCACGCGAGAGTAGGCTCCGCCGACCCCTGCGCCACGTTGAACGTGAACGCGAGCGTGCGCACTTCATCGTTGCGCTGGAACTGCGCCCAGGCGCGAAACATGCCGGCCTTCGGCATCAGCGCATCGAAGGTCACCTGCGGCCCGCCGCGGATCGTCGCGAGGTCCGCATCGGGCGCGATGATGTATTCCGGGATCTGCGACGCATCCTCGCCCGCAGAGATCAGATTGATGGGGTGGGAATGCACGTAGCTCTGCATGTCCTCACTCATCAGCAGCATGTGGCTGAACTGCCCGAGGTAGGTCTGCAGGTCGGTGATCGGCCGCCCGGTTTTCGTGTCCGTGAGATTGAAGGTGAGATGAACGTACTGACACGAGGTCGGATGCACAGGATTAAAGGTCAGCGTGGCGGTTAGGTCGCCGTCGCTCTGCTGCATGACCTTGTCGGGCGAAAGACGCGCGCTGTCTGCCGCAAGGTCTCCCGTGTAGCCCGCCGTAACGAGTGCGGCCGTCAGGAACTGACCCGATCCGCCCTTCGGCATGAAGTCGCACAGCACCTGGTAGTAGCCGTCCTTCGGCACGCTCGTCTCGATGGTCCACGTGCCATCGTCATGCATGGTCGGGTGGATATGCTCGAAGAACGCCAGGTCCTGGCTGATGACGAAGAGGTGAAACTCCTTCGTGTGCACGACCTCGAAGTCCTTCACCACCTGTCCGGTGGTGGGGTGCAGGAACCTGAAAAACAGCGCGACCTTCTGCCCGGGACGAACCTGCGCCGGCTCGGTGCGGAACTCGAGCCGATAATCGCGTGTGTCGTACGGCCTCGTCTGAACGAGCTGCATGCCGCAGATCGGGCAGGTGCCGGCCGTGGTCGACGTGTACGAGGCGTGCATCGGGCACACCCATGCGATTTCTTCATCGGGCGCGTCCTTGGCGCAGACAAACGGCGTCTTGATAAAGGCCGACGCGCCCAGCGCCCCCGCCGTCAGCGCACGCAGCAGCTGACGGCGGTTCAGCGTTCTCTCCATGCGCTCAGCGATGCGGGCTGGTCGCGTTGCCTTCGTAGACATCCTTCGTCGGGATCTCATCTGCGTAAGGGCCTGTGTAGCGGGCCACGTGCAGGCCGGTTCGATTGTCGGTCCAGTAGATGAGCCCATCCTTGAACACGGGATACGTTCTGGCAATGCCCTGGGGCACGGGCAGCGCATGCCCGATCTCCCGCGGCGTCATCGGATTGGAGATGTCGATGACGCGCAGACCGTGGCCGTACCACGTGTTGAACACGAGGTTCTTGAACACCGTCGGGTTGTGGTTCTGCTGCGGGATCGGCCGGCGCTTGGTGACGCCATCCGGCTCGGTGATCGGCTGCTTCAGGCAGTCCTCGAGCCGGTTATCCGGAATCGCGAAGGCGCCCACCATCGCCGGGAACGCCTCCGCCTCGATCGAGACGATCCGCGCGTAGTTGAGCGGGCAACCGCCAAAATTCTCGTCGCTCAGCCAGACGTAAGCCGGGCGGCCCTTGGCGTTGCCCCGGACGAGCGCCGGCCGGTCGGGGATGATGACCGCGCTATGCGTGCCCGTCGGGATCGCGTTGAAAGGCGGGTAGGGGTCATAGCGCGAGCGCATCTCGAGCATCATGTAGCGCTCGAGCTTTGCCTGCGTCGGCGCGCTGGAGGCGAGATACGCCTTCAGCCCCGGATCGTCGTTGACGACCATGTGCACGCAGTCGTTCGCGAGCGCGGGCAGTTTCGAGGCGTCGATGCCGCCTTCCGCCGAGACGATCGTCGTGTGCAGGTTGCAGCCCGCCTTGCCCGCTGCAAGATCGGCGTCGGTGTGATGGGCGATGGCTTCGGTATTGAGCACATAGAAGCCGGAGGTCGTGCCGGCGACGTAGGCACGTTCGCCATCATTCGAGATCGAGATGGAATGCAGCTTGTTCTGCTCGGTCTTGTTCAAGGCGCCCGGAACGCCCCACAGGTCCTTGTTGACCGAGTAGTCGATGAAGCGGCCGTCGGAATAGAGGCCGGTCGCGTCAGGCTTCTCGTTGAGCCGCGGGCCGCCAGCGTCCTGTAAGGTAAAGGTCGCGTTGATCCGGGGATCCTTGAGGATCTCGCCCGTCTTCTCATCCGTGATCGCCATGACGTACAGGTCCGCGACGCGCAGGCTCGGGTCGTGCGGATCGGGCACCGCCGGCGTCCAGATGGTCATGTAGACCAGCACGCGGTTCGGATTCACCGGGTCGTGCCAGAGGTAGAACTCGTGCGACTGCCCGCCGAAGTCGTACACGCCGCTGGTCGACTTCACGAGGCAGGTGTTCAGGTCGATGTCGTAGACGATCTCGCGACCGATCGACTGCGTGCCGCCGTTGCGAACCAGGATCTGCCGCTCCTGGCCGGAGGAGGTGGTGTAGACGAGCGAGCGCAGCTCGCGATCGTCGAAACCCTGGTCGCCCTGGGCGAGGGCCGGAATCTCCCCCACCTGAACCGGCGGGGATTTCGCCGCATTCGGCTGGATGCGGAAGATGTTGATGCCGTGCTTCTGGCCGAGACCGTTCTCGTGGCCGACGAAGATGCAACTGCCGGCGATGCCGAGGCCGCGCGCGTCGCCCATCGCGTCGAGATCGCCGCCGGTCCAGTCGCCGGTCGCGGGATCCTTGACCGAGGGCACCGTCGCGACCCAGTGCACGGGCTCGATGTTCCGAAAGAGATGCAGCGCCTTTTCGAGGCGTGCAGCTCCCGCTCTGGCTTCGCCTTCCGTGGATTTGGCGTTGATTTTTCCGTCCTTGCCCACCCTGCGGGACGGAATCTGCCCGGTGGGCGTCGCGAAAGTCGATGGCTGGCAGCCGGCCGGGTCGTTCGAGTAATCGACGCAGCCGCGCGTCGAGTTCCTTTGTTGTGCTTCGGCAGGCACACCTGTGACTGCGAGTCCCACGGCAGCGAGCAGTCCGAGAACTGCAGCGTTGCGAGCCTTCCTCATCGACCTCATCCCCTGTGCCCTCTCAATCGCGACGAGGCGCGGAGAATGCCTGTTTACGCGAGCGCCCGCCAACCGGTCCAACCTTGTAAGCAATCATTGCGAATCAGGTAGTGGCACTCCCATGAAACGCAGTCCCTCGTAGTGGAGGCGTGCATGTTCTAAGAGTGTGACAACTCGGCATGGACCTGTCCTGAAAACGGAACAGCCACCCAAAGCGCGTCGGAGCGATTGACACCGATTGGTAAGCGCTGAAACGATCACCGCGCACACCCGGAAAGACCGTGAGTACGACACGGCACACATCGGGTTGCAGGGGGGACGCAGTGACTACTTCTGCGGCAGGCAGCTTCGCGCTGTCTTCTGAGATCGTGCGCGCTGAACAGTGCGACGCAGTAGGGCGGCACACAGAGGCCGTCGACTGGCTCGTTGCAGGCGTGCGCCGTAATGACGTCGAGGCGCTCACGCGTCTCGGCAAACGTCTGCTGGTGGGCGATCGCGCGCCGCATCTGCCGCGCGAAGGCAGCCAGTTCTTAGTGGACGCCTGGGGACGCGGCGGTGCTGAGGCAGCAGCAATGCTTTCCGTGTGTCTTGCGACCGGGATCACCTCACCCCCGGACCTGGTCGCCGCATGGGAATGCCTCATCACCGCCGCCGTTCGCGGTTGGCAGCCGGCGCAACAGCAGATCCGCGTGCTCGCGGGCGATGCCGTCGCCGGAAACGACTGGCGGCGCATCGCGCAGGGCGTGGATCTCGCGCGCTGGACGAGCGTGCCGCACTCCGTGGACGTGCACGGCAATCCGCTGATCCGCTCCTATCCTGCCTTCATCGAGCCTGAAATCAGCCGCTGGATCATCCAGCGTGCGCGAGGCCGGCTCGCGCCCGCGCTCGTCTACGACGCCTCCGTCGGTCGCACCACGACCCACGTGACCCGCACCAACAAGTCGGTGAGCTTCGATTTTCTCGAGACCGACTTCATCAACGTGCTGGTGCAGTCACGCATGGCCGCGTGCCTTGGCGTGCCGTTTCGGCATTTCGAGGCGATGACGGTCCTGCACTACGACGTCGGTGAGCAGATCTCCGAGCATTTCGATTTCGTCGACCCCAACGTGCCGGACTACGAGCGGCACATCCGCGAGCGCGGCCAGCGCATCGTCACGTTCCTCGTCTATCTCAACGATGAGTATTCCGGCGGTGAAACCGAGTTTCCCCGGCTCGGTGTCCGCCACAGGGGCCAGGGCGGCGAGGGTTTCTTTTTCGTCAACGCGTTCGCCGACGGCAGGCCCGATGTTCGAACCCTGCACGCCGGCAGAGCGCCTTCCAGTGGAGAGAAGTGGATCGTTTCGCAGTTCATCAAAAGCCAGCCGGCTTTTTAGAAAAGGGGGAGTTCCATGAAGAGTCTCGCTTCACGAGTCGGGGGCGGCACCCGACGCAATAGCGCTGTGTCCATTGCCGTAGCGCTCGCCATCCAGACCAGTCTCATGCAGATGGCGAGCGCGCAGGACGGTGCGGAAGGCGCAAAGACTGACGAGCTAGCGCAGGTCACCGTCACCGGGTCGCGCATCGCGCGCCGCGACTACGAGGCCAACAGCCCGATCCAGACGGTCGACTCCAGCGCCCTCGAGAACAAGGCGGCGGTCGCGATCGAAGACACGCTGAACAAGATGCCGCAGTTCGTGCCCGCGGCGACGGGCTACACGCAGGTGTCGAACGGCGAGCTGATCAACACGGGGTCGACGACGACGGCGGGCGCGGCGACGCTGAGCTTGCGCGGCCTCGGCCCCAACCGAAACCTCGTGCTCATCGACGGCATGCGTGCGGTGCCGGTCAACGCCACGATGGCGGTCGACATCAACACCATCCCCGCCTCCGCCATCGATCGCGTCGAAGTGATCACGGGCGGCGCCTCGTCGGTGTACGGCGCGGACGCCGTGTCGGGTGTCGTCAACTTCATCCTCAAGAAGAACTTCCAGGGCATCAACGTCGACGGGCAATACGGGGCCATGGAGAACGGGCTTGCGGGCAACGGCCGTTTCTCGGCGCTGATGGGCGTCAACTCCTCGGACGGTCGCGGCAATCTCATGGTCGGCGCGGAGTACGACAAGCGCAAAGCGGTCGAGTGGAAGAACGTGGAGTTCTACCGCAAGTCGATGTCCGATCCGACCACCAACGGCACGATCTCGATCGTCACCGATCCCTACATCACGTTCGGCGCGGACAATCCGCCGAGCGGCGCGGTGGTCGACTCGATCTTCAACCAGGCACCGGCCAACACGGTGTTCCGGAATGCGGTCGGGGCGGTCGGCGGCAACATGTACCTGAACCAGGACGGTACGGTGTACACGGGTGCCTCGATCTTCAACGGCGTTTCGCCGGCCGGCAAGGGCTCGACCGCGGGCCTGTATCGCTACAACGGGCCGCTGACCGAAGGCGACTTCGTGTTCCGCAAGATCGACGGGCAGGGTTACTTGCAGGAGTACATTCCGGGTCACAAGGCGAACGTGCCCCTCGAGCGCTATTCGCTCTTCGCGCGCGGCGAGTATCAGCTGACCGACGACGTTTCGTTGTACCTGCAGGGTAACAACACGGAAACCTCGACCACCCAGCTGTGGCAGGTCTCGCCAGCGACGGGCGGATGGAGCTCGACGATTCCTCACGGCAACGGCGTCTATGCGCCGTCGGTGGCGGCGGATGGCTCGACGCTGCCGGCGTATCGCGCTGGCGGTCAGTTCGGCCTGAACTGTCCTGCGACGGGGGGCTGCACGAACTCGCAGGCCTATCCGGTCAGTCCTGAACTGGGTCGGCTGCTCGATTCGCGTACCAATCCGAATACACCGTTCAACCTGAGCTACAGCCTCGACTTCCCGTACTACGGTCTGGGCAAGCCGCGTACGGTCGACACGACCCAGCGCACGGATCAGTTCTCGCTCGGCCTGCGTGGCAAGGTGAGCGCGCTCGATGGCTCATGGGACATCACGGCGTCGCACGGCACGAGCACGCTCGGTCTGTTGCTGCAGGGTTATGCCGCTCTGTCGCAGGTTCGCGCGGTGATCCAGTCGCCGAACTTCGGCAAGGGCTTCTTCGCACAGGGCAACTCGGGGCCGCCGGGCAATGGATTCGCGGGCGGTGTCGCGACCTGTACGTCGGGTGTTCCGGTCTTCAGTCCGCACAGCGCCATCTCCCAAGACTGCGTCGATGCGATGACTGTCCAGCTGCAACATCAGTCGAAGATGACTCAGGATGACTTCCAGGCGAACTTGCAGGGGCACTTGTTCAACCTGCCATCGGGTGAAGTCCGGTTCGCGGTGGGTAGCGAGTATCGCAAGAACGACTATCGCTACATCTTCGACTTCCTCAACACGCAGGACTCGTTCCTCGACCTCGGTCTCGGCACCTTCCCCGCCAACAGCACCTCCGGCACGACGTCCGTGACGGAGTACTACGGCGAGTTGTCCGTGCCGATCATCAAGGATGTGCCGGGTATCGAGCACCTCAATCTCGAGCTGGGTTATCGCTGGTCCGACTACAAGATCCAGGGCGGTATCTCCACCTACAAGGCGCTCGCGGACTGGGGCATCACCCGCGCGTTGCGCTTCCGTGGCGGTTATCAGAAGGCGACGCGCGCACCGAACATCGCTGAGATGTTCCAGGCGCAGTCGCAAACCTGGAGTGCCGCGGCCCCTGGCGATCCTTGCGGTCTCAACACGGTTGCGCCTTACGGCGTGAACCCGACGTTCAATCCGGGCAACGCGGCGAATGCGCGCGCACTGTGCCAGAAGCTGATGGGCTCGGGCGCGTCGGTGTTCTACGGCCCGGGCGCGGTACAGCCGAATGGAAGCTCGGCGCTGTGGTTCGTCAACGCCGTCGGTAACCCGAAGGTGAATCCGGAAGATGCCACGACCTACACCGCGGGTTTCGTGTTCCAGCCTCGCTGGGAACATCCGCTGCTCGCCGGATTCACGAGCAGCATCGACTACTATCGCATCGTGATCGACGGAATGATCGCGCCCGAGCCGGGCGAAGCGGTGTACCGCGCGTGTCTGAGCCCGGAGAGCAACCCGACGTTCGACGTGGCGAACGAGGCGTGCCAGCGCATCATCCGCAACCCCTCGACGGGTGGCGCGACAGCGACGAACGTGTCGTACATCAATGCCGGCGCCTCGAAGCTCAGCGGCATCGACCTCACGTTGGACTGGAAGGCGCAGATGGCCGACATGGGTCTCGCCACGCTCGGTGGCAACTTCGGGGTGAACATGACGATCAGCCGCTTGCTGCAGCTCGAGACGCAGGCGACGGCCGCATCGCCGGTCATCGACTGGGTGGGGAGCCTCGGGCCCTCGGCGGGCACCTCACTGAACCGTGGCGCGTTCAAGTATCGCCTGTTCACGAGCTTCAACTACGGGGTCGGCCCCATCATCGCGAACCTGCGCTGGCGGCATCTGCCGACGGCGAAGTCGGAGTTGCAGGCGACGTCCCCGTTGCCGGTCACGACGATGGGTGCCGAGTCGAGCTATGACGTGTTCGACTTCTCGGGTGCATGGACTCTGAACGACACCCTGCAGTTGCGGTTCGGTATCGACAACTTGTTCGACAGGCAGCCGGTCATCACGGGTCGCCGTACTGCCGCGGATCCTCAGCCCACCTCGGGCGCGGGAGTCACGGAAGTCGGCTTCTACGATGTGCTGGGACGTCAGTACTACGTGGGCTTCAAGGCGAAGTTCTGATGCGCAACGGAGCGCCGGTGCTCAGTGGGCACCGGCGCTCTTTCGGGCGAGCATCAGGAGCTGTGAGCTGAGCGTGAGGCCCGCCCTCTGGGCCTGGCGGTTGTCGATCTCGAACTGCAGGCGATCCGATTCGACGAACAGGCGGATGATGCCGCCGAAGTGTTCAGTCTCGCCGATCGTCAGCCGGCCGGGCTGAAACAGAGACGGGAGCGCGTCTTCCGAAGCGTCTACGTAAAGGATCTGCAGGTTGGCCGGAATGGCGTTCCGGTCCACCGATTTCACTTCGATCGGACTGCCGCCCACCGTACGACCGTGCGTCAGTGTGGCGATCGATTCCGCGATGCGCTCATCCCCGAGCACCCCGATCACCAGCGGATTCGGCACTCCGGACTCTCCGGTGCCCGGCCAGCGCGTGAACTTCGCGAAGTTGTAGATGTACGCCGCCTTCAGCTCGTGTTCGGGGACGGATCGCGCACCGGCGAGCACCTCGCTTCCCAGCGAGAAAAGCAGCAGCAGGACTATTCGACGCCGCACGTTCAGAACCGTCGCGTGATCTTGATGCGGAAGGTTCTGCCGTCC
>Ga0070665_100005597_pt1 | contig 12915 bp, 12 predicted proteins | sample KBSS13metaG_FD_65862 | JGI IMG/M metagenome (GOLD analysis project Ga0070665, IMG submission 65862) | Switchgrass rhizosphere microbial communities from Kellogg Biological Station, Michigan, USA - KBS S1-3 metaG | ecosystem: Host-associated > Plants > Roots > Rhizosphere > Soil ... | reverse complement strand
CGTCACGGAACTCGCCGAGAACCGCCGCGGCATACAGTCTGTTGAGGTGGGCATCCCGCTGCTGACAGCGCTGCAGGCCGCACCGGGCCCGCTCACGTTGACGGAGCTCAGCGAGGCGACTGAGATGACAGCGAGCAAGGCCCATCGCTACCTGGCCAGTTATGTTCGGGCAGGACTCGTGCGACAAGACGGCAGCACGAGACGATACGAGCTGGGCCCGTTGGCGCTCAGTCTTGGGCTTGCAGCACTCACCCAGCTCGACCTCGTCTCCCTGGCAGGTGAAGCCGCGCGAGACATCAGAGATACAACCGGACTGACCACACTGTTGAGTGTGTGGTCGGCGCGGGGCGCGGTGATTGTTGGCTGGTTACGCGGCGTTCAGCCGGTCATCACATCTCTGACGTTGGGAAGCATCCTGAGTCCCCTGTCCGCCGCGACCGGTCAGGTGTTCCTGGCAAACCTGCCCCGCGCCATCACTGCCGAGGCGGTCCGCATCGAACAACGCTTACGACACCAAAGCAAGATGGTCGGCCCGACAGAAACGCAGATCGAGGACTTAATCAGTCGCGTTCGTCGGCAGGGGGCAGCCTGGGTCGACAGCGGTTTCATTCCGGGTCTGCGCGCATTCTCTTGTCCCATTATCGACTACCAGGGTGAAGCGGTGGCGGCCATTACCCTCATAAGCGCGACCGAGGACATCGCCGATCCGAAGCACGCAGCGGCACGCGCCACGGCAAAGCGGTGTGCCAAGGTAAACGAACAGGCAGGAACACTCGTCTTATCTGGCCCGCGTCGAACCTGACACCGATTCCGACCCATCTCTCGACATGCATACTAGAGAGTGTTTGATCTATCGTCGACAAGCACGTCGAAGACCGAATGCATACCGAACGCATCCGCTCCCAAAGCAGATGCGCTACGAACGCCTCGGCAATCATGCCCGGTCGGTGCCATATTGAAGCGCACCAGATAAGTTCGCAAATTTTTCGCTCTTGCAGAACGCCGGGCGGCTCTCGCCTTGGTGAGTCTCGAGTCCAGACATGTACTCGCAGATCGGGCTTACGCCGCGCGTCATTTGCTGCAACGGCCACAGTTCGAAGTCCAGGTCCCGAATTCAACGTGAAGCTCGCACGTGTCCGTGGCATCGGCCATCTGCAGACGGCATATGAAAATCCCGCGATCCCCTTAGTTTTTCCGCCTTTCCAGGGCTCGCAATTGAATCTCTGTTGGGCAGATGATCTGTCCCCGATCTGACATCGCGGATCGATGGGTGCTAGAGAACTGATGGCATCATTTTTTCGAAAGCGACGCCGTCACATTCGCATCGCACGGCCAATGGCGGATGTGATTACGGGTGAGACGAGGTACGTGCCATATGCGATCGCGGCCAGGGGACATGAAGTCGAAAATCTACCGCCCGACGGCAGAATACAGAGCGGATTGATACATCGAGGGATCTATGGGACGCGTATTGATACCGCTTCCGGGCGTGGGAACCTTGGCGCTCGAGGAGGAAACATACCGGCACGCACTCGAGGAAGGTTCGAAACTAAATTGTCCACCCGAACCTTTCGAGGATCCCTACGAGCGTTTGCTTGATTCCAGACAATTGGCCGAAGTACTTCAAGTTCCGGTGACGTGGATAGAGCAGCAGGCACGCGAAGGCAACATTCCGTCTCTGCCATTTGGGCGCAGGAGAAGGTATCGCCGATCGGCTGTTGAATCTGCAATAAAACAGCGGAATCTAATCTCGGACTCTCTGTAACGATGTTAGTCTCAGCGCTAATCACTGCGTCATGTGAGAACCTCCTGATCAAGCGAGCGCCGCTGAAAACAGACCCAAAAGGCACGTGCAGCCGATGGCACGTCGTTGTCTACAACAAGGAGACAAAGAAGCACGACTGGCACACTGTTCGCGGCACAAAGGAGGACGCGAAGGCGTTCAAGCGTCCATTTGAAAGCGCGAAGCGGGACGGCGATTACACCGGTCCGCTCGAACGCAAGACCTTCGAGGAAGTCGCCAATCTGTTTCTGGACGACCGGCGCGCGAACAATCGCCGCTTCAGCACGCTCGAGGAATATCAGACGGAGCTCAAACTCCGCCTCCTGCCTCAGGCAGATCCAAAACTGCCGCCGCTCGGACCTCGCAACATTCGCAACATCAAGCGCGCCGACCTGAAGTCGCATTTCAACTCGCTGCGAAAGTGCGGATGCTCCGTCTCGCAGGTCAACAAATCGATCAAAGCCGCGAAGGTTGTCTTCACTTTTGCCTTCGACTCGGAATACATCACGACTAACGTCATGCAGCGGTATCCGAAACTGCAACGCGTGGAGGGCGAACGGAGGGCCAACCGCGGCGTCTTTGCAGAAGCTGAACTGCAGGCGATCTTCGAGAGCGCCACGCCGTTTGAATTGGCATTGACTGGGACGCTTAGTATCTCCGGACCGCGCCCGGGCGAAATCTATGCACTCGAATGGCCGGAGGTGTACCTGGATGTCGAGAGGCCATACTTCCGCATTGTGCGGACGTGGTGTTCGAAGAGCTTTCGCTTCTATCCGCCTAAAACCGGCGCGGGGCGTCGCACGGTGCCCATTTCGGCCTGGCTCGCAGCCATTCTGCGCGAGCATCGCGCTCGCACCGGGGGTGTCGGCTTGGTCTTTCCCAGCGAGGTCGGTACGCCGCTCAACAAGGCGAACGTCCGCAAGCGAGTGTGGATACCGCTCCTGATGCGAGCGAAGGTGCCTTACCGGGATCTGTATTCACCCGAGCCGCCGTGGCCCACCGCTCCGGCCAGCGGGCCACCGAAGCTGCGCGTTATCGTGGGCGGCCGGTCCGTCGGCACTGAAAATCAGCGGAACGTTAGAAAGCCGATAGAAAATGCGCCGGACGGAACGCCCAAGGCAGGTACAAGTGATTGATTTGACTGGCGGAGCGGACGGGACTCGAACCCGCGACCCCCGGCGTGACAGGCCGGTATTCTAACCAGCTGAACTACCGCTCCGGCTAGAGGGGCGCGCATCCTATCCGATTGACGAATGCGGCTTCAAGCTATTTCGACCCGAAGGGCTTCCAAAGCGGCAAGCGCCCTCACGCGCCCCACTCCTCAAGCCATTTCATGAACTTAGCCTCAGAAAAGCGTCACCAGCAAACTCCCCGCCAGCACCAGCATCGTCACCCCCATCAAAGAATCCAGCACCTGCCACGCTCTTGCCGTCCGAAACACAGGGCGCAAGAGCCGCGCCCCGAACCCCAGGGTGCTGAACCACGCTCCGCTGGCAGCGGCAGCGCCACCGACGAACCACAGGCGAGCGTCGGTCGGCTGGCGAGCTCCGATTGAGCCGATGAGCAGAACGGTGTCGAGGTACACGTGCGGATTGAGGAAGGTGAAGCCCGCTACCTGAGCGACTGCGTTCCGCATGGAGATACGCCGATGCGCATCCGCGGCGACACCCATGGAGCGGGCGAATCGCGCCCGCGAGAGAGCGCGAAAGCCATACCAGCCAAGAAAGATGGTGCCGGCGGCGGTCAGGAAAAACGTGAGGCATGGAGCCTGTCCGAGCACGCTGGACACGCCAGCGACGCCTGCGCCGATCAAAAGAAGATCGGCGACCGCGCAGAACGCGACGATCAGGACCACGTGTTCGCCTCGCAAGCCCTGGCGAAGGACGAAGGCGTTTTGGGCGCCGATCGCGACAATTAACGCTGCGCAGACTGCAAATCCGGTAGTGAAGGCTGACATTGGCATGCGCAAACCATGGCACCCTGCCCCGCCTGAATCCAGTTAAACTTACTGGAGCTGCTTAAGGACCGCTAAAGATGCTCGACTACGCCTCCATGTACGCCGTCGCAGTTGTCGTCAGGGAAGGCAGCTTCGAGCGGGCTGCTCGCGTGCTGAATGTCACGCCTTCCGCGGTGTCCCAGCGGGTCAAACAGTTGGAAGAGCGTGTGGGCGGTGTTTTGCTCGTCCGCGGGCAACCGTGCACCGCCACCGAGATGGGCCGGTTGATCTGCCGGCATGTCGAGCAGGTGGGCATGTTGGAGCACGAGCTGCGCGGCGCGCTGCCGAGACTGGCACCTGCCGAAGCAACGGACGAACGAGTAACGATTCGAGTAGCGGTAAATGCCGACAGCCTGGGTACCTGGTTCATTCAGGCGATGGCGAAATTCATGGAGACCGACAAAGCACTGTTGGATGTTGCCATCGATGACCAGGAGCACACGCAGGAGTGGTTGCGCAACGGTGATGTGTTGGCCGCGGTGACGTCCGATCCGCAGCCGGTACAGGGTTGCGAAAGCATTCCGCTCGGCAAGCTGAAATACTTCGCGGTTGCGAGTCCAACATTCATCAGCAGATACTTTCCCGGCGGCGTGACGGCTGCAGCCCTGGCCGCAGCGCCGAGTCTGAGATTTGGCCGCAAGGATCAACTACAAGCGAGGTGGGTGCGAAGCGTTTGCCGCCGCGATGTAGACATACCCTCCCACTGGATGCCATCGACACAGGCGTTTACAGACGCAAGCGTGGCGGGCATCGGATGGGGAATGAATCCTCAGGCGATGGTGGCATCGCATCTTCGCGACGGAACGCTCCTCGAGCTCGTCCCCGAAAAGCAGCTCTCAGTTCCATTGTTCTGGCAGCACACGCGACTTCAGATGCCGGTGTTGGCGCGGTTGACCAAAGCCGTGATTGCCGCTTCACGGGCAGCAATGAAATAGCCGATACTCCCTGAATGGCCAACCGAACGGGCAGCGCTGACCTTCCGCTTCATGGTGGATTCGTGCCGCCCTGGCTCGTTACGAGGATGGCGGCGCTTGGGCGCGTTATTGTGGAGGCCATTGTTCACCATTACGGCCGTGACGAGTTGCTTCGCAGGCTGGCGCACCCGTTCTGGTTTCAGTCGTTTGGGGCTGTCATGGGCATGGATTGGCATTCGTCGGGGATTACGACGAGTGTTATTGGCGCGTTGAAGCGCGGCCTTTCGCCTGTTCAAAGTGAGCTTGGCCTGTATGTTTGCGGCGGACGAGGGAAACATTCGAGGCGAACGCCAGATGAGCTCATACAGGTCGGCAACCGGACAGGACTGGATGCAGATCCGCTCGTGCGGGCCAGCCGCCTCGTAGCGAAGGTCGATAGTGCAGCGGTTCAGGACGGTTTTGACCTGTATTTACATTCCTTCATCGTCACCGACGACGGGAAATGGTGCGTTGTACAACAGGGGATGAGCGACGCGCGTCGCGAAGCACGACGGTACCACTGGCTGTCGGAAGACTTGCGTAGCTTTCTGGACTCGCCGCACACGGCAATCGAAGGGAAGAATAAAGGCGTTATCGTTAACTTGGCGGATGCGCGGGCTGCACGCAATCGCGCGGCGGGATTGGAGTTGCTCGAGCGCGGGCCCGATTTGACGATCGCGATTTTGAAGCGGTTACGCGACCACTCTGATCCCAACACGGTCGCGACAGACTCTACCCGCAGCAGCACGCAGTTGCGCGCGCCCACTCAACGCAGCAGGACTCACGCGCACGCGGGCAACATGGCTCTGAGCCTCTTCCCAGAACTCGATTCACAGTTCGACCCAGAGCCTGCATCAGTGCAAGATCAACCACCCCTGCCCCACCTCCACATGCCTGCCCATCATGACGTTCGAGCATCGGATGTCGTCCTCCGACGTTTGCACGGAGTCCTCGCGTCAGCCGCTGACCGCGGGCCGAAGGATTTCACCGACCTCCTGCTCTCACCCGGTGTTGGCGCGCGCACGGTGGCTTCGTTGGCGTTGGTGGCAGAGGTTGTTCACGGGACGCCATCGCGATTCTCGGATCCAGCGCGCTTCTCAATGGCGCACGGCGGAAAAGACGGGCATCCCTTCCCCGTGCCGCTTCGGGTATACGATGAAACCATCCGCGTACTGAAGAGCGCAGTGGATCGCGCAAAACTAGGGAACGCCGATCGCCTTCACGCCATTCAACGGCTCGACATCGAGTCTCGCGCGTTGGAAAAGGCAACGTCCGGGCCTACGTTTAATGAGTATGTTCGGAGCGAGCGCGCGAAGTCACCTGACTACGACGGTCGGACGGTATAGGTAACACTCCGGACCGAATGTAACACCGCTCAGCGCAGCGATCAGGTGCGCATCAAAGCAGCCAAATTTGCGATACTTACGAGCTCAACTCCGAAAGCGCGCCGAAGCCACCCACGCTGGGCCGGATGCATGACCGAATCACGCCCTGCCTTTGCGGCGCGATCCTCCGTACAGAACAGATCATTCCCATAAGCATAATGAGCGGCCAGGCTGTCGCCATCAGCCCATTCAGCGACGGCACGAGCCATCTTCCGCTCATCTCCCGGAGAGAAACGGGTCACTTTCAACATATGGGCATATCCGAGGCCCCTGGCTTCAATGGCCGCCGCAATCGATTCAAACCGCATCAGGCGCGTCGCAAGCGCCTCCTCGTCCGCGTCCTGTGCATAAAGCTCGGCACTGACATCGTCCATCCGAACGCAGCCGTTGCGCGGCGCGTTGAGAATACGCATACCGAGAGCCAGCGCCCGCTCGACCCGTGCGGCTGTCTCCAGCTCTCCGGCTTCGATAGTGAGGATCGTTTCGCAAAAGAACCCTTGCAGTCGCTTTGACTTCAGCGACTCATGAATAACCGTGCAAACCTCCCGCATCGAACCCGCTCGATCCGGCTGAGTGACCGGATCGAGCGTGTTGGTATCGAACGTGACCCGCAAGCCATCCTCAGAGAGTTCGGGGCTTGAAGATATCCGCCAGCCGATCCGGTGTCCCCTCAATACGCTCCAGATCCGGATACCGCGGCCCGCCGGTGTAATCAATTGAGACCGTACGGAAGTTATCCGCGTTACGGACCAGGAGTTGTATGGGCTGATGGCGATCGCGCGCCTCAATCAGGGCCTGATCCAGCAGCTCCTTCCTGTAAGCGACACCGTTGACCGCTATCAACATAGTACCCGTGGTCAATCCTGCCTTGTAGGCAGGCCCGTCCCAGACTACCTGAGTCAACCGAGCATCCTTATCGAGCGCGATTCCCAACGAGTAGGTCCGATTGACACCTTTGCTCATGTCTTCCACCTTCTTGAGATAGGCGGATTGGGTATCCCGGTACACCAGGCGCCATCCGGACCGCTCAATGCCCTGCAGCGGCGCACCGGGGCCGTGAGAGTCGAGACGTGAGCGCAAGAAGGCGGCCCAGTCATTCGGGACGAGTTGATTGAGAGTCTTGACGAGATCCTCAAATTTATAGGTCAGAGTAACGTAGCTGCCGTCATTGACGCTGAAGAAGCTCTTGGCAAAGTCATCCAGCGAAACTTTGCCATTGCTCATCTCGCGCAGACGCGTATCCACATCCAACCAGACCAGAGCCCCTTCGATATAATAGTCCTCGGTACGCTGATAGGACACCCACGACTGCGCGCGCCGCGCCAACATGATAGGTTGATTGTCCGTGTCCTGCAGATCGCGCCATGAGCGGCCTGCGCGCTGATCCTGCAGCGTTGCGGCCACATTGGCGATGTTACCGCGCACGGCTTCCTGGCTCATGAGGCCGGAGCGCGCTGAGAGCACGTAACCCCAATATTGCGTCTGACCTTCATAGACCCAGAGGAGGGAGTCAGCCATCGCAACGTTCAACGTCGGCGTCCAGAGATCCGCGGGACGCCTGAATTTCCCGTTCCAGGAGTGCGTCATCTCATGAGGCAGCAACTCGTGATCCGGCTCTGACTTCGCATAGTCCTTGAAGTATCCTGCCTTGACGGCATCTTCGCTGGAGCGATGATGTTCGAGGCCAATGGTGCCGAAGTGATCACTGATGGAGAACAGGAAATCGTAGTGATCAAAATGGTGTGAGTTGAACACGGCAGCCGCTTCCGACACGAGCTTGCGATGGGGAGCGAGTTGCTCCGGCGTAACATTCAACTCATCCGGGGAGTCGGCGAAGATGTCCAGGCGGACCGGTGCGTTGCCGATCGCCGGGAGATCAACGACCTTGGAATAAATACCCGCGAACATCGGCGAGTCAAACAAGGTGTTGAGCGGCGTGGTCGCGAATTGCACCACGTCACCCTGGCGCTGAGCGCCATCCAGTGCTGTCGCAAACTTCCAGCCCGCCGGGAGCGTGATCGTCGGCTGAACCCGGATGCCCCTCATGTAGTAACCGGCGGGATAGACCATCATGTTCAGCCACTGCACCCCTAAGATCTGAGGTGTCATCACCGTGCGGCCTTGATCGGTCGTGGGCGAGAGAAACTGCAGGTCGACCTCCAGCTCCTTTACTCCCGCGGGCACCTGCAAGTGGAACGAGTACATGTCATAGGCGTCACGCATCCATTCCAGGCGCTTGCCATTACCCTGGATGGTGAGGCCCCCTACCTGGTCAATCGGGCCTCGCGGTGAATGGCTGCCGGGCACCCATTCGGGATACTGCAGCACCAGGCTTCCGGCTTTGACCGGGATCGTCTCGTGTATGCGGAATATCCTCCGGGACAGATCGGTGGCATCGACTTTGAGCGTCAGCGTTCCCGGATAGGGAACGTCACGCGGCGTGACAGTGCCATTTTTCGCTTCCATACGAGCCATGACGGGCAAGGTCGTGGCAGCGATCAAAGTGGTTAGCAGCAGTTGCGGCGCAAGCCTGTTCACAATCAGCGACCCCCCGGGTGATGTTCCATGAGGGGCAGTATATCGGGCGAAGCGCGGCTTCCGTTTCGCTTTGCTCTTCTTCAGCTACAGCAAACTTCGAGGGCTGACGAGAATCCCATCTTCATCGCTATACACCCACGCGCCTGGCCGGAATTCCACGCCACCGAAGCTGACAGGAACATCCACGTGTCCCACTCCATCCTTGACACTCTTCCACGGATTGGATCCCATCGCCTTGATGCCGATATCGAGGCTGGCCAAAGCCACCGTGTCGCGCACGACACCCCAGATCACGAGCCCTGCCCAACCATTTTTCTGCGCCGACCCGCCGATCATATCGCCGACGAGTGCAGATCGTAGTGACCCTCCACCGTCGACCACCAACACGCTGCCATTACCCGCAGTGCTCAATGTCTGCTTGATCAGCCCATTGTCATCGAGACACTGGACGGTTCGTATCGGCCCGCAGAACCGAACCCGGCCGCCGTACTGCCGAAACTGCGCCTGGCAGCTTCGAACAATGTCGGCATGGGCATCGACCAGATCGGCGGTCGCAAAACTCATTTTCTCTCGCTCAGTATTTTCTCGAGATTTTTGATGGCATCCAAACTTGCACGTCGGCGCAGTTGTCCTAACATCTACCGCCTTTCTTTGCCGGCCTGCTCTGCTGCCCGGCCGCGTTTAACTGCATCACGAGCTGACAATGCTCGAGAAACGCGTTGAGCCGCTGCTCTGGCGTCAGGCGCTTCGCTTCCGCCAGCAGTGCCAGCTTGGCTTGTTTGGCAACTTTCGATTCCACCTTGGAATGGTACCAAGAGTGAAGTGGCTGCAGTTGTGCAACGATTGCACGTACGCGACGAAGGGAAGCACGACGCGCACCGTGCAAGGCAACCCATTGATTTCGTGGAACATCGTACCCGAGGCGCCGCGGTGTTGTGATACTTCCGCCCCGCTCCGGTATATATCCCCATGACCCCGGAACAGGCACTCGTGGACGCAAGAAGCTGCGCGGAAGTGGATTGGGACGCCGTCTATGCCGACCAGGCGCCGCGCGTCTACAACTACTTTCGATTCCGCCTGGGCCGGGAAGCGGACGTTGAAGACCTGACGGCACGCACTTTCGAAAGAGCGTGGCGCTCGCGGGCGACTTACAACCGCGACCTGGCCGGCTTCTCGACCTGGTTATTCAAGATCGCGCAAAACGTCCGGATCGACTTTCTTCAAGCGCACCGCGAACGCCATCTCCCGATCGACGAAGCGCTCCACGTACCAGCAGACCGCTCCCCCGACCGGGAGATTGAGCGCGAGTCGGATCTTGCACGCCTGAGGCGGTTGACGCAGGACCTGCCCGACCGCGAACGTGAACTGATTGCGCTGAAGTACGGCGCCGCCATCAACAACCGGCTGATCGCTCAACTGACCGGGCTGAGTGAGTCGAATGTCGGGACCATCCTGCATCGCGTCGTGCAAACGCTGCGCAGCCGATGGTGACTGGAGTGCAGGCATGAGCGACGATTTCCTCCACCGAATCCGCGTCGACCCGCCGCCGGATTTTCTTGCGCGACTGAAGTCGCGGCTGGATCTGCAACCGCCGCCCGCGGGCACACCATTGCGATTCAGCCGCTGGAAGAATCTTGCATTCACACTGCTGTTGAGTGGCAGCGTGTTCGCAATCACATTGCTGATCCTCAACCGGGGCGAGCCCGGCAACGCCGCCGGCACAGAGCCCAAACCGGCGCCCCGGACGGCGCCAGTCGCCGCAGTCGCCAAACCAACAACCAGTGCACAGGCCCCGGCCCCGGTAATCGTCGCGCCGAGCGACGCCAGCAACAAAGAGGCAGTGGTGAACTATACGGCCGTCACCACAAAATCGCTCGAGCCCTACTTGTCACATCTCACGGACGCGTATTTCAAAGCCCGGGGCCGGGCGATGAAGGTGATAGCCGGCAACTCCGTGGCCGACGCGCTCGCGGAATTGTGCAGCAAGGAGGAATCCGCCCAATCCGGGCAGCCGCGTCCGACCATCGCGCTGGTCACCCGTAGAATGACGCAGTCCGAATCCGACAACTGCCTGCACAATGTTGGAAACATCAATGAAACTGCGGTCGGATACCAGGCAGTGATGCTGGAGCGGAGCAAACTGTACGGCGCATTCAGCCTCACTCCGGCTGAAATATTTCTGGCACTGGCCTCGAAGGTGCCGGACCCTTCACGGCCCGGCGAGCTGAGACCCAACCCAAACACCGTATGGAGTGATGTCAACGGTGCGCTGGAAAGAGAGCCGATTGAAGTGATCGGCCCGGGCGGCTCGTCGGTGATCGGTCTGGCGGTGCGCGAAATTCTGCTGGAAGCCGGTTGCCGCTCGTTATCCTTAATGGCTACGGTGAAGGAATGCCCCGAGATTCGCACGGACGGCGTGTATACGGAAGTGGCAAATCCGCGCGACATCCCATTGATGCTGCAAACGAGGCCCAACGCGATCGGCATACTGCCGGCCGGCGATCCGGGATCGCTCGCGATCATCCCTATAGGAGGTATCCCAGCGTCCTGGGAGGCAATTTCCAACAGCACCTACCCGGGCTCCCGACCGTTGTATCTGTATGTGAGCGGCGCCGCCTGGACTCAACCATCATCGTATATCTCGAGCACCCTGTGGTTCACAGCATTCGAGGTGCGACAGCGTTTTGCCATCATTGTGCCGAACGGGAATAAACCATGAAGACTCTCGTCACGTTCCTGCTCCTCATTTGGACCACCGCAGTGGTCGCAATGGACGAACCGGACACCGGCGTACCCATTGAAAAGATTATCGCCTCGGTGGCTCAGCAGACACACCGTAAGTTCGTCATCGACCCGCGAGTGCAGGCGCGCGTCCACCTCATCGGTGAAGAACCTGCGCAGGTCTCCTACAACGAGCTCCTGACGATCCTCGAGGTGCATGGTTACGTCACGTTCGAGAGCAGCGGATATGTTCTCGTGATGCCGGATGCGAATGCGCGACAAGTGCCCCAACCCATGCTCACAAAAGACAAAACATTTCCCGATGCGCAAGTCGTCAACTACACAATTCCCATCCAGAATGGACCCGCAGGATTCCTCGTCCCGATACTGCGCCCGCTGTTGCCGCAGTACGCCCAACTCGCCGCGGTGTACTGCTCCAATACATTGTTGATCACTGACCGATATGCGAACGTCAAACGTATAGAAGCGATTGTGAAAGCACTGGATGTGGGCACCCCGTACAAGCCGGAGAAGTGCGAAATGGCCAACCCAGGCGAGCACCGTGACCAGCCGGTTAAGCGCAACGACTCTTGACGCCCCAACCCGGCGCGCTGGCGACCGGCGCCGGCAGCAGCTACGCTAGGGGGCTATGACTGACACCGACCTCGGGTCTCTGGCCACAGCGCCAGAGGCCGTCCAGCCCCGGAATTCGCCCCAGCGCATTCTGTTCGCCAGCCTGATTGGCACCACCATTGAGTTCTTCGACTTCTATATCTACGCCACAGCGGCGGTGCTGGTTTTTCCGAAGCTGTTTTTCCCGGCGAGCGACGCCAGCGCCGCCACGCTCCAATCCTTCGCCACTTTCGCACTGGCGTTTTTTGCCAGACCCGTGGGCTCGGCCATCTTCGGTCATTTCGGCGACCGCATCGGCCGCAAAGCCACTCTCGTGGCAGCACTCCTGACCATGGGGCTCTCCACCGTCTGCATCGGGCTCCTGCCGACCTACTCACAGATCGGAGTAGCCGCCCCCCTGTTGCTTTCGTTGCTCCGATTGGGGCAAGGACTCGGCCTCGGCGGCGAATGGGGTGGTGCGGTGTTGCTCGCCACGGAGAACGCACCACCCGGCAAACAAGCGATGTACGGGATGTTTCCCCAGCTCGGTGCGCCGATCGGCTTCATTTTTTCATCCGCCACCTTCCTGTGGCTGACCTTGGGTCTCAGCGACGCGCAGCTTCTGCGTTGGGGTTGGCGCGTACCGTTTCTCGCGAGCGCACTCCTCGTCTTCGTCGGCTTGTATGTTCGTTTACGACTGACTGAGACTCCCGCATTCAAACGCGCAATGGAAAATGAAGAGCGGGTGCGTGTGCCCATGCTCGCGGTCATCCAGGAACATCCGGCTACATTGATACTCGGAATGTTTGGAGCAACGGCGACGTTCGTTGTGTTCTATCTGATGACCGTATTCGCGCTCAGTTGGGGCACGTCCAAGCTCGGGTATCCGCGACCGGAGTTTCTGATCATGCAGATGATCGGTGTCCT
>Ga0070665_100005596_pt1 | contig 12918 bp, 9 predicted proteins | sample KBSS13metaG_FD_65862 | JGI IMG/M metagenome (GOLD analysis project Ga0070665, IMG submission 65862) | Switchgrass rhizosphere microbial communities from Kellogg Biological Station, Michigan, USA - KBS S1-3 metaG | ecosystem: Host-associated > Plants > Roots > Rhizosphere > Soil ... | reverse complement strand
CTCAAGCGCAACCCGATCAGCGCCCTGTTCCGCGGCGACATGCGCTATGCCGACCGGCTCGGCGACAACATCACCGACAAATATTATGCCGGCGAGCGGGCCGCGGCCGAGCATGACCTCGCCGCGCTTCACGCCATCCCGCGCGACCAGCTCAACGAGACCGACCAGCTGGCCTATGACGTGTTCGAATTCTCGACCAAGGATACGCTCCGCGGCCTCCAGCCGGACATGCTGACGCTCACCGCCGACCGGCCGCTCAACCACTTCTTCGGTATCCACACCTTCTATGCGACCTTCGCCAGCGGCAAGGGCGCGGCGCCGTTCAAGACGGTTGCCGACTATGAGAACAACCTGAAGCGCCACAAGGATTTCGTCACCTATCTCGACCGCGCGATCGGGCGGATGAAGGACGGCGAGAAGACCGGCGTGGTCGAGACCAAGCTCACCGTCCGCAACATGATCGAGCAGCTCGACAACCAGCTGAAGATGACGCCGGCCGACTCGCCCTACATGGGTCCGGTCAAGGACTTCCCGAAGGATTTTAGCGAAGCCGACAAGGCGCGCCTCACCACCGCCTATCGCGAGGCGACGGTCAACGACATTTACCCGGCGCTGACGCGGCTGCGCGATTTCTTCCGCGATGAGTATCTCGGCCATGCGCGCGAGGGCGTCGGGCTCAAATACATGCCGGGCGGCGACAAGCTCTACGCCTACCTCGTCCAGTCGACGACCACGACCGACATGACGCCCGAGCAGATCCACAACCTCGGCCTCAGCGAAGTCGCGCGGATCACCAAGGAATTCCAGAAGGTCCAGAAGCAGGTCGGCTTCAAGGGCACGCTGGCGCAATTCTTCGACTACATGCGCACCAGCCCCAAGTTCCAGCCGAAGAGCCGCGAGGGGCTGACGCAGGATTATTACAACCTGCAGAAGAAGGTCGAGGTGCAGGTCCCGCGCTTCTTCTCGCTGGTGCCGAAGTCGCCGCTCCGCATCCAGCCGTACGAGCCGTTCCGCGAGAAGTTCGAGGCTGGCGGCAGCTACCAGCCGGGAACGCCCGACGGGTCGCGGCCGGGCACGTTCTTCTTCAACGCCTACGACCTGCCGTCGCGGCCGACGTGGGAGGAGACGACGCTGTTCCTCCACGAGGGCGAGCCGGGCCACCACTTCCAGATCAGCATCGCGCAAGAGAATGAGGCGCTGCCGTCGTTCATGCGCTTCGGCGGCAACACGGCGTACGCGGAGGGCTGGGCGCTCTACGCCGAGACGCTGGGCTACGACATGGGCTTCTACAAGGACCCCTATGCCCGGTTCGGCACGCTAAATGACGAGATGCTGCGGGCAATGCGGCTGGTGGTCGACACCGGCATCCACGCCAAGGGTTGGACCCGCGACCAGTCGATCGCCTACATGCTCGGCCACTCGGGCATGTCGAAGACCGACGCCACGGCCGAGGTCGAGCGCTACATCGCGATCCCGTCCCAGGCGACGGCGTACAAGATCGGCGCACTGACCATCCAGCGGCTGCGCAAGAAGGCGACCGCCGAGCTCGGGCCGAAGTTCGACATCCGCGAATTCCACGCCCAGGTGCTCAATTCGGGCGCATTGCCGATGACCATCCTCGAGCAAAAGATCGACCGCTGGATCGCGGCCAAGAAGGGTGGCACGGCGGCGGCTGGCAAAGCGGAGCGCGGCCGCTAAAGGAGCCGGATGCGGCTGACCTTTACCAAGCGCGACGGCAAATATGACGACCTGACGGTCGAGCGGCCCGACGGGGCGGCGGAAACCATCCGCTGCCCCAAGCAGGGCATCATCCCGCACGACATGGTCCATTATGCGGTCGAGAGCACGCTCGCGCACCGCGGCTTCCTCGGCCTGGTCGCGGGCGGCGATGCGCTGGCGTTCACCACCGCGGGCGGCGAGACCGAGGAATCGATCGAGCGGCTGGTCGAAAGTTTCCAGGCGGAAATGTGGGGCGGGCGCGTGCCGGCCGAGGATCTGCTCGCGAGCTACGCCATCGGCTGTGACGCGCGCGGGCACGCTGCGGCGCCGGTGACCGTCGAGGATGTCGAGAAAGTCCGCGCGAGCCTCGACGAACTGACCGAGCAATGGACCGCCGTACCCATCAACGGATCGATGACCGTCGAATTCTGAAGGAGCCAGCCGATGCGTGTCGGAGTGATCGGCCTTGGCCGGATGGGAGCGAATATCGGCCGGCGGCTGATGCGCGGCGGGCATGAGGTGGTCGGTTTCGACCGCGACGCGGCGGGTGTCGCGGCACTGGCCGCGGATGGCGCGGCGGGCGCTGCGTCGCTTGAGGAATTGGCGGCCAAGCTGGAGGCTCCGCGCATCTTCTGGGTGATGGTCCCGGCCGGCGCGCCGACCGAGGAAACGGTCGCGGCGTTGAGCGCCCTCGCCTCACCCGGCGACGTGATCATCGACGGCGGCAACAGCTTCTTCAAGGACGACGTCCGCCGCCATCGCGAATGCGCGGCCAAGGGCGTGCATTACATCGATGTCGGCACGTCCGGCGGGGTGTGGGGGCTGGAGCGCGGCTACTGCCTGATGATCGGCGGGGACAAAGAAGTCGTCGACCGGCTCGACCCGATCTTCGACACACTCGCGCCGGGTTACGGCACGATCCCGCGGACGCCCGGCCGCGACCCCAAGAATGACCGTGCCGAGCGCGGCTACATCCATGCCGGGCCGGCCGGCGCGGGGCATTTCGTGAAGATGGTCCACAACGGGATCGAATACGGGTTGATGCAGGCGTTCGCGGAGGGGTTCGACGTGCTCAACGGCCGCGATTCCGAGACGTTGCCGGAGGATGAGCGCTATTCGCTCAACCTGCCCGACATCGCCGAAGTGTGGCGGCGCGGGTCGGTGATTTCATCCTGGCTGCTCGACCTCTGCGCCATCGGCCTCGCCAAGGACCCGAAGCTCGAACAATTCTCCGGGCGGGTCGCCGACAGCGGCGAAGGCCGCTGGACGATCGAGGCCGCGATGGAGGAGGCGGTCCCGGTCAACGTCCTCTCCGCCGCGCTCTACGCCCGCTACCGCAGCCGCTCGGACGAGCGGTTCGGCGATCAATTGCTGTCGGCGATGCGGTTCGGGTTCGGCGGGCATGTGGAAATGCCGCAGTAGACCGACACCCGCGACGGAAAGGCTGTTGGTGTTTACAGTTTCTCTGTGGACGCGAACGGGAAAGGCCACGGACGTTTCGAGAGCAAGGAAGATGGTTCGAAGACAATCTTCGCGGCCACGAAGCAGTAGCAGGGGGCGGGGCGGCCCGTGCACGCTGGGCCGCCCCCGTACCGCCCTTTCAATCTAGTCCCAGCTTTCCGCATGCGGCGCCGTTTTGCCGGCGCAATCTCTGCAACGGGTCGAAAGCGGTCAGATCCTACGACTTACCTCGCTTCAGTTCCGTTGGCTTCAAGGGACCAGAACACGTGGCTCAACACCTTGCGTCCGCCGCCAAGGCTCTTAACGAAAACGTCCGGCCGACCCTTCGCGTCGCGATGAATGGCGCGGCCCCAGCTGGCCATTGTATCGCCGACGCCCGCGTCGCTAGACTGTTGGGGAACGGGTTTTCCGACCTCTCGAATGCCGAAGTTGGTCGCGGCCGTTGCTGTGGCAGTCGTGAACCCGTCATCATGGTTATAGATGACGCTCAGTTCCTGGTAGTCGTGTGAGTTCGGATGCCTGTTGGACGGGCCATAATTAAAGCCACCGACCACTCCGCCATCAGGGGCGTTGGTATAATCCATGCAAGTGCCGAGGTTGACGTTGTTGAACGCCTCGTCCTGATGATCGAGACCGAAGTCGTGGCCGATCTCCTGACAGGCGACCAAAGCGCGCCATGCCGGCGTATTATATTGCGCACTGTTGAAATAGCTGTCGTTGAGCTTGGTCGTCGCCTGACTAATGTGACCGCTAGTCAGCCAGATCGACGCGATGCCAAGCCAGCCGCGATTCCCATAGGCAGAATTGCAGACGAGAATCTGTCCGGCAATCGGGCTGCACTTCTTGGGACTCGCTGACGAGCTAGCGGTATTAAGGGTAAGCTCATTCGAGCCATTCCAATCCGAAATCGAGTCCGCAACGGAAGTGTTCCATTGCGACGTGATCGAGGTGTTGACCTTGATCGTCACGTTCGAACCGTCTCCGGCCCAATGATACCCTCCCCAGCTGTGATTGGCCGAAGCCGGTGCGATGGCCCCCAGTGCAACGCATGCAACAAGCGCGACTCGAGTCGATCTTTTCATGGAAAGGTCCCCCTGTTCCTGTCGGCAGCTTCCCCAGCGCGCCGCCTCAGGTCACGCAGGCTCTGCCGTTAGACCTCGGCTGTCAAGCTTCTGAAAGGGCGTTCTTAGTTCTGCTTTGATCACCTGGATAATATCGGAATCACCCTCTGACAGTGAACTCGAAACTGCCACGATATTCGTTCCCGCGGGCCGTCGCCCGCCATTCGATGCGGTAACTGCCTGGCCCGGTCACAGACAACGGCAAGGAATAATGTGCTACCTCGCCGACAGCATGGACCATCATCGGCATCTTCCCCGCCGGTCCGCTCATGGTAACTTCGTCGAGACGCGCAGGCGGGTCGAACTGCAGCTCAAGACTATCGACGGGCTCCCGAACGGTTGACCCCACAGCAGGGCTCGACGAGATAAGGATCGAGCCAGTTGGTTGCTGCGCTGGTGGTGACTCCGTGGGCTGTACAGCACAGGCCGCAAGCAGCACGGCAGTGCCAATGGTTGAAGTGAGTGTCTTCAAACTTGCGACCATGACGATATGCAACGGCTGCGTCTGAACCGCAGTTCCAATCGGTCAAGTTCTCGGCGGGTGCGCGGTCGGATGTGGCCGATCTGGGTGGAAAGCGGACACTCCATTCTGTTAGCGCGGACCTAATCGGATCTATGGTCTGCCACTCTGCAATTTGACAAAATATCGTCGACGACGCGATCGATCGGCGCAGTTGCGTCAACGCTCACAGCGTTTTCTGGAAGCTGCCCTTTCGTCGCATACAATCGCGCAACGCCGAAATCAGTCGGGTCCCTTGCCACTCGCTCATCAATCCGCCCGTCGGCATCCCAATCGACTTCTGGCGCGGAGTGGCTCTTGGGTGCGGCATCCCAATGTCCGCAATGGGTCGAAAGCGGACGCTAGGCCTCCAGCGCCTCCGCAATCAGCCTGCGCGAATTGTCGATGCCGTAGAGCGCGATGAAGCTGCCCATGCGCGGGCCCTGGCTCGAGCCGAGCAGGGTTTCGTAGAGCGCCTGGAACCAGCCGCGTAAGGATTCGAACGGGTGGCGCTTGCCGACTTCGAACACTTGCGTCTGGATATCTTCGGCCGACGCATCCGCCGGCAGCTTGGCCAGCTCGGTATCGAGATCGCGCAGGGCGGCGGCCTCAACCTCGGACGGCGGGCGGCGCTGGAGCGTCGGGACGACGAAGTCGCGCGCATAATTGACCGCGAGGCCGATCAGCGTGTCGAGCTCCGCATCCTTGTCGGGCGACGTGTCGGGCGCGTAGCGCTGGACGAACTTCCACGCGATGTCCTTGTCCTGGACGCCGGGCAGCGAGACCAGGTTGAGCAGCAGCCCGTAGGTCAGCGGCAGCTCGCCCGCCGGCACCTCGCCGCCGTGGATGTGGTGCGCCGGGTTGCCGAGCTTCTGCTCGATCGGCTGGTCCGGATAATTGCCGCGGAACTGGTGATATTCGTCGACCGCGCGCGGCACGAGCCCGAGGTGGAGGTTCTTGGCCTTCTTCGGCTCACGGTAGAGGTAGAAGGCAAGGCTGTTGTCGGAGCCGTAGGTCAGCCAGTCTTCGATGCTGAGCCCGTTGCCCTTCGACTTCGAAATCTTCTCGCCCTTTTCGTCGAGGAACATCTCGTAGATCAGGCCCTCGGGCTTGCGGCCGCCGAGCACCGCGGCGATGCGCCCTGACTGGACGCCGCTGTCGGTCAGATCCTTGCCGTACATTTCATAATCGACGCCGAGCGCGACCCAGCGCATCGCCCAGTCGACCTTCCACTGGCACTTCGCCTGCCCGCCAAGCGCGCTCTGCTCGACCCGGCCGCCGTCCTCGTCGGTGAAAGCGATCATGCCGGCATCGGCGTCGACGACCTCGACCTGCACCTGAAGCACGCGGCCCGACGTCGGCGAGACCGGCAGGATCGGCGAATAGGTCTGGCGCCGCTCCTCGCGCAGCGTCGGCAGCATGATGCCGAGGATGTCGCCCCAATGGCGCAGCACGTTGCGCAGCGCGTCGTCGAATGCGCCCGAATTGTAGCGGTCGGAGGCCGAGACGAATTCGTAATCGAACCCATACTGGTCGAGGAAACGACGCAGCATCGCATTGTTGTGCGCGGCGAAGCTGCCTTCGCCGCTGTCGAACGGGTTGGGGATGCGGCTCAGCGGCTCACCGAGATGCGCGGCGAGCATGTCCTGGTTGGGCACGTTGTCCGGGACCTTGCGTAGGCCGTCCATGTCATCGCTGAATGCGATCAACCGCGTCGGATTGCCCGTCAGTTCCTCGTAGGCGCGGCGGACCATGGTCGAGCGCAGGACTTCGGTGAAGGTGCCGATATGCGGCAGGCCGGAGGGTCCGTAGCCGGTCTCGAACACCATCGGCTGGCCGTCAGGCTTGCCCTCGGGCCAGCGCTTCAGCAGGCGGCGCGCCTCCTCATAGGGCCAGGCCTTGGATTGCAGCGCGGCATCACGAACACGGTTGTCACTCATCGCCAGCGCGTTAGCCTGTGCACGTGCGCCGCGAAAGGAGTGCCATGAGTTACGCGATCCAATGCCATTGCGGTGCCGTGAAAGGCGAGGTCGACACCGACCTGCCGGCCGAGGCCGTGACCTGCAACTGCTCGCACTGTTCGGCCAAGGGGCTGGTGCTGGCGGCGATCAAGCGCGACCAGCTGACCATCACCAGCGGCGCGGAGGCGCTGCGTACCTATCGCTTCAATCGCCATGTCATCGACCACCATTTCTGCGCGGAGTGCGGCACCCAGCCATTCTCCGAAGCGGCGCAGGACGACGGCAAGCGGATGGCGATGGTCAACCTTCGCTGCGCGCCAGCCGCCGACCTCGACGCGATCCGGAAGATCGAGTTCGACGGAGCAAGCGTCTAGCTGGCGAAGCGTCGGCGGCGCTGCTAGCCGAGGGGCATGCGGCCGATCGCCGAATATGCGCCGATGGACCGGGCGACCTTCGAGCGCGAGATCGTGGCGAAGGGCGAGCCGGCGGTATTCCGCGGGCTGGTCGCCGACTGGCCGGCGGTGGAGGCGGGAGCGGACGGGCCCGAAGTCCTCGCGCGAATGCTGCAAGAGGCCGCAACGGACGAGCCGATCCAGGCCTGGTTCGCACCGCCCGAAGTCGGCGGGCGGTTCGATTACAATGCGGATTTCAGCGGCTTCAATTTCAATCGCCGGATGACGACCATCGGCCAGCTGCTCGAGCTGCTGCTGATGCAGCGCGGCCGGGAGCAGCCTTTCACGATGTACGCGGGCGGACTGCCGATCGCGAAGCTGGCGCCGGCGCTGATCCCCGGGATTCCAGTGCCCATGCTGGACATGGCCCGCGAGACGTTGATCTCGCTGTGGGTCGGCAACGCCACGCACACCCGGACGCATTGGGACCAATCGCAGAACCTCGCCTGCGTCGTCGCCGGCCGCCGGCGGTTCACCCTATTCCCGCCGGAGCAGCTGAAGAACCTCTACGTCGGGCCGCTCGATTTCACCCTCGCCGGCCAGCCGACGAGCCTCGTCGATGTCGATGCGCCGGATCTCGCCGCCTACCCGCGCTTCACCGAGGCACTAGCGGCGGCGCAACGGGCGGAGCTGGGGCCGGGCGATGCGCTGTACATCCCCGCCTTGTGGTTTCACGACGTGCTGTCGCTCGAGGATTTCGGGACGCTGATCAATTTCTGGTGGCGCGACGCCGAGCCGCCGCTGCTGAGCCCGCTCTACGCACTCTATCACGCGATCATCACGCTGAAGGAGCTGCCGCCGAACGAGCGCGCGGCATGGCGCAACATGTTCGACCATTATGTCTTCGGCGACGACGGCGACCCCGTCGCGCACCTGCCCGAACAGGCGCGCGGGGTGCTGAGCAAGCGCAGCGTGGAGCTGGTCGACCGCGTCAAAAAGCTGCTGGTGGACGTCCTCGGCCGCTGATTCATGTTCCATTTTCGTTCCGCTTCGCTTTAAGGTGCAGGCGTGCGCTTCCTGTCCCTCCCCGCGCTCCACGCGACCCATGCCGGGATCTGGCTGGCGAACGGCGAGGGCGAGGTGCGCGAGGCGAGCCGCGGCGAAGCGATCGCCCGCGCCGCCGAGACCCCGCACATCATCCTGAATGCGCCGCTGGTCGGGCAGCGGCTCGGCTATCCCGAGCTGTCGGGGCTCGACCTGCTCGAACTGTTCGCCTTCATCCATCCGGCGCGGTTTGCGGTACCGACCGCGGCGGGCCTCAGCCGCACGCTGGGCCTGGACCCGCCGGACAGCGAGACCGAGGCGGCGACGGCGTTGCAGCGCATCGCCGGCGCGCTGATGGCGGTGCTGGCGGATCCCGACTGGCGTGAGCGCGAGGGCGCGTGGACGTCGAACGCCACCCTGCATCGGCTCGGCTGGGGCTGGGCCCCGCTGATCGGCGCTCGGCTCGAGCGGCCGGAGCGCGGCGAACGCATGCTGTTCGCGCGGCTGAAGCAATGGGAGGAGGCGGGCGAACGGGTCCCGCCGCGCCCGGTGCTGGTCGATCCCGCCGATGCCCGCGCCAGGCTCGATCGGCTGACCGGGCGGATCGAACCGCGCGAGGGGCAAAAAGCGATGGCCGAGGCGGTCACGCAGGTGTTCGCCGCCAAGCGCGCCAAGGATTCGCCCAACCTGCTGCTGGCCGAGGCCGGGACTGGCATCGGCAAGACCCTCGCTTACCTCGCTCCGGCCTCGCTGTGGGCGGAAGCATCGGGCGGGACGGTGTGGGTGTCGACGTTCACCAAGGCGCTGCAGCGCCAGCTCGATGGCGAGGGCCACAAATTGTTCGCCAATCCGGAAGAGCGGAAGCGCAAGATCGTCGTCCGCAAGGGCCGCGAGAATTACCTGTGCCTGCTCAACCTCGAGGATGCGCTGCAGGGCGCGTTCGCCGGGCGGGCCGCGATCCTCGCCCAGCTGGTCGGGCGCTGGGCGGCTTATTCAAAGGACGGCGACATGGTCGGCGGTGACTTGCCCGGCTGGCTGCCGAGCCTGTTCCGACGGGCGGGTGCCGCGGCCTTGACCGACCGCCGCGGCGAATGCGTCTATGCCGGCTGCCCGCATTATCGCCGCTGCTTCATCGAGCGCGCCGAGCGGGCGAGCCGCGAGGCCGACGTGGTGATCGCCAACCATGCGCTGGTGATGGTCAACGCCGCCCGGCAGCGCGAGGACGCGCCCGGGCGGATCCTGTTCGACGAGGGCCATCACCTGTTCGACGCCGCCGATTCGACCTTCGCGGTCGCGTTCGGCGGGCAGGAAGCAATCGAGATGCGGCGCTGGATCGTCGGCCCGGAAGGCCGCTCGCGCGGGCGGCGGCGCGGGCTTGCGGCGCGGCTGATGGATGTCGCCTCCTATGACGAGGAAGGCGCGCGGGCGCTGGACGCGGCGATCGAAGCGGCGCGCGCGCTGCCGTCGGACGGCTGGCTGCAGCGGCTTGTCGAGGGCGCGCCGTTCGGGCCGGTCGAGCAGTTGCTGAGCGAAGTGCGCGGCATGGTCTATGCCCGCTCCAAGGCGCAGGAGGCCGGTTACGGACTCGAGACCGAGCTGGCCGAGCCCGATGGCGCGCTGGTCTCCCAGGCGGCGGCGTCGATGGCGACGCTTGAGGCGCTGCAGAAGCCGCTGGCGGCGCTGGCGCGACGGCTTGAGGCGGTGCTCGAAGATGCGCCCGACTGGCTCGACACGCAGGCGCGTGCCCGCGTCGAAGGCGCGATTCGCGGCCTGGCGTGGCGGCGCGAAACGCTCGCCGCGTGGATCGCCTTGCTGGCGCGGATCGGCGGCGAGGGCGACCCCGAGTTCGTCGACTGGCTGGCGGTCGAGCGCGTCGACGGGCGCGAGTATGACGTCGCCATCCACCGCCGCTGGCTCGACCCGACGCGACCGCTCGCCGCGGCGGTGATGGCGCCAGCCGACGGTGTGCTCGTGACCTCGGCGACCCTGCGCGGCGGCGAAGGCTGGCCCGCGGCCGATGCCCGGACCGGCGCGGTCCACTTGCCCAACGCGGCGCGACATTTCGAGGCGGAGAGCCCGTTCGACTATGCCGCCTGCTCCGAGGTGCTGATCGTCACCGACATCAAGGCCGGCGACATCGCGCCGCTGGCCGGAGCTTATGCGCGGCTGATCGAGGCGGCGGGCGGCGGGACGCTCGGCCTGTTTACCGCGGTGCAAAGGCTGAAGGCGGTGCATGCCCGCATCGCCGACCGGCTCGCCCGCGCCGGGCTGCCGTTGCTCGCCCAGCACGTCGACCCGATCGATGCCGGCACGTTGGTCGACATCTTCCGCGACGATCCGCGCGCCTCGCTGCTCGGCACCGATGCGCTGCGCGACGGCGTCGATGTGCCGGGCGAGTCGCTGCGGCTGGTGGTGATGGAGCGCGTGCCGTGGCCGCGGCCGACGGTGCTGCACGCGGCTCGGCGCATGGCCGGCGGCGGCAGTGTTTATGACGATCGCGTGGTTCGCGCCCGGCTCGCGCAGGCGTTCGGGCGGCTGATCCGGCGGCAGGGCGATTGCGGCCTGTTCGTCGTGCTGTCGTCGGCCTTCCCATCGCGATTGCTGTCGGCTTTTCCGCCCGGCGTGCCGATCCGCCGGGTCCCGCTCGAGCAGGCCATCGCGCGGGTCGAGGAACGGCTGGCGGCGGGCGTGCCCGCTCCGCTAGAACGGGTCGAGTGAAGCGCCTCGCCATTCTCCGTCACGCGAAGACCGAACCGCCTGCGTCCGGCATGGCCGACCTCGATCGAGCGCTCGAGGAACGCGGCTGGCGCGACGCGCAAGCGATCGGGACGGCGATGGCCGCGCGCGGCTGGCGCTTCGACCTGGTGCTGGCCAGTCCCGCCCGGCGCGTGCGCGAAACCCTCGACGGCATCCAGCGGGTCTTCGCCTTCGCTGGCGACGTGCGCTTTGAGCCGCACATCTATGAAGCGGGCGCGGGCACGGTGACGGATCTCCTCCGCCAGCTGCCGGACCCGGTAGAGTCCGTGCTCGTCGCCGGGCACAATCCGACGATGCAGCGAGTCGTCCTCGACCTCACGGACCGGGACGAAGGCGGCCGCCGCGACGTGGTCCGGATGAAATATCCGACGGGCGCCCTGGCGCTAATCGAGTTTCCGGCAACGACCTGGGCGGCGCTCGGGCCGGGCGACCTCGTCGACCTGGTCCTGCCCGGCGACTTGCGCGCATGAACAATGCGCCGCTCATCGCCGGCATTGAGCTCGGCGGCACCAAATGCCTGTGCATCCTCGCCCGGTCGCCCGACGACATCATCGAGGAAGTGCGGATCGCGACGCGCGACCCGGACGCGACGCTCGCCGACATCGATAAGGTGCTCGAGCGGTGGCAGCGCGAACCGGGTTTCGCCGCCATCGGCATCGCCAGTTTCGGCCCGCTCGATATCGATCCGGCGTCGCCCGCCTACGGGTCGATCGGCGCGACGCCCAAGCCCGGCTGGTCGGGCACGCCGTTGGTCAGCCGGTGGCAGCGTTTCGGCGTCCCGATTGGCTTCAACGTTGACGTCGTCGGCGCCGCGCGGGCGGAGCAGCGCTGGGGCGCCGCGCAGGGTCTCACCGATCTCGCCTACATCACGGTCGGCACCGGGATCGGCGTCGGCCCGATCATCGGCGACCGCTCGGTCGCCGGGCGGGGGCATACCGAAATGGGGCACATGCGCGTGCCGCGGATCGCCGGCGACGACTGGCCAGGCAGCTGTCCGTTTCACGGCGATTGCGCCGAGGGGCTGGCGTCCGGCAGCGCGATCGCGGCGCGGCACGGCCCCGGCCCGGTCGCCGACGATTGGCCCGGCTGGGACGCCGTCGAGCATGCGCTCGCCATGCTCGTCCACAACATCTTTCTCGGCATCCAGCCGCGGCGGATCCTGATGGGCGGCGGGGTCGCCGAGGGCCGGGCGTCCCTGATCGCGTCGGTCCAGCGCCGCGCAGTGGCGAGCCTCGCCGGCTATCATTCGGCCGACACGTTGGGTGACGATTATCTGGTTGCGCCCGGGCTTGGTCCCCGCGCCGGCCCACTCGGCGCCATCGCACTCGGGCTGACGGCGCTCACTGCTATCTGAGAAGGGCGCCGATCGCGTCGTCGAAGTGCGCGGCCATCGCCTGCTCGGCCTCGTCGGCGTCGCGGTTCGCGATGGCCATGGCGAGCCGCCGGTGGCGCCCCAGGATGTCGGTCTTCTCGTCCGCCGTTCGCCGCGTGTCCCACGCCCGCGGCACGGCGACGCGCATCAGCGGCACGAACGACATCACGATCTGGTTGAACAGCGCGTTGCCGCTCGCCTCGGCAATGGCAAGATGAAAGTCGATGTCGTCTTCGGTGGTTTGCCCGTGCGGCTGGTCGTCCTGGCCCATCGCGTCGGCAAGCGCGACGATCCGCGCGGCCTGCAGGCTGGTGGCATTGCGCGCGGCGAGCGCGGCCGTGCGCATTTCGATGGTCCGGCGCACGTCCCAGATATCGGCGACCTTGATCTGGTCGGTCGACAACGCGTGATCGAGCGACGCCGCAATCACCGAGCCGTCGAGCGCGCCGACTTTCGCCCGGCGGCCGTTCGCGACATCGATCAGCTTGAGCGCCGCAAGCCCGCCAAAGGCTTCGCGCATGACCGCGCGGCTGACCCCCAGTTGCTCGGCGAAATATCCTTCGCCGGGCAAGGTGTCGCCGACGTGCATCGC
>Ga0070665_100005595_pt1 | contig 12918 bp, 12 predicted proteins | sample KBSS13metaG_FD_65862 | JGI IMG/M metagenome (GOLD analysis project Ga0070665, IMG submission 65862) | Switchgrass rhizosphere microbial communities from Kellogg Biological Station, Michigan, USA - KBS S1-3 metaG | ecosystem: Host-associated > Plants > Roots > Rhizosphere > Soil ... | reverse complement strand
CAGGCGTTCGCGCAGGAGCTGCGGCTGCTGCCACGGGCACCGGGCGATCGGACGCGCGGCAGGGCCGGCATGACCGCGGACGCATCGCTGGAGGTCGGATGACCCGGACGTGTGTCCAGCAGCTGTGGAACATCTCAAACGCACCGGGGCGAAGCCGATGACGGGTACAGCCATGATCCTCAAGACCGCACGCACGCTCGCTCTCGCCCTTCTCGCGTTCGCCGTGGCCCTTCCCGCCGCCGCCACCGCCGCCACCGCGCGCACGTCGTCCGTGCCGACGGTCAGCAACGTCGCCCCGCTGAACATCGCCATCGGTGACCAGCTCACCATCACGGGGCGCAACTTCCGAGCAGGCAAGGGCAAGAACACGATCGTGTTCAAGCGCGACGGCCAGCGCGCGGTCTTCGTCACGGCGGAGCAGGCGACGGAGACGCAGATCACGCTCACGGTCCCGGCCAAGCTCTCGCAGTACCTCTCGCGCCAGACCGGCGGCACGGCGCGCCCGACGCGCTTCCGCCTGCGTGTGCTGTCCGCGCGCTTCGGGCGCGCGTTCACCGCCACGAAGCTGTCGCCCGTGGTGACCGAGGCAGGCGCCGCCGCGAAGACGCCGACGACCGGCACCGCGAAGACCCCGGCCCCGACGGTCATCCGCAACACCGCAGGCGCCCAGGTGGTGGTCCCCGTGGTCGCCGATCCCGACTGCGATGCCGACGGCCTGCGCAACTCGGTGGACACGGACGACGACAACGACCTTCTGCCGGACACGCTCGAGGCGACCCTGAAGACCGACGCCTGCAACTGGGACACCGACGGCGACGGCATGGGCGACGGCTGGGAGTACCAGTCCGCTCGGCAGCTGAACCGCGTCTCGTGCCCCAGCACCGAGTACCCCGTGCCGTGTGACGCAGCGCAGCCGTACCCCCGCAAGCGCCCGTACCCGAACCCGCTGGACAGCTCCGACTTCTCCGCGGACTACGACCGCGACTCGCTGCACAGCATCGAGGAGTACACGGCGTGGGCCCGCCACCCGGGGCACAGCCTCACGGACGCCGGCATGTGGTACAGCGACGGTCTGCAGGCCAGCCAGGACACCGATCCGACCGACGGCTGCCGCGGCATCGCCGCATACGACCTGGCGATGCCCGTCGACCTCGGCTTCACGCTGCCCATCGGCGTCACCTGGACCATGCCGAACGCGTACAAGCGCTCCCTCGACCTGAACGGCGACGGCTGCCTGACGGACGAGGAGCGCGACGAGGACGGCGACCTGCTCTCCAACTACGACGAGCTCAGCGGTCGCATGGTGCCGGGCTACTGGAAGGCGAAGTACCCGGACGAGGTCGGCGGCACCCCCTACGAGAACGGCCTCGACTGGCTCGATCCGGACTCCGACGGCGACGGCACGATCGACGGGCTCGACGACCAGGACTTCGACGACTACCTGAACATCGAGGAGCTCACGCGCGGCATCCGGAGCGTCACGGAGACGGTCGACGTCCCGCGGCTGAACCCGGACGGCACGCCGGTCCGCAACACCAACGGCGACCCGATCGTCGACAAGGTCCCGAAGTACCCGGTGGGCACCACCGGCCTGTGGGTCAACCCGTTCAACCCCTGCTACCCCGACACGGACTCCCGGAGCTGCGACCGGGTGCGCCCCATCGGCCAGGACTGGACCATCGAGGACCCGGAGGCCAAGAACCAGTGGCCGGTCCCGAGTGGCCCGCAGCCGCCGAGCCACCTGATCGCGCGCCCGCACTGACCCAGGGCCGGATCTCCTCTGCGACGCCCGCCTCGAGCGGGCGTCGTGCGTTCGGGGGGCGAACATCGCACGCCGCCGGCCTACCGGTGGTGTGAGCGACGAACTGGAAGGTCTTGCCGCCGCGTTGCGCGAGCGGCTCGTACGTGAGGCGGGCGCCGGGGAGGACGGCGATCTGCACGCCCGCATCCGCGCCCTCGTGGAGCGCGAGGCCGGGGTGCTGGACCCCGACACCCGCGAGGACCTCGTGGGCCGCGTCATCGAACGGTCCTTCGGCCTCGGCGCGCTAGAGCCCCTCCTGCGCGACCCGACCGTCGACGAGATCATGGTCAACGGTCCGGGGTCGGTGTTCGTCGAGCGGGCCGGCCGGATCGAGGACGCCGGCGTCGCCTTCGACGCGGAGGCCGATCTGCGACACGCGATCGAGCGCATCCTCGCGCCGCTCGGCCGGCGCGTCGATGAGGCCGAGCCGCTCGTTGACGCCAGACTGCCGGACGGCTCGCGGGTCAACGTCATCATCCCGCCGCTGGCGGTCGACGGGCCGGTGCTCACCATCCGCCGCTTCCGTCGGGCGGGCTTCACGCCGGACGATCTCGTGGCGGTCGGGACGTGGTCGGCGCCGCTGCGCGAGCTGCTCGCCGCGGCAGTGCGGGCGCGGCTGAACGTCCTCGTCAGCGGCGGTACGGGCTCGGGCAAGACGACGACGCTCAACGCGCTGTCCTCGTTCATCCCCGGCGGCGAGCGGATCGTCACGGTCGAGGACGCGGCGGAGCTGCGCCTGCAGCAGGCGCACGTGGTCCGCCTCGAGGCGCGGCCGGCGTCGCTGGAGGGCCGCGGCGAGGTCGACGTCCGCCGGCTGGTGCGCAACGCACTGCGGATGCGACCGGACCGGATCATCGTCGGCGAGGTCCGCGGTCCTGAGGCGCTCGACATGCTCTCGGCGATGTCCAGCGGCCACGACGGCTCGCTGTCGACCGTCCATGCCGGATCGCCGGAGGAGGCGCTGCGCCGCGTCGAGACGCTGGCGCTCATGGCCGGAGTGGGCCTGCCGCACGCGGCGGTGCGCGACCAGGTCGCCGGCGCGTTGGATCTCGTCGTGCACCAGTCCCGGATGCCGGACGGGAGCCGCCGGGTCCTGTCGGTCGTCGAGGTGGTGCGGGTCGCCGGCGGCCCCGGCACGCGCGAGCTCTACGCACTGCGCGACGGCCGGCCGACCTGGGGTGCACCACAGGGCGACGGCGTCGCCGCACGGCTGCGGGAGGCCGCATGACCGGGGCGCCGCTGCTTGCCGGGGTGGCAGGCGCATGCGCCGTCGGCGCCGCGTGGGACGTGCTGGTGGTCGCCGAGCGCGCCCGCGTCCCGGCGCTCGTGCGCCGCACGCTGGCGCGCGTGCTGGCAACCGGGCTCGGAGGCCGCGAGCCGACGAGCGCGGAGCGCCAGCGACTCGCGGCGCTCGGCACGCTCGTGCTCTTCGCGGCGGGGTGGCTGCTCGGCGGCGTTCTCGCTGCGGCCACGCTGGCGGCGGCGGGCCCGGCCGCGGCCGCAGCGCTGCTGCGGGCCCGGCGGCGGCGCTGGCACGCCGCGCTCGCCGAGGGCGCGCCCGCCGTGGCGCGCTCGCTGGCCGACGCACTGACCGGCGGCCACTCCGTCCGCGGCGCCATCGCCGAGGCCGCGGCGTCCGGCGGTGTTCCCGGGGCGGCGGGCGCGCAGCTGACGCGGTGCGCGTCGGAGCTGGCGCTCGGCGAGCGCACCGAGGTGGTGCTGACGAAGCTCGCGCGCCGCACGGGCCTGCCGGCCTACGACACGCTCGTGGCCGCCATCCTGCTGCAACGTGACGCAGGCGGGGACCTCGCCGGTCTCCTGCGCGGCGTCGCGCGCTCGCTGGAGGAGAGCGCGCGGGTGGCCGCGGACGCGCGCTCCGCCACCGCGCAGGCGCGCTTCACCGCCGGCGTGGTGACGGCGCTGCCGGCCGGCGCCGCGGCGCTCGCCGAGCTTGCGCAGCCCGGCTACCTGCTGACGCTGGTCAGCGCGCCCATCCCGGCGGTGCTCGCCGCGCTCGCGGCGGTGCTGCAGATCGCGGCGCTCGTGCTGGTCCGCCGGCTGGGGAGGGTGCGGAGGTGACGGTCGTCCTCGCGGCGCTCGCCGGTGGGCTGCTCGCCGTCGCGCTCGCCGAGCTGGCTGCGACGTGGCGTCGCCCGAGCGCCGGCCGAGGCCGCGCGCTGGCGCGCCCGCTCGGCGCCCTCGGCCGCCGCGCCGGCGTGCGGCTGCAGCCCGGCGACGTCGGAGCCCGGCTCGCGGCGGCCGGTGCGCCGCCGGGCATCGGCGTGGCCGATGTCCTCGCCGTGAAGGCCGGCGGCGCCGTCGCGGGCGTGCTCCTCGCGCTGCCGCTCGCAGCCGCGGCGCCCGGCCGCCTCGCGCCGGTCGTGCTCCTGGCCGCGCCCGGGGCGGGGTTCCTCGCGCCGGACGTGGTGCTGGCCCGACGGGCGCGGCAGCGGGCGGCGGTGCTCGCGCGCGAGGTCGCCGACGTGCTCGATCTGCTGCGCGTCGCGGTCCAGGCGGGTCTCGACACCGGCCGCGCGCTGGGGGAGGTGGGGCGCCGCCGCGGCGGCCTGCTCGGCGGCGAGCTGCGGCGCACCGCGCGCGAGCTGGAGCTCGGGGTCCCGCGCGCCAGGGCGCTCGCGGGGCTCTCGGCGCGGTGCCCGCTGCCGGAGATCGCCGCGTTGACGGCTGCGATCGGCCGCGCCGACCGCCACGGCGCCCCGCTCGCGCCCGCGCTCGAGGGCCTCGCCGCGGAGGCGCGGGGCGAGCACGCGCGGCGGCTGCGCGACGCCGCGGCACGCGCGGCCCCGCAGATCCAGCTCGTCGTGGCGCTGCTGCTCGTGCCCGCGGTGATGCTGCTCGTCGCGGCCGCTCTGGTGCAGGCGTTGGTCCCAGCCGGTTAGGCGGCGGGCTCTGCGGCGGCGCCGTCGACGCGGCCGAGGTACCAGTCGGCAGCGCGCTGCTTCTGGGCGCGGACCGCCGCGGCCGCGGCGTCGCCGTCGCCGCGGGCGAGCGCCTCGTAGATCAGCTCGTGCTCCGCCGAGGAGCTGCGCAGGCTCTCCGTGTCCGTCGAGAAGATCCGCCGGCACCAGTCCGTGGAGTCCCACAGCGAGCCGATCATCGTCTGCAGCCGCGCGAAGGACTGCGCGGCGTAGGCGCCGAGATGGAACTCGCGGTTCAGACGCCCGTACTCGGCGACGTCGGCGCGCGCCTCGGCGTCGGCCATCGCGTCGAGGATCCGGCGCAGCTCCGCCAGCTGCTCGGAGGTGATCTCCTCGGCCGCTCGGCGCACGGCCAGCGCCTCCAGCTCGGCGCGGATCGCGAAGAGCTCCTCGATCTCGTGGCGCCCCATCCGCGGGACGATCGCGCCCTTGTGCGTCGCGAACTCCAGCAGCCCGTCGGCCTCCAGGCGCTTGACGCCCTCGCGGGCCGGGATGTCCGACACACCGAGCTCGCGTGCGACCCGGCTGATCGGCACACGGTCGCCGGGCGCCAGCTGCCCGCTGAGGATCCGCTCGCGCAGCTCGTCGTAGACGATGTCGGCCTTCGTGCGGAACGGCAGCGGCGCTGTCATGCCGGCAGTCTATGGTTCGCGGCGGCGCGCTCTATAGACGGTAGGACGCCGCTTCAGCGCGCCACCGGCATCAGGCCGTGGTCCCGGAAGCCCTCGGGCCGCCACTCCGCCCAGCGCGACCACCACCACGAGTCGTCCGCGTCCCAGGTCCGCGCGACGAACGAGCCCTCGTCGAGGATGTGCTCCATGTCGGCGTAGTACTCGACGACGCTGCCGGCGGGCTCGAGGAAGTACACGGCGATGTTGTTGCCCACGTTGTGTCGGATAGGCCCCCAGAGCGGGCGCCGGCGCTGGTCGCCGAGCAGGTCCGCCATGCGGCCGATCTCCCCGAGGCTCTGCACCGCCCACGCATGGTGGTGCAGCGACCCGCGCCCGCGGAACAGCCCGATGCCGTGGTGCTCGGAGTTGCAGCGCAGGAAGAAGCCGTCGGGGCCGACGTGGTCGGACACCCGGAACCCGAGGACGGTCTGCAGGAACTCGGCGACCACGGGCGGGTCCTTCGGGTGCATCGTGAAGTGCCCGAGGCGTGACGGTCGCAGGCCCGTCGGCGAGAACGGCGCCTCGCCGCGTGGCATCCCAATGTAGATCTCGTAGGTCACGTCGTCGGGGCCGACGAACGCGAAGCCGTCGGCCAGACCCGGGTCCAGCGCCCCGTCGCTCACGACCTGCAGGCCGGCCTCGGCGACCCGCGAGCGCGCCTCGGCGAGGCCCGCCTCGCCCGCGGCCAGCAGGCCGAGATGGTCGAGGCCGTCCTCGTCGGCCGCGACGTACTGCAGCGAGTGGTGCTCGTCGCCGACCCGCAGATACGAGGTCGCGCCGTCGCGCAGCGTCTCGCGCATGCCCATCGTCTCGACGGCGTGCGCCACGGCGGCGTCGAGGTCGCGGGTGCGGATCGCCAGGTGGCCGATGCTGTCGACGACGCTCGCGCTACTCATGGCCGCTGGCCTCCGGCGCGCCGGGCACGAACTCCGGCCCCTTCCACGCCAGCCAGTCGTCGATGTCCATCGTCTCCAGGTCGATGTTCTCGAGCGGGGGGTAGGGGCGCGTCACGCCGTCCCAGCCGATCTGGTCCAGTCCCCAGAACAGCTCGACCATGTGATCGTCCGGGTCCCAGATGTAGACGCGCAGCTGCACGCCCGGACCACCTGTGCGCATCCCGGCGATCGGGATGTCGTTGTCGCGCGCGTAGCGGGCGATCTTCTGGAGGGCCTCGAAGCTCTCCATCTCGAAGGCCACGTGGTGGAAGCCCGGCACCGACAGCGCGCGCGGGTCGTGCGGCCGCTCGGGCACGACGCGCAGGCCGAACAGCGACACGACGTGGTGGTCGGAGTTGCAGCGCATCCAGACGCCTTCGTAGAACGGCGCGTCCTCCGGGTACGGCATCCGGTCGGAGACCTGGAAGCCGAGCACGTCCTCGTACCAGGCGACGAGCCGCTCGAGATCGGTCGAGACGAGCCCGATGTGGCCGATGCGGCGCGGCCGGACCGTCACGACGCCGGCTCGTCGATGACCGGGTTCTCCTGCACGCCGACGCCCTCGAGCGTGATGCGCACCGTGTCCCCGGCGACGAGGAACTCCGGCGGCTCGCGGAAGTTGCCGACGCCCGACGGCGTGCCCGTCGCGATGACGTCGCCGGGCTGCAGCGTCGTGAACGTCGAGACGAACTCGATGATCGTCGGCACGTCGAAGATCATCGACGCGGTCGTGCTCGACTGCTTGACCACGCCGTTCACCGTCAGCTCGATCGCCAGCGCGCCCGGGTCGGGGATCTCGTCCGCCGTCACGAGGTCGGGTCCGAACGGGCCGGACCCGTCGAAGTTCTTGCCGGCGCCGAACTGGATCGGCGGCTTCTTGATCTGCCAGTCGCGGATCGAGACGTCGTTGAAGATCGCGTACCCGGCGACGTGGTCGAGCGCGTCCGCCTTGGAGACGTGGCGCCCGCCACGGCCGATGATCACCGCGAGCTCGGCCTCCCAGTCGACCGCCTTGGAGACCCGCGGGACCTGGATCGGCGCGCCGTCGGCGATGAGCGACTGCGCGAAGCGGATGAAGAGGTTGGGCTCGGACAGCACGTCGAGCTTCGCCTCCGCGGCGTGCTCGGCGTAGTTGCGCGCGACGCAGATGATCTTCGGCGGGCGCGGGACGACCGGCAGCAGCTCGATGTCGGCGGGCGCGTGATGCTCGGGCGTGGCCGCATCGAGCGCCGCGCGGGCGGCGGCCATCGCGGCGTCGCCGCCCTCGAGCAGGGCGACGATGTCGGTCGGGACGTTCGGGTCGACGGAGTTGAGGTCGACGACGGCGTCGCCGGCGCGGGCGCCGAGCCGTGTCTCGCCGCCACTGCGGTAGGAGATGAGTCGCATGGATCCTTCGTGGTCAGTCGGTCAGCAGGACGACGCGCACCGGCGAGCCGGTGCCGCCCGCGATCTTCAGCGGGAGGGCGAGGAAGAGCCCCGTCGCGGGGACGTCGGCGAGCCCGGTCAGGCCCTCGACGATGAGGATGCCCTGGGGCAGGAAGTGCTCGACATGGCCGTGCGCGCCGAGCATCTCGCCGTCGCGCGCGGCGACGTCGCAGGCCGGCGTGTCGCACGCGACGGCCACGACGCCGAGGTCGGTCAGGTACGTGCACGCCTCGGGGGAGAGGCCGGGCTCGTTGGCGCCCCACCAGCCGTCGGGGCGGCCGTTGGCGCCGCCAGGACGGTTCGCGTCCCAGCCGAACTCGATGATCGCCACGCTCCCGGGCTCGAGCGAGAACCCGTCGCGCTCGGCGGCCGCCGCGAGGTGCTCGGGACCGATGAGGTCGCCAGGCTGGTGGTCGTCGGGCTTGAGGTCGAACTTGCCGAACGGCCGCAGCAGCATCGCGTCGACGGGGACCTTGTCGGCGGTCAGGCCGTCGGCGTCGAAGTGGAACGGCGCGTCGACGTGCGTGCCGGTGTGCTCGGAGAACGCGACGCGATTCGCCGCGGCGCCGACCTCGGCGTGCCCGAACAGCGGTGCGATCTCCGGCGGCTCGTACATGAACCACATGGGCATGTCGGCGTCGATCGTCGGCGAGGCGTCGTGCACCTTCAGGCCGCCCAGCGCAGCCAGGAGACCGCCGATCGAGCTCGATGAACCGGTGTCGGCCATGTGCACCTCTCGCTTTCCCTCGTTGTGGTCGGGCGCGGTCACGCGCCCCCGTCGACCAGCGGCATGATCTTCGTCTCGATGTCCAGCACGACCTCGCGCGTGAGGTGCGGCGGCGCCCAGAAGGACACGTTGCGCAGTCCCGCGGCCTGCAGGCCGTTCAGCACGTCGGCGATCTCCTGCGCGGTGCCCACGAGCACCGCGCCGCGCATGATCTCCTCGGTGAGCACCTGGTCCTCGCCCTCCAGGAGATGCGACAGGTGGCCGCGGTGGGTCTCCTGGTGCATCCGGTCGCGCGGGACGTCGAAGCGGGCCAGGACCTCGCGCTCGTAGACGTCGATGCGCTCCTGCAGGTGGGGGGGCAGGTACGGGCGGATCTCGGGGTGGTCGGCGTAGGCGTGGAACGCCATCATCGCGCCGGGACCCGCCTGCTCGAGCGCGCGCTCGGACGTCGCAGACTCGCCCTCCTCGAGGACGCACGCGCAGATCGACCAGACCGTGTACGGGTCGAAGGACTCCCGGCCGGCCGCCTCGGCGGCGCCGCGCACCGCGGCGAAGGACCCGGAGAACACGTCGACGCTGTTGCCCATGACGTTCGCGTACTGCAGCGTCACGACCCAGCCGTCGCCCGCCTCGCCGGCCGCCGCGAGCGCCTTCGGCCCGTCGGCCCCGACCCACACCGGCGTGCGCGCCTCGGTGTCGACGTAGAGGTCCTCCTTGTGGCGCAGGCGGATCGGGTTCGTCCGCGTGCCCCATGCGTGGTCGACCTCCTCGCCGTCGAGCAGCGCCCGGCACTCCAGGGCGTAGTCGCGCATCCGCCCGGCAGGCAGCCGCGGGAGCCCGAAGACGGCACGCCCGGTGAAGCCCGTGCCGAGGCCCAGGAACGTGCGGCCGGGCGCGATCTTGTTGACCGTCGCGATGGCGGTCGCCGCCGTCGGCGCGGTGCGCAGCCCCGGGATCGCGAGGAACGTCCCCACCTGCATGTCCGTCGTGGCCTGCGCGGTCAGCCCGAGGCAGACGAACGGATCGCCTCCGAGCAGCGGCGAGTCGACGAAGCCCACGGTCGAGAAGCCGTGCTCCTCGGCGAACCGCGCGTCGTCCCAGCTGCCCTCGTAGCCCATGAGGCCGAGCCCGAAGTCCACGTGCGTTCCTCCCTAGTCGTCCCACATGCGCCGTGCGACCCGGCCCACGAGCGCGAGCTTCGCGCGCTGGATCTCCGGCGTGACCCTGTTGCCGCCGGCGGTCGACGCGAACCCGCACTGGCAGGACAGGGCCAGGCGACCCATGGGCACGAACGCCGACGCCTCCTCGATCCGCGCGACGATCTCGTCGTCCGTCTCGATCGTGGGGTTCTTGCTCGACACGAGCCCGAGGACGACGGTGTGCCCGTCGAGCGTCTCGGTCAGCGGCTCGAACCCGCCGGAGCGCTCGTCGTCGTACTCGAGCAGCAGCACGTCGTAGGCGTCCAGGCGCGGGAACACGCGCGCGGCGATCGGCTCGTAGGAGCCGGCGGCGATGTAGCGGCCCTCGCTGTTGCCCTTGCAGAGATGGATGCCCATCGTGACGTCGGCCGGCGCGGTCGCGGCGAGCTCGTTGAGCAGGTCGATGCCCTCGTCCAGCATGCGCTCGGCGCCGATCCCGAGGCCGTCGTACTGCCCGCGGACGTCGGGGTCGGTGAGCGTCGCGATGTCCGTCGCGTCGATCTGCACGTAGCGGCAGCCGAGCCCGGCCAGGTCGGCGATCTCGGCCTCCAGGATCCGCGTCGCATCGGCGAACGCGTCGAACGGGTCCGGATACGCCTCGGGCGACGTCTCGGGGTCCCACCACTTGCCGAGCATCAGCGGGCTGGGCAGCGTCGCCTTCGCGGGAAGCTCCGTGCGGTCGCGCACGTACGCGTACTCCTCGCCGGCGACCGAGCGCACGCGCCGCAGCGTCGCGCTGATCGAGTGCCGCGCGACCGTGCGCGTCAGGTCCTCGGTGCCGTACGCGTCGTCGCCGTGCCACGTCGTCGGCGGGGGAGGAGGGCCCGCGACGCCCTCGATGGCGTCGAGCAGGCTGCCCGTGAAGACGCCGCGGCGCATCTCGCCGTCGCTGACGATGTCGAGCCCGCAGGCCTCCTGGAGGGCGATCGCCTCGTCGACCGCGCGGTCCTCGACGGCTCGCAGGTCGTCGGCCGAGATCGTCCCCGCGTCGTGCGCGGCGCGGGCCTCGGCGAGGTAGGGCGGTCGGAGCAGCGATCCGACCGTCTCCGCGCGGGGAGTCATGCCGCGAGCCTACGCCCGCGCCCGCCGGTCGTGGAAGAGTCCGGTTCCGGGGAGCGGAACGCGGCGGTTGGCGCGCCGGCCGCAGGCGCAGAAGACTGCCGCCGATGGGGAACGACCGCATCGCCGTCACGCACGTCGGGAGCCTGGCGCGGCCCGTGGAGCTGCAGGCGTTCATCCGCGCCCAGGAGAACGGCGACGACTACGACCACGCCGCCTTCGAGGCGTGCCTGCGCGAGTCCGTCGCGGAGGTCGTCCGCCGGCAGGCCGACGTCGGCATCGACGTGGTGAGCGACGGCGAGTTCGGCAAGACGTTCACCTGGGCGTGGTACATCCGCGACCGCCTCGACGGCTTCGAGGAGCGCCCGTTCGAGCCGACGGGCGAGATCGGCCCGCAGGACCCGTCGCGCCAGGGCCAGGACCGCCGCGAGTACGCGGAGTTCTACGCCGACTACTTCCGCCGCAACCCGATCGCCAGCGGCGTCCGCGACCGCGGCCAGGCCGTCTGCGTCGGGCCGATCCGCTACGCGGGCCAGGCCGCGATCGCGCGCGACATCGCCGACCTCAAGGCGGGGATGGACGCCGCCGGCGTCACCGAGGGCTTCCTCCCGGTCGTCGCGCCGTCCAGCGCGGTGCCGATCCGGGTGGACGAGCACTACGAGAGCGACGAGGAGTTCATCTTCGCGCTCGCCGACGCGCTCAACGAGGAGTACCGGGCGATCGTCGACGCCGGCCTGAGCCTGCAGGTGGACGACGCGTTCCTCGCGACGATGTACGACACGATGGTCCCGCCCGCGTCGATGGCCGAGTACCGCGAATGGGCGGAGCTGCGCGTCGAGGCGCTCAACCGCGCGCTCGACGGCATCCCGCCGGAGCGCTCGCGCTACCACGTGTGCTGGGGCAGCTGGAACGGCCCGCACTCCAACGACGTCGCGCTGCGCGACATCGTCGACCTCATCCTGCAGGTCCGCGTGGGCGGCTACTCGCTCGAGCAGGCCAACCCGCGCCACGAGCACGAGTGGGAGGTGTGGCGCGACGTCGAGCTGCCCGCCGACCGCGTCCTGCTGCCCGGGCTCATCAGCCACTCGACCAACGTCCTCGAGCATCCCGAGCTCGTGGCGCAGCGGATCGTGCGCCTCGCCGAGCTCGTCGGGCGCGAGCGGGTCATCGCCAGCACCGACTGCGGCTTCGCCCAGACGCCGTACATCACCCGCGTGCACCCGACGCTGATCTGGGCGAAGCTCGAGGCGCTGGTCGAGGGCGCCCGCCTGGCCTCCGAGCGACTCTGGGCCTGATGCCGGCTCCGCTGCGGGCCGCGGCCGTGCGCTCGCTGTGGCTCGATGCGCCGGGCGCGCGCCTGCACGCCTGGTTCGTGTCGCCGCCCGGCGATCCGCCGTGGCCGACAGTGGTGCTCGCCCACGGCTGGGCGGCGGTCAAGGAGATGAACCTCGACTACGTCGCGGCCGCGTTCCGCGACGCCGGGATCGCCGCGCTCGTGTTCGACCACCGCGGCTTCGGGGCGAGCGAGGGTCCCCGCGGGGACATCGATCCGGCGCTGCAGATCGCCGACTACGGCAGGGCGCTCGATGCAGCCGAGCGGATGGACGCCGTCGATGCCGGCCGGCTCGGCGTGTGGGGCACCAGCTACAGCGGCGGCCACGTGCTGTGCGTCGCCAGGGACGACCGGCGGGTGCGCGCGGCCGTGGCCCAGGTCCCGACCATCTCGGGCGGGGAGGCGACGCGGCGTCGCGCCCGGACGCCGCCCGCGACGGAGTACGTGCCCGCGGCGGACACCGGCGGCCGCGACCTCGACGGCGACGGCGGCGACCCCGTGGACCCGGCCGAGCTGCCGCCCGCGCCGGACGGCGAGTACCCCGATGCGGATCGCTGGCGCTTCTACGCCGAGCTGCCGCCGGAGCGCCGCCGCACCTGGCGCAACCGGATCACGGCGCGGTCGCTGGAGCGCTACGCGTCCTACGAGCCGGGGGCGTGCATGCCGGGGGTCGGCGTCCCGCTGCTCGTCGTGCTCGCCGAGGACGACACGGTCACGCCCTCCGACCTCATCCGCGACGCCGTGCGCTCGTCGGGTGGGAACGTCGAGACGCTCGCGGTGCCCGGCGGCCACTACGCCGTCTACACGAACCACCGGGAGCGCACGGCCA
>Ga0070665_100005594_pt1 | contig 12920 bp, 11 predicted proteins | sample KBSS13metaG_FD_65862 | JGI IMG/M metagenome (GOLD analysis project Ga0070665, IMG submission 65862) | Switchgrass rhizosphere microbial communities from Kellogg Biological Station, Michigan, USA - KBS S1-3 metaG | ecosystem: Host-associated > Plants > Roots > Rhizosphere > Soil ... | reverse complement strand
TCGCCGGAAGGCTATCAGAAACTGCTGGGCGTAGCCGCATTCCTCGCGCATTCAGGACTCGACACAAATCTTTTGGAGTTGATTTCCATGCGTGCATCGGAGATCAATGGCTGCTCCTGGTGCCTGGACTATCACAGCAAACACCTGCGCCAGCAGGGTGAGACCGAACAGCGCCTTTACCTGTTGAGCGGTTGGCGTGACGCGCCGGTCTATACTCCGCGCGAAAGAATCGCGCTGGAATGGACCGAAGCCCTCACACTGATCGCCGGCCACACCATTCCGGATGATCTATATCAGCGCGCTCGCGAGCAGTTTAGCGAAACCGAGCTAGCCAATCTGACGATTGCAGTCGGCTTGATCAATGTATGGAACCGCATCAACGTTGCATTCCACACGGACCTCAGCAGCGTGCCTAAATTCGCTACGGCGCCGGCTACCGCAAGTTCAAAATGAAGTAGTGGCGCGCCTGGCAATGTCGATCGGTTCAGAGACATCGTCCAGCTCACGTTCCGTGAATAGCAGCCGCCGGATGCTGCGCAAATCGTTCAAAGCCCGGCGACTCTTGTGCATGTTGGTGGCGAGCTGCGTCAGTTTAAACAAGGCCAGATTCAGCGCGCGCACCTGGCGTTCGTCACCGGCGGCTTCGGCTTCCCGCATGTGTCCGCGAACGTCGTCCGCCGCTTCCTGAATGCTTTCCTCCAGCAGAGCCACGAATTCGTGGGCGCTCTCGATGGATTCGAAGGGCTTATTTAACTCGGCATTCATCATAAATTAGATACAGCCGTGGTATATAGGTTACCGCGATACGGGGCTGAACCCTAATCCGGCCTTAGGATTGCAAAACTTGCGTAACGATCGACTGCGCTTCGCCCTGTATTCGCCGCAGGTGTTCTCGGTCTAAAAAGCTCTCGGCATAGATTTTATAGACGTCCTCGGTTCCCGACGGGCGTGCCGCAAACCATCCGCTTTGAGTTGCCACTTTGATGCCACCGATGGCATTTCCGTCGCCGGGTGCGGTGGTCAGGACGGCGTCGATTTTTTCGCCGCCCAACTCCGTAACCGGGATGTCCTTGGGCGATAATTTGCCCAGGCGCGCGCGCTGCCCGGCGTTTGCGGGTGCATCGATGCGCTCATAAACCGGCCGCCCGTATTTCTCGCACAGGCCGGAATAGATGTCGCCGGGATCCTTGCCGCTGCGCGCCGTGATCTCGGCCGAAAGCAACGCCGCGATAATGCCGTCTTTATCCGTCGACCACGCCGAGCCGTCCTTCGCCAGGAATGAAGCGCCCGCGCTCTCTTCGCCAGCGAATCCCAGCGAACCATTCACCAGACCGTCGACAAACCATTTGAATCCGACGGGAACCTCATACACTTTCCGGCCTATGCCAGCCGACACGCGATCGATCATGCTGCTGCTCACAACGGTCTTGCCAATCACCGCTCCTGCGGGCCAGCCTGTGCGCTGCTGGTAAAGATACGAGATACACACCGACAAATATTCGTTAGGCGGCATCAGCCCGCCACTCTCGGTAACGATGCCATGTCGGTCGTGATCGGTGTCGCACGCAAACGCGATGTCGAAGCGGTCTTTCAATCCGATCAGACCGCGCATCGCGTAAGGCGACGAAGGGTCCATGCGAATCTTGCCATCCCAATCGCGCGTCATGAATCGGAACGTCGGGTCGACAGTTTTGTTGACCACTTCCAGGTTCAATCGATAACGCTCCGCGATAGGGCTCCAGTAGTGAACGCCCGCGCCACCCAGTGGGTCAACGCCCATCTTGATTCCGGAATCGCGCAGCAGGTCCATATCGATGACAGTGCCGAGGCCGGAAACGTATTCACCGATGAAATCGTGGCGCTGCGTAGTGGCGGCTTTCATTGCGGCGTCCAGCGGGAGACGCTTCACACCGGAGAGCTTGCCTTCGAGCAAAGTGTTCGCCAGGTCTTGAATGAACTTGGTGATCCCGCTATCAGCCGGTCCCCCGTGCGGTGGATTGTATTTGAATCCACCGTCCTCAGGCGGATTATGCGAGGGCGTGATGACGATGCCGTCGGCTTTTGCCGGCGTCCCGCTGCGGTTGTACTGAATGATCGCATGCGATATCGCGGGCGTCGGCGTGTAGTCAACATCCACTAGGCCCACAGGTCCCGGGCGGGCCAAGGCAATTCGCGTCTCCACGCCGTTCGCGGCAAGCACTTCGAGGGCGCTGGCAAATGCCGGCTCGGATAGGATGTGCGTGTCAATTCCAATGAATAGCGGCCCGCCGATCCGCGCCTGCTGACGATAGGCGCAGATCGCTTGCGTGATCGCCAGAATGTGCGGCTCATTGAACGAACCATCGGAGGCGCTGCCGCGATGCCCCGAAGTTCCAAAAGATACGCGCTGTGCGGCAACGCCTGGATCGGGATGGATGGCGTAGTAATCGGCGATCAAGCGCGCCGGATCGATGAGGCTCGCGGATTCCGCGGGTTGACCTGCAAGGGGGCTGATGGGCATGGGGTCTGCTATTGTGTGAAATTACTCCATCATTATGCCCGACTACGGTTCCCAACATTTGCTCGACGCCCGCATTAAGCGTGTGCGCCTTCATGAATTACCGCCTGGCGAACGGCCAACGACGCCGGCGGAAGCGTATGAATGCCAGGCTCAACTCGTGGAACGCATCGACGCCCAGGATGGCGGCCATTGCATCGGCTACAAGATCGCATGTACCAATGCCGTCGCGCAGCGATTCCTCAGTATGCCGGAGCCATTCTACGGCCGCTTGCGTTCTACCTCCACGTTCGACAGCCCGGCGCTGCTGAATCCCGGCGACTTTTTCATGCGCATTATCGAATCCGAATTCGCGTTTCGCTTCGCGCGCGACCTGCCTCCCGCAGCGCGGCCGATGGAGCGCGATGAAATTGCCGACGCGCTGGCGGGCGTGCTTCCGGGCATCGAAATCGTTGACAGCCGCTTTCAAAGTTGGACTACCGTCGGCGCGGCTTCGCTCATCGCCGATAACGCCTGCCATGGAGCGTGGGTCAAGGGCGCGCTGGTTACCAACTGGCGTCATCTGGACCTCGCTGCCCAGCCGGTGGAGTTGAGCCTTAACGGCAAAGTGATCGAATGCGGATCCGGCGCCGCAGTGCTTGGGCATCCGCTAAACGCGCTGCAATGGCTGGTGCATCGCTTGCATCAGCAAGGCATTGGATTTCAGGCCGGCGATTATGTCACCACCGGCGTCACCACCGATATCTACGACGCGCAGCCGGGCGATCATCTGGTGGCCGACTTCGGACCAGTGGGCGCGATCGACCTGCGATTCGCGATGTCCTAACTACTTTGGCGGCCGCTGCTACGCAAACAGAAGTGACTGACCAGGAGGGGAAGACAAAACGACTGGCGGAGAGGGGGAGATTCGAACTCCCGGAACCCGTGAAGGTTCAACAGTTTTCGAGACTGCCGCAATCGACCACTCTGCCACCTCTCCGCGACGCCTCATTTTAGCATGTAGTATACGCGTACCATCGAAACTGCAATGGTGAGCATGGTGAGCACGTGGCCTATTTACGCATGAAGAACTTATATCGAATCAAGAGCGTGCGCAGTTCCGAAACGTGAGACAGGCGGCACCTCAGTGGACGTTGTCGGTGACGATTTTGGCCAAACTGAGGAGTTTTGAACTAATCTTCAGATGCGCGCGTTGCGCCGCAAGCTGATTGACTTCGAAATGGACCTTGTTCCCTTCGACCGTCAAGTTAATGACCCCGCCGAGCGCAGCGAAGCCCTCGCTTTCGCCCACCGTCAAAGTGGCTGAACCTTTGAGATCTCTCACAATTCGGGCGGCTTGATCTTTCTCAGTCACAGGTATGAATACCATGTGGCACGCACTCAATGTGTCGGTTAGCTTTAGATCCAATACCTCGACCGGGTGCCGTCCGACGATTCGTGTTCGCAAATCGCTCTCAATATCCGGGCTGAACGGGTCACGGCCGACGATGCATATCGCCAGCGGCGATCCCGCATCGCGATAGGAGTCAGGAGGCCACTCGATAAATTTAGTGAAGTTATACAGAAACGCGAACTTTACCGGGTATTCGACGCCTTGTCCTGCTTGGGAAAACGCTGCGGGGCTACCGGAGGAGAGGCAGCACGCGATGAAGAATCTGGCGACGAAACGCGTCCGCCGCCGTGCTGCCCGGTCACGGCCGCTCTGCGGGCGAACATTCCTCACTGGAATTTGTATCCGACTTTTATTCGGAAACTCCGCCCGTCGTGGATATTTTCCGCCAACCCATTGCCCGATGGGTCGGCATATCGCCGGTTAAACGCGTTATAGAGGCTGGCGGAGATTTCCCATCTCTTTGAGATGTCTCGAGCGAACAGGGTGAAGTTGGGTACAACGTAGGCCCCCAAATATGGGCCCGCCAAAATAGCTCGTTTACTGACGTATTGGAGGTCCATGCTCGCGAAGACTTTTTGTTTGACGAGGGGGACGCTAAGGCTTGCCTGGATGAGGTGCTTCGGAGCGTTCGTGACTGCGATTCGAGTGCTGGTATTTGTTGCCTGCTGAAATGAGTAACTGGCCGTACCTTCCAGGCCGCGCGGCAAATTTCTCGACAGGGCAAACTCAAGACCTTGCAGGCTCAAGGAACCAGCATTGACGAAAAAGGCGTTGCCGTTCACTGCATCGACTTGCTGGTCAATCAGACCGTGGATGGGGTAATAGAATCCCGAGACCCGCGTTCGATAGTGCGTGGCGAAGTATTGCTCCCATGCCAGCTCCATGGTTCTGACCGTTTCGGGGTTGAGAGTTGGATTGGCTTCATTTCCGGGCGCAGTGTAGTAAAGCTCAAACAAGTTAGGCGCACGAAAAGATTGGCCGTAGAGAAACTTAAGGGTAGTTTTCTCCCAGGGATTGTAGATCAGCGCGGCGCGCGGGTTGGTGGTTCCGCCAAATATCGAATAGTGGTCGTAGCGAAGTCCCAAATTCAGGATGAGATCCTTGTGAAGGCGTATTTCATCCTGTGCGTAAACCGAAAAGACGGTTGAAGTTCTACTATCGCTAAAGTACTGAACGAGGGGCGCCTCGTCAAAATTACCCTGATCCTGCTGGAAGTTGTCGCGGAATTCGACACCGGCGCTGAAGCGCTGTGTCTCGGATATCTGTTTAGAGAAGGTCACGTTTTCGCCCCACCATTTGCCGTGGGCGAAATTTTTATTAAGGACTCGGGAGGGCCCCCCGAATGCAGAATAGTCGTAGATATACGTACCGTCGTTAGTGGAAGCATCGAAGGACGTCCGACTAATAAGGCTCCACCCATGGCCCAGTTTACGTTCGTAGTCTAGATCGAGGTAGCTGCGCACATCGACAGTTCGAGTGTCGGTAACGTTGAAGGCGCTGCCGAAGGGAGCGGTTGGGATTCCTTTGTCGCGCGACCCAAACACTCCTTGCAGTTTGAATCCGCCCCAGGAGAGATTGGCGAAAAACTGGTGCGATTCATCGCGGTCTGCATTCACGGCGATACCGTGGTTGGTGGCAGGACTGTCGAATTCCGGGAAGTACAGCCGGTCCTGCCCATGTGAATCGTAGACCGAGCCGGAAAGCAGCACTTCTAGGCCGTTATGAAATTTATTTCCGTAAGTGACACGGCCTTGATAGGTACCGTAACTGGCTATGCCTGCCGCTACGCTCAGCTTGGGCACATCCTGCCCGTGTTTCGTAACGATGTTTATAACGCCCAGGAAGGCGCTGGCGACATAGAGCGAAGAATTGGGCCCGCGGATTACCTCCACGCGATCAATCAGGTCGACATCAAGCGGGAATTCCGTTCCGATCAGATTTCCGTCGTAGATATTATCGTTAAGCCGGTGGCCATCCACTAGCAGTGCGATGCTGTTGCTGTATTGCCCCGGCAGTCCAAACCCGCGGACTCCGATGTAGCTGTAATTCCGGTCGTAATTGACATAAAAGCCCGGGACGTTTCTTAGAATGTCCGCCAGGGTGCGGTAGCCGTATCGCTGGATGTCTTCGGACGTAATGATGGTGACGGACGCGGGAGCTTCGGTCACTTTTTGCTTGAAACCGGAGGCGCCATAAACAGAATCGATGTGGACAGCCATCAATTCTTCTAGACTCATGTCCGTCAACTTTTTGTTGGGTTCCGAGTCTTGAGCCAGTGCAGGCGCCGTACTCAGGAGAGAGAATAATGCGGCGACTAGCCCAGTCACCATGGGCGCCGCCGTTCCAGATGAGGGACTGCATGTCTGCATATTTAGGCGTATGCAGAACCTCATCGGCAAAACACCCGGAATTTGAGCGTATAGGGGTGAAAAGAGGCATGTCCCAGGCTTCTTAAACCGCTTTCTGACCGTTCGACTTGGCTAGCGCGGTGGTAATGGCTCCTTCCCGCCAGACCAGGCCGATTGAACGACACCTGCCGGCACACCGCCAAACCGCCGTTCCCTTCGCGTGAATTCCTTCACCGCGTCTTCAAGGTCCTCTGCGCTAAAGTCCGGCCACATTCGATTGGTAAACACCAGTTCGGCGTATGCAGACTCCCATAGCAGGAAGTCGGAGAGGCGCCTTTCACCGCCGGAGCGAATCAGTAGGTCTACATCGCCGCTCTGCGTAGACAAGGCCTGGGTCAGGAGAGGTCCGAGCGACTCAGCTGAAACCGAACCAGCGGCGGTTGCTCCCGCCACCGCTCGTGCAATGGCGTCGCGCGATGAGTAGTCGATTGCAATGTGCAATTCGAGGCGGCGCCCGGACTCGGTTGCGCGCTCGGCGCTTTCGATTTCGTGAAGCACCGACTGGTGCAATCGATCGCGCCGGCCGATAATCTGGAGCCGCACACCGCGTTGACGAAGGCGTTCCGTCTCCAGGCGCAGGAAAGTACGCAAGAGTCGAAAGATGCCTTCTACTTCAGCGGCTGGACGGCGCCAGTTATCGGATGAAAATGCGTAAAGCGTAAGACGGCTTATGCCCAAGTCGGGCGCACTCTCCACAACGCGACGCACCGCGGCTACTCCCGCCTGATGGCCGGCGACGCGAGGTAACCCCCGTTCTGTGGCCCAGCGGCCATTGCCATCCATGATGATGGCGACATGTAATCCGGTTTGTCTGTCAGCGCGCATATTAATTTCCTGGTACCGCCGGAGAGTCTGGCCGCACGCGCGCACCGATCATCGATGCGGGACTGTACCAGTCGATTCCCCGAGTGAAGTACATGGCGGCTGCTACCGCCACAAAACTGGCAATCGCGCCGGCCAGCAAGGCGTTATCTTCGAGCCGCAACATCAAATAGATCAGCCCGTAGAGCAAAGTGAAAGTTGCGAGCGCCCGCATCCCATGGGCAACACTGGCGAATATCCACCCGGCATTGGTTGACAGCAAGACCACTGTTGCGGCCCCGGCAAGCAGGAAACCAAAGTCGAATCCGATTCTTTCGGCGAAGGATAGCAAGAGCAGGTAGAAAATGATTTGAGCGGTTCCTACCAAAATGTACTGTGCCGGGTGGACGCGTTTACCCGTCGTGACCTCAAATATGAAAAAGGAAAGAAAGATCAATCCGAGAAACAGGAGTACGTATTTGAGGCTGCGATTGACGGACTGGTAAGGATCTGCGACTTCGATGAATGAAACACCTAGAGCGGTGGTGTCGAGTCCGCGAATCGAGTCGAGTGGTCCCTCGGCGCGCGTACCCCTGGCAATGAATGGCACGGACCACTCCGCGCTGAAACCCTTGCTCGACACGGATCGGCTGATCGGCAAGAATCCTCCGTCAAACCCCGGGCTGGGCCAGGCTCCCTTCATCGCCAGACGAGTAGTCTTGCCATAAGCCAGCACTGCAATCCTTTGGGCGCCTGAAAATCGCAGTGTCGAGGTCACTGCAAATTGCGCATTTGGTTTCGCGATACTTCCGGCCTTCGCACCGAAGAGGGTTAACTTGATGGGGCGACGCTGATCTCCGCCGATAGAGATGTCCTGTACGATTTCCGCTGGGACGAGCGCCGACGACTTTTCGGCTATCGCCAAAGTGGCCTCCGCCAGAGCTCCTCGCGCATCGCTGACTCCGACCAATATCTCGGCCCGATTCCAGTCGAGTTCGGCGCCTTGCGGTGCGGCCGACGGTGCGCCGGCAAGATCGAATGCCGCCTCCAGATTCAAATCCGCTTGGAACACGGGAACCTTGAAGAGCGAACGGCGCCGTTCTTCAGTGGTGGTCGTAATCCCGCCCGATGCTCGCGTGGGAAACACGACATAGATGCCGTGCTTCGCGACATCATGCTCGAATTGCGGAGGAATGGTGTAGGGGATTGCCAGCGTTGGACCGAGAAAGGTCTGCTGACCACCCACTAGGTGACTGATTTCCCTGACGACTTCCGCCGCCCGCTGGGTGCGGTCTTCGACTAGGCGTCCTACAAATAGTGCGGGAATGGTCGCGAGCAGCGCTAGGGTGCATACCAGAATGAGCTTCACCCCCATCGATCTAGATCTCGTTTCGTTCACTAATTCCTCCATTTCACTTTGCAATGCAAAGTTAATCTTCAAAAAAAATCAGTCCTTCGATGCGGCAAAGCCTCTTAAGAAAGTAGATGCCGCCTTGTCCGAAGCGCCCCTGGCGGCATCGCGAACTACTTGTTCCAATATCGAAAGGTATTCCAGATATCGCGTGCGGCCGGTAGGGGTGATGCGGCACAGCGTCTGCGAACGGTTCTGGTCGTGTCCCTTTACGATTTCCACCATCTTCCCTTTTTCTAGCACCCGCAGATGCCGGCTGAGATTGCCGTCTGTCAAGGCACAGAGTTGCTTAAGATCGTTAAACGTCAATCCTTTGGGATTGCCGATCAAAGAAGTCATCACGCTGAGGCGCGCCCGTTCGTGAATCACGCGGTCCAACCCTTCATAGGCGAAGGGGGCGTCACCGGAGCTTTTAGCTTTCATCGCCCTCCGAAGCGTTCAGGAACAAAATTCCGCCGGCGAGGAATTGCCCCACGCCAAACGACACTCCCATTGTCCAGGGAGAGAATGCCCGGCTCTCGCCGAGCGCGATACACGTCAGTCCGGTAATCAGGTACCACATGCCCGTTGCGGCCATGGCTCGTGGAAGGAAGCGGCAGGATGAAAATACTCCCAGACTGAAGATGATCTGCCAGAGCCCGGGAAGCGTCCACATTGCTGAGGGGGCATATTCGACGAGCACCAACGTGAGCAGCGCGCCGGCGCCGGCGGCCGGCAGAAATTGTTCCACCGCCATGTAGATCATTTCGTTGGCGATGCCCGAATGCATACGATGCGCGCGGGTGACGGTTTGCACGCCGATCAATACCGCCGACACAAGAGCGGTCACGATCCAGATGGACAAGTAAGAAGTGACGTGCTTCGACGGATCAGGCACCCAAGCCGCCTGTGCCGCGGCAGCCGCGATCGCGAAAATAGCGGTCGCAGCCAGAGTCGCGGGACCGTAACCGCGAAATTCGGTGCTGCGCGCGATCTGCTGGCGTATGCTGCTGATGTCTCCGAGCGCACGATTCAAGTCATTCATGCAGGTTACTTTGTATTGCAAAGTCCTTTACATAGAAAAGTAACCCGGCGGGAAATATTTGTCAAGAACTAATCGCGAGTACCAGGCGCTACCGCCTGCGTAACTGGCAGATAATGATGCTATGCCGCAATACAAATTTCGCGTTAACGGGGCGCCGGCAACAGTTGATTCCTGGGATCCGGACCAGCCTCTTCTCTACGTTCTGCGCAATACGCTCGCGCTGCATGGCGCAAAATTCGGGTGCGGGCTCGGCCAGTGCGGCGCCTGCACAGTGTTGGTCGATGGCAAGGCCGTGCGCTCATGCGTCACGCCCATCAAACAGGTTGCGGGTCGAACGATCACGACTCTCGAAGGTCTGGGGACACCGGAAAAGCCCAGCGCGCTCCAAGCGGCATTTATTGCCGAGCAAGCGGCACAGTGCGGTTATTGTACGAACGGCATGATCATGTCCGCGAGTGCCCTTCTCACCCAGACGCCGCACCCCACGCTGGAACAAGTCAAACAGGGACTCGCCGGCAATCTCTGCCGCTGCGGAACGCACACTCGGATCCTGGGCGCGGTGATGGGCGCCGCAAAAGCTTAGGAGGTCATGGCAATGGAGACGATGACTTCGCTATCCCGCCGCGGAATCCTGAAGATGGCCGCAGGTGCGCTGGTCGTGCGCTTCGCTTTAGGTCAGTCCACGAGCGACGCTTCCAAATCTCTCGATCCAACCGAGGTCGACAGTTTTATTGCGATACACGCCGATGGATCGGTGACCATTTACACGAGCAAAGTGGATGTCGGCACAGGTCTTGCGACGGCGTTTCGCCAGACGGCGGCCGAAGAACTCGGCATCCCGGTCGACCGGTTCACCGTGATCGAAGGGGATACAGCAGTCACGCCGGATCATGGCGGAACTGGAGGCAGCTCCGGCATTCCGCGCGGCGCGGCCGACATTCGCCGCGCAGCAGCTACCGCGCGCCAGGCGCTGCTCGATCTGGGGGCGAAGCAACTGAACCTGCCGGCATTGGAACTTAACATTGCTGCCGGAGAGGTCTCGCATTCGAACGGGCAAAAAATCAGCGTCGCATTGCTGGTCGCGGGCAAGCGTCTGGGCGTCAAGGTCAATCCCAACGCTCAACTAAGGAACCCGTCGACGTATACGGTAGTCGGCAAGCCAATCCTGCGCGCCGATGTGCCCGCGAAATGTTCGGGAAAGCATCCGTGGTTGCAGGACCTCACGCTGCCGGGTATGCTCCATGGGCGCGTGGTGCGACCACCGTCGGTTGGTGCAAAGCTCTTATCTGTGGATGAAAATTCGATCCGTGCTCTTCCGGGCGTGCGCGTGATCCGGATCGAAAGTTTTCTCGGCGTGGTGGCGCAGGACGAATGGGCGGCGGTGCGTGCGGCGAAGGAAATCAAGGCGGCGTGGAGCGATTCGCAGATTCTCCCCGGCAGCGTTGAGCTAAGCCGTTGGGTGCGGCAAGCTCCGGTGGAACGCGATCAAGCGCTCGGCAAGCGCGGTGATGTCGACGGGGCTCTTTCTTCGGCCGCGAAGCAATTGTCCGCGACTTACTATTGGCCGTTCCAAAGTCATGCGTCGCTCGGTCCTTCGTGCGCCGTTGCGGATGTGAAGGAATCCGGCACGACCATCTGGAGCGCCGCTCAGAATCCGTACGGGCTGCGCGCGAATCTCGCCAAAGTATTCGGCATTCCGTTAGACAAGATGCGCGTGATCTATCGCGATGGCTCGGGCTCCTATGGCACTAACGGCGCTGATGATGCAGCAGCCGATGCGTTGATCCTCTCGCGCGCCGCGGGGCAACCGGTACGAGTCCAATGGATGCGCCAGGACGAGCATGGCTGGGACCCGAAAGGTCCGGCGCAACTTCACGAGTTGCGGGGCGGACTGGATGCGAACGGAAATATCTCGGCTTGGGAAACGCAGATGTGGATCCCGGATGGCCCGCAAGGAAGCCGCGCGCTACTCGGACCCGAGTCGGCTGGCATGTCGCAGACCCATGGGCAAGGCGCGGGCTTGATGACACTCAATCTCGACCCGCCGTATCCGGTTCCCAATCTGCGGGTGGTGTCGCATCACCTGAAGGACACGCCGCTGCGACTCTCTAATCTCCGCGCCCCGGGCAAGATCGCCAACATTTTTGCAGTGGAAAGCTTCACCGATGAACTGGCCGCAGCCGCCGGTATGGACCCGGTCGCTTTCCGCCTGCGGGGACTGAGCGATCCGCGCGCCATCGAAGTGCTCCAGCGGGCGGTTGGAATGATGGATTGGCAATCGCGCCCCTCGCCCAATCCGCATGCCGCCGAGGGCGACGTTCTGGTCGGGCGCGGGATGGCCTACATGCGCTATAAGCAAGCCGAAAACTATGTAGCGCTTGGCATTGCTGTAGCGGTGAATAAGGCCACTGGGAAAATCACGGTGCGGCGCGTGGTATGTGCGCACGATTGCGGATTGGTGGTGAATCCAGATGGCTTGCGCAATCAAGTCGAGGGCAACATCATGCAGACGCTGAGCCGAACCTTGCACGAAGAGGTGACGTTCGACAAGTCGCGTGTCACCAGCACGGACTGGGCGAGTTATCCCCTGCTGACTTTTCCGGAAGTGCCAGCGGTACAGGTTGCGTTGATCGACCGTCCGGGGCAACCCGCTTACGGCGCCGGCGAGGCAGCCAGCGCTCCCGTGGCCGCCGCGTTGGCCAACGCGATTTTCGACGCGACGGGCATCCGTATGCGCACCGTGCCGTTTACGGCTGAACGAGTGAAGGCCGCATTCGCAAAGGCGTAGCGGCGGAGTATAAAATATCAAGTATGCGTGCGGTCGTACGAACGGCCCGGCGTTCATAAGGAGCGAATATGTGCGATCAGGATCATTTTGAGGACGACCGAAGGCTATTCGAGGCGATGGGTTCGGTGACGCGAAAGCAATTCGGCAAAATGCTGGGAGCCGGCATGGCCATGATGCTCCCCAGAGTCGCGAACGCCGCGGCAGTGACCGAATCGGACGTGAACGTGAAGACGCCGGACGGCACAGCGGACTGCTACTTCGTGCATCCCTCCAGCGGCACAGCGCCCGGCATCCTGTTTTGGCCAGACATTTTTGGGCTGCGGCCTGCCGTACGTCAGATGGGCAAGCGGCTTGCTGAATCAGGCTACTCGGTGTTGGTGGTGAATCCGTTCTACCGCGTGAAGAAAGCCCCGACGGCGGCTGCCGGTTCGGCAACGCCAATCGCGGACTTGCGGCCACTCGCGGGAGCCTTGAACGAAACCACGCAAATGACCGATGCGAAGGCATTCATCGGATGGCTGGACCAGCAATCGTCGGTCGCCAAGAATCGGAAGATCGGTACGCAGGGTTATTGCATGGGCGGACCGATTGCGTTTCG
>Ga0070665_100005592_pt1 | contig 12923 bp, 20 predicted proteins | sample KBSS13metaG_FD_65862 | JGI IMG/M metagenome (GOLD analysis project Ga0070665, IMG submission 65862) | Switchgrass rhizosphere microbial communities from Kellogg Biological Station, Michigan, USA - KBS S1-3 metaG | ecosystem: Host-associated > Plants > Roots > Rhizosphere > Soil ... | reverse complement strand
GAATACTCGATTGCCGCAGTCAACTCCGTTAGGAAACTCAGCCCCCTAGATACGTCGGCATCCTCACGTCCAACCTCGCTGTACCCGTAACTCCGAATGAACGATTTTTCAGCGTCGGACGCCGCTGTGGTGTCATGACGTTGATAGGTCTTCCACAGTTGCAGCCATTCTGGTCGATCAAAACTTATCCCCCGCAGGACCGGCATGATGTTGCGCAAGGCATCAGCGCTATGGGCATGACTATCACTCTCGGTATCTTGATCCGCCTGCTTGTCGTGCGAATCAGCGTGCACTCTGATATTAGTCAGAAGATCACTCCGCATCTGCTCCACGACTTCAATGGATGGTCGCCCCAGCCTCTCATCTTCAACATTCGGTCGACTGGAAAACTCGGAGACATAGCGACCCTTTCGGGTGCGGTAAATCGCACCTCGATGCGTTACGGAAGTAGCACGTGACTCGATTTCTGCCAGCACCGTCCCGTAGAACTTCAGCGGCCTTTCGTCGTCTCTGACGAGAATGCGCAGGGTGAATTCGCTGGACCGGGGGGAATCAGAAGCGGACGAACGCCCGCCATTCTTGGACGAAGCCATAGTGGTTCACTCTCACCCGGAAATCCGTCCGGCACGCGGCTGACACACACATGTGAGTCAGGGGACTAGCGTATACCAAGCCCAAAATGGGAGTCAATGTCAGGGGTTTATTTCGGCCCCCAGAACACCGGTTACTTGCTTGGGTGCATCTTCTGAATCCAATTTCGAAAACGCCTGAAATGCCAACTCCCGGCCGATCAATTCGGCGAGTTTGATGACGCTCGCGGAACGAGGCAACGCTTGATCGTGCGATTGTGAAACCGGTTGTCGGGTTTCGGCGGACTCAGTATGCACGGGATCACTCGATAGTGACCTTCCATGCTGCAGCGCCGGGCGGTCGGAATGCCGGCAAGGCTCCCGCTGAGGAGAAATGAGAGCCTAATGGTTACAAACCGGACAGGTCAATGGGCACTTGAATGTTAGTCAGCGCCCCTGGCACGGAAATAGTTTTTCCGCTAGGGTATCCCTCGACGGCTCCGTGTCACTTCACCCTCCCGACCAAGGCCGTCACTCATCGCTCGGCGCTGCGTAAAACGCCTTTCCAACGTATGCAGCTAAAGGCGACAGAAGTTTCGGGAGTTGTCTATGCGTCCATTGACGAAGTTCGAGCATCGAATCGTTTCCGCCCTAAGCAAACGGCCGGCGCGCGAACACGTTTCTATAGAAACGCTTGCGGCGGAGACCGGCCTAACGCAGAAGCGAATTCGGGCGCGTGGTCGGGACCTGACCTACACGGGGCTGGTGCGGATCATCATGCATAGAACTACATCGGTTGGCGGAGTTCAGACGCAGTACTTTCTGCAACTTGAGCTGCCCGCGAGTTAACCAACCAGCTTGCTCGTGCAGGCATAAAAATGCCCCGATGAGCTTCTCGACTCAATCGGGGCAAGTTACTTTCACAAACGGGAGTCATTTTATGACACTCGACGAGATTTTCAAACCATCCCCAGCGGTCCCTTACGAAGAAATTTTCGGGTGCGACGAACTGACCGTTGAAGACCTCAAACCTCCTGGCTGGCCCCACAAAGTCATGGGGATTCCCCACAAGGCGAAGTGTTCAAAAAAGCCTCGCACGAAAGTATCGAAGGCCGTCCAACCACTCACACCGAGTGTGGGTGACTCGAAAGCATCGCGCCCGATACCTTGGTGCTGGCGTCTGAAACACGTGCAAGCGCCTATCTCGGCCATGGCCAACCATGTGTTGATATGGATTGCTATTTACGCTGATGCCGAAGGGCGCTCCTGGCCGTCAGTGGCGACCCTTGCGCAGCAAACTCGACGTAGCGAGCGTGCTGTGAAGAAAGGGCTCAGTGAGTTAAAGCGTTCTAAGCTCATTGAGGTAACGTCGATCCGCCAACACGGTCGGTGGGGGCGCAATGAATACCGGCTGATTTTCGGCGGGTCAATGTTCCACGATGGAATATCGACTACTGACAATACACCATCCTCACCGGGGGCACCTAATGCCCCCGGACCAGGGGCACAACATGCCCATAAACAAACCATTACTGAACAAGCCATTCCGGAATGGGAAAAGAAGATAGAGCAGCACGAGGACGTGCCGCCATCGCCTCCGGCTATTAGTCCGGACCAGAACGGACCAGAGAAGACGGGGAAACCAGACCCAGAGAAGATCGCTTCGCTCTCCCTCGAAGACCAGCCCCCCTATTGTGCAGCCCCCCCGTTGGCCGGGGCTGCGTCGGTAGGTGGGTCGGCACAGGCGGGACCGGAGTTTGTATTGCCGCCGGTCCTATCCGAAAAAGCCGCTGTAGCCTGCTGGCAGGCGTGGACGCGGCACTATCACCCACAAAGCAAGGAAGCGAATCTGAAGCATCGAATGAAGCGAGCTGACTACAACGCCGTGGTGGCGATGTTCAGGCATGTCCCCCGAAACGCGATCCATGAGGTGCTAGAGGACGCATTCAAATATTCGATCCACCCACTCAGTCCAACCATCGTGTGGGAAACGTGTGGATGGTATGCGGGGCCGAAATCGAAACCGAAGAGTAAGTCAGGAGGGGTCAGTTCTGGTGGCGTGAAGTGGTTTGAGCCGCTCTCACTCGGAAAGGTTCTTACTGCAGAAGGCAAGCCGTAGGATCATCGCCGTTTTGCGGCTGTCATCCCGCATTCCTACTCACGAACATTTTTTCGGCATTGGTTGCAAAGCTCGATTGCACTGCCTCGCTCTCAGCCGAGGTGTTCCCACGGGCAAACTGAAAGCGGCTGCCCGCAAGAAACCGTCCGCGCCGGGAGGACAGTTAGTTTGGATGCCCTACCCTTCAAGAAAGTTGCACGAAGATTGCGCATTGGCATCAGCCTTCCTCCATTACCGAGCCATGATGCCGAGGTGACATTGTGAACACGAAGAAAGGCGAAGCGAACGAAGCACTTCTTACGCAAGCCCAAGCGGTGGCCGTCCCACTGCTCGCCTGAGGGGCAATGAAGAAGGACGCCGCAGCGGCGGCGGGAGTTTGTGCGCAGACCGTCAGCGAATGGCTTAAGCAGCCGAACTTTTCGGCCGCCCTACAAGCTCAGCGCCGGCAGCTAGCCGGACTCGCCGTTGAGAAGTTCAGGGAAGGGACGGATACCGCCGTGGCGACGGTAATGAGCCTGATGCAGACCGGCAGCGATGCGATACGACTCCGTGCGTCAATGTACTATCTGGATAGGATTTTGTTGCTCGCTGCTGGCGAGCACGGCTGCGAAGCGCCGACCGATCGGACAGACATCCGCGACATTCTCGCCGGGCTTGGAGTGAACATCTGATGATTCGCGGCACCAGCGCCGAGCGGCAGGCCAACCTGCGGCTGCTGAAGTCGGTGCAGCAGGAAACCGACGTGAAGGGCGCAGAGCTGGAGGCTAGACGCGATGCAATGCCAATCTTGGCGGCCGAAGAAGCCGGAGAAGTCGTAACCCGTATCCTGGCAATGTCGCCTGACGGACTGGTTGAGTTTTTTCAAGATTGTCGGCTGCGTCTGGCTGGCGAGACGCCGTTTTCCTACGTCTACGGAGGCTCGCGTTCTACTCTTCACAAGCATGATCCGGAGACACGCGCTGCCGTCGCAGGTCTGAATCTGGCTTTACACGACTACGACCACGCACTGCTGGACCTCCGAATTTCCGAGCTGTTTGGCGGCCGGCTCGTCTGGGATGAGTCGCACGCGTCCCACGATGATGAATCCGAACGGTCAGACCACGTCATCGCTTTGGACATTTTCGCCGTCTTGATAGCCGTTGGCAAAATCGACGCCTTCTATGGCTCCCTTGCGGGCCAGGATATCGGGACTATCGATAGAGAAAACCTGTACCAGCTCAAACGGGATTGGCCGGCGTTGGTTCTCCTTTCGGGCGAAGCAGATGAAAAACTGGAGAGCTGACTTCGGGGATTTCTACAGCTTGGGCTTGTTGGCCTCCAATTGAGCTTTGGCCCTCGCGACTTCGTCAGGGCTCTCCATGACCAGCATGCTGTTGTTATCTGACGTCGCGTAGCGTATCAGCGAGGTCCTGTTGCCCTGCGCGTCCGTCCACTCCTCCTGCGTGTTGGTGAACTGTGCGCCGTACCCGTTTTGCACAACCGGGTTCAGTAGCACGTTGGGCGCACCGAGCTTCTCCCGTAGTGCTTTATTGAAATCCTCAAACCAGTACGCATTGAACGCGACCGCAATCTCTACAACGCGCCAGTTGTCAAGGTGCACCGTCGTCATGCTCGAGTGCTCGACCGCGTGCGGGAATTGTGCGTAGTCATTGCAGTAGCCCGTGGGCTTGCAGTTCTTCAGCCCTAATGCGCTTTGCAGCGCCGCTGGCGTCGTCACCGCGCCCACTTCAATGCCCCTTAGGTCGAGAGCATACGCTGCCTGCGCGCATAGCAGCGCCCCAATCGCAGCGGGGATGTTATAGTAGTGGCTCACTCTTCTTCTCCTGTTGCTTTGTTGTTGCCTTCGAGCGCTCCTCAGCGGCCCCCATGAGTAACAGTCCGTCGCCTCTCTTGGTCGCGTAGCGCGATAGGAGGCAGACGTCGCCCGCCCTGTCTGTCCACCATTCGCCGGTGTTCTCCCTGCCGTCGCCGTCATCCACCGGCTCGTGCCGCACCTCGTCGGGCGCACCAAACTTCGCGCGCAGCACTTTGTCGAACTCGTCGAAGTCGCGCGATCTAAACGCCACCGTAACGGTCATAACGCGCCAGTTTTTCAATTTCACCCCTAGCACGCGGGCGTCCTTGATGGGGTTCTTCTCGCGATCGACGTCACAGAGCCCGGTCGGCTCCTTGCAGTTCACAGCCAGTGCGCTTTGCAGCGCCGCTGGCGTCGTCATCGCGCCCACCTCAATGCCCTTCAAATCCAGCGTGTGCCTCGCGCACGCTGCGCACAGCACTGCTGCAACCGCAGCGGGGATCATTGAAATCTTCTCATTCATTGTTGTTCTCCAGGTGGCGGCGGGCGCACACCGGGCGGTGCTTGCTCAGAGAACAGCGCGTCAAGGAATTGCTTGATAATTCCTCAGGATACGCGCGTCATCGTCTCTGTTCTCATTCATCTTCCTCGTGGTTACTGGTGAGCGCGGTTTTCAAACTCGTTTATATTTGATCCTACCGATCGGGATGGACGCGGAGCTAGAACATCTTTGCGGGCGTCTAGAATAGTTTTGTCGAAAGCGCGACCAACTTCAGCGAGACTGCTGCATTGCAATCACCACCCGTCCAGTTCAAACGGGATTGGGACTTGTTAGGTCACTCAGGGACTAGCGCCGAGACACCAGGATCACCCGCCCATGCAAAAACGAGCGTAGATAGATGCACTGAACCCTGACGTGGCGGGTTGTAGCATGATCGAATCTTCGAACAGATAAGCGCTTCCGTCATCAATGAAGTATACGAACGCAGAAGCGGGAGACATGCCGCCGTTCTCGTTTCTGGCCGTAACCGTCCCGCAGACGACCCGTTTCGAATTGCCCTTGTAGTCGGTCGCATCGCGAACTGCCGCCGAGACAATTCGCGCCGAACCGGGATCACGCAGCACCTTTTCCAAGCCTTTTGCAACGTGACGCATGAGTACCGGGCTGACTTCCTGTGCCCAGGTTGCCTCTGAATAAAGAACGAGAGTCGCCAACCACGCCATGAGAAGTGTTGCAGTGAGACGGATAGCTTTTATTCCCATTTGAAACTCCCAGGTTTATCGGGGGACATTGCGGGCGACTGCCGCTCTCGCGGCGCAACCCATGAACGCGAGTGGATCAGGAGAGTTCTACGACACGTTCCTTGAGCAACTGGATTGCCAGCAGGAAGGCCACATCTACGCGACCGATTCGGCAGAGCAGCCAGAATGTCTGCCAACGCCCGAGCTGGCGGACCGTCAAACACATGGCTTCTTAGATTTCTTCATGACCGGTGTCGGCTCCTGCTTGGCCTTCCGATTCAGGTTGTCCGTTAGCGCCGGCCCCACCCCCTTGTGGAAGACGATCAGCGCTTTCTGCACCTTTTCGGTCCGCTCAGTGGCAGCAATGTTCTGGCGCGGCCGAGACGGACAACGGAATCGGCGTCGCACGCGGATCAAACTCCGCCCGTCAGTGCAGGGGCAACACTACGTGCCCGCTGTCGCCAGCTGGCTGCGGCCATCCGCAACACCCTCGCGCACCACACCCATTTTCGAAGCTCGTCCGTGACACCCTGGAGTCGCTCCAGACGAGCCCGTGCAAGGCAGATGCGGGCTCGTGCGTAGCTGTGGTGCACCCGTGCGCTGAATATGGCGCGAAGCTCGCAGGCGTCGTTTTGCTGCGTGTCCATGACTACCTCCCTCGTGGCGGGCGCCGCTCAATGTGCACTGAGACTTTTGTGCAATAGCGAATCCCGGTCACATTCGAGCACTCTGTATGTACCAGAACAGGTGCATGAGCGCCAGAGTAGGTGCAAATGCACCGTTCTCGCAATGACCTCTCGCACAGTACATGGCACGTCTGGCGGAGCGTTGTTGCAGCGTGTCGAAAAGTCGGGACCGAAATCGTTGGAATCGCGCGGTCGCAGCGATCGTCTCCTCGCACCGCCGGGATGCCGATCTGGGCCAACAGGAACTGGCGGAGAAGATGGGGCTGTCGCGCAACACGCTCGTGCGAATCGAGTCCGGCCGGCGAGCGATGACGCTTCCCGAGCTGATGTCCTTCGCCGAGGCGCTGAAGCTGTCCCCGACTGGCTTGGTCGATCTGATTGTGCGTTGGCGGCACTGAGTCACCCACCACACGGCGCGACGCCCTACCTGATCTAGCTATAAGCGCTGCCCAGGAGTGGCGGTGAAAAGCTCGCCTGATTACCAATCCGCCCGCCCACTAATACCCCAGGGGCTCTCGCTTTATCCGAAACCTATAGGTTTCGGATATAATACGTCCGGGTTTCGAGCCTACGCTGAGTCAATGACTTACGAAGCCGAAACGTCGAGATTGCCGTGAGGGTTTTGGACATGTCCAAGAATCGTGAAGTCCGCCGGGTTGCGCTCTACTGCCGCGTCAGCACCGGAGAGCAGGACACCGCAATGCAGGTGGACGAGCTGCGCCGCATGGCGGAGGCGCGCGGATGGGAGGTGGCGGCAGTCGTCGAGGAGAAAAAGAGCGGTCGGAAACTGCGGCCGGGCCGGCAGCAACTTGCCAAGGATGCTAAGGCGGGCAAATACGACGCCGTCATGGTCTGGAAGCTGAATCGCTGGGGACGATCGACGGCCGATCTAGTTACCAGCATCAAGGACCTCGACGAGTCAGGCGTAACGTTCATTTCCCTGAAGGAGGGGATTGACCTCAGCACCACTGCCGGCCGCTTGGTCGCCAACATCCTAGCCAGCATTGCTGAGTTTGAAGCCGACAACATTCGCGAGAACGTGGTGAGCGGCTTGCAGCATGCGAAAAAGCACGGGACCCGATCGGGTAAGGCGATCGGCCGGCCGGCGATTGCCGCTGAGCGTTCTATCGAGGTCCGCGCCCTACGCACCCAAGGATTGAGCCTGCCGGCGATCGTGAAGAAGACCGGACTCAGCTATGGCTCTGTTCATCGCCTCGCCAGCGGCTCCGTAGCGCGGCACAAATGACGCTGACGAAGAGCCGCCCCTTGCACGATGACACCCTCAGTGCCATGCAACGCCGCTTCATTGGTTCAGGGCAACCCTGAAAATGCCCGGTAGTGGGTCAGTTTGAATTCTGCTCCGCCAGCGCTGAGCAGTTGGCATCGACGCATGCTACTCTCGGTTCGTCTGAGAAAGGAGGTGCACGATGACCAAACTTTTGAAGACGCCGGAAACACCCCGATAGCGCGGGGATAACCACAGCCAGGCGGCTGGTCTCGGATAAAGGCGAGACGCTGGCGAGACGATGTGGGACCTGTGGCATGGCAGAGCCCGTGACACGAAACTATGGCATGTGAGCAATCACGAAGAGAAGCGGCGTTCCTAAATCGGCGCCGCTTCACTCAAACTGACCCACAACCAAATGCCCGCGTAATGAGCGCCACAGGCACCGTCGCTGTATAGTCACCGGGCCGCCATGCATATGGCCCGGTAGCTCAGTCCGGATAGAGCATCCCCCTGCTAAGGGGAGGGTCGTGGGTTCAAGTCCCACCCGGTTTCACAAGGCCGCCTTTCGGGCGGCCTTTCATTTGCGGTCCCACACCGGAGTGCCACCCTGGTCGCGGCAGCGGTATCAGGGGAGCCCCGGTCGGCCCAGCCGCCGCCAATCTCGCAGACTCAGTCGAGCCAAACTGTGACAGGCTGCTGCCTAGAATTCGGAATCACGCCCCCGCTACCACTTACGCCGGGCTATTCCAGACTACGACCCACTGCGCCCAGGTATGCGTTGATGCGAGCCTGCGGAGCTCATCAAGACGTCGACGTCAGGGACCTGTCTTGAGGCGGCCATCGGAGGGCGCCGGGCAGTTCCGCAGGGGCGAATACAAAATGCAACACGCGCCTCACGTCATCGGTTGAGACTTTTGACGAGGCGTGAAGCAGCAAGGGCTTCATTAGCATTGCCCCGCCCCGCGGCACTTCGACGCAAACCTCACCCCGCTCGTCCTTTGCCCGAATCGCATCGGCGCTGGCTAAACGCCCCAATCGATGAGACCCCGGTACAACACGAAGGGCGCCGTTTCGTTCGTTGCAATCGTCGAGATGGAGGCGCAGCGCCAAGACCCTATCGAGCACGGAGACCGGCGGTTGGACAAACCATTTTCCCTCCTTTTCCGACCAACCTTGACATCCGGGGCTGTCCACACGCTCGGCGACAGGAATGCTCAGATCCTGGTGAAGCGACACCAGCCAGTTACTCTCCATCGACTTTACGAACAACGTGCATTGGACGGGGATGACTTCGGCTGAGCGGATTTCTGACAGTCGCTCATCGCGCAGCAAACGCATCGCGAGTTCACGACACCAGGGAAGCTCGATCAAACGCCGCGTGCCGGCACGATCGCAATCGAGGCCACCAGCTAGTAGAGCGATCTCGCCCAGCTCCACGCCATCAACCAAGTCAGCAATGACGACATATCCCGCCTCGTTCAATTGGCTTCCGTAACCCGCAATTTGTTCGGTGCCCGCAGAATGTCCCTTATACTGGACGAGTCCGTCGGCAGCGGCTGCTACGACACCGGTCATAACAAATCGCTCTTGTTGACCTTCAGCCAGTTGAGAGTCGCCGCGTGAAGCGACTGGGCTTGGGACACGCATTCGGCGACCGCGGATTCCGGAATGAGATCGCCGGTGTATTCCGTTATATTGCGTTGCTTACGCAGCTTATCGAGCCGGATGAGAGTCTGTGAATCGACACCGAGGGTCGTGGGCAAAGTCTGAATCGCCGTTTGGTGGTGCCCAGGCTTGCTTGTCAGCGTTCGATAGCCGTGGGCATGCAATCCAACATCGGCGAGCATCCGGATCGCAGTGTACGCACTCGTGAACCGGGTCTCAGCGCTGATAGTGTTAACCTTAGCGTCGGCGATATGACGTGCGGCCGCATCGAGCAACCGCTTGATCGTCTCCCTGGCAGGTGCGATCTGCTCAAGGCTTATGCCGACTAAGTTCTGTAAGCCCATCCTCATCCCCTACCAAGAAGATCTTCTTCTTCGACATCACATCCGCGACGAACGGACTCCGCTCCTTCACCTTCGCCTTCCACTCTCGCGCCGAGAACACTTTTGGGTTGATTTCCCTTGCAAGCTGCTGCTGTGCTGGATGAAGCGCGTCCACGACAGTCCCAAAGTCGACTGAGCCGATGATCATCAAGTCGATGTCACTCCCCTGGGTCTCCGCTCCGCGCGCAACGGAGCCAAAGATGAACGCCGACTCGATGCCATCGGTGATCGGCCCAAGCGCCTCGGCGACCACGTCGGCGAGCCCCGATGTCTTGCGTAAAATGCCGGCAAGTTCCTCGAAAATCGGAGACTGCCGATTTGCGCTATAAACAAGCTGGTTACCCCGGCGCTCGCAATTCAGCAAACCGACATCGGCCAGACGTTTCAGCTCGCGGGTAAGCGTCCCGGCCGGCAAACCTGTCCGACGGGCTATTTCGCGGCCATGAAGCGATTCCTCCGGGTGAAGCACGAGCATCCCGAGGACTCGGCGGCGGTAGCCGGGAAACAGGACACCAGACAACGACTGATGCATAATTTGCATCGATTGTCGCCTTTTTTGCATCATATCGCAAGCAGCCGTCCACCGCCCGCCCGTCAGCGAACTCGGATTTCCTTGGCTCTCAAGGACTTCCAATTCAAAATCGTGCCCCCGCTACCAACTTTATATCTATTTGCTTTTGCTCGAAAAATTCTTCGTGGCTCAAGACGAGCGAGCCTTCGAAGCGAGCATTTGCGACGTCTGGTCGCAAAACGAGCCTTCCATCATGCAACACTGTGCGCAGAGCTTCGCGTGATTCCGCGACGGTTTCGCGTGCGGTGAAGATTTTCAGCTTCCGACACGGCCGACTTGTATTGCTGAAGGAAATCGGCGCGCGTGATGCGCGCGGATTTTGGTGACGCGGTCGCGCAGCGGATTAGCGCTTCGCGCTCTCTTGCAAACTCAGCCAGCCAGGTCTTGAAGACGGCTGGCGGCAGCTTGCCGGGTTTGAATTGGTCGCGGATGTCGGACTCGCGCGCGTCGATGTCAGACATGCGGCGGCGGTTTGTGGTGGCGCGGGCGGTTCTGCGTTCTGCTGTTTGTTGAGGTACGCCATCGCTAGGTCAGCCGCTCGATTGAGCGCTTCCGGGCAGAGGCATACCAGTTCGAGCTTTTCGAGAACTGCGTTCTCGATTTCGGCGATGCGGAAGCGCATGCCGTTCGAGCAGGTGCTGCCGTTGTGAAAGCCGCTGCAGATGTAATCGGTACGGCCGTATTGGACGTAGTTGCTGCCGCATTCGGAACAAACGAGAAGGCTGCTGAGCCATAAGGCGGGACCCCTGCCCTTGCGTCGCTTGGCTTCTCTTATGGCCTCACCACGCGACGTGCGCGCGCACTGCCTGATTTGGACGGCGTTCCACAGATCGTCTGAGACGATGCGCAAGCGTTCGTCGTGTCGGGTGATCAACTCGTCGGGTTGGTCGACGACTTCGCATCGCCGAATGGCGCTGTCGCGCGGGCTCCGGACCCAGCGGCTTCGGCCCCAGACCCTGACGCCGTCTCAACCGGCTATCGGTTTCGGTCTCACCGGCTTGACCTGGCACGGACACGAATTTCTCGACGCTATCCGCGATCCCGAGATTTGGCGGAGGACCAAAGAGGGTGCAAACAAGGCGGGCGGCTTCACGGTATCGCTGTTGGCAGATCTCGCTAAGGGTCTTATCAAGACGCAAATCGAGAAGCACACCGGCGTCAAACTATGACACCGCTGGCGGCGGGGAATCCCCCCGCTCCTCCTCGGGCCCGCTACGCAACCCGGACTCGTCGATCGTGAAGTCAATGTCGAGCTTCTTCAAGAGCGCGGGCAGCACCTGATAGATGCAGGCTTCTGCCTCGGCGGTGGCGACCCGGTGACATGCGACGGAAGGATCAACTGACAGCCCGCACGCCAACGACGGTCTGCGTGAGAGTCAGTGCGTTCACTAGCTAAGTACGGCGCATGCGTGTCCGATCATAGCCGGACGATCTGCCTTTTCTTGACCGATCATAATAGGACGGATATAATCATTATGTTCGACTATAATCGGTCAGGTAGCCTGTATGCTTCAAGATCTCCCTCTCAAGCACCTCGATCAGCAACTGGCTCCTTGGCAGGACCTACCCTACCTGCGCCCAAAGGCTGGCTGGCTACGCGCAATCCGTGACGCCCTCGGTATGACCGTGCGCCAATTCGCCAAAGCCGCGGGGACGGCACCCTCCACTGCGCAGGCGGCCGAGCGCGCCGAAGCTAGAGGCGACATCAGCCTCTCCACGCTGTCCCGCTACGCCGAAGTCCTCGGGTGCGAGCTGCGCTATGTCCTTGTGCCTAGGAAGCCGCTGATGCAGGTAGTCGAGCGGCGAGCGGAGGACATTGCACGCGCGGAGGTCGCGGCAGTTCATCACTCGATGGCTCTTGAAGATCAGGCTACGAGCAAAGAGCAGGTGGAGCGGCAGATTTTAGAGCTTCGCCGCAAACTCCTCGAGGGCCCCCGATCTCGTCTTTGGACATGAAGCTAGAGTACCCGCCCGGGGCCACCCCGCTCGATCCGGATGAGATCCAGGGACTGATCCCCTCACACGTCACTTTGCAGGGACAACTCAACGATTACGAGCAAGAAAATATTTCTCGCGCGCGTCGGTGGGCCTACTTGCGCCGGCGAGGAGATCCGCTCGACCGCGAGTTCATCCGCACGGTCCACCGGCGGATGTTCGATGCGACCTGGCGTTGGGCCGGTGACTTTCGTCGCTCGGACAAAAACATTGGATGTCAGTGGACTCAGGTCCCGACACTGCTCTACCAACTCGCCGGCGATGTGGGGGCCCAGATTGAATATAGGGCATTCCCGGAGGCGGTGATTGCCGCCCGCTATCACCACCGACTGGTATCGATCCATCCCTTCCCGAATGGCAACGGCCGCCACGCCCGCTTCATGGCGGACCTCCTCCTGAAAGAGCTCACGGGAAAGATCTTTACCTGGGGGCAAAACTCGCTCGGCAGCGGTGGGGAGGCGCGCACGGCCTACATTAAGGCGCTGCAAGCGGCGGACGGTGGTGACTACGGTCCGCTGCTCTTTTTCTTGGGAATCACATCGAGCTGAACGAAAAACGCGCGCCTTGCTCGCGGCGTTCTGATCCCCACTCAGTCCGAGAACGACTTGGCGGCGATATAGCTCCGCCCCGCGGGGAATCCACATCTCGTGCTTCAAGCACCCGCAACCGC
>Ga0070665_100005591_pt1 | contig 12924 bp, 14 predicted proteins | sample KBSS13metaG_FD_65862 | JGI IMG/M metagenome (GOLD analysis project Ga0070665, IMG submission 65862) | Switchgrass rhizosphere microbial communities from Kellogg Biological Station, Michigan, USA - KBS S1-3 metaG | ecosystem: Host-associated > Plants > Roots > Rhizosphere > Soil ... | reverse complement strand
TTCATGAACTTGCTGCCAGGGGTGAACCGCTGGCGCACGCGCCGGGCACCGATCCCCACAAATCCGAGCTCGAAAAGCGCTTCGACGGCGATCACAACATCGTCGAGGGGCCGTACATCACCGCGCCGCACAAGGCCGGCGACGTCTTCAGCCATTCCTACAATGGCGGCGGCGGTTATGGCGATGTCCTGGAGCGTGACCCCGTCAAGACCGCGTGGGATGTCGAGAACGGCTTCCTGACGCGCGAGGCCGCCGACCAGGTTTTCGGCATCGTGCTCAGGGATGATGATGACGGCTATCCAGTCGCCGATCTCGAGGCGACCGCGAAACGCCGCGCCGACATGCGCAAGGCGCGGCTGGCCAAGGCGATACCGGTGTCGGACTGGATCGCGGCAGAGCGCAAGCGCGTCGAACAAGCCGACTTCGCGCCGGAGGTAAGAAAGATGTATGCGAGCGCGATCAAGCTGTCGCCGCGCTTCACCAGGGATTTCGGCGACTTCTGGAACGTCGATGCCAAATCTGTTTTCGCACCGGGGGTGAAGCCATGACGGCCTACAGCAAGGAAGTGATCCGCGACCTCGCGGCGGGCACGCTGCCCTGGCCGCAGACCCGGCGCATCATGAGCGCCTACAAGGACGACGACCGCTTCTTCAAGATCGTGGCCGTCTACCAGGATCGTGTCGCCTGGAAGGATCCGATCCTGCTGCCGGTAAGCGATCACCTCTTCATCTGCCAGAGCGGCGAGGAGCGCATCACGCGCTGCGAATGCGGCTATTCCTTCGGCGACTATCGCAAGAACTGGAAGCTGAACGCGGTGATCAATGTGCGCGACACCGAAGAGGCCTTGCGCGAGATCTATCCGAACAGCGACATTCCCGATCCGCAATGGATGGAGATACGCGAGTTCATCTGCCCGGAATGCGGCACGCTGCACGAGGTCGAGGCGGCAGCGCCAGGTTATCCGATCGTGCATGACTTCGAACCCGATCTCGAAGGCTTCTATCGCGACTGGTTGGGCAAGCCGCTCGGAGGATGCTGACGGGTGCAGTGCGCCCTTCGAGGCTCGCTTCGCTCGCACCTCAGGATGAGGACTGCTGGCGCTAGCGAGGTTTGTGCTGAGATGCGTTTTTCGAGCCAACGGCCTAGGGTTGCTGGCGCCGTCGCGCATCGTCGTTGGCGGCTCGCCTTTCGGCTCGCATCTCAGGATGAGGGCCGCCGGCGCCAACGCGGTTGTAGTGAGATGCATTGTTCGAGCCAACGGCCTAGGATCGTTGGCGCCATCCCCCCTCATCCTGAGGTTCGAGCGCAGCGAGCCTCGAAGGACGCACGACATATCTACGGAGAAAATGCGCGATGAAGTACCTAGCGGGCCGTAGCGCGATCATCACCGGCGGGCTGACCGGGCAGGGGCTCGCGATCGCACACGCCCTGGTGCGCGATGGCGCCAATGTTGCGGTGGGTTCCTATGTCAACGAGATCGCCGGCCGCGCCGCCGATGCCGCGGCCTATCCCGATCCGTCCGAGATCGCGCACGTTCGCGAAAGCCTTGCCAGCTCTGGCGGCAAGATATTCGCCGGCCATCTCGATGTCCGCAACCCTGATGTCATCAAGGCATTTCTCGCGCAGGCACAGCATGTCTGCGGCCCCGCCGATATCCTGGTCAATGCCGCGGGAACGACCGCCGAACAGCCGGTGTGCGGGCATTCCGACGAGCTTTGGCTGAAAATCATCGACACCAACCTCAACGGCGCTTTCCGCCTGACGCGGGAACTGCTGCCGGGGATGATCGAACGCGGATGGGGCCGCATCATCAATATCGGCTCGACGGCGGCTACCGTCGGCTGGAAGGACAACCCAGCCTATTGCGCCTCCAAGGCGGGGCTGCTCGGGCTGACCCGTTGCGTCGCCCTGGAAGGTGCTGCGCACGGCGTCACCTGCGTCATGATCAGCCCGACCTGGGTCGAGACCGAGCTGATGCGGCGCAACGTTGCGCAGGTGGTGGCGCGCGAAGGCAAAGGCCGCACGCCCGAAGAGGCCATGGCCGAGATCGCGCAGGCAAATCCCCAGCAGCGGATCATCCAGCCGGATGAGGTCGCGGCCCTCGCCGCGTTCCTGTGCCGCGACGAGGCCAAGGGCATCACAATGGAGAACATCCAGATCACCGGCGGCGCGCTCTGGTAGGGCGCATGTGGATGCGGCTCCGGCACGGTCCGGAACGTTCGCCTTGCTGTCGCGTTGCAGAGCGAGTGATTTCTTGAGGGGCTCGCGTTGGAAAATCTGTTCGCCGAATTCGGGCACAAGACCTGGCTGCCATTTCCCGTCATCGCGGCACGGCTGATCCTGGCTTCGCTGCTGGGCGGCGTCATCGGCTTCGAGCGAGAATGGCGGCAGCGTCCGGCCGGGTTGCGGACGCACATGCTGGTCTGCCTGGCCGCCGCCCTGATCGCCATCGTCACAATCGAGATTACTCATGTGACCTATTTCCAGGGCGATGCCGTTACCATCGATCCGCTCCGCCTGGTCGAGGCCGTCACGGCGGGGGTGGCCTTCCTCGCCGCCGGTCTCATCGTGTTTGCAAGGGGCGAAGTCCAGGGCCTGACCACGGGAGCCGGCATGTGGCTGGCGTCGGCAATCGGTCTCTGCTGCGGCCTCGGCCTCTGGCAAATCGGAATTTTTGCCTGCTTGCTGGCAATGATCGTGCTTGGACTGCTGCAGGCGGTCTCGGCGCGTATCGCGGCTCCCAATGGCTCTGATGCAGAAAAGCGCGATGTGCGCTGAAGCCGGGAACGCCGGCTGCAAAGCTGGGATGTTTTCAGGAAACCGGATGGTGGGCGTGACAGGGATTGAACCTGTGACTCCTACGAATGAAACCGACCCATCCAGAGGTCATCAACCCGGACCTGCTCGGTTCTATCGAGGCCTGGTATTCAATCACCGCCCGCTGGTCTTCGCGTGACATCCTTTGGCGTCGGTGCTCCTCGTCCGACCGCAAGCGCACGATGCCTGTTCAGGTGCGAGGTACCCACCCGTCCTGACAGATTTGCCGGGGAGTTCGGCGGATCTCCGGGCCGTTGCCGCAGAGTGACGGTCCCGTTCAAGCTACCCCACTCGGGTCCAGCGGACGGACTTGCAGATCAAGCCGCCGACAACGCATCCAGATGTGGTTAGAACGGCCGTCTTCAGCCGCACTGTCGCGTCATAGATTTCTCCGTCCTCCGGATACAGCGTCTTGCCACGCCAAAGGTCGGGGCCGATGTGCTTCATGGCAAAGAAAATTCGATCGCCGACCCGTGCGTTGGTCGGCGCGCCTGCTTCGATCCAGACGATTCGGCCGCAAACGGCGTCGCCACATGGCGCGAACCGGACCTGCGCTTCGCCGCTCTCGTGCCGCCAAACACCAACTATGTCGCCGGCAACCGCCTCGGAGGAGAGAGTGACACCCAGCGCGAGTGCAAAGAGCCACATCGCCGTTGTCCATATCTTCATGATCATAAGCTCCGTGTGTCTGCAGGGGAACAGGATCGACTTCTTCGCCTCAAAGCGACCGTGGCGAGGAAATCGGCGACCGACTCGCGAGGCGCAAGTCGGTCCGCATCGGGTCTCGCCCGGATTCCGGTAACGCGCCCCGGCCCGTTGTGCCGATCAGCCACACGCCGGCGAGGATCAGACCGCTTCCGGTCAGTTGCAGGAGCGAGATGCTCTCGCCGAAGATGAGCCAGCTGGCCGCGATGACCAGGATGTAGCTGATGGCAGAAAGCGGGAATGCCAAGCTGAGATCGAGCTCGGCCAACACGCGCATCCAGATCACAAAACACGCTGCCTCGACGGCGATTGCAGCGATCATCCAAGGCGAGGTCACCGTGTTGTGGAGCCAGGTCAAGCCCGAGCCGGTGACGTGCTCCGCCGCGAGCTTGATGAACAGCTGCGACAGCATGTCGAGCACGGGGATTCCCAGCCAGAAGAGATAGCTACCCTTCACGGCCTGCCTCCTTTGTAGCGTCGCCCATCGACAATAGCGGGGCCAGGAGCCGCAACAGCCGCTGGGCGGCCACGTTTCGGTGCTTGAAGTACATGGTGTTGGCGGTGAGCCGGCTGCCGAGTCGCAGCTTGTTCTCGTAGTAGGCCTGGCCGCTCTGATAGCGCGCTATGCCGTGCTTCAGGCAATAGCGAAGATTGTTGAACCAGCTGAGGAAATACAGGTTATACCGGCGACCCTGCTCGGCATCCATGCAGAAGAACTTGTCGATCAGGCTGCCCTGCCTGTGCACCAGCAGGTTGGCGGCGAGCAGCGTCTCCCCGGCATAGTAGAGATAGCACAGGGCGTGTCCTCGCATGTTCGCGAGTACCCCGGCGAAATAGCCTTCCGTCAGCATCTCGAACTGCCAGTCGCTGCGATTTCGCGTCTCCGCATAGAGCGTCATGACGCGGGGCATCACATCAGTCAGATCTGTACGAATCTCTGTCCGGATGTGCTGCTCGGATTTGAGCTTCCGGCGCATGTCCTTGCGGGTTCCCGCGGAAAGTCGCTGGAGATATTCGTCTATCGAGGCGAAATCGACATCCAGCCAGGCGGTCGGCAAACCCGGCGTCGCCGCAAATCCAGCGTCGCTGAGTATGTGTCTGAACGACGGCCCTTGCGTCTGAGGGATGTCCTTTGCCGCACGAAGAGAGCAGCCCTGGCTATCGGCGAAACGCTCAAACCCCGCGAGCAGCAGGGCGAGCAGTTCGGGCCTGCGCGCCGCTGGCACAGTGGGATGGAATCCTGGCACACCGGTTTCGGTGCACGGCGACCCGAGACAGGCGAGCTTCAAGACGAGAAATTTCGGAAAGTATCGCCGGATACGTTGCGCCGCCCGTCGCGAGGAGATGACATCGACGGTCGTCTCGAGCTCATAGTCGGTCACGAAGCTCGGCATCGCGGCGATCATCCGGCCGTGCTCAAACAGCGCGATATAGTGCCACTCAAACCCGGCTATCCCAGCCTGCTCGACCGCCAGCAGATAGTCGTATCCTTCGACTTCATCCCGGAAACAAGCATTCCACGCCTCCCGGCCGAGCTCACCTATTGATGAGGCGACGCATATCTGCGGCGACGCGTCCGGCTCGCCCACGAGGAGCAAGCGCCCGACAGTCGTGTCAGGGGCGGACGGCAGCATGGTCCGCCTCGAAATAGTCCACTGTGCAGTCGGCGACATAGCGATGCTGCCGATCGATGTGGATCATGTGATAGCTGTCATCGATCCAGTGCAGCTCGTTCGGCGCTCCGATGCGGTCGCTGATGTAGCGTGCGTTCTTGGGACCGCTCAGATCATCCTCTCTGGCGTGAAGGATGAGCGTAGGGGTGTGCATTTGCGGCAGCAGCTTCTTGAGTGCCCTGCTCAGCCGGTACATTTCGAGGAACCCTTGAGTAGGGACCTTGTCGAGGACGCCCTCGGTGTTCATGGCTGCCATTATCTGTCGCAATCGCTCATCCTTGATGCCGAGATACGGCAACTCAGCGATGCTCAAGCGGTCGAGAACGGGGAGCAACGACAGCGGTCCGATGAACCGCGACAGGATGGAGAAGTAGAATGGCACGGCCCAGCCGTCGTAGAGGAAACACGGCGAATAGATGGCCACGGCCTTCATCAGGCCTGGATTGCGATGCGCGGCAAGGAGGCCCAGCTTGCCGCCGGCGCAGATGCCCGCAGCGAACATTTCGTTCGTCTCTTGCGCCAGCCGTGCGGCCGCGTTCTCCACGCTGTCAAGCCAGTCCTGCCAGTGCGTCCGGCGCAGCTCCTCCACATCCCTTCCGTGTCCGGCGAGCAGCGGTGCATACACCGTATAGCCGCGCCGATTGAGCTGACGGCCTACCAGCCGCATCTCGGCAGGCGCGCCGGTCATCCCATGGATCAGCAGCACGGCCTTTCCATTTGTGCCCTTTGCAAAGAACTCGAGTGGGTCAACGGGCAGCATGCCGGATGTCCATTCGCGGGTCTCCTTGGCCACGAAGCAGATTCGCATGGGCAAGGACTTTCATAACCCTGTTGCCCCCACACACATGACGCCGGCGGTGATCAGGCTGGCGCCGGCGGCGTGACGGAAGCTGATCGTTTCCTTGAGGACCAGGGCTGCTGCGAACACCATCACGACGTAGCTCAGCGCCATCAGCGGAAAGGCGATAGAGAGCGCCACGCGTTCGAGCACGGCCATCCATGCGAGCAGTTCGACGCCCCAAAAGACAAGGCCGACCCAGATTGCCGGCTTCAACAGCGACTGCAGGAGAGTTGCCGCGCTCTTTGCCGCCAGCTTGAAACAGACCTCGCGCACTGTCTCCGCGAGGATGCAGAATCCGATCAGCGCAAGCATCGGCATAGTTAGCGGGCCGCTCACTGCATAACCTCTGACAGGGCTTCCAACAGCCGGTGATTGACCGTGCTGTTGACACGGATCGCGTTGCGGGCGTCGGGCCAGCCGTGGGGCTGGTCGATGAGAATTTCGGCACGTTTTGAGATGACCGTCCACGCGCTTCCGGCATAGATGGGGCGCGAATAGTCCCCGGTGACGTCGGCGCCGATGATGCGATGGTGACGGCCGATCGCGGTGATCATGGAAAGCAGATAGGGCAACCGCATCCTACCCTGATCCCAGTTGGTAACCGCGTCGTCGCGGGTGAGGACGTCCTTGTCGATCGTCAGGTAGACGTTGTCTGTTTGTATCCGCGACAGCAGAAAGCCAATAAAGTTCCCTTCTCCGAACGAGGCGATCGTGCTCCACTCGATGAGCCCGTCCTCCTGCCGGTAGCAGGATCTGGATCCGTAGTCCTTTTTCACCCGGCTCGGCGCGTGCTCATAGGGATAGAGCTCGACCGCGCCATTGCTCAGCAGCGACAGGTTCGCGCCCTTCCACTCGGGCTTACGCAGGTCGTTGCTGCAGACGCCGACGGTGATCACCTTGTCGACCTGGGCATGCTGCGCGGCGCGGCTCACCCAGGAACCGCAATGCACTCCGCCGCCGAAGCGCACCCAATCCGGATGATTGTCGAAATGAATGACGGTGGCCGGCTGTTCCTCATTCCTCAGCGCATGTTCCAGGAGCAGCGAGGTGACGTGATGAAAGTCGCCGGACCCCATGAAGCACAGGCGTGCGTCCTGTCGACCGCGCGGCATCTGTCGCGACAGCCGCGTCGCGAACGCCTCGAAATCGTGCTGCCTGCACCACAGCCGGAGCACCGGTCCGTCGCCGTTCGCCTCGATCTCGCGGGCGCCGGCCGTCAAACATGAGCGGATGAAGTCCGGCTGCAATTCCAGTGCATCGTCGAGATGGAGAAGCAGGAGTTGCATCGGCTTACCGCGAGGCGGCCCGCGCAAACAGCTGATCCAGAAGGGTCAGCGCGAGGTCAATTTCGCCCCGCGTTATCAGGAGGCTGGGCGCCAGCGTAATCACGTTCTTGTGGTAGCCACCGACATCGAGCACCAGCCCGTACTTCTCGGCGCCGACCTGGAGGTCGCCCTTCATCGCCTCGTCGCACATCCAGTCCAGCGTCGCCTTGTCGGGCGTGTACCCGTCCTCCCGGCAGACCTCGACGCGCAGGGCGAGTCCGAGTCCGTCAACATCGCCGATCGCCTTGTGGCGGGCCTGCAATTGCTTCAGCCCATCGAGGAAATACGCGCCATTTTCCACGATCGATGCGCCGAGATCCTCTTCCTCCAGCATCTTCAGCGTTTCGAGAGCGACCGCCGTTCCCATTGGGTTGCCGGCGAAGGTGGAATGGGTGGAGCCGGGCGGGAAGATGTCGGGATGGATCATATCTTCCCTGGCCCAGATGCCGGAGAGCGGGTTGAGGCCGTTGGTGATTGCCTTTCCGAACACCAGTACGTCCGGTTTCACGCCGAAGTGCTCGATCGCCCACATCTTGCCAGTGCGATAGACGCCCATCTGGATCTCGTCGACAACCAGCAGGATGCCGTGCTCGTCCAGAACCTTCTTCAGCTCGATGAAGAAATTCATTGGCGGGATGACATAGCCACCGGTGCCCTGGATCGCTTCAACGTAAAAGGCGGCGAACTCGGCCTTGCCCGCCTTCGGATCCCAGACACCATTGTATTCGCTCTCGAACAGGCGGGCGAATTTCTGCACGCAGTGCAGACCGTATTCCTCCTTGCTCATCCCCTTGGGCCCGCGGAAGTGATAGGGGAATTCGATAAAATGCGCCCGCTCGGAAAAGTGACCGTAGCGCCGGCGGTAACGGTAGCTCGAGGTGATCGCCGAAGCTCCCAGCGTGCGCCCGTGATAGCCGCCCTCGAAAGCAAACATCAGGCTTTTGCCGCCAGTGTAGTTGCGCACCAGCTTCAACGAATCCTCGATGGCCTGCGAGCCGCCGACATTGAAATGCACGCGCCCTTTGCTCCCGAACTTGCGTTCGGCATCCTGGGCGATCAGCGTGGCGAGCTCGACCTTCTCGCGGTGTAGATATTGCGAGGCCACCTGCGGCAGCGTCTCCAGCTGGCGGTGAGCGGCAGCATTGAGGCGGGGGTGGCGGTAGCCGAAATTGACCGCCGAGTACCACATCTGCAGATCGAGGAAGGGCGTCCCGCGGCTGTCGTAGAGATAAGAGCCCTCGCAGAATTCGAAGAAAGCCGGCGCTGCCGCGTAGTGGACGGTATCGCCGTGCGAGCAGTAAGTCTGTTCAAGCCGCCGCAATTCGTCTTCGCTGCGCAGCGAGAGAGCAACCGCGCCGGGTTCTTTTATCGCAAGATTGAAATTCATGATGATGCTCGTTTTCGGTTCTATGCAGTAGCGTAGCGAGGTGAGGTGGCGACCTTGCCGCGAAGGCGCGGGACCGCCATCAGACCGGCTGTCACATCACTGAAGTCGCGATAGGCGTGGAAGGGGATGCCGCGCTCCAGGCAGTGCTGCGCCAGTTCACCTTTGGCGAAGACCAGTTCGGGTTTATCGGAGACGCAGAAATCGGAGCGGCCGTCGCCGATGTAAATGCGCTCCTGCCCATGCGCGCCAAGCCAGCGGCATTTGCATACGCCTGATGTCATGCAGCTCTGATCGGCATGGGGAGAGCGCAACCCGTAGGACGGCTGCCCGCTTCGGGCGCTGACGACCAACACGTTGGCAATGACCCGAAGATGGTCGAGACCGTGCTTTCTGAGGATGCGCTTGATGAAGTATCCGACGCCATCGCTGACGATTGTCAATGGAACGCTGTGTGCGGCGCAGAAGTCGGCGAAGGAAGCGAAGAACGGGTCGATCTGGACGTCGTCGAGGACCTGGTCAAGCTGCTCAGGCGTAGCGCGGATCAGGGAAATCTGGCGGCGCATGCACTCGGCTGATCCGATGTCTCCGTCCTGCCACAGCCGTTCGATCACCTGCCATTCGGGGTCGGCGAGGCGCGAGAGGACGAAGTCGGTTGCGTCCTGAACAGAGACGGTTCCGTCGAAATCGCAATAGACGTGCACGAGGCCTCCCGCGTAGGCAATTGACGGGCGCTTATCTAGCCGAGCGATCCATTCTGCGATTGTTTGCGATTGCGGATATCAGGAATTTCCTGCTCAAATAGCGGGCGCGCCCGGATTCAACCTGCGGCGTTAGCTCTGGCATCCAATGGCTGGAGCGACGATAGACGGCCAAGCGACCCGATCGATATGGTTCTGTCGTTCCACTCAGAGTGCCGCGATGCCTGCGTTGGACAGCCCGACGCATTTGTCGTGACCTTCGCACATGGGCGCAGTCGAGTTGGGATGCCGCAAGCTATTCGAGCGGCACGCCGCCTTTCAGGACGGTGTCCGTCAATCTCGCTGTTGTATGAACGCCGCAGCCACGCCAGCAACTCGTCGCATCGCTGTTGGCTATTCGCTTCGCACAGGGAACGAAAGACGGCATGATGGATGCAGGCCGCTTCAGACCTTCAAGGCTGGGACACACCCGTCGCGGCTCTGCGCGCGCCCTCAGAAGCTGATTTCGAACGATCGGCTCAGGACGATACCGATAGTGTTCTGATTGGCCGAGCCTATTTCAGTCACGATCGGGCTGTCGGCGGCATCGCCCACCAGCCGGTCGAACCTGTCATAGACCTGCAAACTCATCGTGTCGGTGAACTGGTAGCTCGCGCTGACCATGAGCCCCACCGACTTGAGCCCGCCCGCTGCATCGAAGGTCGGGAGCCTCCCATTGGCGGCGGCTTCCAGCGGCGTTACGCTGAAGTTGTTGCGCATATAGGTCCCATCGGCGAGCGACAAACGCGGGCCGGCGGACAGGATTACCTTCGAGCCGAGCGGCTGAAAGAAATCGGCGGCGAAGTCGGCCACAAAACCATCGTTGCTGCGTACCCCCTGGCGCCCTTCGACGCGCAACCTGAACCTGTCGGGAACCAGCCAGTATTGCGCGAAAATGCCGACATCGACGCTCCAGTCGATGTCGTGCAGGCCAACCAGAGCGCTGTCATCGGATGTCGAGCGCGTGTCGTCGCGAATGCCGGCTACAGGTCCGAGCTCCAAGCCCTTCCAGTCAATCAGTGTATAGTCGAGATTGTCATCGGGCGCGCTGAGCTCGGCCGGTTCGCCAAGACGGCGAATGTCGAAATTTGGAACAAAGCTGAAGGATTGGTTCGAGGCCCCTTGATAGGATGGGCCATACTCGGTGCCGGCTCCAAGCGTCACAATCCAAACGTTGCTCTTGGCCGCGGCCGGCTGCGCATCCTTTGTGTCCTGGGCGATAGCCGGGAAAACGAGTGACAAGGCACACGCAAGCCCGCCCGCAACACAAAGAGCTAATTTCCTGTCCATAGCATGCAAGAGGCAATGACCCCCGTCGAAGCCAGATTCGTCGCAAGTCACTAAACACTTATTCGATCCACTTGGCTACCGCTTTGCCGAAATCGTCCTGCTCCTTGTGGCGCAGGAATGTCGAGCAATGGCAGGGACAAGTCCGGTCGAATGAGGGTCCGCTGTTCAGCCACTGTTGAGAGTAGGGCATGTCCTGATCCGAGGACCCTGCTATCTCGACGCGATCCGGAACGCGGCCTCTCCGGGTTGAGATCGGAGCTGCGGCATGAGCGCTGTCTTGGGGTATCGGATCGCGAAATTGGGCGCCTTATCGCTGCGATCGCGAAACGGACTGCGGTTGATCTCCATAAAGTGACAGGAGAGCGTGCAAACCCGGAAAAGTGTGACCAACATGTGTGCGGAACGACCTCGGCGGTATGGGCCACGACGAGACGCGGACGGCCAACGCCTATGAAGCGTTCGATCCAGAGTACCTGAAGGACGCCAAGCGGGCCACCGATAGCATCATCACGCAGTTGCAGGCGCATACGAAGCGCCCGCTGTTTTCCTGCAAGTTACCTGCAACCAGCCATCTGCTGGTGCTGGAAGGCGGGAAGGGGAGGCGATAAAATGCAGTGTTTTCAGGAACCGGATGGTGGGCGTGACAGGGATTGAACCTGTGACCCCTACGATGTCAACGTAGTGCTCTCCCGCTGAGCTACACGCCCATCCGAAGCCGCGCATACACCACACCATGTCAGGTGCGTCAATAGCCGCAAAGCTTCAATTGCAAGGGTATGGAAAAGGCCGGTAAACCGCCGGCGCGGGCAGGCTCGCCGGGCTCAGGCGGCCTGCAGCATCTTCTCGACTTCGTTGACGAGGTCGCGCAGATGGAAGGGCTTTGATAGCACCTTGGCATCCTTCGGCGCCTTGGAATCCGGATTGAGCGCCACGGCGGCAAAGCCGGTGATGAACATCACCTTCAGGTCGGGGTCGATCTCGGTGGCGCGGCGGGCAAGCTCGATGCCGTCCATCTCGGGCATCACGATATCAGTCAGCAGCAGCGAGAACGGCTCCTCGCGCAGCCGCTCGTAGGCGCTGGCGCCATTGTCGAAGTCGGCGACGTCGTAGCCCGCCTTCTCCAGCGCCTTCACCAGGAAGCGGCGCATGTCGTCATCGTCTTCCGCCAGGAGAATTCTTGCCATATGTCCAGTCCGAACAACGATGCCGCCGGCCGCGAAGCAGCCGGATTAACCATATCCTCCTATATGAGAGTCTGAGGGTAAACATCAAGTGAATGGGGCGTTGACGCCGCACCGTGCGATCCTGACAAGGCAGGCGTCGTGTGGGCTGGACAGGGCGGCGCACAGGTGGCACGGTCGGCGCATGACAGATCGCATAGTTCGCAGCAGACAGGCGTCATGACCCCGGCCGACGATTTTGCGGCGGTGCCGCCCTTCGAAGTCCGCAGTAGCGCCGAACAGCGCGTCCCCTTCGTCTTCAACTCGCCGCATAGCGGGCGCTGCTATCCCGACCGCTTCATGTCGATGGTCAGGCTCGACCGCAACGCGATCCGCCGCTCCGAAGATTGTTTTGTCGACGAGCTGTTCGGCGCGGCGGTGCCGCTCGGCGCGCCGATGCTGGCCGCCAATTTTCCGCGCGCCTATATCGACGTCAATCGCGAGCCGTGGGAACTCGACCCGCGCATGTTCGCTGAGCCGGTTCCGTCCTTCGCCAACATCCGTTCGGCCCGCGTAGCCGGCGGTCTCGGTACGGTGCCGAAGCTGGTCGGCGAGGGGCTCGACATCTATTCCGGGCGGCTGCCGCTGGCCGAAGCGATCGGCCGCATCGATGCCGTCTACCGGCCCTATCACGAAGCGCTGAAGCAGCTCATCGCGCGCACACACGACCGCTTCGGTTTCGCCGTGCTGGTCGATTGCCATTCCATGCCGGCCTCGATCCGCGTCGGCGATACCGGGGTGCGGCCCGACTTCATCATCGGCGACCGATTCGGCGCGTCGGCAAGTGCGGCGCTGACCGAACATGCGATCACCCAGCTGATCTCGATGGGCTATACGGTCGCCCACAACAAGCCTTATGCCGGTGGCTTCATCACCGAACATTACGGGCGGCCTGGGCGCGGCCTGCATGCGCTGCAGATCGAGATCAA
>Ga0070665_100005590_pt1 | contig 12928 bp, 13 predicted proteins | sample KBSS13metaG_FD_65862 | JGI IMG/M metagenome (GOLD analysis project Ga0070665, IMG submission 65862) | Switchgrass rhizosphere microbial communities from Kellogg Biological Station, Michigan, USA - KBS S1-3 metaG | ecosystem: Host-associated > Plants > Roots > Rhizosphere > Soil ... | reverse complement strand
ACTTGGTGGACTGGTCATTTTGGGTGTTGGCGCATTGGCAGTGCTTATCCGGCTGACGTGATCGTCAGCGGGAGGGCCTGTCTCGGACCTTGCATCGCATCAGCAGCCCAGCCTCAGCGCGAGCCCAGCGGTCCGAAAAAGCCGATAATACGCTTGATCTTGCCGCCTGCGTCGAAGATGGCGAGGTCGAGTCCCTCAGGAAGCGAACTTCCGTCCGGCAGCGTGACCTGCCAGGCGAAACGCGCCACGTCGTGATGGACCTGCACCTCGCTGGTCCGCACGATCCGCGCGCCGGGCATTTGGCTGTGAACGCCTGCAATATGCTTGAGCAACGCTTCGGCGCCCTCGGCATGAACCATCGGGTCTGTGTAGGTGGCGCCTGTCGCCCAGACGTCGGCCAAGGCTGCCGCACGCTGCGCGGGATCTGGGTCGGACCAGGCCTCGCAATAGCGGTCGATCGTTGCTTCTTGTGACATGGCTGGGGGCTCCTCATCGTGAGCGCCCACTATAGCCAAACGACTGCTATGGCCGATCACTATTCCGTGGGCCCATCATTCTCACCGTAGGTCCAAAACAGAACACCGCCGGACGGCGCCGACGGTGTAATGGATCTGCTTTTGCTCGACAGTCTCCCGGGGCGGGTCCCGCTGCCTCCGGCAGCTCCCGCCCGTTCGACGCCTTCGGCAAACCGGCGTCTATCGGCCCTCGGCTATGGCCTCGGGCGTTCGTCGCTCGAAAAGCCCATTCAGGGGCTTTTCGTTGGCCTTCGGCCAAACACTCCTCACCCCTGCGGCTGAGGCTCCAGCCCGCCTTCGGGCTCCTGGCCCTTCTTCTTGCCGCGCGCAGACCCTGCCTTCGGCACGGCAGAGCCTCGGCTGGGCGGCGTGTCGTCGCCGAGATCGCGCGACGGCTTGTTGCCCGCGATCAGCTGCTTGATCTCTTCGCCCGACAGCGTCTCATATTCGAGCAGCCCCTCGGCGATGGCGATCCAGTCCTTCTTCTTTTTGGTTATCACGTTGCGCGCGAAGGTATAGGCGTCGTCTATCAGCCTGCGCACTTCGGCGTCGATGATCTGTGCAGTGTCTTCCGAAACATTTTGCGTACGCGCCACCGAGTGCCCGAGGAAGACCTCTTCCTGATTGTCGCCGTAGGCGACATGGCCGAGCTTGTCCGAGAAGCCCCATTGCGTCACCATGGCGCGCGCCAGCTTGGTCGCTTGGCTGATGTCGGAGGACGCGCCGGAGGTGATGTTTTCCTTGCCGAACTTGAACTCTTCGGCTACGCGCCCACCCATCATGATCGCCAGGCGGGAGATCATGTATTTGTAGCTCATCGAATAGCGGTCGCCTTCCGGCAACTGCATCACCATGCCGAGCGCCCGCCCGCGCGGGATGATCGTCGCCTTGTGCAGCGGATCCGCCGACGGCACGTTGAGCGCCAGGATGGCATGGCCGGCCTCGTGATAGGCGGTGAGTTCCTTCTCCGCCTGGGTCATGGCCGACGAGCGGCGCTCGGCGCCCATCATCACCTTGTCCTTGGCGTCCTCGAACTCCTGCATGGTGACGAGACGCTTATTGCGCCGCGCCGCCATCAGCGCCGCCTCGTTGACGAGATTGGCGAGGTCAGCGCCGGAGAAGCCCGGCGTGCCGCGCGCGATGACTTTCAGATCGACATTCGGCGCGAGTGGCACGTTCCGCACATGCACCTTCAGGATCTTCTCGCGGCCGATGATATCCGGGTTCGGCACCACGACCTGGCGGTCGAAGCGGCCCGGGCGCAGCAGTGCCGGGTCAAGCACGTCAGGCCGGTTGGTCGCGGCGATCAGGATGATGCCTTCATTGGCCTCAAAGCCGTCCATCTCGACCAGCAACTGGTTCAGCGTCTGCTCGCGCTCGTCATTGCCGCCGCCAAGACCGGCGCCGCGATGGCGGCCGACGGCATCGATTTCGTCGATGAAGATGATGCAGGGCGCGTTCTTTTTCGCCTGGTCGAACATGTCGCGCACACGGCTGGCGCCGACGCCGACGAACATTTCGACGAAGTCGGAACCCGAAATGGTGAAGAACGGCACGTTGGCTTCGCCGGCGACGGAACGCGCCAGCAGCGTCTTGCCGGTGCCGGGAGGCCCTACCAAAAGCACGCCGCGCGGAATCTTGCCGCCGAGCCGCTGGAACTTTTGCGGGTCGCGCAGGAACTCGACGATCTCTTCAAGATCTTCCTTGGCCTCGTCCACGCCGGCCACGTCCTGGAAAGTGATGCGCCCATGCGCTTCGGTGAGCAGCTTGGCCTTGGACTTGCCGAACCCCATGGCGCGGCCGGAGCCGGACTGCATCTGGCGCATGAAGAATATCCACACACCAAGGATGAGCAGCATCGGCAGCCAGCCGATCAGCGCCGAGATCAGCGACCCGGAGCCGTCATTCTCGGGGCGGGCATTGATGGTGACGTTCTTATCCTCAAGCCGCTGCACCAGCGTCGGGTCGCCGGGCGAATAGGTCTGGAAGCCTGTCGAATTGTCGGAATACGTGCCGGTGATGCGGTCGCCGGCGATGGTCACCGATTTCACCCGGCCGCTGGTCACTTCCTGGAGGAACTGCGAATAGGCAATATCGCTCACCGCCCCACGCTGCTGCGGCGTCTGGAAGAGGTTGAACAAAGCGATCAACAACACGGCGATGATCGCCCAGAGAGCGAGATTGCGATAGTTCGGGTTCATCGGTGGTCCTGTTCAAGCCCCTGCCGAGCCAAGCTAGGGGCGCGACGTTAACAACAACATAGGGAGGCGGTCCCCCCTTGCCAAGCGCGGCGCGCTGTCTCGGTTAAAGTTAAAGCGCTATTTCGCTGCAAGCTCCATTGTGTTTATGGCCACGGCAAGGCGGGCGGCGGTGTTTTGCCGAGAAGTTCATCGACGGCGCGCGCCGGCTCGAGGTCGAAGCAGGGCAGCAGATGGTCCCATGGCGAGCGCATCGTCGCGCTTGCTGCATCAATGCTTTTCCCCCGCCGTTCTCGAGTCAAAAGCACTTCGCCTTTTCGTTTGGCGATCACGGTGCGCGCCAAGCTGAAGCGGCCGCGGTCATTTGCGCGCAATCGTTCGAACAAGGTTTCCGTTCGCCACAGATCAGGCAACTGCTCGACGCCACCGACCACGGCCAGGAGAATACGGAGGGCGTGGATGGCGGCGTCGGATTGTTCGAGGAAACCCCTGTCCAAGCTAATCGCATTTGCATCTACGTTTTTACCCCCACCCCTGACCCCTCCCCGCAAGGGGGCGGGGGACTTGGCCGCAACGTTTCCGTGTCCCCCGCCCCCTTGCGGGGAGGGGTCAGGGGTGGGGGTATTCTGGAATGCAGTCCCGGATTGCCATCGAGCATATTTCTCGATGAGGCCAGCAGCCCGCCCGCCAAGTTTAATGCGCTCAGCCGCAGCCTTAGTACCGGTTTCGATCAGCCTGCCAAAATCGCCGCCGGATAGCGCCGAAAGCTCACGCCGCACCCGCACCCGTTCGAATGTCTCATTCTCGTTGCTGGGGTCGTCGATCCAGCCGATGCCTCGATCATGCAACCAGGCGCGCAAGGCAGCCCTGCGTTCGTGAAGTTGCGGCCGTGCAAACCAGACCGTGCGCTGATAGAGCGTCGCCGGCGCAATGCCGGCCAGACCGAGCCCCTCGCTCCGCTGCATGCGCATCGAAATGGTCTCGGCCTGATCGTCGGCCGTGTGACCCGTCAAGACGAGCTTTCCGCCAAGACGAATTGCCGTCTGGGCAAGCAAGGCGTAACGCGCCAGCCGCGCGGCCGCCTGGATACCGGTCGCGGGCTTGTCGCCCTGCCACCGCACAATGCGGTGCTCGATGCCGTGTCTGGCACATAGTGCCGCGACGCCAGCAGCCTCGTCGGCCGACTCCGGGCGCAACGCATGATCCACCGTGACCGCGACCAATCGGGTGGTCGGAGAAACTTTCTCTTTTGTGCGGAAAAGGAGGGCTGTCGAATCGCTGCCGCCTGAAACGGCGACGACAATGACTGGCTCCGAAAGAAATGCGTCGGACGTGAAAATCCGGGAAAAATCGGTGACCGCTGTCACCCGTTCAGCAAGCGGCTTGCGCCTGCTCCTCGCTCACGCGCTCCTTGAGAGCGCCCGAAATATTCGGATAGCGCTTGCCGATCTCGGCAAAGGTGGCGCAGGCAACTTCCTTCTGGCTCAGGCCGACCAGCGAAACGCCGAGCTTCAGCATCATCTCGGGAGCCTTCTTGGACTTCGGAAACGCCTTGTTGGCGGCCAGGAAGGTTTCTGCCGCTTCGCGATATTTGCGCTGGCCAAGCTGCGCCTCACCCAGCCAGAAGCGCGCGTCGGGAGCCTTCACATCTTCGGGAAAACGCTTGGCGTGATCCGCAAAGCCGGCCTCTGCCGTCGCGTATTGGCCGGACAGGATGAAGTCATAGGAAGCCCGGTAAAGCTCTTCGGGGTCATTGGTCTGCGGCAGCGCCGCCACCACCATGTTGTCGGCGCCCGGCATCGGTTCGGCACCGTGCGGATCAGCCGGAATCGTCGCCTGGTCGCCGACCTTGCCACCAACGACATTGCCGCTCGGATCGAACGTGATCGTTCCGAAGGTCTTCGACGTCTGATCGAGGCTGCCGTTCGGGGTGCCGGCTAGATCGCTGCCTTCGGCGGCGGGCGGCACGGTCTGGATGCTCCCAGGCTGCGTGCTCGCCGTCCGGTCGCTGGAGGTCGACGGCTGCGTTTGCGGCGCCTCGGTCAGTTTTGTGCCGGTCTGCGCCGGGCCGGCGTCCGACTTCTTGCCGCCTTCGAGCTCCTGGAAACGGAACTCATTGTCTTCCTGCATCTTCCGGAGCTGTTCCTGCATCTGGTTGATCTGGAAGTTCAGTTCCTCGACGCGGCCGTTGAGGGCGCGCAACTGCTCTTCAAGACCCTGCACATAGGGATCGCCCGCCTGCGCCATGCGCAGGGGAGCCTGCGCGTCGCGCTGAAACACGCCGGGAAGACCACTCCCCGACATCTCAACCGGCGCGCCGCCATTTGCCGCAAAAGCCGCGCCACACATCGCCACAGCGAAGAGCGCGCCGCCGATCACTTTTCCTGATTTCATCTTTTCTCGCCGAAATTCCGCAGTTCGGGCCGTTTGCGCCGCCGATCAAGCAAATGATCTCGGCCAAAGTTTGTTTGCAACGCAACAGAACAACGGCCTAGGTGCTTCGGACGCGACGGTTTTGCCGCGACCGTGGCGCATCGGCAACGCCAAAAAAGGAGAAACGCCGGGCTTTCGCCCGACGCTCCCGCTGCCTGAGACTTGTAACCGGTGACTGTTAGCTGCCAGCGCCGTTGAGGACGGTTACCGCGCGGCGATTCTGCGACCAGCAGGAAATGTTGTCGCACACTGCGACCGGACGCTCCTTGCCGTAGGAAATGGTGCGCAGACGATTGCCGGCAACGCCGCGGCCGATCAGGAAGTCGCGGGTCGCCGCGGCGCGGCGGGCGCCGAGCGCGAGGTTGTATTCGCGGGTGCCGCGTTCGTCGGCGTGGCCTTCGATGGTGATGGCATAGTTGCGATATTTGCCCAGCCACTGCGCCTGCTTGGAGAGCGTCGCCTGGGCGTCCGCGCGGATGGAGGAAGAGTCGGTGTCGAAGAAGATACGGTCGCCGACATTGACCGTGAAATCCTGGGCCGAGCCCGGGGTTCCCGCCCCACCGGCGCCAAGGCCCAGATCGGCCGCGCTGTTCGGGGTTTTCTTGGAAGCGCAACCGGCGATCGCCAAAGCACAAACGAGCGCCACGATGGCCGGGTTCCTGGTCAATGCTGCGATGCGGCCCATGCCCGCCTCTCCTTCAAGCTTAATGAATCCATTGAGCCTTCAGTAACCACGTTGGGGTTAATCCAGGCTCAAGAAACAGGGTTAATTTTTGGTTTCGCCGCCCGTCCGCGTGCGAATCCCTGCGATTTCTTGTTGGCCGCGCAGGTGAGGCTCAAATGCGGCCAAAACGCGACGCGTAGGCCAAAAAAGGCCCGTTCAAGCGATATGCGACAATTGGGCGACCCGCGGTTGACCCAGTTCAGTCGATCCAAGGATTATGGGTGTCTACGCGCGCCAGCGCATAGTCGGCAGCGTTGCGGGTGACCAGCGACAAGCCATGCTCCAGGGCCGTTGCCCCAATGATGAGGTCTGGCTGCGAAAAGGTGTGCCTCTTCTTTCGTCCCTCTTCGACCAACAAGCACCATCGCAGCATCACATTCTCGGTCACCTGCAACACTCGATTTTCGAACTGCGGTCGGATGCGGTTGGCAAGCCAATCGGCCAAGTCCGCTCGGCGGGCCGGATCGTCACAACGCTCAATACCATAACGAATTTCGGCCAAGCTTACCGAGCTTACAAACAATTCTTCCAGCGGATGTTCTTTCATGAACGCGAGCACCCGGGGCTCTGGCCGAGGCCGCTTGAGTTCCGAAAGTATGTTGGTGTCGAGGAGCCAACCTCTCACAGGTCGACATCGCGGACAGGAGAACGGACCGACTCAAATTCAAATTCAAAGTCGGCATACGGGACGGCCTGCATTGCAGCGACGATCGCTTCGCCAGTCTGTGAGCCTTTAAGCCGGCGGAACTCTTCGGCGGCGACCACCACAACCTCGCTCTTGCCATGCACGGTCACGTGCTGCGGCCCCTCGGTGTGAGCGCGGCGCACGAGTTCGCTAAAACGGGCTTTGGCGTCCTGTAAGGCCCAATGCCCTTGCAAGTTAGCACGAGAGGACCGGCTGGAAGTCTCGGCGGGCCCAGACGAGGCGGCGGATTTTCTAGTCATTCTGACTAGATATCAGATTTTTAGCCTAAGCCGCAAGGAATCATCTTCCCGCCAGATCAATCCAGCAGCGGCGACCAAGCCGGGTCCGAGGCGAAATTGGGCGACGGCACTTGCTGTTCGTTGCGGCCGGTCAGGTCGATGGTTTTCAGCTTGGGGCTGTTGCCGCCGGCGAAATACATTAGATAGCGGCCGTTCGGCGCCCAGGTCGGCCCCTCCTGCGAGAAGCCTGACGACAGGATGCGCTCGCCGGAGCCATCGGTGCGCATGACGCCGATCTGGAACTCGCCGCCGCTCTGCTTGGTGAAGGCGATCAAATCGCCGCGTGGCGACCAGACCGGCGTCGAATAGCTGCCGCCGCCGAAGGAGATGCGGTTCTGTCCAGAGCCGTCGGCGCCCATCACATAAATCTGCGGCTGGCCACCACGGTCGGAGGTGAACACCACCTGCGAACCATCGGGCGAATAGGACGGTGACGTGTCGATCGAATTGGAATTGGTCAGCCGCGTCGTCGTACGGCTGCGCAGGTCCATGGCGAAAATGTTGGAATTGCCGTCCTCGCGCAGCAAGCTCATGATCACCTTCTGCCCGTCCGGCGAGAAGCGCGGCGCAAACGTCATGCCCGGGAAATTGCCTACCAGCTCGCGTTGGCCGGTTTCGATCTGCAACAGATAGACCTGCGGTTGCCCGCTCTCATAGGACATGTAGGTGATTTCCTGCCGGTTCGGCGAGAAACGCGGCGTCAGCACGATCGAACTACCGTTGGACAGATAGCGCACATTGGCGCCGTCCTGATCCATGATGGCGAGCTTCTTGCTGCGCTTCTGGGGGGAGCCGGACTCATCGATGAACACGATGCGCGTGTCGAAATAGCCCTTTTCGCCAGTCAGCCGCTCATAGATCGCGTCGGCGATGATGTGCGCCACGCGGCGTTTGTTCTGCGGGTTGGCGAAAAACTGCTCGCCGATGAGCTGCTCGCCCCCAAACGTGTCCCACAGGCGGAACTCGGCGCGCACGCGCCCGTCGCCCTCGGTGGAAACACGGCCGGTAACCAGCGCCTGGGCATTGATCACCTTCCAGTCTTCGAAGCGCGGCTGCGCATCCGGATTGGAGATCTTCTCGACGAAAGCGCCCTTGTCGATCGGCGCGAACAGGCCAGACCGCTGCAGGTCAGCCGCCACGATCTGCGAAATCTCCGGGTCGCCGAGGAAATCGGTGACGGCGATCGGCAGCGGCTCGATCGTTCCCTTGTTGATATCGATCACCACCTCGGCGCGGGCAGGCATCGTCGCGGCCACCGCGCCGAAAGCCACCACACCTGCGGTCAGGATCGCTTTGAGAAGTTTGTTCATCAGCTAAGCCTCTTTGGTCCTTGTGACCTTAGAACATGTCGGTGGGGTCGAAATTGACGGTCACATCCGCCCAGGTTTCATATTTTTCAGATGGCAGATTGTAGGGTGCACAACGCATCACCGCGCGCCTGGCCGACTCGGCCATCGCCCGCTCGATACCCCCGGCGCCGCCGCCCTCGACCACCTCGGGCCGGCCTTCGACCTCGCCGCTCGGGGTCAGGCGCATCTTGATCGACACGCGCAAGCCGTTGGCGTCCAGCGCGCCGTCCGGGACGATCCAGCATTTCTGGATTTGACCGCGCAGCGCATCCATTTCGCTCTGTGACAGCTTGCCCGCTCCGGTGGTCTTTTGCCCGCCGAGCGCGGCCTGCTGGGTGGATCGCTTGGCGCCGCCACCCGACGCTTTCTCTTTGTTGAGCAGGGCGGTCACTTCGTCGAGCACGCCCTCGTCTTCCGACTTCGGTTTGGAAGCTGCTTCCTTGACCGGCTTTTCCGACGTCTTGCGCTCGGGCGCTTTGGCTGTCTGCGCCTCGGCCGGACGCGGACGCGCCTCGGGGGCGGGGGCCGAATTCGGCAGTTGCACGGCCTCTTCGGTCGGCTGTTCTTTCTCCGCAGCGATCGTGTCCGCCACCTCGTCCGGCTTTGACGGCTCTATTGCCGCGACGGTTTCGGGTTCGACCGCCGGCTTCGGTTCGGCGGGTCTGGCCGGTTCGGGCTTCGGCTCGGCTTTCACCGGCTCCGGCTTCACCTCCTGCTTGGGCTGCGGCACCGGTGCGACTTCCGTCGCGGGCGTCGGCTTGGGCTCGTCCTTCGGCTTCGGTGTGTCTTCAGGCTTTGGCTTGTTCGTCGGCGTTGGCGCGGGTGCGGCCGCCTCCGCCGTCTTCACGGGCTTCGGCTTGGGGTCTGGCGTCACCGGATTGTCGGTGTCGAGTTCATTATCACCGACCTTTTTGGCGTCCGGGACGGTCTCGGGCCGCTGTGTCGGCTTCGGCGCCGGCTTCTCGGCCATTGGAGCTTTCTTGTCGCCTTCCTGGATCTGCGTCATCTCCTCGATCGGCACGATGTCGACCGGCAGCGCCTCGACATCGGCCACGTCGAACGACCGCGGCGACGACAGCGTGATCAGGCCGAAACCGAGGATCGCGGCGTGCAGCAGAACCGAGCTGACGAGGCTGGATTTCATGCGACCTCAGGAACCTGCCTTGGGCAGCCCAACCAGGCCAATGTTCTTGTAGCCGGCGGTGCTGATCTCGGCCATCACGTTCATCACCGTGCCGTAGTCGGCGGTCTTGTCGCCGCGGATCAGGATGCGCTCATCATAGCCGGTCTTGGCGATGGCCTGCAGTTTCGGCACGATCTCGGTGATCGGATAGGCTTCGTCGCCGATCCAGATTTCGCCGGCGCGGTTGACCGAGATTTCCAGCGGCTTGGTGTCGGCTGCTGCCGCCGCTGCATTGGCGTTGGGCAGGTCGATCGGCACGGTCGACGTCAACAGCGGCGCCGCCACCATGAAGATGATCAAAAGCACCAGCATCACATCGACGAACGGCGTGACGTTGATCTCCGATACCAGTGCGTGATGACGGCCACGACGGCGGTGGCCCCGGCCTCCGCGCCCGCCACCGGGGGCGCCTGTGGACATACCCATTGCGCTATCCCCTCTTAAGCGGCCATGCGCGGCGCGACTTTCTCATCGATTTGCCGCGAGAGTATGGCCGAGAACTCGTCGGAAAAACCTTCCATGCGCATGGCGAGCTTACCGGCGTCGGATGTCAGCTTGTTGTAGGCGATGACCGCCGGGATGGCAGCCAGAAGGCCGATCGCCGTCGCGAGCAGCGCCTCGGCGATGCCCGGCGCGACGACGGCGAGATTGGTCGATTTGGACCCTGCGATCGCCTGGAACGAGGTCATGATGCCGACCACCGTGCCGAACAGGCCGATGAAGGGCGCCGCCGAACCGATCGTGGCGAGAAAGCCCAGCCGGCCCTCCAGCTTCTCCATCTCGCGGGTCAGCGCCAGGTCCATCGCCTTGTCGATGCGGGTTTGCAGCGACAGCGGCGAACGCGCGCCCTTCTCAAAACTCTTTTTCCACTCGCGCATCGCGGCAACGAAGATCGCACCCATGCCGGTGGTCTTGCGATCGGATAGCGTGCGGTAGAGTTCTTCCAGCGATTGCCCGGACCAGAACACCTGTTCGAAACGCTCCAGGCTGGACCGCATGCGCCGGAAGGCGACAATCTTGTCGAAGACGATGGCCCAGGTCCACACCGAAGCCGCCAGCAGGCCCAGCATGACAAGCTTGACCACCCATCCGGCCTGCCAGAACAGGGCCCACACGGACAATTCCGAGCCCGTCGTCGCGAGAGGCAATGATTCCATGACGAACGTCCTTAAAATGAGTCGGCCGGCCGACCGGCCGGACCTCGCGCAAACCCAATCCCCGATCCGACGCCGCCGAGGCGGCCGCAAATCCCCGAAATGCGCGTATTGCGGCCTTCTCGCGGCTAAATTTGGTGAAAGGAAGGCGCGCCCGCTGCGGCCAATTTTCACTCCCTCGTTCATGAACCGGTAAGGTTAAGGAAGGGTTAGGGAAAGGCCCGCATTACCCTGTCTTTGCGTGGCAATGCGCCGCTGCGTGAGCTTGGCAACTGGAAGCGATCGCAAGCGGCGGAATGTGGGATTTGCAGCACCCGCCGGAGACGTGACCAATCGCGGTGAAGGCATTCATCTTCCACGCCGATGGCACATTGGCAGAGGGAGGAGTTGCATCGTCTGGCCGTTGAACGCCTGCGCACTACCGCACCGCGACCACCCGACCGGACGCATTGAGTCGACAGGACACCTTGGCCTGGCGAATTTCGCGACCACCCTGTCGCGCATACTGTATCCTGACATCAATCGGTGCGTAGACGAGGCTGCCGATCCGCCGCTGCCGCCCAGCGCTGACGGCCTCCACCTTGGTAGCGCCAAGCGGGCGCGCGGCCGAGGCGATGGCCGTACGGCAAGTGCGGACGACGGCCGGCAACACACCCGCCTTCGCGTTCAGCGCGAATCGACGCGCCGGATATCCGAATTCGCCCCGCCGCGACCGATCTCCACCGGCCGGCCTCAAGAGCGGGGGCAGCGTGATGGCGCGCGCGATGCTGTGCACGGGTCTGACAGATTTGACGGCTGCTTTGGCGCCTGGGCGTTCAGGCGCCTGGGTTGCACTCTTCGGACCGGCGACGCCTGGGGTGGCGCCAGGCGCGTTCACACCAGCTTCTGTTCCTCCCGTCGCCGGACCAGCTGTACCGCCCGTGCCGGCGGTCGTTGTTCCGCCGGTCGTTGTGCCGGACCCTGTCGTGCCGCCCACGGAGGCCCCTCCAACCCCATCGACATCGACATCAACCGACGCCCCTCCAGAACCGACCGAGGCGCCAACGTCAGCGCCAGCGACACCACCGACATCCGCATCGATGCCCACCGAGACGCCACCGCCTCCGACATCCACGTCCGCGCCGACACTGACACCGCCAACGCCGACGTCCAGAGCCCCTGCCGGACCTGCAACCAGCCACAGGGAAATTGCGAACGCGGGTACAAAACCATGACGCATGACCAAACTCCGGTTCATTTGCGCAGAGGCGGCTGCGTGGGAAGCAACGATGCAGGCAGGAGCCCGTCCGCCTGCTGGACATTGCGCGACGCCAGCCGCATCGGTTTTGGTTTCGGTGCAGCCCGCGCCGCTCGCTTTTTGACGGTTTTCATTGGCGCGGCAACGGTGGCTGGAAGGCTTGCCCGAACGAAACGGATCGCCTCGCGCTGTTTGAGCCGCCGAACCTCGTCGACCGCTCCGGCAAAGTCGCGCGCCAGGATAGAGGCTTTGTCGCGCTCCTGCTGGAGCGTCGTCCGGTCGGCGGCAGCGGTTTGAACCGCCTGTTCCCAAGCTTGCCGCGCTCTCACGAGCGCACGTTCCAACGCAGTGTATTGCTGACCTGCGCGCTCCAGAGCCGTGTCGGCGCGTGTAGCCGCTGCCATCGCTACGTCACGTTCCTGAATGGCGGCCAGCCGCTCACGAACCAGGCGTGCCCGTTCGCTTTCATCCGCGCGCACCTGGCGCTCCAGCGCTTCTGCCCTTTGCCGCTGGCCTGCCAGCGCTTCTTTCGCTTTTTCGAGCGATGCGGAATGGACTGCAGCGGTATCAAGAGCCAGAACCTTCAGAGACGCGATATCGTGACGCGCGGCCTCAAGCGCATGCTCATAGCGCCGAGCCTTGAGACGCTGCTCATCGAAGGCCTGAGCCTGTTCCGCAAGCCTTTGATCAAGGTGGCGCTTATGGCTCGCCGCGCTTGCCAGCGCATCAAGGCTGCGATCTTGCGAATCCGCGCCGAGCAAGCGCAAGGGCTCGGCGCTTGCTGTTTGAACCGGATCGATTTCGGCAATCACACTCGGCCCGGGGTGGAATTCGGCCAGCCCGAACAGCAGAGCGTAGCACAAGCCGACCCCAGTGCAGGCAGCGACCGCATGGTGCCTCACGGAACGCCGCCGGCCTGTCGTGGGATGTTCTTGATCACGGATTTGTAGCATGAGGAATGCTCCCGCTGGATCTCGCCCAACGCGCCCCTCACTGCGCGCGGATTGGAAAACCGACAAACCGCAAACGGCACTATACCCGGTCGGTTGCTTTCGGATTCCTCGTCAATTTGGTGGAGGGTACCTCCTTCGACGTAGGCAGACCGATCATTTCCAAGCCCTGAATTAAGCATCGTTTATCGACTTGCTAAG
>Ga0070665_100005589_pt1 | contig 12930 bp, 12 predicted proteins | sample KBSS13metaG_FD_65862 | JGI IMG/M metagenome (GOLD analysis project Ga0070665, IMG submission 65862) | Switchgrass rhizosphere microbial communities from Kellogg Biological Station, Michigan, USA - KBS S1-3 metaG | ecosystem: Host-associated > Plants > Roots > Rhizosphere > Soil ... | reverse complement strand
GCCGGGCCCGGCGGCCAGGATGCGGGGATGGCTCGCCACGAGCGCCCCGGTGCGCGCCTGCCCGAGGAGGCGACGGAGCGCACGGAGCCGATCCCGGCGGTCCCCTCCCCCGACGGACACGGGCGGGGGCAGGGACCCGGCCACGGGCATGGACACGGACACGGACCCGCCGCCCCCGCGGGCCGCCGGGTGCGGGTGCTCCTCGCGGCGTTGCTCGTACCGTGTGGGCTGGCGACGCTGGTCGGGCTCGTGCTGCTCTGGCCGACCGGGGACCTGCCCCACACCACGCAGCGGGTCCAGGAGGTGTTCCCCGCCGAGGTCGTCGCGGCGCAGGTCGCGGACTGCTCGCCCGGTTCCGGCGACGGCGGGTGCGCGGGCCTGACCCTGCACATGACCGGGGGTCCGCTGCCCGGCCGGGAGCTCGTGCAGCTGGTCCCGGTGGAGCCGTCGACGCCGCGGTTCGCCGTCGGCGACCCGGTCCAGGTCGCCTACTCGGGCGGGGACTCGGCGGACCCGGGCTCCTACCAGGTCGTCGACTTCCAGCGCGGCACCGCGCTGATCTGGCTCGGCGCGGCGTTCGCGGTCGCCGTCCTGCTGCTCGGGCGGTGGCGCGGGCTCGCGGCGCTCGTCGCGCTCGGGCTCAGCCTGGTGGTCCTGGTGGTCTTCGTGCTGCCTGCGATCCTGGCGGGGTCCAGCCCGGTGTGGGTCGCCGTCGTCGGGGCCTCGGTGATCATGTTCCTGGTCCTGTACCTGACCCACGGCTTCTCCGCCCGGACCTCGACGACCGTGCTCGGCACCCTGCTGTCCCTCGTGCTGATCGCCGCGCTGAGCACCGCGTTCTCGGCCTTCGCCCGGCTGACCGGCCTCGACGACACCACGGCGGGCCTGATCGCCACCCTCGGCGCGCCGGTCGACGCCCGCGGGCTCGTCCTGGCCGGCGTCCTGATCGGCGCGCTCGGCGTGCTCGACGACGTGACGGTCACCCAGACCAGCGCCGTCTGGGAGCTGCGGGCCGCGAACCCCGCCCTCGGGCCCCGGGCGCTCTTCGCGGCGGGCATGCGGATCGGCCGGGACCACGTCTCGTCGGCGGTGAACACCCTGGTCCTCGCCTACGCGGGCGCCTCGCTGCCGCTGTTGCTGCTGTTCACGGTCGCGGGCCAGGGCCCCGGCGCGGTCCTCACCTCGCAGGACGTCGCGACGGAGGTCGTCCGCACCCTGGTGGGCAGCATCGGTCTGGTCGCCGCCGTCCCCATCACGACCGGCCTCGCCGCCCTGGTCGCGAGCCGCGAACAGCCCTGACCCCTGCCTTTCGCACGTTTCGTGCTCTCAGCGCGGCAAGATCGCGAATTGCGTGCGCTCAGCGCGGTGCCGGCAGCCCTGTGAGCACGAAACGTGCACTCACGGCCGCGCCCGGGCCACGAGCGTCGCCTCTCCGCCGCCCTCCTCGTGGACCAGCGTCTCGAGGGTCGGGAAGGCCGCGGCGAGCTCACCTCGGTCCGCGCGGAACCGGCCCGGCTCCTCGTCGACCTCGGAGAGCACCGTGAGCACCAGCAACCCACTCGGGGCGAGCACCGCGGCCAGCTCCGCGTACAGCGCCGGTGACCGGAACCGCTGGCAGACGACCAGGTCGTACGGCCCGTCGAACGGCAGGCCTGCATCGAGGTCCGCCTCGATCCACCGCACCGCCCCCGGCTCGACCCGAACTCCGGCAGGGCCCGACCCGCCGTCGGGCAGGGCGGACCTCACAGACGGTGATGTGGGACTCGCGGACCCTGGTGTGCGACTCGCGGGATCCGGTGTGCGACTCGCCGACCCTGGTGTGCGACTCGCGGACCGTGGTGTGCGACTCGCGGGATCTGGTGTGGGACTCGCGGACCGTGGTGTGGGACTCGCGGACCGTGGTGGGGGGCTCGTGGGGGTGAGGGTCTGCGCGGCGAGGGCTCGGGCCGCGGTCAGGGCCGCGGTGGAGACGTCGACGGCGTCGACCGCGAACCCCCGCTCCGCCAACCAGACCGCCACCGCCCCGCGCCCGCAGGCGAGGTCGAGTGCTCGCCCGCCGGGCGGCAACCACTCCAGCCTGCCGCGCAGGCCGTCGGGCGGCATCGGGGTGCCGAGCCCGACGGCGGCGTGCCGGGCGTCCCACCGGGCCCGGTCGGCGTCGCTCACGCGCACCCGGCCATCGTCGTGCGGCCCGAAGGGATCATGCCAGCAGGGAGGACAGCTCCGTGACCACCGAGTCGAGCTGCACCGCCCGCTGCTCGCCCGAGGCCAGGTCCTTCACCCCGACCGTGCCCGATTCGAGGTCCCGCTCCCCCAGCACCAGCGCGTACCGCGCCCCGGAGCGGTCCGCGGACTTCATCGACCCCTTCAGCCCACGGCCGCCGTAGGCCAGGTCCACCCGCACCCCGGCCCGCCGCAGCTCGCCCGCGATGGTGACCAGCCGACGTCGGGCGGCATCCCCGAGGGGGACGCCGAAGACCTCGACCCGGGCCACCGACCACGGCTGGAGCCCCTCGACGCCGCAGGCCAGCAGGGTGCGGTCCACCCCGATCCCCCAGCCGACGCCGGACAGCTCCTGACCGCCGAGGGTGGCCATCAGGCCGTCGTACCGACCGCCGCCGCCGATGCCGGACTGGGCGCCGAGCCCGTCGTGGACGAACTCGAAGGTGGTCTTGGTGTAGTAGTCCAGCCCGCGCACCATCCGCGGGTTGACCGTGTAGGCCACGCCCAGGTCGTCCAGGTGCTCCAGGACCGCGGCGTGGTGGGCCGCGGAGGCCTCGGAGAGGTGGTCCAGCAGCAGCGGCGCGTCCTGCATCTGCTTGCGGACCTCCTCGCGCTTGTCGTCCAGCACCCGGAGCGGGTTGATCGCGGCCCGGGCCCGCGTGGCCTCGTCCAGGTCCAGCCCGGCCAGGTAGGCCTGCAGGCGCTCCCGGTACTCCGGACGGCAGTCCGCGTCCCCGAGCGAGGTCAGCTCCAACCGGTACCCCCGCAGGCCCAGGGCCCGGAAGCCCTCGTCGGCGATCGCGACGACCTCGGCGTCGAGCGCGGGGTCGTCCGCCCCGATCGCCTCGACGCCGACCTGCTGCAGCTGCCGGTACCGCCCGGCCTGCGGACGCTCGTACCGGAAGAACGGACCGGCGTAGCGCAGCTTGACCGGCAGGCCGACTCGGTCCAGCCCGTGCTCGATCACCGACCGCACGACGCCCGCGGTGCCCTCGGGTCGCAGCGTCACCGACCGCTCGCCGCGGTCCGCGAAGGTGTACATCTCCTTGCTGACGACGTCCGTGGACTCCCCCACGCCCCGCGCGTACAGCCCCGTCTCCTCGAAGACCGGCAGCTCGATGTAGCCGTACCCGGCCCGGTCCGCCGCCGCGGACAGCGTGTCCCGGACGTGCAGGAACCCCGCGGACTCCGGCGGCGAGTACTCCGGGATGCCCTTGGGCGCCGCGAACGGCTGGATCCGGTCCACGGTGGTCACAGTCCTCTCCCGGGGGCGGGCGCGAGCCCCCGCAGGAACGGGTTCGCGGCCCGCTCCCGCCCGATCGTCGTCGTCTGCCCGTGGCCGGGCAGCACCACCGCGGTGTCCGGCCGCCCGAGCAGCCGCTCCCGGATGCTCTCCAGCAGCCGCTCGTGCGAGCCGCCGGGCAGGTCGGTCCGCCCGATGGAGCCGGCGAACAGGGTGTCCCCGGCGAGGATCACCTCGGTCCCGTCCTCGGTGTCGGTGGTGAACACCACCGAGCCCGGAGTGTGCCCGGGGGTGTGGTCGACGCGCAGCCGCATTCCGGCCAGCTCCAGCTCGCCGCGGTCCGTGAGCTCCCGCACCTCGCGGGGCTCGCGCAGCTCCAGCCTGCCGCCGAAGAAGGCGGCGGACTCCCTGCTGATGCCCTTCATCGGGTCCGCGAGCAGCTCGCGGTCCTCGGGGTGGATCCAGGCGGGGATGTCCGAGCCGTCGCAGACCGGCTGCACCGAGAAGGTGTGGTCGAAGTGCCCGTGGGTCAGCAGCACCGCGACGGGCGTGAGCCGATGCTCGGTCAGCGCCGCCTGCAGCGGGTCCACCGCGTCCTGACCGGGGTCGACGATCACGCACGCCTCGCCCGCGGCGGGGGCGACGACGTAGCAGTTGGTCTGGAAGGCACCTGCGGGGAAGCCGGCGACGAGCACGATGAACAGCCTAGACACGGGTCACACTGGGCCACTCGATACCCTTCCCGAGCGATCGACTCAGAACACGGAGGGTGCCCGCGTGGCCACGAACCAGATGCGCCGAGAGGCGGCCAAGCGGAAGCTGGCGAACCAGCAGAAGCGGCGGGAGGAGCAGGCCCGCAAGCGCAAGCGCGTGGCCACGATCGCCTCGGCCGCCGCGGTCGTGGTGGTGGTCGCCGCGGTGGTGCTGCTGACGACCGCGCCCTGGCGGTCGGAGGGCGCCACGGACCAGGCCGCCGCGCCCACCGCGTCCGCTGCGCCCGCTGCGCCCGCAGGGACCGTGAACTGCGACTATCCGACCGAGAGCGACGCCGCGAAGCCGAACACCCCGCCGCAGGCCGAGGCCGTCTCCGCCCAGGGGACCGTCGCCGCGAGCCTGACGACCTCGGCAGGCCCCATCGGCCTCACCCTCGACCGCGCCGAGGCCCCCTGCACGGTCAACAGCTTCGTGTCGCTGGCGAGCCAGGGCTACTTCGACGGCACCCAGTGCCACCGCCTCACCACCGGTGAGGGCCTCAAGGTCCTGCAGTGCGGCGACCCTTCCGGCCAGGGCACCGGCGGCCCCGGCTACACGATCCCGGACGAGAAGCCGACGACCCTCGTCCCGGCGGGCACCTCCGGCGCCTCGGTCTACCCGCGCGGCACGCTCGCGATGGCCAAGACCTCGATGCCGAACTCCGGCGGCAGCCAGTTCTTCCTGGTCTACGCCGACTCGCAGCTCCCGCCCGAGTACACCGTGTTCGGCACGATCGACGAGGCCGGGCTGGCCACGATCGACCAGGTCGCCGCGGCGGGCGCGAACGACTCCAACGGCCCCGGCGACGGCGGCCCCAACACCCCGGTGACCATCCAGACCGCCACCGTCTCCGCATAGTCTCCGCACAGCCTGCCGGACGGCGCTACCGGGTCACCCCGCCGAGGTGACCCGGTACACGTCGTACACGCCCTCCACGTTCCGCACCGCGTGCAGGACGTGGCCCAGGTGCTTCGGGTCCCCCATCTCGAACGAGAAGCGCGAGACGGCCACCCGGTCCCGGGACGTCGTCACGGAGGCGGACAGAATGTTGACCTTCTCGTCCGCCAGCACCTTCGTGACGTCCGAGAGCAGCCGGTGCCGGTCCAGGGCCTCGACCTGGATCGCCACCAGGAAGACCGACGCAGGAGACACCGACCACGCGACGTCCACCAGCCGCTCGCTGCGCGCCTTGAGGTCCGCGGCGTTCGTGCAGTCCGTGCGGTGCACCGAGACCGCGCCGCCCCGCGTGACGAACCCGAGGATCTCGTCCCCGGGCACCGGGGTGCAGCAGCGGGCGAGCTTGCAGTAGACGTCCCCGAGCTGCTTGCCGTCCTCGCCCTGCAGAACGACACCGGCGTCGCCACTGGGCCTGCGGACCCGCACCGTGGACGGGGTGGCCCGCTCGGCGAGCTCCTCCTCGGCGTCCTCGACCCCGCCGATCAGCGCGACGAGCCGCTGCACGACGTGCCGGGCGCTCGCCTGGCCCTCGCCGATCGCGGCGTAGAGCGCGGAGACGTCCGGGTAGTGCATCTCCCGGCCGAGCGCGGTCATCGCGTCGGTGGACACGAGGCGCTGCAGCGGCATGCCCGTGCGCCGGGCCTCCCGCGTGATCGCCTCCTTGCCCTCCTCGATGGCCTCCTCGCGGCGCTCCTTGGCGAACCACTGCTTGATCTTGTTCTTGGCGCGCGGCGACTGGACGAAGCCCAGCCAGTCCCGCGACGGCCCGGCCCCCTCGGCCTTCGACGTGAAGATCTCGACGACGTCGCCGGACTCGAGCGTGCGCTCCAGCGCGACGAGCCTGCCGTTCACCCGCGACCCGATGCACCGCGCGCCCACCTCGGTGTGCACCGCGTAGGCGAAGTCCACCGGGGTGGAGCCCACGGGCAGGGTGACCACGTCCCCCTTCGGCGTGAAGACGAAGAGCTCCTTGGCCGCGAGGTCGTAGCGCAGCGACTCGAGGAAGTCCCCGGGGTCCGCGGCCTCGCGCTGCCAGTCGAGCAGCTGGCGCATCCAGGACATCTCGTCGATCTCCACCGACGAGCCCGTGTTGGTGCCGCGGGTCTCCTTGTACCGCCAGTGCGCCGCGATGCCGTACTCCGCGGTGCGGTGCATCTCCCGCGTGCGGATCTGGACCTCGAGCGGCTTGCCGTCCGGCCCGATCACCGTGGTGTGCAGCGACTGGTAGACGCCGAACCGGGGCTGCGCGATGTAGTCCTTGAACCGCCCGGGCATCGGCTGCCACAGGGCGTGGACCATGCCCATCGCGGCGTAGCAGTCCCGCACCTCGTCCACCAGGACGCGGACGCCGACCAGGTCGTGGATGTCGTCGAACTCGCGGCCCTTGACGATCATCTTGCGGTAGATCGAGTAGTAGTGCTTCGGCCTGCCCTCGACCGTGCCGTCGACGCGGGCGGCCGTCAGCTGCCGGGAGATCTCCTCGATGACCTGCTTGAGGTAGGTGTCCCGGGACGGCGCGCGGGTGGCGACGAGCCGGACGATCTCGTCGTACTTCTTGGGGTGCAGGATCGCGAAGGACAGGTCCTCCAGCTCCCACTTCACCGTGGCCATGCCGAGCCGGTGGGCCAGCGGCGCCATGACCTCGAGGGTCTCGCGCGCCTTCTTGGCCTGCTTCTCCGGCGGGAGGAACCGCATGGTCCGCATGTTGTGCAGCCGGTCGGAGAGCTTGATCACCAGGACTCGCGGGTCCCGCGCCATCGCGACGACCATCTTGCGGATGGTCTCGGCCTCCGCCGCGGTGCCGAACTCGACCTTGTCCAGCTTGGTCACGCCGTCGACCAGGTGCGCGACCTCGTCCCCGAACTCCTGGCGCAGCTTGTCCAGCGAGTACTCGGTGTCCTCGACGGTGTCGTGCAGCAGGGCAGCGACCAGCGTGGTCGTGTCCATGCCGAGCTCAGCGAGGATGGTGGCGACCGCCAGCGGGTGCGTGATGTACGGGTCGCCGGACTTCCGCTTCTGACCCTGGTGTTTCTCCTCGGCGACGTCGTACGCGCGCTGCAGCAGCACGAGGTCGGCCTTGGGGTGCAACGTGCGGTGCACACTGGCCAGGGGCTCCAGCACGGGCTTGACGATCGCGACCCGCTGCGGCGTCATCCGGCGCGCGATGCGGGCGCGGACCCGGCGGGTGGCGGACGGCTTGGCGGGATCCTCCACCGGGGCGGGCGTGCTCTGCTGGACGTCCGTCACCGGCACCTCACCGCATCACTCGCCACCCCCGGGAGGATACGCGTCGCTAGTACTCGAGCAGGGTGTGGACTCCGATTCCGGGGAGCCGGTCGCGGCCCTTCAGCGCGGCCAGCTCGATCACCGTGCCGAAGCCCAGCACCTCCGCGCCCGCGTCGGCGAGCAACCCGCAGGCCGCGGCGGCGGTGCCCCCGGTAGCCAGGACGTCGTCGACCACGAAGACCTTCGTCCCCGGCTCGACGACGCCGGCGGGCAGCTCCAGCGTGGCCGTCCCGTACTCGAGGTCGTAGGTCCGCGTCCCGGCGACGGCGGGCAGCTTCCCGGCTTTCCGGATCGGCACCACCCCGGTGCCCGCGACCAGCGCCACCGCGGCGCCGATCAGGAACCCGCGCGCCTCGACGCCCGCGATCACCTCCGCCGCGCCCGCCGAGGCGGCCAGCTCGGTGGTGAGGATGGCGAAGGCCTCGGCGTCGGCGAGGACCGGCGTGAGGTCGCGGAACAGCACCCCGGGCTCGGGGTGGTCCGGGACCGAACGCACCAGGTCGCGGACCTTCTCGAGGTCGTGGGCCGACTCGTCGTCCAGGGTGGGGCCTGCGGCGCTCACCGGCGCCGCTTCCCGGCCTTGCCCTGCGGACGGCCCGGCTGGGTCCGGCGCGGCACGCTCGCCGCGGCGGCCAGCGCGCGCTCGCGGCGCAGCTCGCGGGCCACGGCCTCGTCGTCCCCGGTGTCGAGGTCGTCGATCCGCTCACCGGACTGTACGGCCGTGGCCCGGGCCCGGCGTGCGGCGACCCGTTCCGCCTGCTTGCGGTACTTCGGGTCCCGCATCTTGAGGTCGACGAGCAGCGGCGTGGCCAGCAGCAGCGAGGACACGGCCCCCGCGACGATGCCGACCAGCTGCACCAGCGCCAGGTCGGCCAGCGTGCCGACGCCCAGCAGCCCGACGCCGACGACCATCAGCCCGATGACCGGCAGCACCGCGATGAGCGAGGTGTTGATCGAGCGCATCAGAGTCTGGTTCACCGCGAGGTTGGCCTGCTCGCCGTAGGTGCGGCGGGTGAGCTGGAGCAGCCCGCGGGTGTTCTCCTTGACCTTGTCGAACACCACGACCGTGTCGTAGAGCGAGAAGCCCAGGATCGTGAGCAGGCCGATCACCGTGGAGGGGGTGACCTCGAACCCGACGATCGAGTAGACGCCCGCGGTGACCACGACGTCGTGCACGAGTGCCACGAGCGCCGCGACCGCCATGGACCGTTCGAAGTAGAGCGCCAGGAACAACGTGACCAGCACGAGGAACACGGCGAGGGCGATCAGTGCCTGCCGGGTGATCTCCCCGCCCCAGGTGCCGCTGACCGCGCTGTCGCTGATCGCCGCCTCGGACGGCTGCCCGTCCGCGCCCAGCGGCTGGAGCTGCTGGAACAGGGCGTCCTTGAGCGCGCTGATCTGGCCGGCGTCGAGCGTCTCCGAGCGGATCAGGATGGTCGCGCCGGCCCCGACCCCGGCGGACTGGGTGGACGCGGGGTCCTCCCCCACGCTCTCCCGGAAGACCTGCTCGACCCGCTCGGTCGTGATCGTCCCGGCCGCGCCTGCGGCGGGCATCTGGAACTGCGAGCCGCCGGTGAAGTCGATACCGAGGTTGAAGCCGCGGATCGCGATGGACAGCACGCAGACCAGCACGAGCGCGCCGAACGCGACGTACCAGGTCTTCCGTCTGCCGACGACGTCGAAGGCACCCGTGCCGCTGTACAGCCTGCTGAACACCGACATCGTCAGGCCCCCTTCGTGCCGGCGGAGGCGGAGCCGGCCGTCTCACGTGTGCGGCGCCGTTGGGCGCCGATCTTGGCGACCGACCCCAGCCCGGACCACCTCGAGGTACCGAACACTCTGGAGTTCGAGGCCAGCGCGACCAGCGGGTGCGTCACCAGGAACACGACGACGAGGTCGAGCACCGTGGACATGCCCAGGGTGAACGCAAAGCCCTTCACCTGGCCGACCGCGAGGATGTAGAGCACCGCGGCGGCCAGGAAGCTGACCGCGTCGGCGGTGAGGATCGTGCGCCGGGCGCGGACCCAGGCCCGCGGCACGGCCGAGCGGAAGGACCGGCCCTCGCGGACCTCGTCCTTGAGCCGCTCGAAGAAGATCACGAACGAGTCCGCCGTGATGCCGATGGCGACGATGAACCCGGCGACGCCCGCGAGGTCGAGGGTGAACCCGATCCAGCGCCCGAGCAGCACCAGCACCGCGTAGACGACCGCGCCGGACAGGACCAGGGACAGGATCGTCAGCAGGCCGAGGACGCGGTAGTAGAACAGGCAGTAGACGAACACCAGGGCCAGGCCGACGGCGCCGGCGAGCAGCCCGGCCTCCAGCGAGGCCAGCCCGAGGGTCGCGGAGACCGTCTGCGCCTCGGAGGACTCGAAGGACAGCGGCAGCGACCCGTAGCGCAGCACGCTGGCCAGGTCCTGTGCCTGCGCCTGGTTGAAGTTGCCGCTGACCTGGGTGTTGCCGTAGAGCGCACCCTGGATCGTCGGCGCCGAGACGACCTCGCCGTCGAGCACGAACGCGGCCTGCGTGCCCACGTTCGCCGCGGTGTAGTCCCCCCAGGCCTGCGCGCCCGCGGACTTGAAGGTCAGGTCCACCACGTAGCCGACGCCCGCCTGGTTCTGCGTGGCGGTCGCGGACGCGATCTCGGTGCCCTCGACGATCGTCGGCCCGAGGATGTACTTCGCGGTGCCGTTCTGGTCGCACGCGACGAGCGGCAGCGTCGGGTCGTCGTAGCCCCGCAGCGGGTCCGGCACCGAGCAGTCCAGCACCTGCTGGGCGAGCTGCTGGGTGGTCGGGTCGGTGCTCTGCCGCAGCTCACGGGCCTCGGCGATCGCCGCGGCCTGGTCCGGGTCGTCCGAGGTGGGCGCGGGTGTGCCGGAGGTGGCGGGCGGGGCGGGCGGCGGGGTGGGGTCCTGGGCGAGCGTCCCCGAGGTCGGCTGCGAGTACGAGACGGGCGCGACGTCCTGCTCGACGACCGGGCCGAGGCTCTGCGGCTGTCCGCCGCCGGAGCCCTGGGCGGGCGCGGTGCCGTCGGTCGGCGCGGTCCCGTCCGTGGGGGCGGCGCCGCCGGCGTCCCCGGGTGTCGCGCCGCCCGTCGGGGGCGCGGCCGGGGTGGCGGCGACCGCCTGCCCGACGACCGGGCGGAAGCGCAGCTGCGCGGTCTGGGCCAGCGAGCGGGCCTGCGCCCCGCCGTCCCCTGGCACTGTGATGGTGAGGTTGCTGCCGTCCAGCACCACCTCGGCGCCGCTGACGCCGAGGCCGTTGACGCGCTGCTCGATGATCGACTGCGCCTGGATCAGCTGGTCCCGCGGCGGGGTCTGGCCGGTCTCGGTGCGGGCGGTCAGCGTGACCCGCGTCCCGCCCTGCAGGTCGATGCCCAGCTTGGGCGCGAAGGACCGGTCACCGGTGAACGCCACCAGCGCGTACAGCACCACGACGATGCCCGCGAACGCCGCGAGGTACCGCCAGGGGCGGATGCGCCCCGGGGTCGTAGCCACTCTCTTCTTCTCTCCCGGTGATCACGGCGGCGGTGGAGATCCGCCGGCACGCCTGGCTCCCGCGTGCGACCGCTGTGGGCCGCACCGTCTGCTCCCGACGATGCTGCACCACGCCCCCGGGGGCGCCGACGGCACCCCCTGAGTACTGAAAGGGTTACTTCTTGTCGTCGGCCGGGGTCTCGACCGTCGCGTCCCGCGGGGTGTCCGAGACCGCCGGGGTCGTCCCGTTCGTGCTCGTCGTGGGTGCGTCGACCGGGGTGTCCGACTCGGTGAGCGCGGCCGGGGTCTCGTCCACCTCGTCGGGGTGGGTGTCCGTGGCCACCTTGTCGCGGACCGCGGCCCGCAGCCAGGTCGTGACGACGCCGTCGGCGATCTCGAGGTCGATCGTGTCCTCGTAGGACGTGTCGACGACGGTCCCGCGCAGGCCCGAGGTCGTGGTCACGACGTCGCCCTCGGTCAGCGAGTCCTGCAACTGCTTGGTCTCCTGCAGCTGCCGCTTCTGCTTCCGGCCCGACAGGAAGATCGGGATGAACAGCAGCAGGATCAGGATCGGGAACAGCAGGCTCATGTCCATGGTGTCGCAATACTCCGTTTCTCGGGCACGTCGGACGGCGAGTCTGCCATTCCGTGCGGCGGGCCGGGCCGGCGGCCCCGTCCCTGTGATACGCGCGTGACGTGCGGTTTCGCCGCGAACCCGGCTAGAACAGACCCTCCGCGTCGGTGGGCGGACGCAGTCCGAGATGACTCCAGGCCGCAGGCGTGGCGACCCGGCCCCGCGGCGTGCGGGCCAGCATCCCGGCCCGTACCAGGTAGGGCTCGCAGACCTCCTCGACGGTACCGGGTTCCTCGCCCACCGCCACAGCCAGCGTCGACACACCCACCGGACCACCCCCGAACGTCTTCACCAGGGCACTCAGCACGGCCCGGTCGAGACGGTCCAGGCCGAGCTCGTCGACGTCGTACACCGCGAGGGCGTCCCGCGCGACGGACCGTGTGACGGACCCGTCGGCACGCACCTCGGCGAAGTCCCGGACCCGGCGCAGCAGCCGGTTCGCGATACGGGGTGTGCCGCGGGAACGCCCGGCGATCTCGTGCGCGCCGTCCGGCTTGAGGTCGACGTCGAGGATGGTCGCCGCGCGGGTCAGCACGCGTTCGAGCTCGGGGGGCTCGTAGAACTCCATGTGCGCGGTGAAGCCGAAGCGGTCCCGCAGCGGGCCGGTCAGGGCGCCGGCTCGCGTCGTGGCCCCGACGAGCGTGAACGGTGCGATGTCGAGCGGGATCGAGGTCGCCCCCGGCCCCTTCCCGACCACGACGTCCACCCGGAAGTCCTCCATCGCGAGGTAGAGCATCTCCTCGGCCGGACGGGCGATGCGGTGGATCTCGTCGATGAACAGCACGTCGCCCGGGAGGAGGTTCGAGAGCATCGCGGCGAGGTCCCCGGCGCGCTCCAGGGCAGGCCCGCTGGTCAGCCGGATCGCCGCGCCCATCTCGGCGGCGACGATCATCGACAGGCTGGTCTTGCCGAGCCCGGGTGGGCCGGAGAGCAGGATGTGATCCGGCGGGTCACCGCGTCGGCGGGCGCCCTCCAGCACGAGCTCCAGCTGTTCGCGGACCCGGTGCTGGCCGATGAACTCGCTGAGCCGCCGCGGCCGCAGCGAGTTCTCGACGTCGAGGTCCTCGGGCACCACCTCCGCGGCGACCCCGCTGAACTCCCGGTGCTCCCCGTCCGTCATCGCTCACCCCGGAACCCTTGCCGTGCTCGCGCGACCGCGGCCGGGCTCACCGGCTGCGCCCCAGGCTCGACAGCGCGGTCCGGAGCAGCCGGGACGGGTCGGCGTCGGGGGTCTCGGCGAGCACGGCGTCGACGGCCTGCTCGGCGGGCTTGAGCGTGAACCCCAGCCCGACGAGCGCCTCGACCACCTGGTCCCGGTGCCCGCCGGTGGCGCCGGAGGTGCTGCCGAGCGTCGCGGG